>Ga0126371_10005420_pt1 | contig 11325 bp, 12 predicted proteins | sample PanSoiMetaPlot_4_FD_110145 | JGI IMG/M metagenome (GOLD analysis project Ga0126371, IMG submission 110145) | Tropical forest soil microbial communities from Panama - MetaG Plot_4 | ecosystem: Environmental > Terrestrial > Soil > Tropical forest > Bulk soil | place: Panama | collected 2016-02-17
ATCGAGCGCATGGAGAGCGAAGGCGTCATCAGCGCGGCGAACCACGTCGGCAAGCGCGAGGTGCTGGGCCGCGGCCGGGACTGAGTTGCCGCGCCCATAAATCCGCCACAAAACGCAGCCTTATGGCCGCGTGAGAGACCTCGACAACCCGCCGCTGGACGCCGATATATGAGCCGCATGCCTATTTTTTCCCCGTCCTCCTGCTTGCCATCGCGCCGCCTGGTGCTCGCCGGCTTGGCGACGGCGACGGCGACGGCGCTGGCGTTGCCGCGCGCGGCGCAGGCCACGCTGAAGCCGGCCGACCAACTCGATCTCGGGCGGATCCAGAGCTACCTCAACGGCATCCACACCATGGAATCGCGGTTCGATCAGGTTGCCGGCGATGGCTCGACCGCGACCGGCACGATTTATATTTCGCGGCCGGGTCACATGCGCATCGTCTACAACCCGCCGCATCCCATTCTGATCGTCGCCACCAACGACCAGGTTTATTACTACGATGGCGCGCTCGGCCAGGTGACCTGGACCGATCTCGACAACACGCCGGCTTGGTTCCTGCTCCAGAACACCGTCGAGCTCGGCGGGCTCATCCGAATCGACAGCGTCCAGCACACGCCGGGGGCAATCCGCGTCACGGCGACCGAGACCAAGCGGCCCGAGCACGGCCGCGTCACCATGGTGTTCAGCGACGAGCCGCTCCAGCTGCGCCAGTGGACCATCCTCGACGCCCAGAACAAGACGGTCACGGTCACGCTCGACAGCCCGCGTTTCGGCGTGAAGCTCAATCCGAGCCTTTTCGAGTGGGAGAATCCGCAGGGCAGCGCCTCGGGCGGCTGAGCGCGCAGGTCTCCCCCGCGATAAGTCCGTTGCTGGCGTGTCGCGGTATCGCCAATATCTCGCTCCGTGTCCAACGCAGCCACTTCGCAATCCGGTCGCACCGCGCCGCTGGTCGGCGTGCAATGCTGCACCCGGCCGTTGCGCGGCCAGCCGACGCATGCCGTCGTCGAGAAATATCTCCGCGCCGTGCGCGAGGCAGCCGACGCGGTGCCGGTGCTGATTCCCGCGCTCGACGACATTCCGCCGCAGGATCTGGTGGCGCGGCTCGACGGCCTGCTCTTGCCGGGTGCCCGCTCCGACATCGGGCCGGAGCATTACGGCGGTCCGCCGCTCGCGCTTGAGCGCGAACGCGATCCGGCGCGCGATGACGCCGCCTTGCCGCTGATCCGCGCCGCGCTTGCCGCCGATCTGCCGGTGTTTGCGATCTGCCGCGGCATCCAGGAGGTCAATGTCGCGCTGGGCGGCACGCTGCATCCAGAGGTCCATGCCGTCGCCGGCCGGCTCGATCACCGCGCCGAGCCCGATCTGCCGCTCGACGAACGCTATGGCTACGATGCCCACGACGTGCGGCTGGCGCCGGACGGGCTGTTCGCCACGCTGGCGGGCGCCGAAATCGTGGCCGTCAACTCGCTGCACTATCAAGGCATCGACCGGCTGGCGCCGGGGCTCGCGGTCGAAGCGACCGCGCCTGACGGCCAGATCGAAGCCGTCCGCGCGCCGGCGGCGAATTTTTTCATCGGCGTGCAGTGGCATCCCGAACATCGCGTCGGCGACAATGCGTTCTCGCGCGCGCTGTTCCGTGCCTTCGGCGAGGCTTGCCGCCAGCGCGCCGCGCGCCGCGCCGGCGCATGAGTGGCGCGTTTCGTTCATTGGCCGATTCTGATTTCGTCTTCACTGTCGCGACAGCCGACGGCGGGCTGCTGCCGGTCTATGCGCTGCGTCCGCGCAGCGCCGCCGATGTGGCGTTGCTGGTGGGGCATGCCAACGGCTTGCCGGCGGGCTCTTACGGTCCATGGCTCAAAGATCTCGCGCGCGACGTGCATGTGTTCGCCTTCGATGCGCGCGGCCACGGCGGCGCGATTTGGCCGTCCGGGCCGCTCGACCAAATCTTCCATGTCGACCGTTTTGCCGACGATCTGCGGCGCGTGGCCGATGCGGTGACGGCGCGGCTCGGCGCGACGCCGCTCTTCTATCTCGGCCATTCGCTCGGCGGCGCCGCGGCAATCGACCTTGCTGCCGCCGGCGCGCTGCCGGACTTCGCCGGGCTCATGCTGCTCGAGCCGCCGGTTTTCCCGCCGCCGGATTCACCGGTGCGCGACGAGGCCGAAACGCGACAGGCGCGATTGGTCGAAGGCGCCAAGCGCCGCCGCGCCGATTGGCCGAGCGTCGAAGCCTTCCGCGACCGACTCAAAAACAGCAACAGCCCGTTTGCGCGCTTCGCGCCGGCGATGCTCGATGCGCATTGCCACGCGGCGCTGAAGCCCAAAGCCGGCGGTGATTTCACGCTGGCCTCGCCGCCCGACGTCGAGGCGGCGATCTTCACCGCCCATCGCCACGGTGAAGCCTGGTCGCGCCTCGAGCGGATCGAACGAGTGCTCGACCTGGTCGGCGGCGATCCCAATCGTCCCGATCGCGACTGGGTAGCGCGCGCGATGCCCGACATGGCGCGGCGCATGAAGCGCGCCCGGCTGATCCAGCTCGCGGGCATCGGCCATTTGATGATCCAGGAGGACCCGGCGCGCCTTCTGGCGTTGGTCCGGCGCTGGCTTGGATGCGCGTGAATCCGGCATGCGGCGGCTGCATCTTTTGCATGCCTTGATCCTCAAAATCGCCCGGTTCGCACCCTAAGTAGCTACCCAGAAGCCGTCCGCGGTACTGCCGTGGATGGGCCGGGGGGCCGCATTAGACCCTTCGACTCCTCAAACGGACTTCGGGCGCCCGGCCACTCCCCCCTGGTCGGGCGCCTTTTATTTTGGCTGCCGATTCAAGGTCTTGGCTCGCTTGACCGGTGGTTTTTTCCGTGCACGATGCGGCGCCATGAGCGGGACATTGAGCGGCCGGGTTGCGTTGGTGACCGGCGGCGGCCGCGGCATCGGCCGCGCCATCGTCGAGACCCTGCACCAGGCCGGTGCCGCGGTGGTCATTGCCGACAATGGCACCAGCATTGCCGGCGTGGGCGCCGATCCGACGGTGGCCGAGGCCTTGGCCAAGGCTTTGGGCGATCGGGCCGCCGCCTTCACGGAAAGCATCGCCGCGCCGTCGGCCGCCAAGGCCGCCGTCGATTTCACCGCCAGCCGTTTCGGCGGCGTCGATATCCTGGTCAACAACGCCGCCATTCTGCGGGACGCCTTCGTTTTCAAGGCCGATCCCGGCGACTGGGAAGCGGTGCTGCGCACCAACCTATTCGCGCCGTTTTATCTGATCGCCGCGGCCACACCTTTGATGCGTGACCAAGCGAAGGCGAAACGTGGCGGCGGCACCTGGGGCCGCATCGTCAATTTGGTGTCGACCGCCGGCTTCTATGGCAATTACGGCCAGGCGGCCTATGCCGCCACCAAAGCCGGCCTGACCGGGCTAACGCGCATCGCCGCGCTCGACATGGCGCGCAGTCACGTCACTTGCAACGCGGTGGCGCCCTTTGCCGCAACCCGGGTGACGGAATCGATCAAGCCGCAGAATCCGGTACAGCAGGCTTACAAGGACACGGCGATGAAAATCCCGGCGCGGCCCGTTGCGGACCTCGTCGCTTATCTCGCGGGCGATGCCGGCGCCAAGATCACCGGCCAGCTCTTCGGCGTTCGCGGCCGTGAAGTCATGATCCTGTCGCAGCCGCGGCCGATCGCCGCCGCAGTGGCCGCAACGCCGGATGGGCTCGGCGCCGCCGTCGCCGCCCTGACGCCGCATTTCGCGCCGCTCGAGACCGATCTCGAGGCGTTTGCGAACCGGCCAGTTCTTTGATAAGGTCTTGTCTATAGACCTATAGAATTCGTCGGAAAGGCAAGGGGATCATGAGCGCGACAGCCGCTGCCCCGATCAAGTCGGTCGATGCCCTCAACGCGGCGCCCGAGGAATACCGCTTGGCCGTGCGCAAGATCGTGCGCAGCCACGCGGTCAACGAGCTCTACGGCGCGCGCGTCTACGACGAGCCGGCGATCGCGCTGGCGCCGACGCCGTATCTCAAATGGCTCACCTGCCGCATCGCGATGGAGGAATATGGCCATCATGTTCGCTTCCGTCAGCTCGGCGAGCAGATGGGCATTCCCGAATCCGAGATGACGCCGGAAGGCCGTAAAGCGCTATCGATTTTCGAATTCCCACTGAAGACGTGGGAGGAATTCTGCGTCATCAAGCTGCTGGCCGATCTGGCCGAGATCATCCAGGTCGAAGATTTGATGAAATGCAGCTTCATGCCGCTGCGCAATTTGGCGAAGGTGACGATGCCGGAAGAAATCTTTCACTCGCAGTTCGGCAAGGACACCTGCACCGAATTGGTGAAGACCGAGGACGGCCGCAAGAAGGTCCAGGCGGCGATCGACCATTATTTTCCGATGATGCCGGCGTTCTTCGGCAAGGCGGATTCGGCGAACAACGCGCTCTATCGGAAATACGGCATCAAGCAGCGCACCAACGAGGACATGCGCGCGGATTTCCTGAAGCGCGTGCGCGATCTCGTCGAGGGTCACCTCAAGCTCAAGCTGCCCGAGGTTGCCGAGGCGGCGTGAGCGACACGGCGCGCGACGACGCCGATGTGGCTTGGGCGCACGTCGCCGCGTTCACGGCCGAAATCCCCCGCCTGAAATGGTTTGCCGCCGTCGGCATGGCGTTGGTACCCGGAGTGATCGCCGCCGCCGAGCGCCATGTCGCCGCGCTCGGCCTGGCGCCGGGTCCAGTCGCGCCGGTTGCCGGCTGGCGCGAGGCCGCAGCGACCGCCCAACGTCCGGATTGGAGCCGCGCTTGGTGGCAGGCCGAAGTCGCCTGCGAACAGGCGTTGCAGCGCCAAGGCGCGGCGCGTTTCGGTCTGCAACCGCTGCTTGCCGCGCTGACGGCGTTGGCCGAAATCGCCGGCGGGCTGCAAATCCATGCCACGTCGGCGCTGGCCGCAGCCGGGATCGACGATCCGGCGCTGGCGAAGGTCGCCGCCGGCGCCGCTGCGCAGGCCTGTCATCAGCGCGGTCTCGCACTGCTCGCCGATAGCGAAACCGGACGCGTTTTCACCGCCAAATTCGAGCTCTTCGCCGCTGGACACTGGCCGCTCGGCATTGTCGGCGGGACCTGCTTCGTGTTCTAGTTCGCCGCGCATGGCCTTCTCGCTCGTCACCTGGAACATCAACTCGGTGCGGCTCAGGTTAAAGAACCTGGGTCGCCTGGCGGCGCAGCTCGCGCCCGACGTCATCTGTCTGCAGGAAACCAAGACGCCGGACGAATTCTTTCCACGCGAGGCGGTCGCCAAGCTCGGCTACAAGCACATCCTGATTCACGGCATGAAGGCCTATAACGGCGTCGCGATCCTGTCGCGCCTGCCGTTCGAAAGTCCGCGGACGCAAAGCTGGTGCGATCGCGAAGATTGCCGCCACGCCGTCGTGACACTGCCGGGCGGCGTCGAGCTGCACAATCTCTATGTTCCGGCCGGCGGCGACGTTCCCGATCCCGAGGCCAATCCCAAATTCGCACACAAGCTGCGCTTCATCGACGAGCTGTCGACCTATTTCGCCGGCGAGAAGGCGCGTCGCAAGACCATGATTCTGGTCGGCGATCTCAATGTCGCGCCGCTCGAAAACGACGTCTGGTCGCATAAGCAGCTGCTCAAGGTCGTGAGCCACACGCCCATCGAGGTGGAGAAACTAACGCGCATGCAGGCGCGCGGCGGGTTTGCCGACGCGGTGCGCCACTTCGTGCCGGCCGAGCAGCGGCTCTATACGTGGTGGAGCTATCGCAATCAGGATTGGGCCAAATCCGACCGCGGCCGGCGCCTCGATCACGTCTGGGTCTCGCCGGCGCTGCAACCCGCCCTCAAGGCGGCGCGCGTCCACAAGGCGGCGCGCGATTGGCAGCTGGCCTCGGACCACGTGCCGGTTTTTCTCCAGGTCGGCTGATGGCGCACGACCTCAAGCCGTTCTTCGCGCCGGCGAGCATCGCCGTGGTCGGCGCGGCCGAGCGGCCGACCTCGTCGGGCGGCGCGGTACTGCAAAATCTGCGCATTTCGGGCTTCGCGGGCGAGATCGTGCCGGTCAATCCGAAGGGCGGCACGATGTTCGGCATTGCCGCGCGCAAATCGCTCGCCGAACTCAACCGGCCGGCCGAGCTTGCCGTCATCATCATCCGCCCGGATCTGATCCTCGACGCGGTGCGCGAGGCGGCGTCGACGGGTCATCGCAATCTCCTGATCCTGCCGGGCGGCTTCGCCGAGGCGGGCGAGGCCGGTCTGGCGCGCGACCGGGAATTGCGCGCGCTGATCGCGCAAGAAAAGCTCACCGTCGTCGGGCCGAACTGTGCCGGCATCATCCATTTGCCCGCCGGCGCGCGCTTTGCCGCGACGTTCCTGCGCGACATGCCGCCTGGGCCGAACCGGCACGGCATGGCCGCATTCATCACGCAGTCGGGTGCGCTGGCCGAGGAGGCGATCGCCGCGTCGAAGGCGCTAAGCGTGCCGCTCGGCTCGCTGGTTTCCGTCGGCAATGCCGTGCAGTTGGGCGTCGCCGATTATCTCGAGTTTCTCGGCGGCCAAGATTCGATCTCGGTGGTGCTGCTTTACATCGAGAACGTCGAGGACGCCGCCCGCTTCGCACGGGTTGCGCGCCGCGTCGTGGCGAAGAAGCCGGTTGTCGCGCTGATCGGTGGCCGTACCGACGCCGGCGCGGCAGCGGCGCGGCGGCATACGGGTGCTACGGCCCAGAGCGAAGCGACGATCGAGGCGCTCTGCCGCGATGCCTGTTTGTTGCGTGTCAAAAGCCTGCGCCAGTTGATGCTTGCGGCCAAAGGCTTCGGCAGCTTTCCGCAGGGGATCGGCCGGCGCGCGCTGATCCTTTCCAATTCAGGCGGGCCTGGCGTGTTATGCGCCGACGAGGCGGCGGCGCAAGGACTCGACCTGCCCGATCTGCCGCAAGCGATGGCGGCTTCGTTGCACGCCAATCTTCCGGCCGAGGCCGCGGTCGCCAATCCGATCGATCTCTTGGCCGACGCGCGCGAAGACCGGTTCGGCTTCACGCTCGAAACCACGGTCAAGCATGGCGCCGGCGCTTTCGACGCGATTCTCGGCATCCATGTCGTGCCCTTCATGGTCGATGCTGCGCCGGTGATCGCGCGCATGGCGGCCCTGGCGCCGACCGTGAAGCTGCCGCTGCTCTATTCGATGATGGGTACGCTGCCCGGCAAGGCCGAATGGTTCGCCGCGATGGAAGCGGCCGGCGTTCCGGTCTTCAACGATGTCGAGGCGATGGCCGAATGCGCCGGGTTGTTGGTGCGCTATCCCGCGTTCAAGGCGCGCGCCGCCGCTTAGCCGCGTCCTATCCCGCGCGGCGCAGCAGCGGCGGTGCGGCACGTTCGTTCAGCAGCGCCGCGACCGTCGCATGGAACGTTCGGACCCGTACCGGATTAGCCAGCACGCGGTCCGCGCCGAGCTCCAAAGCCATACGCAAGTAATCTGGCCGCAGAACGATGGTTGCCGGCGAGAAGGGGTGGTCGATGACGAGGATTTTCGGTGGCCGCGGCAGACGGATCGCGGCACGGATCATTTCGAAGCCGTCGCCCTGGGGCATGAAAATCTCGGTGATGACGATATCGAACGACGGCGGTTGGGCGGAATTGCCGCTCAGCGCGCACAGCCCCTCGTGCCCGTCGCTTGCGATGCAAATCTCGTGGCCTTGCACGCCGAGAATCCGCACCAACAATCGCCGGGCCCTCGCGCAGTCCTCTATGATGAGCACACGGGCCATCGGCTCAACCCCGCGTCGCGGCAAACATGCTGCGGCCGCCGAAATAGGTCCAGTAACCGCTCAGGTTGATCGCGTAATAGGGCCGATATTGCGTCGCTAGAGCGGCGGGTACGATGCGCGGCTGCAGATTGTCGAGCAGATAAGACTGGCCGCCGAAATCGGCGAGCAGCACGGCGGGATCGACGCCCAGATCGGTGTCGCGGACGATCAGCACCCGGATCACGTCGTCGCCGACGCCGACCGCGTGCAGCGCGAGGTATTTTGCGATGGCGTAATCCTCGCACTGGCCGCCGCGCGCCAAGAATTCGAACGGCGTCTCCCAATAAGATGTCCGGTGCCAATTCTGCCAGGCCGGCACATAGGGCCGCGCGTTGAACGCGCGATTGACCGTTTCGAGCTTGGCCATCAACGGCAGGGGCGCGATCGTCTCAAGAAGGGCGCGCCATTCCGCCGGCACGCAGCCGTTTTCAACCGCGGCGGCGCAAACCCGGTTGCTGCGCGTTTCGGCGGCGGCGCGCCGCATCACGTTTGTCCATTGCGGAAAAGTCTCCGTGCCGCGGTGAAACACCGCGGCGCTGCCGTAGAGCCTGGCATCCGGCGCCGCGCTGACATCTTCCAATGCAGCGTGAGCAGCGGACGATAGCGAGCAGATTGCGGTGGCGATCACGATGAAAGTCCACAGGCGATTCTTCGACATGGCGGACCTCGATTTCGCTTCAATAGCGATGGCACATCCCTGCGATGCGCCGGTCCGTCCATGAAAAATCACTCAGTTAAAACAAATGCTAACGATTGGCTGTCCTCTCGTGATCAATCGGGACTTGCGAGTGTACGTTTCTTGACAATGTCTTTGTCAGGACACGGAGACCCGCGCGTTCATTGGCGACTCGACTGTACGCAGCCGTACAGGCGGGTTTCGCGCGGTTGTGGTTAAGTGGTGATGCGGCTTTGTGCAGGTTCCGGCTGTGTCGTGGCGCCTATACTGGCGCGATAAAGGTGATGGCGTCCTTCGTGCACGCCGTCGGGCGGCGGCAGCCGCTCCCAGCCCGGCAGTTCGACGGCGATTTCGCTGACCACCACGGCGCCCGGGCGCAGCAACGGCGCCACCAGCGGCGCCACTTCGGCGGCCAATCGCGCTTCGTCGGTAATCGGGAAATTGATCAGCGCCAGCACCGCGCTCCGCTTCAGTCGTTCCCAGTGAAGCGGCAGCGTCTCGCGCGGATCGCCCTCGATGCGTTCGGCGGCGGGCGGCACCTTGCCGTCGGCGATCGGGCCCTTGTCGAAAAGAATGACGCCGCGCTTGCGTGCGATCTCGCAGAGGTGATCGAGCGCTGCACCGTCGCCGAACCCGAGCAGGATCGCCGGCCCCTTGAGCGACGCCACGAGGCCGCCCGCGCGCTCGATCGATGCGCGCTGCGCCATCAGTCTGCGGATGAGCATGTCGAGCTCGCTCACCGGATTCCCCCTCTTCGACGGTGGCTATCCTCGCCCAGCCGATGTCCGCTTGTCGAGAGCGGCCGCCACAAGTTCCTATGGCACCAGGCGATAGCCGCCGGCGTCAGTAATCAGGATTTCCGCGTGTGTCGGATCGCGTTCGATCTTCTGGCGCAGGCGGTAGACGTGGGTTTCGAGCGTATGGGTGGTGACGCCCGAATTGTAGCCCCAGACCTCGTTGAGCAACACGTCGCGGCCGATGGTGCGGGTGCCGGCGCGATAAAGGTACTTGAGGATCGCGGTTTCTTTCTCGGTCAATCGCACCTTTTTGCGTTTGGTTTCGTCGACGAGAAGCTTGGTGCCCGGCCGGAACGTGTAAGGGCCGATGGCGAAAATCGCGTCGTCGCTTTGCTCGTGCTGTCGGAGCTGCGCCCTGAGCCGCGCCAGCAGCACGTGCAGCCGGAACGGCTTGGCGATGTAGTCGTTGGCGCCGGAGTCGAGCCCGAGCACGGTGTCGGCCTCGCTGTCGGCGGCGGTCAGCATCAGAATCGGCGAACGCACGCCTTCGCGCCGCATCAGCCGGCATAGTTCGCGGCCGTCCATGTCGGGCAGCCCAACGTCGAGGATCACGGCGTCGTGGTATTGCCGCTTGGCGAGGTCGAGCGCCTCGGCCGCGGTCGCGGCCTCGACCGCCATGAACTCCTCATGCAGCTGCAATTGCTCGGCGAGCGAATGGCGCAGGGCCGCATCGTCGTCGACGATCATGATTCGGCGGCTGGATGGCATCCTGGGTGCGGCTCGGTGGCAAACATTCCGCGGGACTATAGGCGGGAGACCGGCCGTCTGTCCTCTATCTCGGGCGGCGGCGGTCCCGGCGGCAAAATCGCGGCGTCAGGGCGGCAGTTTTGCGGCAAATCGCGAATTGGCGCCCGATGGATGCAAAAGCCGCAGGTCGTCGTCGACGCGCCGTGGTAGAAGCAGGACCGGAACGGCGGATTTTCGATGGCGCGTGACGACAAGGACGAATCGCGCGGAGACCGGCGCCCGCGCAGCGCGCGGCGGCGGTCGCCGCGAAATCCCGGACAATGGCTTGCTTTTGCGGCGTTGTGGGCGTTCCTCATCGGCGCCGGCGCGCTGGCTTATTTCGCGCTGACGCTGCCCAGCACCGATCAGCTCACCGCGGCGCAACGTCAGCCTTCCGTCACGATTCTGGCCGACGACGGATCGCTGGTCGCGACCTTCGGCGAGCTCTTCGGCGAGCCGCTCCGGCTGCGCGAGATGCCGCGCTACCTGCCGGAAGCGGTGATCGCCACCGAAGATCGCCGTTTCTACCATCATTTCGGCATCGATCTCATCGGCATGGCGCGTGCGCTGGTCGCCGATTTGCGCGCCGGCCATATCGTCCAGGGCGGCAGCACGATCACCCAGCAGCTCGCCAAGAACCTGTTCCTCACGCCCGACCGCACGATCGGCCGCAAAATCCGCGAGACCATGCTCGCGCTCTGGCTCGAGCATCAATTCACCAAGAACCAGATTCTCGAGCTCTATCTCAATCGCGTCTATCTCGGCGCCGGCACCTACGGCGTCGATGCGGCGGCGCACCGTTATTTCAACAAATCGGCGCGCGACATCTCGCTTTACGAGGCGGCGGTCATCGCCGGCTTGCTGAAGGCGCCGTCACGTTTCAGCCCGTTGAACGACCGCGCGCTCGCGGCGGATCGCGCCGACCAGGTGCTGCAGAACATGGTCGATGCCGGATACATCACCGACGCCCAGGCGAAGGCCGCCGAGCGCCAGAAAAGCCAGCTCGCCGCCGACCGCGTGCCGCCGGGGAGCCGCTATTTCGGCGACTGGATCGCCAGCCAGATCGGCAGCTTCGCCGACATCAGCGGCCATGACGTCGTCGTCACCACCACGCTCGATCCGAAGATGCAGGGCTATGCCGAGCGCGCGGTGTCCAACACGCTCGCGACCGACGGCGCCGCCGATCATGTGGGCCAGGGCGCGCTCGTCGCCATGTCGCCCGACGGCGCCATCCGCGCCATGGTCGGCGGCAGCAACTACAACGATAGCCAGTTCAACCGCGCCACCCAGGCCGAGCGCCAGCCGGGTTCGAGCTTCA
>Ga0126371_10005421_pt1 | contig 11320 bp, 6 predicted proteins | sample PanSoiMetaPlot_4_FD_110145 | JGI IMG/M metagenome (GOLD analysis project Ga0126371, IMG submission 110145) | Tropical forest soil microbial communities from Panama - MetaG Plot_4 | ecosystem: Environmental > Terrestrial > Soil > Tropical forest > Bulk soil | place: Panama | collected 2016-02-17
AGGCGCCCGTCGCCAGTCTTGAGGTCCAGCACGTCGAATCTGCCATCCGCCGTGATGTGTCCATCGCCGGTGGTGGCGTGAAGCTTTCCATCCACACCGTGCAAAGTTTCAGAACCGTCGCCGCTGCTGATTTCCATTTGGCCGCCGAAGCTGGCGAGTTCAATGTTCCCATCTCCGGTCCGCAGGTTCACTCGTCCCTTATGCGGCATGCGGATATTGATATCCACGCGATGATTGCCGATGTCCATTGGATGGAAGCCACGTGGAAACCGTACGTTGATCTCAACCGTGTCGCCGGTCTGGTGTTCTTCGATCTGGAGTCCCCCGGGGCCAATTTTGTAATGGGGGCTCATAACGTTCACTTCTATGGTCTTCTGGTCCGAGGTATCGACGCGAATGTTTGCGTCCGAGGTCTCAACTCGCAGGTCCGGCTCTCCCGAGATGTTGTAGGTCTTTGCCCACTGCGCTGCGTTCGCTGGGACCGCGCCAATCAATGCAACGGCTAGAGCAATTAGTCCGATCTGTTTCATCACGCCTCCTACCACTGAGCAGACGTATCCTCGCCCGATAGACGTTAATACGGGTGCGGGGTGAGCTTGGTTCCAGGAAAAAAAAGCTTCGGGCGGAAAAGCCCGCGACTTCATCTATGCCGCCTGTGAAATTGTCGAGCGTAGGAAATGCACGATACACCTACTGACCAGCACGGGCGTGACACGTGTTCGCAAGGTACACCAAAGGCACAACAGACGACTTTCTTCGCTCGTTAGGATGCAAGTCAGTTCGGCTCTCCTAAGATCGTATCTGAGCACCTGCTGCTCGAGGCCAGCCTTTTTAGTGGCCACCCGAGCCTAAGTAATTGCAATGCTTACCTTTATCGTACGCTCCCTATTGGGCCTGAATTATTGGGCCATGACGGACTCAACGATCTGACCGATGAGGAATCTGTCGCCTGACAGTAGCGGTACCTGGCTCACGTACGCACTTTATTGCTGCGGCATTGCTGCGGCGATAATCGACTACTCCCCTGCTGGCCGTTGCGTCTGGCGGGCGCGCGTTCCTAGGCAGCTACTTCGCTACTCCCAACCCGAACGTGGATATCCGAAAATGGCTCGCTAGTCTAGAACGAATGCATCCGACTTCTGAGTCTCGGCCATTTTTCGCGATCCGAACTGGTGCGGAGTTTCGTTCGCAAGGACTCGAATCCGTTCCCACGGGTCTATGAAGTGCGGATGTCAGGGGCGGAAAATCTCGATCAACGATGACAACTCCTCTCCGTATCATCATTCCAGGAGGTAACGGACAGATCGGCTCCATCTTGTCGCGCTATTTCCATGCGCAAGGACACGAGGTCATAGTCCTTGCTCGCAACCCTGTTATAGCCCCGTGGCGTATTGTCCACTGGGACGGAGAACAACCGGGCGAATGGATGGCCGAACTCGAAAATTCCGATGTGGTCATCAATCTTGCGGGTAGGAGCGTGAATTGCCGATACACGGCAGCAAACCGCAAAGCAATCACGGACTCCCGAAGCGAGACGACGCGCTTGCTCGGCAACGCGATTGCTCAATTGTCGCATCCGCCGCGTCTATGGATGAATGCAAGTACCGCGACGATATACCGCCACATTTATGACCGACCAATGGACGAGCAAACAGGCGAAATCGGCGGCGACGAACAAGATGCACCTGCCAAATGGAAGTTCAGCATTGAGGTGGCGACTAACTGGGAGGCAGCTTTCTTCCAGGCTAAGACCCCGAATGTTCGCAAAATTGCGCTTCGCAGTGCCATGGTTATGAGCCCTGATCGCGGCGGTATTTTCGACATGCTACTCCGTCTGGTTCGGTTTGGCCTCGGAGGGCCGGCGGGCAACGGTCAACAATTCATTTCGTGGATTCATGACACCGATTTCCAATCTGCTCTCGAATTCTTGATTACCCACGAAGAATTCGAAGGTTGCGTGAACATTTCATCGCCGCATCCTCTACCGAATCGGGAATTCATGAGGGCTCTGCGACAAGCATCGGGCACTCGCATTGGGCTCCCCGCCACGAACTGGATGCTGGAAGTAGGCTCGGTTTTCCTACGCACAGAAACCGAACTGGTGCTAAAAAGCCGCCGAGTCATTCCCCAGCGTCTACTCGAGGGTGGCTTTCGATTCCAATTCCCCGACTGGTTTGGCGCCGCACAAAACCTCGTCGCTCGCTGGCGCACTGCGGCAGCATAGAGTTGTTGCGTTTTCAAGCCATTCGCGATGCCAAGCAATGCAAACACCGCGGCAGGCTGATCTGCGCGCAGAAACTTCTAGCGACGCAAACTACTTCCTGTGCCTGCTGGTCCCACTGCGCTGGAAGGAATTATGTCCATACGGCAATTGAACGACACGGTATCCCGGCGTCCGATTCCGACTACGATAACGAAAGCAGACGGGAGGTGGTCGCGGATGACACTTGTGTCGCGGGCTTGTTGGACGGTGGCGTGGTTGACGGCAGCTCTGACCGGTTCCTCGCCGGCACAGGACGTACGTCCGCCGGTAACGATTGATAGCGGTATGCTGCTCGGCGTGAAGGTGGCGGAACTACCCGCGGGCGGAGCGTTTTTGGGAATTCCGTTTGCAGCGCAGCCGGTCGGGGAGTTGCGCTGGCGCGCGCCGAAGCTACCGCCGAAATGGAACGGAGTTCGCAAAGCCACCACGTGGGCGCAGGCTTGTCCACAGATGCCGAGCCCTTGGTTGCCCGAGATGCTTGGCATACGGAAGATGGCCACTGATGAGGCATGCCTGTACCTGAATGTGTGGACTCCGGAACTGCGCCCGGCGAAGCTGTTGCCGGTGCTGGTATGGGTTCACGGCGGCGGCAACGTGGAGGGATCGGGCGAGTGGCCGCCACTGGGCGTGATGCTGGCCAGGACCGGCATTGTGGTGGTTAGCTTCAATTACCGACTCGGGGCGTTCGGATTCTTCACCTATCCCGGTCTGGATGCTGAATCGAGGCATCACACCTCGGGGAATTACGGGCATTTGGACCAGATTGCGGCCCTCGCGTGGGTGCGGCGGAACATCACACGATTTGGGGGAGATCCCAAACGGGTGACGATCGCCGGCCAGTCCTCGGGTTCCGAAGACGTGTGCAATCTGATGGCGTCGCGGCTGGCGGCGGGATTGTTCGAGGGCGCGATTTTGGAAAGCGGGACCTGCGTCGACGCCGTGTTTCCTCAACTCCGCAAGGAGGAAGCGAGCGGGCAGAGGTTGGCGAAGGATCTCGGGGTGCGAGCAGGACCACAGGCGCTCGAGCAGCTGCGAGCGATTCCCGCCGATCAGATTCTGAAGGCGGCAGCAAGCGACCAGGACGTGGACCTGGAGCCAAATATCGATGGATGGGTCTTGATGAGTCAGCCGGCGATAACCTTTGCGCGCGGCAGGCAGGCAAGAGTTCCGATGATGCTGGGGACCAACGAAGACGAAGTGTCGATCTTTGCCAGTTCCCTGGTGGACGGACATTCCTATCGGCCGAAAACGGTCGCAGAATACCGGGCGTGGCTGAATCGCGAGTTCGGCGGGTTGGCCAATGAGGTGTTTGCGTCCTACCCGGCACGGGAAGACATTCAAGTTCCGGGCGTGTTCGGGATAATGTTCAGTGATTACGATTTCGCATTCAGCGCCTGGCTGTTGGCAAAGGAAACGGCACAGGTCGGACAGCCAGCATACCTGTACCGCTTCACGTACGTGGGTAGTGGACCCTTTGCGAGTTTGGGGGCTTTCCACAGCGAAGAGCTCATGTTTCTGAGCGGGAGGTACTGGACGAGCTGGGTGCCGAAAGCGGAGGATGCGCGATTGTCGCGGGGGATGGTTAGATACTGGGCTCAATTCATCAAAACCGGAAATCCTAACGGTGCGGGGTTGCCGCCGTGGCCCGCGTCCGACGGTGATGGACTCTGCCAGGAATTGGGACTCCGAATCGGACCGGAACCGGTGCCGCGGGTGGAGCGGTTCGGGAGCTTCCAGCGATTTCTTGACTCGCGGCTACAGAACGCTGGAGAGTGACAACAATCTTGTGTACCGATATCGCGGGGTGAGGCAGAGACCTGACTGGCTGACCTTTTTCGAACAACCCGTTTCTTCCCCCAGATGTCAACGCCCGTGACTGAAAGCATGACCAGTGTCAGCCCGAAGAACGCGACAAGAATTCGATAGAGGGGCGAGTACGCTCGCAATCATCTCCATGGCGTTTCGGAGAGCAATCAGCAGTCCGCCTAGCTGTTGCTCGCAAGAACGAAATACGATGACCCGAAGCAGTTATGATGCACAAGCCGGTTTTACCCGTCTTTTGTGAGGAGCATTGCATGGAATCGTACCGCGTCCGGTGGTTGCTATTTCTGACCGCAGTCCTCATTTTGGCCGCCTCCTCGCTCGCCGAAGAAGCAACTTCGGTTATCGTGGACGCAACTCGAAGTCAGCAGAAGTTGCTGCACATCCATTTAGTGATGCCCGTCAAGTCTGGACCTCTAACGCTCTACTACCCGAAATGGATTCCGGGCGAGCACGGCCCCGATGGACCCATCGCCAATCTGACGGGCCTCAAATTCGACGCAGATGGTCAAACCATTCCGTGGCAGCGTGATCTGCTGGATGTTTTTACCTTCCACCTGGACATCCCTCACGGCGTCAGTCATCTGGATGTCAACTTCGACTACATTGAGCCTGACGGTGCCTCAGCCACTGACAAATTGCTGGTTCTCGAGTGGAATGAAGTCGTACTTTATCCGGCAGATGTCCTCGCGGAGAAGCTTACATACCAAGCGAAACTTGTAATGCCGAATGGATGGAAATTTGGCACAGCGCTTCCGGTCGAAAATGAAGCCGGGAACAGAGTTTCCTTCAAACCGATCTCTCTAGACTTGCTCGTAGACTCGCCTGTACTTACCGGTGAGTTTTACCGGAGCATCGATCTTACTCCGCCGGGCGAACCTATCCATCATGAAATCGATATTGCTGCCGACAGTGCAGATGATCTGAACATGAGTCCTGAAAACCAGAAGGAGATGATCAATCTGGTGGCCGAATCGGGCAAACTCTTTGGTGCCCGCCACTATCGCGACTATCATTTTCTGCTGGCGCTGAGCGATCACGTGGCACATTTCGGCCTCGAACACCACGAGTCAAACAACAGCCGCCTGCCGGAGCGAACTCTTCTTTTGCCCAGTTCTGGAATGGCGCTGGGCGGACTTTTGGCGCATGAATTTGCCCACTCTTGGAATGGCAAGTTTCGTCGCCCCGCGGATCTGACTGTCCCTTATTACGAACAGCCCATGAAGACAGACCTCCTATGGGGTTACGAAGGTCTCACGGACTACCTTGGGCCCACCTTAGCGGCGCGCAGCGGCTTGTGGACGCCGGAGCAATATCACGAGTACCTGGCCAGCATCGCAGCCATGCTCGGCCCTGGACGTCCCGGCCGAACTTGGCGTCCATTGATTGATACCGCAATTGCTGAACCCGGACTTGGCTTCGCCAGAGGCGGCGGGTGGATGAATTGGCGCCGCGGTACCGAGTACTACGATGAGGGCGATCTGCTTTGGCTTGAAGTAGCCACAATCATTCATCGTGAGTCTGGTGGCAGGAAATCGATTGATGATTTCTGCCAGGAATTCCACGGCGGGCCCAACCGTGGCCCTGAGGTAAAGACTTATACCTTCGACGATTTGGTGAAGACGCTCAATGCATTGGCGCCGTTTGATTGGGCTGGATTCTTGCATACTCGGTTGACTTCCACCTCGGCCGAAGCACCCGTGGGAGGAATCGAAAACGGTGGCTGGAAAGTCATATTCAACGACAAACCCCTGAAGTTGGAGGGGCGCCGTGGTGATCCTGGCGATGTCTATTCCATCGGCCTCCACGTGGGCAGCGATGGTGTGGTCACCGACGCTATCGTCGGGAGTCCGGCTTTTGAGGCCGGCATCTCTTCACAGATGAAAATCGTTGGCGTCAATGGCCGCGTTTACACGCCTGAATTGCTCTCGGACGCGATCAAGTCGGCAAAGGTCGCATCACAACCAATCACACTCCTGGTCGTCGTGGACGATTATTTCCGAACATGTACGATTAGTTACCATGAAGGTCCACGTTATCCGCACCTGGTGCGTGATGGTGGGCGGCCGGACTATCTCGACGAGTTAATCAAGCCGAAGGCCGCGAGCCATTAGAGGTCACCGGCATGGTTTCGGATAATGTTTTGTGACGCCGCAGCTTGCGTAGTGCGGTGGACTGGATGGGACAATTCTTCGTTTGTTGTCGTCCATCGGGAAGTTAACTTCTGGTTAGCCCATGATTCGTCCAATGCTGCTGGATTGTCATCACGGGGCTGGTCCCCCCCCATTCGACTGTCGTCGGTCGTGTTGCTTCGCAGGCAGATGTGGGCGAAGTGATTGTATGCAGCAACAACCGTGTTGTGGCTAGGAGATGAAAGGGCAAAGCTTTACGGCGACATTAGGTAACAATTTCGGTTAGTTAATGAAAATGCTCTTGGGACACATGGCATGGACGCCGATATTGCCATCCACAAGCTGCGTGATATCGATATCCACGGCAACACTGGTGAGCATGTAGGCTTCGTCCCGGTTCAGGTGCTTTTCATCGACAAGGAAATTGATCATGTCGCGGACGGCAAGTGTGGTTGCTTCCTTCAAATCTGGGCTGAAGCCCATGCTGATATAGCTGGTTGGAGTTTCCGCGCGCGGCCATAGTAGATGGCGGTCTTTGTGCACGATGAATTTAAAGGTGCCGGTGAGGAAGGTTTCCATAGCCGTGATGTCCACCTCTCCGTTGCCTTGGCCAGCATGGCCATCGCCGACTTCAAAGAGTGCGCCTTTGGCATGCACCGGAATGTATAACGTCGTGCCGGCGACCAGCTCCTTGTTATCCATGTTGCCAGCATGCATCCATGGAGGAGCACTGTCGATGCGGCCGGCCGAGGGCGGCGGTGCAATGCCCATACTGCCGAAGAAGGGATGCAGTGGGATCTCGATGCCAGGAGCGAACTTTGCGATCATTTTTTGGCGATCAAGGGGGATGATCTTCGATCGGCTGTAGGGATACTCGTTCGGCAGAAAGCCGCGTCCAACGCCGAATCCGTTGCAGGCCCAGGAGGCATCGATATCGATTTTCTGAATCTGAATTTCGAGAACGTCCCCGGGCTCGGCTTCCGCAATTTCGAGCGGACCAGTAAGGATGTGGCCGCCTGGGCCCTTGTCCTTCACCTCGCGAAAAATGGGCGCGTTGTATGACGGAATCTCAGAGGGCGTGACACCCTGTTCGATGAGGCGCTCATCCGGGCCGCAGGTGGAGAGCGTCTGGATACGGACCGTGTCGCCGGTATGAGCCGTCAGCACCGGCTTGGCTTTGGCTGAATAGTATCCCCAGACAACGGTGGAAGGCGTGGCTAGCAGAGTAGTTGGCGCTGCCTGCCCGGCGGCGATGGCTGCTAGCAGGAACGCTGCTACAACAGCAATGAAATATTTCATCGAGTGCTCCCTGGTGGTCTGGTCAGATCAGAACTGAATTTAACTGGAAAATGCCCGGCACTACCCTGGTGCTTTCAATATAAGCGACTTCAAAAATGCCCCCTTCGGAACCCCAGGACTCAATTCCTGGCTAGAACTCGGCGTGGGGGCAACCGGGACCTTCTTTTCGCCCTTCAGTTCGGCTCCAGTCTGCTGAATGTTGCGCGGAATGAATTGCTGAAAGCTCCAGTCGGCATACTTCTCTTTTATTTGTGCCGAGACTAAATCCGACAATTCCTGACTGGATTTCCCTTGTGCCTGTGCCTTGGCAACGTCATCGCGGAGGGTGATCAGATAGTCGTGGAAATTGCGCACATCTTCGGGCGAGGCGAGATCGCCATGTCCGGAGACGAAAGTTGCCGAAGAATGATCGGCCTGAAGCTTCTCCAGAGTCTTTATCCAGTCCGCGGTGTTGGCGTCGATCAGATTTGGAAAGTGCTTCTGCCAGATGAGATCCCCGCCAAAGACGACGTTAGCATCGGGCACAATGACCACCGAATCGCCGCCGGTATGGCCAAGCATGTAGCGCACCTGCAGCAAACGCGATCCCAGATAGATGTCCACGGCGTCGCTGTAGACCTCGTCGGGTAGCACCAGAGATTCGACGCGCGCCTTTTGTTCCGGCGTGGCATCAGGAAAAAACTTCATATTCTCGGTGCGTAGCCAGGAGCGCACGTTGCGATGCGCCAGAATCGTAGCGCCGAGCTCGGCAAAGACCGCATTCCCGCCTGTGTGATCCAGGTGATAATGAGTATTGACCACGAAGCGGATCGGCAGATTGGTTATTTTGCGAATTTCCGCCAACAGCTCTTTCGCTGGAGCAACGTCGACAAATGTATCTACAACAAGCACTCCGGCGCTGCCTACGATAAAGCCTGCATTGCTGCCCGCTTGGCTGCGGTCAGGACTGATCGCCGCATAAACTCCCTCGCTAATCTTTTTTATTGTGAAGTCCGGAGCATCGGCGGCAGGTGCACTCCCTGAAAACAAGGGGATGCACATCAGAACAACAGTCAGTTTGGCCATCATGGCAAAAAATCGTACCATGCACGGCTTGAAAAACGCGTTAGCGGAGTGGGGGCGACGGTCGTTAGGAATCGAGTAGTCTTAAAGTCCCCTGACGCGGTACAGGACGACGCCATGCGATGGAACAACAGCACGGATGGTGCTTTTTGTTTTCGTCGTCTGGCCGGTCCACAGGTCGTGTACTGAATAGCCGCTCTCGTTTTCGGGGAGGCCTACGGTGGATGTTGGAACGGAGAGTTCGTCTGCCTTCTCGCCGGTGTTGAACAAACCGACAATCGCGTCTCCGTTCGGCTCCTTCTTGGCGAACACCTGCTGGTTGCGAGTCTTGAGCACCCTTTTCGCGGCGGTCGAATCTTGGTCGACAGCAAGGACTGCGGGGTTCTCCAGGTATTTCTGCAGATCCGTTGCATCGAGATGAGTAAGATCCACGCCCAGGATGAGGGGTGCCGCCGCAAGTGCCCACAGGCTGATCTGAGTCTGGCGTTCGACCGGAGTCAGCCCATCGTTGCTGCCATTTCCTACCTCGATGGAGTCATAGTCGTTGAAAGCGCCTGGACCGGCGTAAGGCTGCCACTCCGCCACGTAGTTGAATCGTTTGGCAACGTCGGCCCAGCTGGTCAGCGGGTAGCTGCTGCCGTCCTTTTCGCAGCGATAGCATTCGACGTCGGGCACGAATTCCCATTGATTGGCATATTTCATCAACGTAGGGGCGATAGCGATTGTAAGCTTGCCCTGCGTGACGTCGAGGACCATGGGATGCCCACTTTGCCGTATAGCATTCGACCATGCCCTCACGTCAGCGACGTTGCTGTCTTTCATACCGTCAATTTTGATGTAATCGACACCCCACGTTGCGAGCATATTTACCCATGAATTCGTATACTCCTGCGCTCCGGGCTTGTTGTAATCAATACGGACCATGCCCTTGCAGTTGTAGTTGTTCTCAGCTACAGACGGGTTCGCAATCTGGGCAGCCGTGTACGATGTGCCCTTAATCGGTGTGTTCCGGCTGACAGCCTGCCGCGAAATACCCGGCGTGACATAGATTCCGAACTTCATCCCGAGGCTGTGGATGTAGTCAGCGACCACCTTGATGCCATCGGTGTCTCCCTGGGCCGGAAATCGCGACGAGTCTGTCATCCAGCGGCCATAAGAATCGACGTTCGGGCCTTGCGGTCCCGGACACTGATACCAAAAGTCGTCGAGGTTTACGTATTGGTAACCGAATTTCTGCAATCCGAAATTATGCAAGGCGAGCGCCTGAGCTTTCATTTGTGCTGCCGTGGGATGCTGGCGGAGAAAGCTCCAGCTACTCCAGCCGAGGACGGGCGTGCGTTCGAGACCATTATCTTCTGCGCTGGCGTTCTGCAGGGCCGTGCCCGCCAGCATCGCGATCAGCAGTGCTGCCCTTAACCCGTGTATCCATTCCTTCAAAAAAATCATCCGTCTTCTCTATCATAAGCGGTGGGACAAAAACAATTATGCAGGTGCAACGATGAACATACCTATATCCGCTATGTCTGACGGGTTTGGGGCTCGCGCATCGAGAGGAGTGGCGTCGGCGCAACGAAGGCCCCATCTCTCCATGATGGCTGTGGAGAACTACATTTGCGCAGAGCAGCGACTCGGTCGGATCGAAGGACGGGTCCCAAAAAGCGCTATACGCTCTGCTCTACGGACAAGACTTAAAGATAACTCCACTGATAAATAGGCAGACTTATCCACTCGGTGCCAAGATGAGACTGGCCGTCCTCCTTAGGCCTGTTGTCAGTTGCGGCGGTGCCATGCAAGAAAAATAGCGGGATAATCGAGGACGACGGAAATTTCCTCCGTCTCACAACGCAAAATTAGGTAGACCGCACTTTTGGTCTGCGCTCAACGATTCTCAAGTCATTGATTCATGTGGATTTAATCGGCGTGACTCCAGCTATCTTTTGTGTTGAAATCACCAAATGTAAAAGTTGCATTATAGCCTGCAACTAATAGCAAAATAAGTGACATACGGTGTCTTTGGAATCATCATGGAACCAACTAGCACACAAACCACTGGCGCCGGGGTTTGCCTCATGCTCTGCTGGTTACCACACCAAGGGGGTTTCCGCGCTCTATGGAAGGAATTTCAGATGCCACCCAGGCTCGATTATCACGGAATCCTCACCGCTAACAGACGCTTTGGACCTTTGCCGACCTTGACGCGAGCGATTTCCTGTCTCGTACTTGCATCGATGATTGAGCAGTCGTCGCTCGCACTATTGCTCACCGCAACGTAGCTGCCATCGGACGAAACGGTGATCCAATTCGGACATTCTCCGGTGTGAATCTCCTTAGAGATTTTCTTTGTGGCCACATCATAGACATAAACGCCACCGTCGCCCAGGCTTGTCACCCATAGCGACTTGCTGTCAGGGGTCAGCTCAAGCCCGTGCGTAGGAGTCCGCGGCTCGAGGATGCACGACGATGGTGGTGCCGGGGGCAGTTCAACGCGCGTTATAACCCTGCGATCGGGAATGCTTGCAATCACGAATCCGTGAAGATCGGTTAATGCGCTGTATAAAACCTTCCCATCTCGTGAGACTGCATAGGGACGAGGAATTCCGCCCACAGGAATCTTTTCGGCATAGCTCATTGTCTTCAGGTCGATCAGATCAATCGCGTGGTCGCCCATGGAAGACACAAACATCCGATCGTTACTGCTCGCGTTATAACTATTGTGTGGACTTGATACGGGCAGGACTTTGAC
>Ga0126371_10005422_pt1 | contig 11320 bp, 7 predicted proteins | sample PanSoiMetaPlot_4_FD_110145 | JGI IMG/M metagenome (GOLD analysis project Ga0126371, IMG submission 110145) | Tropical forest soil microbial communities from Panama - MetaG Plot_4 | ecosystem: Environmental > Terrestrial > Soil > Tropical forest > Bulk soil | place: Panama | collected 2016-02-17
ATGACAGATGAAGGGCGGCGAGTTGACAGCTTACCAAGAGCGCGCTTACAGAAGTGGGTTCATTGCGCCATGCGGACTCTTCTCTCACGCGCTATCCGGGTCGATCCCACCTTCCACATCGGCCTCGGCTTGATTGTGATTTTCGCGATGGCTGAGATCCTTTTCGCAGCCTCCTTCTATGCCGGTCGGGCTCGCGCTGCCCGCGTTTCAGCACAGGCGGTAGCGACAACTATTGCACGTGCCCCCGCTCCTTCTGTTTCCTTACAAACACCGGCGCCAGCGCCGGTGCAGCCAGCCGTTTCTCCTGCGGCGGCGGTCTCAGCCCCCTCTCCTTCGCTTGTCGATCAGTTACTGCGCGAGGGCATTGAGCTGCGCGATCGGGGTGATACGACAAACGCCCTGGCCCGGCTACAAGAAGCGCTGGACAGCGAACCGAACAACACTGGTGTCCTCGAGGAGATGGCCAAAACCTATGAATCGATGCAGCTCCTCGACCGTGCGAACGATATCTGGCGCAAGCTCCAGGAAATGGGGCCATCGGCCGGCGCCGCATATGAGCTGGCCGCTCAACGTCTGAAGATGGGAGTGGCGGCTCCTGAGGCAGCGGACTCCGGTATCGCAAATTCTTCGGCTGATGCAGCAGAAAACAAGGAAACAGAACATAAGGATATTGGCGGCAACCCGGAAGGCTCGGTCATGGGTATCACTCAAGTCAAAACCACGGAGACGTCCGATCCAGACGCGGAGAAGAACATGGCGCTGAAGATTAGTATAAAAAAGCAACCGGGTGCGACTATCGATCACATGAAAGTAAAAATTTTGGTAGAGTTCTACGACACAGTCGGTGACAAAGAGATCAAGCTCACGGACGCCGACGTGAATTACGAATGGCTGACGCCAAACCACGATTGGGCCGAGACGAACCCAGAGGTGCTCTCTGTGAAGTACGTCCGTCCGAAAACAAGTGGCGCTTCATCTGAGGCCTCTTTGTCCGAGGCAGCGGCAACAGTTCGCCCGGGCCAAAAAGGTCGAGGTGCCAAAGGTTCTGGCGCAGGCAGCGGACGGCGAAAATATCTAGGGTATGTCATTCAGGTTTATTACAACGACGAACTGCAAGCCGTCCAAGCGGAACCATCGCGACTTTTGCAACTTTTTCCCCCTTCAAAGAGTACTTCGGCAAGATGACGCCAATGCACATCATCCATCGCGAAGGACCATGAGCATCACGGTAATTTGGATGTATTGGCAAAAGTTCGCGCGCAGTCTGCCGTATGCCTGCGTTTTTCTCTTTGCTGCCGCAACTGAAGGGCAAATTCAAGTGGACCTGAAATTCAAGCGCTTGCAGTTCATCGCTTACGAACCGGTCGTAGCGACAGTTACCCTCACCAATCTGGCGGGACGAAATATCGAACTTCACGATGCCAATGACCAATCATGGCTTGGGTTCGAGGTGAACGGAAATGAGGATCAGCCGATAACGCTGCTCAGCACCGAAAATGCACAGGCGCCTTTGAAAATCGAAGCCGGGCAGAGGGTCACGCAACAAATTGATCTCGCTTCGCTATATCCCGTGCACGATTTCGGCGCTTATCACGTCCGGACGCACGTCTATTTCGCGGATCTGGCAAAGTTTTTTTACTCTCCAACCCGTGTGTTCGAAGTGACGGATGCGCGGCCGATTTGGCAGCAAAGCGTGGGAATTCCGGACGGCGTTGCTGCCCCTGGGAACGTCCGCACATATTCGCTGCTCACTAACCGCTTTCCGGACCATACCGCTCTATATGTGCGCGTGCAGGACAAGGACTCCGGAATCGTCTATGCGACTTATTCGTTAGGCCGAAGCATCGAATTTGAGCAACCGCAAGCGGAAATCGATCGCGCCAATCAATTGCATGTTTTACATTGTGCAGCGCCGCATGCCTGGTCGTATTCCCGAATCGGCTTGAATGGCGAACTGCTGACGCACTCTTCATTCATGGAAACCAAAACCCGGCCTCGCCTCGTCCATTCTGGGAACGGGGAGGTAGCAGTGCGCGGCGGTGTGGCCGAGACGCCTGCAAAGAGCTCGCGTAGCACGGCACCGAAACTTTCAGCTCGCCCGCCGGGCGTGCCTAAAAACGACGAATAATGCCAAGAAATTTTTGCGGACTCCGTCTATTTTTCGCTTTGATGGTCGCACTTGTGACACGCGACAGTTCAGATGCGGCCCGGGACAGCCGCACCGCTGAAAGCAGCGACTCGGTAACGGTAGTGATCGATGCGGGTCACGGCGGCCATGACCGCGGCGGGATTCCCGGCCAGAGGGTTGCAGAAAAAGACATGACACTGGACGTCTCGCAGCGTCTTAGAAATGTTCTATCAGCCAGCGGTTACCGAGTAGTGATGACTCGGGACAGCGACGTCTTTGTTCCGTTGCCGACGCGAGTTGCAATCGCCAATTCCTATCGCAACGCAATCTTCGTGTGCATTCACTTTAACGCGACACAACGAAGGAGCGCGGGCGGAATAGAAACATATTTTTATAGCCGCGATAGCCTGCCGCTTGCCTCAGCCATCCATAGGTTGGTTGTTGGAGGCGCGCCCTCGTCCAATCGCGGAGTGCGCCGCCGTGGTTACTACGTGTTGCGTAAAACCAACATTCCGGCAGTGCTCGTCGAATGCGGCTTCCTCACCAACCCGACCGAAGCTGCCTATGCTCAAACTGCGTCTTACCGCGAAAAACTCGCAGAGGAAATCGCTGCGGGAGTCCGCGGGCGCAATTCCGTTGCCAGCGCCTCCTTCATCGATCAAACCAGGGTAGCGAGATCGGAAAGACACAGCTCCAAGCATTCTCACAAAAAAAGCGCGCGAAAAAAGAGAAGCTCATCGAAACGGTCGGGCGCGGAAGAAGCTTCTGCCCAATAGATCGGGAGGCCTGATTTGAATATGCCGATTTTGACTTCGGCACAGATGCGAGCCGCAGAAGAGGCTGCTTTTGCGAGGGGCGTGCAAGTCGAAGCGCTAATGGATCAGGCCGGCGTAGGAGTGGCGCAGGGAGTGACCAAATTTTTCCCGAATCCTGGCAGGTGCATTGTGTTCGCTGGAAAAGGCCATAATGCAGGCGACGCCTTGGTTGCAGCGGAACATCTGCGAAGCCTCAGATGGAAAATCGAAGTTCGGCTTGCTTTCAAGCAAGAGGATTGCAGCGAGCTCATGCGCAAGAAGCTCGAAAATCTGCGTCGCAGACCGCCTGAGATTTTGGGAGCAACGGCAGCCATCAGCGCCACGACCGATCTCGGCGTGACTCTTGTTGCGCTTCGGGCAGAGGCCGGTGAAGAAGCGGCCGCTGCACAGGACGAAATTGCGGCAGGTGCCTGCCTGGGCGCTGCTCCTCCGCTGATTATTCTTGATGGCCTGCTCGGCGTTGGCGCAAGGCCGCCGCTGCGCGAACCGGTACGCGCCGCGTGCCGTTCGATCAATCACCTGCGGACAAGTCAGGGCGCCTGTGTGTTTGCCGTCGATCTTCCGACCGGCCTCGATAGCGACTCAGGCAAAACGGATCGCGACTGCGTCATCGCGGATTTTACGGTGACCATTGGATTCCCAAAAGCCGGCCTCACCGCGGATGGCGCGTTGAATCACGTGGGCAGAATTGAAGTTGTGCCACTGCATGATTTGCGGCCGCCAGAAAAAAAAACAAAGGAAATCATCGCCAGCCCGCTGGCTTTTTGTGGATTGCTGCCGAGACGCGAATATAGCGCATACAAAAATCAATTTGGTCGCATTGGCGTCGTAGCCGGCTCCAAGGGATTCGTCGGCGCTGCTCTGATGACCTCGCAGGGCGCGTTGCGCGCAGGCGCAGGTCTGGTGGAAGTTTTTGTTCCCGAAGAAATTTACGAGATCGTTGCGAGCTCGGCGCCGATGGAATCAATGGTGAAGCCGATCAAGTCCTACCGCGATTTGCTCAAGCAAAAAACTGATGTCTGGGCAGTCGGACCCGGCCTTGGGAAATCACATGCAGCCGAGGTTCTCCAGCTGATTGAAAAAGCGAAGCAACCGATGGTGCTCGATGCTGACGGGCTCAATATACTGTCAGAAAAAATTTCAGTGCTCCGGCGTTGCAACGGCGAACGGCTGATCACGCCACATCCCGGCGAGATGAAACGCCTCTTCCCCAACCACAAAGAAGGGCGCGCCGAGATCGTTACGAAATTCTGCAATCGTTTTGCAGTGACACTTTTGTTCAAAGGCAGTCGCACCATCGTAGCGCAGCGCGATCGTCCATTGAGCTATAATACGACGGGCAATCCCGGAATGGCGACTGGCGGAATGGGCGATGTTCTCACAGGCGTCTGCGCCGGTTTGGTGGGGCAGGGCTTGTCTCTATACGATGCGGCGCGAGTCGGTGCGTGGCTATGTGGGCGAGCTGCGGAAATGGCGATTTTTAACAATGGCCAAAGTGAACAATCACTGTTGCCTCGCGACGTTCTCGATCACCTGGGCGAAGCGTTTAAAGAACTTGGTAGTTAAAAAGGGGCAACGCTTTAACTTTTTAACTTTTCAACCATTTAACGTTCCCTACCATGAATTTTCAAACCGGAACCACCGAAGAGTACAAGGCGCCGACTGAGGAGACTGGCTGGAGCCGGGTGAAAAAAGCGCTCGGCCCATTCGCGGTGGTGGGCGTCGTGATCGCAAAGTTTTTTGCGAAGCTCAAGTTTGTCCTTCTGCCGCTCCTGAAATTCCTCCCCATCCTGCTTAAGTCCGGCGGCACGATGCTGCTGATGGTCTGGATCTATACGCAACTGTGGGGTTGGCAGTTCGCACTGGGGTTTGTGCTGCTGCTTCTGATTCACGAAACGGGGCATTTGCTTGTGGCGAAGAAATTCGGACTGAAAGTCGGCGCGCCTGTGTTCATTCCCTTCATGGGCGCGTTCATCGCGCTCAAGGAAGCACCGCGCAACGCCTGGATGGAAGCATGCGTGGGCATAGGCGGCCCGATGCTTGGGAGCTTCGGCGCATTGATCTGCAACGCTCTGGGCGAAGTGTTTGCCGCACCCATTTTCATTGCGCTCGCGTGGTTTGGGTATTTTTTGAATCTGTTTAACCTGACGCCGGTGGGAATGCTCGATGGCGGACGCATTGTGACCGCGTTGTCGCGCTGGCTGTGGCTGCCCGGGTTCGCTGTGCTTCTTTGGTTTGGCTGGAAGTTTCCAAATTTTATTATCTGGTTGATCGTACTTTTGTCGCTGCCGCGAATCTATTCGCTATTCCGCAAACGAACTGAAGAAGAACAGCGTTACTTCGAAGTCACACCGTTCCAGCGCTGGATAATGTCGATACTCTACTTCGGTCTGATCGCGGTGTTGCTTTTCGGAATGCACGTGGCGCAACAGGATTTGAACAAGTACGGAGTGCGCTCCCACGGTCACGGCCGGGATGTAATTGTGCAATAATCAAGCTGCTACCGCGAAGACTTTCTCCGGTTCGAGCCCGATTTTCTTGACGATTGAGACGAAGCGTTTGTCCGGCCGCAGCGGAGCGAATTCGGGAGCGATGCCTATGAAGTGCAATGAAGACGAATGTTCCTCGTACGCACGGTGTAATTCCCGGATAGCGTCCTCGTTCTCTTGCAATACCACGTACGCCTGTGCAAGCGCATCCCCCGGCGTATAACCGGCGCGGCTCGCGCAAGCGGCCTTGAGAATCTTCTTCGCTTCCTCTCGGCGATTCATCTTCGCGTAGGTGAACGCGAGACCAAAGGGCACTCGACCACTGACGTCTTGCGACTTTTTATACAATACAATGGCGTCGTCGAAGCGCCCCATTTCCCGGTAAAGTGCGGCCAGCAATGGTTCGCCGTAAAGAAATGTTGGATCGAGCTGCAACGCGCGTTCCCCGGCGGCAATCGCTTCATCAATCAATCCGAAGTATCTGTAAATCTCGCAGGCAAAGTTGCTGACCCACAATGACGCCGGATCGATTTTCGTCGTCCGCCGCAAGAAACTCAGCGCTTTCTCCCGCTCACCGAGCGACGCATAGAACGCGGCGATGAAATAATTCGATGTCGTCGAGTTCGGATCGATATCGAATGCGCGTCTGTACTCGATTTCGGCGCCGTCAAGGTCCCAATCGAGTATCCGTTTCGTTTCGGCGAGATAAACGTGCGCTTCCGCTTCGTCATTATCGAGCTTCAGCGCGTTGAGAGCAGCTTCGCGCACCTTTGGATAGGCTTCGCGCGGCGGAACGTAGGCGTCCGCCAGCCAAAGCCATGACTTTGCGATACCGGTCCAGGCCCGCGCGAGTTGCGGATCTTTTGCCAGCGCTTCCTCGAAGAGCTCCAGGCTTTTTCGCAGTGCTTCCTCGGTGCTTTTGTCTGAGTAAAAAAGGCCATGCAGATAAACGTCGTAAGCATCGGCGCTGCGGACGAGCCGTGACGCCGTCGGCGCGGGGATATCGAGTTTTATTTTCAATGCATCCACAATGGCGCGCGTGATTTCATCTTCCAGCGCAAAAATGCCCTGGAACTCGCGGTCGAATGTTTGCGACCAAAGGGTGAAACCGTTGCAGCAATCCGTCAGCTCCGTCGTGATGCGAACGCGATTTCCATCACGACGCACGCTTCCTTCAAGCACATGCTCGACGTTTAGCTTCTCGGCGATTTCCTTCACAGTCGCGTTTTTGTCCTTGAACCAAAAAGAGGAACGTCGGGCGGCGACGCGCAGACCGTCGATCTTTGCCAGCTCGCTGAGAATTTCCTCCGCGATGCCGTCACCGAAATAATCCCGTTGCTCTCCGGAAGTGAGGTCGTCAAACGGCAGGACCGCAATCGATTTTTCGAACAAATCCGGCGTTTCGCCGATCTCGATCTTGCTATCCAGTCTGACGTTCGGCGTGCGCACGATCCCATATCGAGTGAGATCAAAAAACCAGGAGAGCGTAAGCGCCACGGGAAACCCGAGGACAATCAACACGACGATCAGGCGGACCGCCCAGTTTGGAATGTCGAATACCGGCAGAACTTGCGCGATACCCTGAGCGAGCGCCCAGCCGCCGACAACATACGCGATTGCGACGCTGTAAACTCTTCTACGCTTTAGCTCGGCAAGAAAATTTTTGAGGTTCACTGCTTATCAGCCGCTCAAGCCTCGTATTTCGCCTGCATTTAGCAATCGGCAGATTTGAAATTTGACAGGAACAAGACTCTGCGGACGGCGCCCGCGACCGTGCCGGTGAAATAACATTGATCAAAAAACTGAACGTCGGCCAGTGGCGCTTAGCGATTTTAGATCGGCCATGAATGGCGACAACATTGTGGTTACCTATATGATTTCGGCACAAGAATCGATTGATCTCGAGCGCTTGCCGACCAAACCCGCGCCGCGCTTGAGTGTATGGAAAAAAGGAGCGACCGACTGGCAATGGATTTGCCATGCCAATCTGACTCCCATTCCTTAGGCGAGACAAAGCAGTCCGGCTGTCAGATTCACCGTTTCTTCTCCGCGATCAATTTTTGAAAACGCGGGTGGCCACGAATTGGGTCCCATTCCCAGCGATATTTCAAATCGTTGATGGTGATGCTGTAATAGGCGCTGTCCACCGCTCCCGGCGTTTTGAGCAGGCGTTCGATCAAAGGAATCGCGAGATCGTTTTCTCCGACACGAGCGTAGATCAAGGCGAGATAGCCATTCATAAGAGTACCATCGACGGCGTCTTTTGATTCCGGTTTGAGCTCGACCGCGCGTCGGCCCTCCCTGATCGCGTCGTCTTTGCGCCCCATGAGCGCGTAAAGCCAACCGAGGACCGCGTGTCGCTCGGCACTCGCGGGCGCTTCTTTTACAGCCGCCTCGAATTCGGGCCTTGCGAGTTCGAATGCTTTCTGAGCATTTACCCCATCGCCTTGGGCAAGGTAAATGCATCCTTCGAAAAAGATTTTCGGAGTTGTTCCAGCATTCGTATACGAGAGCTCATCCACCGCGGAATTTTGGAGAACGGTTTTCGCGGTGAAATAATCGCGCCGCAGCATGGCCACATCCCATCGACACGAAGTGACAGAGCCATCAGGATCAATGCCAGCGGGAACTTGATCCACGAGCGATTTCAACAAGTGCGTGTCTCCTTTCCACCAGAAGTCGACGTAGCCGCTTTGCATCTTCGCCACTAACGAGGCCGGAGCCATCGCGCGCATTCGCTCGCCCCAGCGCGCGGCTTCCGGCCAGCGGCGCATTGAGGTGTTTGTAAAAAGCACTTCGCGGATTGTATTCGGATTCTGCGGATCGAGTTGTGCAACTCTTTCGTATGCCTCAAGCGCTTCCTCCCACTTGCCTTCTCGCCGTCTAATCGCCGCGATCAATCGGCGCGCATCTCCGTTGCTTGGAGATAAACCAGAAGCGAGCTCAAATTGTTCGAGAGCGCGCTCGTAATCTTGATCCATCCAGTAAATGCACTGACCCAGCGCGAAATGCGCTTCTGCAAGATCCGGCTGAAGGCGCAGAGCAGTCTCAGCCTCAGTGCGCCCCTTCGTTCTCCAATTCTCGGTAGGCTCGTAATAATGGAAAATCTCTGCATAAATGGATGCGAGGCGCGCGTGGGCGAGTGCGAAGTTGGGATCGAGCTCTATCGCCTGGACAAACAATCCTTCGGCAATCTTGTAATCCTCAAGCATAGTGTCCGGATTTTGCTCGATTTGGTTTGCCCGCAAATAGAACGCGTATGCTTCTGTATTCGCGGTCGGTATCTCTTCGACACGTGCTTTCTCCTGCGGTGAGAGTTTCGCCTTCAGCTGGTCGGCAATTGCTTTCGCAATTTCGCTTTGAATCGCGAATACATCCGCCAGATCACGGTCGTAGCGCTCCGCCCATTGATGAGTATCGGACCGGGCATCGATGAGTTGCGCCGTTACTCTCACGCGATTGCCGGATCGCTGAACACTGCCTTCCAGGAGATAGGTCACGCCAAGTTGCTGACCAATTTCGCGAACATTACGCGGCGCCCCGCTTTTATATTGCATGACGCTGGTACGGCTGATCACCCATAAATCTCCAATCTTGGCAAGATTGGTCAGAATTTCGTCCTGTACTCCATCGGCAAAATAAGCGTTCTGCTTTTCGTCGCTCCTGTTTTCGAATGGAAGCACCGCAATGCTCTTCTCCGGAACCGCCGCAGGCAACGATGGGGAAACAGGATTGCTTGCGGGTTTACTCGCAGTCCAATGCAAAACGTAGGAAACAACGAGAGCAAATGCGGCGGTCACTACAAGGCCAGCAGTAACTGACGCCCAACGTTTTCTCGCTGTACCAAGCGCCGGTATTTCTCTACGTCGGCTGTGCTTGAATTTCTCCGGCAACTGCGGATTGCCACAGTCTGCAGCATAGAAATTTGCCACGTGAATGAGCGCGTCGTGCTTGGCTGCGTACTCTCCCAAATCGTGCAAGTATGGGCGCCACTGCCGTGATTGCGCCAGATCTTCGGCTGCGCGTTTCGACACAAGAATGTGACCTGCATCTCCGCAATCCATCACTCTTTGCGCCGTATTGATTCCGGCCCCCGCTACATTTGTCCGGTCATTAACATCTCGAACCTCATTGACAGGTCCGCTATGGATCCCCATCCGCAGTTTGAGCTTTGGATCTTCCCTTAGCTTTTTGGCAATGTCGATCGCACAGTAAAGTGGTGCTTCCGGGCTGTTGAAGAAGACAAGCGCCATGCCATCCCCCGTGGGGAGCCGAATCAACTTTCCGGCCGCTTCCGCGGCGCGAACTTGTTCGGTGCTACGGACGATCTCATTCAGTTGTTCCTGGATCTCGCGTTGCTCGTCGACGAGCAATTTTGAGTAACCCACTACGTCCATGAAAAGGACGTGCCCGATCGTTAACCGAATTTCCGACTCAGATTCAGCAGCCATATGCTCCCAAGGGATAGAACGTTGCGCGATTTTGGCGATTTCTGAAATGCGATTTGCGGGACGCGTGATTGTGGCCGAAATCGCTTTCGCGAGCGCGAATTCGTTCCCGGGTGTAGATTGCTAAATGCCGTTTCAGCTCGAATCGAACTACACACCACGCGGCGACCAGCGACAGGCAATTGCCAAGCTTTTGAAGTCTCTTGAGATGGGTAATCGCCATCAGACACTGCTCGGTGTCACCGGTTCGGGTAAAACCTTTACGATAGCAAACGTCATCCAGGAGTTGAACCGACCCACACTGGTCATTTCACACAATAAAACGCTGGCCGCGCAGCTTTACTCGGAGTTTAAGCAATTCTTTCCACGTAACGCGGTCGAATACTTCGTTAGCTACTTCGATTATTATCAGCCGGAAGCGTACATTCCCCGGTCCGACACTTACATCGAGAAGGATTCTTCAATCAACGAGGAGATCGAGCGATTGCGGCTTGCGGCGACCAGCGCGCTGCTTTCGCGCCGCGACACTATTGTGGTGGCGAGTGTCTCTTGTATTTATGGCGTTACGTCGCCGGAAGATTACTTGCAGATGTTGCTCACGGTAAAACGCGGACAACAGATCTCGCGCGAGGCCGTCCTCGGTCGTTTGATCGACATGCTCTATGAACGCAACGACGTAAATTTCGCTCGCGGCCGGTTTCGCGTGCGGGGCGACGTGGTCGAGGTTTATCCGGGAAGCGCCGATGAAGAAGGCATTCGGCTCGAGTTCTTCGGCGACGAAATCGAAGCGATCACGCGGTTCGACCCGCTGACCGGTCATGCACACGAATCGCTCAGCGTCATAACATTTTTTCCGGCAAAGCAATTCGTGACTCCTGCTGACAAGCTGAATCGGGCGCTACGTACCATTCGCGAAGAATTGGAACAACGCATTGTCGAGTTGGAATCGCAAAACAAATTGCTCGAGGCCCAACGGCTGCGAATGCGCACCGAATACGACTTGGAGATGTTGCAGGAAATGGGTTTCTGCAACGGGATCGAAAATTATTCGCGGCATTTGTCGGGACGCCCTCCGGGCTCGAAGCCCTACACGATCATCGACTTTTTCCCGAAAGACTTTTTGGTTGTGATCGATGAGTCGCATGCCACGATCCCACAGATCGGCGGGATGTACGAAGGCGACCGTTCGCGCAAGACTGTGCTCGTGAACTATGGCTTTCGCCTCCCGAGCGCACTCGACAATCGCCCGCTCAATTTCGATGAGTTCATGAAGGTGACGAACCAGATCATCTACATGAGCGCGACGCCGGCAGAATTTGAAATTCAAAACAGCGTGGTTGGCAATAAGGGATACATCCCGCATCGGCGACAGCGGATCGGCGAAGAAGAATTAGTGCCGTTCGCTGTAGCTGGGGGTGTTTACGCCGGCCGGGGTCACCG
>Ga0126371_10005423_pt1 | contig 11318 bp, 12 predicted proteins | sample PanSoiMetaPlot_4_FD_110145 | JGI IMG/M metagenome (GOLD analysis project Ga0126371, IMG submission 110145) | Tropical forest soil microbial communities from Panama - MetaG Plot_4 | ecosystem: Environmental > Terrestrial > Soil > Tropical forest > Bulk soil | place: Panama | collected 2016-02-17
CCGCTAGCAGCATCCGCAGCCCCGCTCGCGCCAGCGGCTCATCATCCACGATCAACACCGAAAACCGCTTCATGGCGACTCGCCCATGCGAAACGGGATCGAGATCATCGCCACGGCGCCGCCGCGACCTCCGCGAGGCCTCAGCACCAGCACCGCCCGGTCGCCATAAAGCTGCCTCAGCCGCTTGCGCGTGTTGTCCAGCCCAATACCCCTGCTGCCAAAAATTCCGCCCACTGGTATGCCCGGCCCGTTATCGCTCACCGAAATCTCGAGCTGCCCATCCACCCGCACCGCGCGGATCACAATCACTCCGGCGCCGGCATTTTTCGCGATCCCATGCCGCACCGCATTCTCCACCAGCGGCTGCAAAACCATATGCGGCACCGTCGCGGGCAGCACCTCCGGGTCCGCCCAATCTGCACTTGCAACCGGTCCGAAAACCTCACCTCCTCGATCGAAAGGTAGAGCCGCACATATTCCAATTCGCGATCGAGCGGTACCTCCTGGGCGTCGATATCGCTCAGCACCGCGCGCAATAGGTCGCTGAACCGGCCCAGCGTTTCCTCCGCTTTCTGCCCGCGTTGCTGCCTCACCAGCACCATGATCGCGTTCAGCGTGTTGAACAGGAAATGCGGCTGAAGCTGCGTCTTGAGCACGCTCAACTGCGCCCCGGCGATTTGCGCCCGCAGCTCAGCGGCATCCAGCTCCAGCCGCATCGCATCCTGCTCGCGCTCCCGGTACTTGCGGTAATAGCGAAACCCCCACTGGATTCCCAAAATCACGCCGTACGCAATCAGGTTGGCATGAAAGACGGCGATCAGAAGCGTCGCCACCGCACGGCCGTAGGACGCGTGCTGCGAGGTCAAGACGGGATCGCTCATCCCGAGCAGCATCGCGGCCTCGACAGCAACCTCGCCGACCGCGTACACTCCCGCCGCCAGCAGGTGCCCAGCCGACCGCGGCACCAGATGCGGCCGCTCGATCGGCCACCTGCGCCCCAGCCACAAAATCAGCGGCGTGAATACGGCCGAGACATACGCCCGCACCATCCAATAGATTGCTTCCTGCCACGGCCGCGGATCGCCTAAGAACGATCTCCTCCCCGCGTCCTGGCTCAGGAAGAACAACCCGGCTAGCGTCCAGCCGCCGAAGATGATCAGGAAGGCTCGCCTCCGGCGCCCCAACGCCGGAATTATTCGCTCCACAACCGCCCGCGCACCGAGCCCCCTCTATTTGCGAAACGTACTGAAAACGAAATCATGATCCTTCTGCTTGGAATGGCACCCATAGCACCCCGCGCGAAGATTGGTGGGACCCGAGAGCTCCTGGCTGTCGCCCAGCGTGCCATCGAATCCCCAGCCTCCCGTGTCCGGATACGCGCGGCTGTCTTTCCTCATGACGGCGATGCTGATGCGCTTTCCTTCGAAGCTGCCACCTTCATGTTGATCCACTTCCAGCCGCTCGTCCACAATCACGGCGCCATCGGAAAATTTGCCGCTCGTGAAGCCTTCGAGGCCCAGCGGATTGGCATAGTAATGATGGAAGCCAGCGTTGGGCCCTTCTTTAGTGATAAAGCTGCGCGTCACAGCCCAGGTCCGATACCCGGCCGGAAATGGAACGTGTTCGCCGGAGTCGGCCAACAAAGCGAACGCACACAAAAGCGCGGCAATTACGCTGCTGATTCTCATGATTCCTCCTGTCGCCCAATTCTGGCGCGCGCGCGGCGAGCCTCAGCTAGAGATTTGACCAACTGGATTAGCGGATGGATGAACAGGAGGCAGGCCTTGGCAGGCGGCAGCGCACCTCCGGCGCTGAGGTGCTCCGTCATCGAGAGAAGCACCGATGCCCGCCCTTCGGGGCGGGCTTTTTATTTGGCTATTGCAGCTCGGCGCACATGCCGGCGATGCTGCGGTCGAAGTTCGCGTTGGCGCCCATGCCGAGATCGTGGGCGTCGATTCGTTTGCCTGCGTCCGACGCTCCGGCTGCGCAGGCAGTTTTGGCGCGGGTGCGCAGCGTTGCGATGGTTGTACGCCACTTCCTGAGATCGGCTTTCTTTGCGACAGGACCGTGGCCGGGGATCACGGTATCAAAGTCCAGTTGCAGGGCTTTGTCTATCGTCTGGTCCCATTCGACGATGCTGCCTTTCGCGCTGTAGTCGATGAACGGCGCGGTGCCGTTGACAAACAAGTCGCCGGCGTGCAGCACGCGCTCGGATGGGAAATAGATCACCGAATCGCCATTGGTGTGGCCGCGGCCGTAGTGGTGCGCGATCACTTGCTTGCCGTCAATGAAGACCTGCGCTTCATCGGCGAACGAGATCTGTGGAAGCCCCGGCATCTTGCCCGCGACCATATTGTCGCGCGCGTTGCGATGAATCAAAATCTGCGCGCTTTGGGTGGTGAGCATGGCTTCGTTGCCACCAGTGTGGTCGCCGTGCTGATGCGTGTTCAGCACATATTTCACAGGCTTATTGCTGATGCTCTTGATCTTCTCCATGATCTGGGGTGCGTCGCGCGCGAACTTATCGTCCACTACCAGGACGCCTTCGTTGGTCGGCATGACCGCCACGTTTCCGCCGTCTCCGATGATGACGTAGAGATTCGCCGACACCTTCTCCATGGTCAGCGGCGCCGGCGGCTGCTGCGCCTGCGACCATACTAGCCACAGTCCTGCAAGAGCGAGCCCAACACCACTCAAACGAATCGCGATCGCTTTGTGGATGCCCATAGTGTCGATCAGTATATCGCTTCAGCGGCTGGACCGCTTCCGGATTTGGTGCACGGGATAATCGACTCGTTCGAGAAAAAGGCCCGATGCCGGGGCGGTCCAGGCGGCAACGTCCAGCTTGGGATTTGCGCGGCCTTCCAGTAATCGCGAGAAATCGTCGAGCGTGATCTCACTGGCGCCGAGCCGCACCAGGACGCCTACCAGGCGGCGGACCATCCGCCACAGAAAATGCGAAGCGGTGATGCGGAACAGAATCAAGTCGCCTTCGACGTCGATGCGTGCGTCGTCAACCGCGACGATCGTGGATTCTCCCGGCCGCGATGGATCGGGGGCGCGAAAGCAGGAAAAGTCGTGCCGTCCGGCGAGCATTCGCGCTGCGCGGGCCATCGCGGCGATATCCAGAGGTTCGCGAATCCACCAGACGTACTTCTTAAAGAACGCGGTCCGGCGCTTAGAAATCTGATAGACATAAGTCCGGGCTACGGCATCGTTGCGCGCGTGAAAGGAGTTGTCCGCTTCCGCGACATCGACGAGGGAGATGGTGGAAGGCAGCCGTTCGTTGATGCCGCGCAAAAGTTCGCCCGCTGGCGGAAAGCGGCGCTGTGAACGGACTCGCAAGTGCGCGACCTGGGCGCGCGCGTGGACTCCGGCGTCGGTGCGGCCCGCGCCTTGCAGCTCGACCTCGACTCCGAGAAAATCTTCGGCCGCTTTGCGTATCTGGCCCGCGACGGTGACGGCGTTCGTTTGCTCCTGCCAGCCGCTATACTTTGTGCCGTCGTATTCGATGGTGAGCTTCCACGTTTGCAACTCTCAAGTTTACCGATTCCCTCTCGCCCCGATGCTATGATTAAGCCCTTCAAGGAGCGAGCATGTTCAAAGATTTCAAAGAGTTCATCATGCGCGGAAATGTGCTGGACCTCGCGGTGGCGGTGATCATCGGGGCAGCTTTCGGACGAATCGTAACCTCGTTCGTCAACGACATAGTCATGCCTCCGATTGGTATCGCAACCGGCAAAGTGGATTTCAGCAACTTGTTCATTAATCTTTCGGACAAGCACTACGACACGCTGGACGCGGCGAAAAAAGCAGGGGCGGCCACCATCAATTATGGAGTGTTCCTGAACACAATCGTCGATTTTCTGATTGTGGCTGCTGCGATTTTCCTCGTGGTTCGGCAGGCGAACAAGTTCAAGGACAAGCCCGCTGCGGCAGCGATCACAACGAAAGACTGTCCACTTTGCGCGACCGCGATTCCAATCCCGGCGAAGAGATGTCCGAATTGTACGTCGCAATTGGCGTGATGCTGTGCGGCCTCGGGCCCATGTTCACCCCAAAGTTAGTGTCGCGATGAGTCGCGACACGGCACGCACGAGTGCGTGCGCTACACCGCTACTTCTAGGCCTTCGTAGGCGCAGGTGACTTCCATCGGAGAGCGGAGCTGCTTGGCCAGCGTGCGCGCCCGGCTTTCCATTGTGTAGAGAAATTCGTCGTCATGCGCCGGATCGTGGTGCGTGAGGTATAGCCGCTTCACGTTGGCTGCGGCGGCCATTTCGACGGCATACGCGTAAGTGCTGTGTCCCCAGCGGCGCTTAATCGGATATTCTTCCGGCGTGTACTGCGCTTCGTGGATGACAACGTCGGCGTCGCACATGTACTCAGCATGGCGCAGGTCGCCAGGATCGAGGATGGAATCGATTCGCCCGGGTTCTGCGCCATCGCGCCAGATGCCTTCGTAGAAAGGCTCGTGATCGGCCAGATAACAGATGGTTCGTTCCTCCGCGTGAATCCGATATCCGAGCGTAACGGCGGGATGGTTCATGCGCTGGGCCACGGTCTTCAAACCAGCGATCTCGAATACGCCTTCATGAAGGTCCTGGTAAGTGATGCCGGCCGATAACTGATCGAGTTCGACGGGAAAGTAATGGTGCTCCATTTGTCCTGCGAGAAGCTCGCGCAAGGACAAACGCGATCCTTCCGGCCCGTAGACCGCGATCTGGTTCTTGGGGACAAACAGCGGCCCAAAGAAGGGAAATCCCTGAATATGATCCCAGTGGGTGTGAGTGAGCAGAATGGTGGCGCAAATGGGCGATGCCGAGCTGGCGAGCAAACGGTCGCCCAACAGGCGGGCGCCGGTGCCACAGTCGAGCACAATCGAATGATCCGCGGGCGTGGTGAGTTCAATGCAGGAGGTGTTGCCGCCGAAATGCGTAGTGGCGGGTCCGGGCGTCGCGATCGAGCCTCGGGTGCCCCAGAAACGCAGCCGCATGTTTTTGTCAAGTATACATCGGACGGCGGAGGCTCAAGCTATAATTGCTTCGATGTCTGGGCGGTTCTTATCCGCGATGAAGGCGCACGACGATCAGTCTTCATCCAGATACTCGGGTGGCACGTCGTCTTCTTTTACCTCGCGCGGTCGCAGCTCTTTTTCCGGATCGTCTTCCGCTTCTTCTACGCCGCTCACAATGCCGGCCTCGAAAGCATTCCCTTCCTCGAGCAGCTCGCTGACACTCTCCGAATCGGCTTGTTCGACCCCCCGCAACCCCTGAGTATCTCCGGACATAACGCCCGCACTCGATTCCAGCGCACGGCGGTCGAGGCTGGCCTCTCGTGCCGCACCCCTCCGAACCGGTTTTCTGCGCGTTGGCGCTTTTGCGCGTTTGATCTTCTTGGCGGCGCTGCGGCCGGCCGGCTTCATCTTCGCAGTCCGTTTTGAAAGCTTCTTCTTGGTTGCCCGCTTGGCTTTGGTTGTTCGCTTGGCTTTTGTTGCTCGCTTCGCGGGGGCAACTTTCTTTGTCGATTCACCGGAGACTCGCTTGGATTTCGGAGATTTCTTCGTGGCCATTCACGCAGTCTAGCACCGCCCGGTTCTGTTTACTCTGCCGGCTCGACAATCGCTTCGATGGTCTGGGGTGCATTTCCTTCCAATCGATTGTTGACGAAAATGTAGGACGGTTCATGACGCTCGCGCGCATGGCGGATCAGGTCGCGCAAGGCACGGCGCGCTTCGGGGTTGGGGTCTTGGACCTCGCGGTAAGGCGAGAATGCGGCGACGGCGTCCTCATATGGACGTCCCTGCCGCAGGAGAGCGCGCGCGACGGTGAAGTTGGCGGTGTAGACTTCCGGCAAGCGCATCTGGACCTGAAGGGGAGGCATACGGGTCCAGGCGTTCAGTACGTGAGCGACGCCTCGCGTGTTCAGGAGGCGGAAATAATCGCGGCCCAAGAAATCCGGGTTACGGATCTCGACAGCGTAGCGAAAATCGGGCCCGAGAGAGGCCAGAAAAGTGTCGAGCTGCGCGAAAAACTCGCCGGCGTCGCGATAGCTTTGTTTCGAAAACGACCCGAATTCGAAGATCAGTACCGCGACTAATTCCCGGTAAGGCTGCAACAGATCGAGAAAAGCAGTGCGAAACAGCTCCGCGTTGAGAAACGTTTCATTCTTTTTCCCGGCGCGCGGGCCGTAGCGGGGATGGGAGGGGAACGACTTGACGGTCACCTCTTCGGGTACTTTGAATGCGTACTTCATCGAGGTCGGCGCGGAAGCGAAAAGCTTATGCCAGTAAGCCTCGGAAGGAAACTGATAAAAGGAAAAATCGCCGCAGACGATGGGAAACGTCGCGGCGTATTCGTTGAGGCACTCCGCTTGAAAGCGTTTCTCGGAAAACCGTCCGCGCACGAGATAACGGTCGCGGGAGTAGATCTGGCCGATCCAACCTTCGTATTTCCAGGAGCTCGTCCCGATGTAAACGTTTTCCGTGACCAGGGATGCGAGTTTTGAATGGAGCCGCGCGCGATCGAACTCGATCGGCTCCTCGAAAAGAGGGAGATTATCCAACGGACAAATTGCTAGTAAGCGTGCGCTGAGCGATAACCGTAGGGATCTTCGCCCGCCTCGATCACGCCATCGGGGGTGATGCGGATCATCACGGGAGCTGCGCCGCTGGCCCATTTCGAATGCATGCTGACCTTGTGGCCGCGCGCGGCAAGGTCGGAAGCGACCGATTGCGGAATGCGCTCGTCGAGGATCAGGTCGCCGAGATTCCAGGCGTGATTGTCGAAACTCGAGACCAGGTGCCGGGTCTGATAACGCGGCGCTTCGGTAGCTGCCTGGGCGTTCATGTGAAACTCGATGACGTTCAGCATAAGCTGCAGCAGGCTCTGTTCCTGGTTGTCGCCGCCCGGAGTGGAAAGCGCGAGGAGGGGCTTGCCCTGCTCGGTAACGATGGTCGGGCTGAGGGTCACGCGCGGACGCTTGCCGCCGCCGAGCTCGTTCGGCGAGCCGGGCACGAGTATGAACTGCTGCGCGCGTTCGGTAAGCGGAATGCCCGTGTCGCCTGCGATCACGGAAGGCAGCCAGGCGCCGGAGGGGGTCGCCGAGAAAACGATGCCGTCTTTGTCGATCGCATCGATGCAGGTAGTGTCGCTTGCCATCAGCTCGTCGTCGATCTTCGTGCGTGCGATGTCCATCTCCACCGGATGCCGTGGTTTCTTGCCGTTGATGGTTCCGGGTACGAATTCGAGCGACGCGGTGCGTCCGATCAACTTTCGCCGTTCGGTCGCGTAGCTCTTCGAGAGCAAAACTTCGGCGGGCAGATTCGGATTGAACTTGGGGTCGCCGTAGTAGGCGTCGCGATCGGCGTAGGCGAGCTTGAGCGCTTCTACCGATTTATGGATATATTCAGCCGAATTGTAGCCGAGCATGCGGAGATCGAAGCCTTCTAATATGTTCAGCGCCTCGATCATAGCCGGCCCCTGACTCCAGAACCCGGGTTTGTACACTTTGACGTTGCGATAGTCGGTGGAGACCGGTTCTTCGGGCTGGAGCTTGAATGCGGCCATATCGTCGTAGCGAAGGAGGCCATCGTTTTCTTTCATGAATGCGTCGATGCGGTGAGCGATGTCGCCGCGATAAAAGTAGTCGCGGACCGCGTCGATCGCGGCCGCGCGGTTAGCTCCCGAGGCGAGCGCTTTCTTCTCTGCTGCCGCCATGGATCGTAGGGAGCGCGCGAGGTTGGGTTGATGGAAAACCTCGCCAGGCATGGGGACCTGGCCTTCGGGCATGAAAGTCTTCTTCGAATCGGGCCAGAGGTCGAAGAAACGGCGCGAGTGAGCGATGGTGCTGGAACGCATCTCGTCGATCGCGAGGCCGTCGGCCAGCTCGATGGCCGGTTGGATCACTTCGCCGAAGCTCTTCGTACCGTATTCACGCAAGGCAACGAGGCCGGACTCCACCATGCTCGGAACCAGAGCCGGCATGATGCCCGCGACCGGGATGATGCCCTTGAGGCCACCGGGATCCAGCGTGAGTATCTCGCCCGGGCGCGGCCGGCGCTCGCGGAACATCTCCGCCGTGGCGAGCTTGGGCATGGTGCCGACGCCGGCGATGGAGACTACTTTGCCGGTCTTGGTTCGAATCAGTATGGGCGCTTCACCGCCCAATCCGAAGTGAGAAAACTCCGAGACAGACGCCGCATACATCGCGGCGACACCAGCGTCCACCGCGTTGCCGCCGTGATAGTACATGCGCATGCCCGCTTCGGTGGCGTATTCGCTCCCCGCTGCGACGGCAGCATGAGTGCCGCGCGCGGCGTGCATGGCGGGCTGTTCGAACTCCTTGCGCTGCGCCATAGCGGCCGCGATTGCGCAGAAAAAGAGGACGCCGATCTTACGGTTCATAGCTAGGCTCATTATAGCCCCAGGGTCAGGAAAAGCTTTTTCTTACTTATACAAGAGCAACCTGCTCTTCAGTTGGCTCCGCTCAACAGTACCAGGGCTCGTCCATGTAGGGGATGGTGCCGCGCGGCATCAGGTCGAAGTTCTCCGGCAGTGCGTCGCCACTTGCCAGTTCCCATAATTCCTTGAAGACCTCGCGGCGGGGGGCTCGGCGGCCGGCGAGTTTCAAAGCCTGATCTGCCAGGGCATCCAGTTGCGGATCGGGATGCTTCCAGCGATGCAGGAGCGCCGACTCGTCAAAGCCGGTGATCGTGGAACGAACATCGTCGAGTTCGAGCAGGCGTGAGCCGTTCGGGATCAGCAGGCGCAGAGCAAGCTGGATCGGCGCGACTTTGTCGATCAACTCGTGTTCGGCGAGGACCGCGAGCTGGTCGCGATAGGAATCGCGTGTGGTCCAGGGGGTGAAGGGAATGAATGTCGGTGCGAGGGTTAGGCCGATTTCCCGAAATTGCCTTACAACTTCGAAAAAATCGGCGCGCGTGTGACCTTTTTCGAGTTTCGCGAGCACAGCGTCATCTACCGATTCCACCGCGCTGGTTACGAACAGACACCCTGTCTCTTTGAGCCGCGGCAACAGATCGCGATGTTTCCGCAGATGCTCGATCTTGATGGTCGTGTCGTACGTCAGCGACGGAAATTCCCGATGCATTTCGGCGACTATGCGCATGGCGTGAGTGGGACCGTTGAGAAAATCGGGATCGCCGAAGGTGATGTGTTCGGCGCCCCCGGCGATCTGCCGGCGGATGTCTTCCAGCACGACAGCAGGCTGAACAACCCGAAAGGCTCCGCGATAGACAGGGACGACGGGGCAATGCCGGCAAAGATGTTTGCAGCCCCGGCTCGCTTCAGTGTAGCCCGCGCGATGGGTGCTGCCGTTGATATGAAGCTTGGCGTATCGATCGAGTGGCGGCAGCTGATCGCGCGCCGGGGCGATGAAGTGAAGTTTGTCGAGCGATACGAGTGCCTCGGTTTGCGACGCGTGTGTACCACGCTCGAGGCGATTCGCAAGGGAGACCAGACCCGACTCGAACTCGCCGCCGAGGATGGTTTGCACGCCGAGTTTTCGGAGGTACGCTTCGTTTAGCGGCGCGTACAGTCCGTAACAGCAGAGATGGGCGTCTGGGTTGGTTACGCGGATTTTCGGGATCGCGAGAGCCGCGAGACGAGTTGCTGTATGCATCGGGAGGTAGAGCGCGATCAGCCCTGCGCGCCGCACGGCATCGTCCTTGAGGGGTGAGACGCACAGGTCGGCGCAGGCCACGTCGTGTCCGTTCGTGACAAGCCACGCGGCAGGCGATGCGAGACCGAAGGGCTGGCGTCCGAGTTCGTACGTTGAAACGAGCAGGGTTTTCATCGAGCGCTTGTCAGTAAGCGAGCATCTTCTATTATGAGGCGCGGGCTGCTATGTCTGGCATTCGCTCCGTGGTTTTTCCCGGACTCGCGGCGAGCATACAGCCCGGGGGACTCGAAGCCGCCGGATCGTTTCGTCCGGCGTCTCACCATCGGGTTCTGTCTGGTGGCTCTCGTGCTCGGCGCGCTCGAAGCGTGGACGTCGCGCTGCGAGATGAACCCCGACGGCATTCAATATCTGGACAAACCCTCGGCGTACCCCCAGGGTCATTTTCGAGACGCGCTCAACCCGCAGTGGAGCCCGCTGTATCCGTGGCCGATCGCGGGAGCCGAGGCGATGGTACATCCGTCGCGCGAACAGGAGTGCGCGCTCGTGCACGCCGTCAATTTCACACTTTTCGCGGCGTCGATTGCGTCCTTCTTTTTTTTCTTGAAGTCCATGCCGAGTCCGGCGTCGACGAGTTTTCTGCTGGTCAGCTATGCTGCCTTTCTCTATTGCTCGCTCGATTTCACACACCTTCGCTACGTCACGCTCGATTTGTTGGTGAACTGCTTCGCGTTCATCGTAGCCGGACTGCTGGCCCGAATGTCGAACGGCGATGCCACGCTGAGACACCACACAGCACTCGGACTCGCGCTCGCAGTTGGATATTTCGCGAAAGCGCCCTTTCTTCCGATCGCGGTCGTTTGTCTTTTCTTAGCATTCCTCGTCGGCCGAAAGCGCGCGCTGATTTCCATTGGCGTCTTTCTGTGCCTGACCGTCCTTACGACGCCGCTCTTCCGAAGCCAAACATCGCTTCACACTCGGCGATAGCGTAAAACTGAATCTGGCCTGGCACGTGGATGGGTTGCCGAACACGAACTGGCAAGGTGGTCCGGCCGAGAACGGGCAGCCTGAGCTCCCACGCGGCAACTGTCAGCGCATCCAGAGATTTTTCGAATTCGGGGAACCCGCGGCTGGAATCTCCCCGCCGTGGTACGACGCCTCTTAGCGGAACGAGGGCGTACGCGTGACGTACGACGTCCGGAAATCTTTCACGCGATCGGAGAACAGATTCGGCTTTATGCTTATCTCTTCCATCGGCAGTCGGCGTTGGTTTTCGCACTGATAGCTCTGTTGTTCATCTCTCGCGGCAAGACCCAAATGCGCGCGCGACTTAAAACGGTCTGGCCGGTGTTTGTTCTCGCAGCGGTCCCGTTCGCCATGTACGCGCCGGTTCATGCCGAAGGCCGGTATCTCGCGCCTTTCTTCGTGCTGCTGTGGAGCGCAGGGTTCGCTTGCGTTTTGGAGGAGAGCCGCGCGCTTCACTAGCCATCGCGGCCACGGCGGCGCTTCTGATGGTGGTGCCGGCGCGGCCGCCGCGATTCCGTCCCGCGATCCTCTTGCGAGACCACACTTTCAAATCGCTCGCGATTTGCGATTACTGGGCTTGAAAGCGGGCGATCGAGTCGCGATGGTGAGCGGAAGCTTGGCGCACTACTGGGCGTACCTCGCCAACGCCCGGATCG
>Ga0126371_10005424_pt1 | contig 11318 bp, 6 predicted proteins | sample PanSoiMetaPlot_4_FD_110145 | JGI IMG/M metagenome (GOLD analysis project Ga0126371, IMG submission 110145) | Tropical forest soil microbial communities from Panama - MetaG Plot_4 | ecosystem: Environmental > Terrestrial > Soil > Tropical forest > Bulk soil | place: Panama | collected 2016-02-17
AGGGCCAAGGCCGATCTGCTGCGCGGACTCGCCGACAACGATGGGTTGGCGATGCAGTTGGCGATCTACCAGGCGCGCTACGGAGACTGGCGCGAACTGTTCCACTCGGTGGATCGAATTGACAAGGTGAGCAAGGCCGATATTCGGCGAGTGGCGAACCCGATTTTCGTGGATACGAACCGCACGGTGGCAATCAGCGAGACCGTGCCCAGGGCGGCGGCCGCCTCCAAAGGAGGTGCGCAATGAACCAGGCTCTCAAGACGTCGCTCACGCCGCGCCGGGTGCTCGCTTCCCTGCTGTTGGTTTTCTCGATGATGGCGGCGCCGGCCTTTGCCCAATACACCGAATGGCAGCAGATTCCCATTCCTCCGCTTCACACGTTCCATCCGCAGGTGCCAAAGCGCATCGTGCTCTCAAACGGAATGGTCATCTTTCTACAGGTAGACCATGAGCTGCCGTTCATCGACGGGGTAATGCGCATCCGCGGCGGCTCGCGGGAAGAGGCTGCAGCAAAAACGGGATTGGTTGACTTGTATGGAGAGGTCTGGCGTACCGGCGGCACCAAATCCCAAACCGGCGACCAGATGGACGATTTCCTGGAGAGCCGCGCCGCCAAGGTCGAGTCGAGCGGTGGCGGCGACTCGACCACGCTGGGCTGGTCCTGCTTGAAGGGCGACTTCGATGCGGTGTTCAAGCTTACGGTCGAATTGCTCCGCGAGCCGGAGTTTCGCGCAGACAAACTCGACCTGGCCCAGCGGGAAGCATTCGACGACATTTCGCGGCGCAATGACAATCCCGGCCAGGTGGCGGCCCGTGAGTCTATGAAGCTCGCCTACGGAGCGAATAGCCCCTACTCACGGACACCGGAATATAAAACCATTGCCGCGGTCACGCGCGAGGACCTGATCGATTGGCACAAGCGTTACGTTCAGCCGAACAACATCATTTTGGGCGTGAACGGCGATTTCGATCCGGCCGCGATGGAGGCCACGCTGCGAAAAGCGTTCGAATCATGGCCCAAGGGTCCGGCGGCAGCGAAAGAGAACCTCGCCATCGATCCCGCGAAACCGGGTTATTACCTGGTGTCGAAGGAAGATGTAAATCAGAGCAACGTGCGCATGGTCGAGTTAGGCACGGAGCGGCGCAATCCCGATTACTTCGCGATTGAAGTGTTCAACGAGGCGTTTGGGGGCGGCTTTTCTTCGCGCCTGTTCCAGGATATCCGCACCAAGCGCGGGTTGGCCTACGCGGTGGGTGGGGGAGTTGGAACAGCATTCGATCATCCTGGGGTCGTGCGGCTGGTCTTGAGCACCAAGAGCCAGAGCACGGTGGAAGCGATTCGGGCGTTGTTTGAAGACGTCGAAAACCTGAAGACCAATCCGATCACCGACGACGAGATCAAGCGCGCCAAGGATTCCATCCTGAATTCGTTCATCTTCAACTTCGACACCCCGGAGAAGGTCCTGCGCGAGCGCATGGCGTACGAGTTCTACGGCTATCCCGCCGATTTCTTAGACAAGTACCGGGAAGGCGTGGAGAAAGTCACCGCAGCCGATGTCAATCGGATCCCGGGCAAGTATCTGCACAAGGACAAGCTGGCGGTGCTGGTCGTCGGCAATGAAAAAGAGTTTGACAAGCCTTTGTCGACCTTAGGCGCGGTTACGAATGTCGACATCACAATCCCGCCACCACCGGCGGAAGCCGGCAGCGGCGAAGAAGGCGGCGAGACTCAGCCTGCGGCCGCCGCTCCGACCGCGTCGAATGCCGAGGGAAAAGCGCTGATCAAGAAAGTAGCCGACGCCATGGGTGGCGAAGGGAAGCTCAAATCGATCCACGGGTTGCAGGCGAAGTTAGAACAGGAGGGGCGGCCGCCGATGGAGATTGCGATTCTCTATCCGGACCGCATGCACATCGCAATGGACTCGCCTGCGGGTTCGATGATCATGGTGGTGACTCCGAAGGCCGCATTCATGACGGCACAAGGACAGGTGCGGGACCTTCCCGAATCGCGCAAGAAGGAAAGCCTGGAGCAGATCAAACGCGACCTGGTGTTCATCGCGCAACATGCCGACGACCCAAGCTTCGTGTTTGCCGCGGATGGGACAGAGAAAATTGGCGGTGTCGAGACCAGCATCCTGGATATCAATTCGCAGGGGACACGAATGCGTTGGTATGTCGACGCTAAGAGTGGGCGGATCCTGCGTGAGGTATACCCGGCGCTGGGGCAGAGTGGCCCGGTCGAGGGCCAGACCGACCTTGAGGATTGGAAGAACTTCGAGGGCGTGACCTTGCCAGCCAAGCGCATCAACAAACAGAACGGACAGGATTCAAGCGTAGTGAATTTTCTGGAAATTCACTTTAATCCGCAGACGAATGCGACGCTCTTTGAAAAACCGTCCGGCTCTGGCTCACATTAGAGATCGCAGTCTCCTGGTTCCTTGTGCTCCGGCGGCCCACCCACCGAGTTGCATCGCCGCCGATTCCGCTTCAGGTCTGCAGGAGACGCGATAAGCTCGCAGCGTCGCCGATTGCTCAGGCAGTACGTGCGCCCGCCACAAAGTGTACGATTAGCGATATGAACGCGAGCAGTAGAAGTATGTGAATCAGCGCGCCCGCTACGTGGAACACCCCCCATCCGAGGATCCACGCCAGCAGCAAAATAACGAACAGAACTGTCCAAAGACTCACTGTGTCCTCCTTGGCGGTGGCGCAAGGATTCGTCCTCAGTGACGAACCTTGGGCATGAGACTACCCGCCGAGCATGAATCCGGATATCCGGAGGAAGAGGCACGAGTTCTTGTGAATCCCTGTAGACCGAAAGCCCAACTGTCCTAAACCTTCGCTCTGCACGAGGCCGACTGGTTGCAAGAACGTCGCCTCATCGGTGGAGATCCGCCCGCCGCAGATCTTGTCGTCGCAGAAAACTATTCGGAAGGAGAGCTCTGGGCTAGTGTCAACGCACCGCGCCGGTCGGGCACGTGCAAGGAGCGCTCAAGAATCTCTTGCGGTATGGGAGCTGAGGTTCGTCAAGCCGAAGCCTTCAGTACGACTTCTTTCACGCGGCCGCTGAAGAGATTTTCGAAAAACGCCGCCGGCCCTTGCCGGCTCTCGCGCGCTTCCTTGGCTGAAATCAGCCTTCTTGAGCAGACTGATATCGTTTTCAGCATTGGAGTGCGGTAGAGAGAAACCCCGATGATGAACTCCCTATTGCTGCGGGGCAGGTCTCGGTACTGGGGAAAAGGCTCAGAATGATGTAGCATCTGCCCGGACGAAGTGTTTTACTTTTGCCTACAGGAATCCGCCCTTATAAAGAGTGCGCCGGTGCAGAATCGAGATGCCGTCAGCTTCGAGTTTCGAAATGAAGTTGGATTGCAAGATTTCCCAGGCGACATAAGGGTACACAAGCAAACTGAAATGAGCCAACCCATCCACACGCCGCAGAGACATGTCCCGACGTACCTCACACAGATACTTATCGTTTTGGCCGCTTACGTGATCGCGGGCAAGCTGGGCCAGGCGACGACCAGTATCAGGAGCAGTAATCTCGGCCCGGTGTGGCCGGCGTACGGAGTTGCTCTTGCTGCGGTCTTGCTGTATGGCTATCGAATTTGGCTGGGTATCGCGGCGGCGGCGTTTCTCGTTGCACTGTGGAGCCCCGTTGGACCCGGCACGGCGCTTGGTCAAGCGGCCGGCGCCACCTTGGCTGCCCTGACCGGCGCTTTCCTCCTGCGCCGCATTGTTTCCTTCCAACCTTCGATGCGGCGGGTTCGTGATGCTCTTGGACTCATTATTTTGGGCGCTCTGGCCAGCACCGTGGTGAGCGCTTCGATCGGGGTTGCCGTTCTTTATGCAGGCGGGGTACGGGCCTATGCCGGGCTCGGTTCCGCATGGCTCGTTTATTGGATGGGCGACGCTACCGGTGCACTCCTCGTAACGCCACTCATCGTGACGCTTCCGAGCTTCCCTCGCTTGCGTGATCGCAGGCGCATCACAGAACTTGGCCTGCTGTTAGTGCTCTTAGCCGCGGTCACCTTTACGGTCTTCGCCGACTTGCCGCTGATCCCGGTCAGGTTACATGTTTTCGCTTTCTGTGTGCTGCCATTCGTAATGTGGGCTGCCATTCGGTTTGAAGTAATTGGAACCTCGCTGTCGGTTCTTCTCATCGCTACGATCGCCACCGTGGAAACCGCCTTAGGGTCCGGTCCATTTTCCAGCAACACGCAATTCATGAATGCGGTATTGCTGGACGTATTTTTCGGCGTTCTCGCGATAACGGGTCTGACATTGGCGTCGGCAGTAGCCGAAAGAAGTGAGGCTGAACGTGTGCGCGAGGAGCTCATTCGTGAGCAAGCGCTACGCCAGCGGGAAGAAGAGCTTCTGGAAGCCCAGCGGGTGGCGCATGTGGGAAGCTGGCTGTGGAATCCCGAAACGGACACAGTCAGCTGGTCCGAAGAGCTTTATCGCCTTTTCGGTCGAGATCCCGCCTTACCGGCTCCTACGTACCACGAGCATCCGCCCCTATATACCCGTGAAAGCTGGGAAGAGCTGCAAACGGTTGTAGAGGAGGCGTTGCGCACGGGAGTGCCGTACGAGCTCGATCTGGAGATTGTCCGAGCAGATGGCTCGACTGGATGGATCCGAGCACGCGGAGAAGCGCTACGCGATACAACGGGCCGAATCATGCAACTCCGTGGTACAGCGCAAGACATTACGGAGCGGAGGCGCGCCGAGCAATCGTTGCGAGAAAGTGAAGAGAAGTTTCGCAGCGTTTTTCGGAATGCGGGGGTCGGGATGGTAATTGTTTCTTTAGAACGGCGCTTCCTTGCCGCCAACAGCACGTTTTGCGAATACCTAGGCTACACGGAAGAGGAACTCCAGCAAAAGACAGTTCAGTCGGTTACGCATTCGGACGACTGGCCGCAATTTTCGCAGAAACTGAAAGAAGCCGTGGCGCGAGGCTCGAAACTGCACCGATTCGAAAAACGCTGCCTGCATAAGACTGGGCGCGTGGTATTCACGGAGAGCAGCGCGTGCGTGGTTCGAGGCGTGGATGGTACGCCTCAGTATTTTGTCGGCGAAGTGGTGGACATCACCGAACGCAAGCTGGCGGAAGAAGCGCTTTCGGGCGTAAATCGAAAGCTAATTGAGGCGCAGGAGCAGGAACGGATCCGCGTCGCTCGGGAACTTCACGACGATATTGGCCAGCGCCTGTCATTGTTGACGATGGCAATTGATATATTGCGCAGCAAAATGCCCGCGCCTGCTGACGACGCTGCCGTCCAGATCGATGAACTTTCCAAGTTATCGAACGAGGTCACCAGCGACGTGCACGCGATTTCCCACCGACTGCACTCGTCCAAGCTGGAATACATGGGGTTGGTTCCAGCGATCCGAAGCTTTTGCCGGGAATTTGCCGCGCAACAGAAATTGAAGATCGAGTTTGCACATGATGAGTTCCCGCACAAGTTGCCGCAGGAACTCTCACTGTGCTTTTATCGAATTTTGCAGGAAGCCTTGCACAATGCCGCGAAACATAGCCAGGCACGATGCTTTGATGTCGAACTGCGGAAAAGCCCGATTGACATCAGGCTTACAGTATCGGACTCGGGGGTCGGATTCGATCCCAAGTCCGCATCCAGCATGCAGGGGTTAGGCTTCGTCAGCATGCGAGAGCGAGTCAAACTCGTGAACGGGACGATCGCGATCGAATCCAAGCCGATGGGCGGCACTATAGTCCGCGTTCAGGCACCTTTCCGGGCAGACAAGGCTCCACAAGCCCGAGGGGAGCAAATGCAGGCCTAAGATGACGGCGCCGCCGAGCATGATGCGGCACCGGTTGTGCGCCTGCCATCGTACTGTAGGAGCCCGGAAAAACGGGGCCACCCCGTAACGACAGAGTAAATACTAATAACTGACGAGTAAACAGCGAACGCAGAACTGAGAACGGGAATGAACGTTCTGCGGAAGCGAACGGCGCGCGACGAGCGAGAGCGGGGCGTGCGACTCGCATTTGCAAACACAAGGCTAGATTGATGGAGGTCGATCTAAAAAGCAAAGTGGCATTCGAAAGAATCGACCGCTTAAGAGTTGAGGCACAGCTGAAAACGGGTTCTAGTGATCTTGCAACCTCAGGGAAAAGAGCTCTTGGATGCTGATGTCTCGTGCCACCAGCGGAGAACCGTCTGATGCAACCCCACTCCATCCGGTAATTGTTCCCGCCATCTGGCCGTCGAGCTCAGTAAAATCCATCAAACCTTCAATTCCATGATCGTTCAAATTCAGCCGAACAATCCTAGGACGGCCTCCATTCCAATCTTGGAGGTAGTAGCAATCGAAGGCTCAGTCCGAAGGGCCGCGGAAAGCGGGAAGAAGGCGAGGAGACGAAGTTTTGTTCCTCGAAAGAAAAAAGGCGCGCAGAGCGCGCCCTCTTATCGATGCGACGAGAAGGATTCGAGCCGCACTGCCCATTGTTCCTTTTGAGGTCTGGAAGAACTGCGGCCATCTGATTCAACTTGAAAAGCCCGCCGACCTTGTCTCCCGCTTTCAGCGCTTCGCCGCGCTCGCCGACCCCGCGAAGCATTCCTTCCGTTAGCGGAATTGCGCGATCTGGCCGGCGGATACAAATTCTTCGACAAGAGCATCGTCATCTCTCTCAAAAACAATCGCCCCTGGCTCGGACTACCCAATACGCCCGATAATCCGCTGTTTGCAGCATCCAACTCGCGCTTTTTCGTCCGCACCACTGAGACCGAATTGCAATTCGAGCGCGACTCGGTCGGCAAGATCGTGAGGCTGGTCATCTTCAACGCCGATAGCAAAAAGATCGAATGCCCTCGCGAGTAGAGCCTCAAACGGTAACGGAGGTGTACTCCTCCAGCATTCACCCGCTGCAACTCGATACCTTTCGTGGCGATCATACCCTCAGATTGTGCGCTTGCAAGCCAAGTGTCGAAACAGCCAATTACACCGATCACCATGAAGAAAACACTTTTGACCGTGGGCGATTTTGGCAGTTCACTGCACGCGCTGCTGCAATCAATTGCAAAACGTCTCCACTGAGTCTCACGATTTGTGTACTAACTACGAGAACGAAGGTTCAGGGTTTAATGTTTTCCACCTACATACCAGTTCAGTATTGCCACTGTCGAGCTGCCATTGTCGTTGTTCTCCAACGTCACGAACTTCCCGTCAGGCAACACCGCGTACTCAGTCCTTGGAGGTGCTTGGAATACTACGTTGGACCTCCCCACGTCAACTCTGGAGCCGATCTTCAGTGGAACCTCCATGAGCTTTCCATCCGGAGCCACATAATAGAGTTTGTTACCTTGCAGATTCCATCTCGGCATTTGTCCGCCTCCGGAAGAAATCTGAAATCTCTCTTGCAGAGCGTTAAACGACGCGACGTACACTTCAGGTTTTCCGGATTCATCCGAAGTGTACGTAATCCAGCGTCCATCCGGAGAAAAACTAGCATCACGTTCGTCAAAGCGACTCTGTGTTAGCGGATAAGAATGCTGTTTGGCATTCATGGGCATTGCCCAGAGGTCGCCGGCACCGTTCGTATCAGTCTGCGTAAACAACAGGAACCGCCCATCCGGCGACCAGTCGGTTGGCACTTGGTCCAAGTCACTGTTGGCTAAAACTTCGACCTGATCTGAGCCCAAAGTCTTACGATGCAATTCAAATGCTGCTTTGTCGACGGCGGCGTAAATAGTCTGTTTGCCATCCGGACTCGATATGCCGATATGAGAACCAGTACTAGTATCGAAAGTGAGTCTCTGCCAGTCATTCTTCTGCAAATTGAACATCCATAGGTCACTTGTGTGAGTCTGAGGATTAGTTTTGCTGAAGAGCAATCTCCCATCGGGCGCGACTCTCATTGCCCATAGCCATAACGCACTACTAAGTGTCTTAAGCGGCATTCCTTTTGAGTCACGCAGCACCAACTTGCTGAGAACGTCAAAATTGGACTGATACACCAAAACTCCCGTATCGGAAGCATCATAGTTCGCACTCCCCGAATAGCTTCCAAAGGCTATTTGTTCAGGAACGACTTGTACTGGCTCACTGTAAAGGCGCAGGTTACGTGCATCAAATGGTTGAGCCATCAGAAAACCATTGCGCTGAAAAAGCAGATACCCCGGCGCGACGTATTTGGCATCCGAAGCATTGGAGATGAGCAACTGACTTGTACCGGATCCTAGGCTGGCGAGCAAAACGTCGTCTCTTGTATCGCTTCGCAGGCCAGAATAAAGAAAATGCTTTCCGTCAGGCAGGAATCGAGACCACTGCTGGCCCCTGTCATACCGGGATCGATCCAGTGTGACCGCAGATTTCGCAATACAGTCATCAAGCCCGACTTGCTGAATGGGCATTACAGCGGCGCTTCCCTTAAGGCTAAATGACAGCAATGCGGTGCTCTGACCGTTCCAGCCAAGAACAGCAGTGTCCTTCGCGTCACATAACACCTCTGGAAAGCCGCCGCTCGTATCGATCTTCTTGAGCTTGCCTTGGGAAACAAACAAAACCCACCGGCTATCAGGAGACCACACGGGCACGTCACTACCTTCAGTGCCCGGAAGCTGATGAGCAGATACCGAATCGAATGACCTCAGCCACAGGGAGGTTTTGTCTTCTGCATCGCGGGTCAAGAGCACTAGCTTGTGCCCATCTGGCGAGATGGCGAGCGTATGAGCATCGTCACTGATCGTATAGCCTTCGGGGGTTTGGATCGCAAATCGCACTACTGCGGTGGGCACGACAGACCTCTGGCGATAAGCTATAGCTACCAGGACCATGCAAAGCGCGATCACCATACCCGCCCACGCTAGCCGTTCTCGTCTAATGCGAGGTCGGAAAGCGGAATGCTCGTCTGTAGAACTCGCCTCCGCGATCCAACTCAGTTCCATCTTTAGGTCGTGAGCCCGTTGCCAGCGTTCGTCAGGGTCTTTAGCGAGGCACGCCTTTACAATGCGATCCAGAACTGGTGGCGTCATCGTCTGAAGCGTTGTCATGGACACAGGCTCCGAAGCTAGAATGGCTGCAATCAGACTAGCTCGGCTCTTTGCAGTAAAGGGCGGTTTTCCAGTGACCATTTCGTACATGACTGCACCGAGAGCAAAAATATCCGTCCGTTCATCTGCTTCCTTGCCTTCCAGTTGCTCTGGAGCCATGTACTGGAAAGTTCCCAAGATGACGCCCACACTTGTTAGGTTTTTCTGATCGGTGGTTAGATCGGTGAGAGTCTCGCCAACAATCGATCCCCGCGTCCGCCGCAACTTCGCAAGGCCGAAATCCAGAAGTTTGGCTCCTCCCTTTGTGAGAATGATGTTGCCGGGCTTCAAATCCCGATGAATGATGCCGACGCGGTGAGCCTTGTCAAGAGCACTACCGATTTGAAACGCATACATTAGCACTTCGGCAATGGGCAGTGCGCCGCGTTGCAAACGCCTCTCCAGCGTCTCACCCTCAAGGAATTCCATTACTAAGAACTCGACGCTGTCCTGCTGGCCAAAGTCGTAAAGAGTACAGATATGAGGATGGGAAAGCTGCGAGATGATGCGGGCTTCACGCTGAAAGCGATGCCGTGACTCGGGAGTGGCAGCAACGTCAGGTGGTAACACCTTTATCGCCACGGTGCGCCCGAGGCGTGTGTCTACCGCTTTGTACACCTCTCCCATGCCGCCAGCACCGAGCTGGGATTGGATCTCGTACGGCCCGAGTTTTTGGCCAGGAGCTAGCCCCACAGTTGGGCGGGATTATACGTCAATATTGACGATTAAAAGGCACGCCGCTACTCCCCCTGCCCCACTCCTCCGCCCGCCCGCTCTGCGCTCCCCCGTTCGTAGATTTCGTCCGCTCTTCGCGTGTGTACTCAGTCGTCAATAGTATTAACTAGTGCGTTACGGGGTGACCCCGTTTTTCCCGGCGCATACAGTACCCCGTTCCCCATTTGACGGATGCCCGAGACACGCGCTATGCTTGGCGAATAAAAGGCGAACATCATGACTGCCTCTCCCCTTCTCCTGCTGCCCCAAGACGGTTTCCCAGAGAAACCTCGGCTGATCGGGATCGCCCGGCTGGCGGCGGAGGGGGACTCGCTCCGGCTGGGCCATAACATCGAATACTTCACACTTCCGTCCCGTTCGCTGCTGAATCGCGTGGTGAGCAATCGCTCTTTGCCGTTTACCTGGGCGATCAATCCTTACCGGGGATGCGAGTTCGCTTGCAAGTACTGCTATGCGCGATATACCCACGAGTTCATGGAGATGAGCGACCTGGATTTCGAGCGCAAAATCTATGTGAAAGAACACGCGGCGGCGCTTCTGCGGCACGATCTGAAGAAGGTGAAGCGCGGCGAGGAGATCGCCATCGGCACGGCGACCGATCCTTATCAGCCGGCCGAGCGGCGCTACGAAATTACGCGCGCCATTCTGGAGGAGTTTGCGCGGCACCGCGGGCTGGAATTAGGGATTGTTACGAAGTCGAATCTGATCGTGCGCGACGCCGAATTGCTGCGCGAGATCGCGAAGCACAACCGGCTGTTTGTCAATATCACCGTCACCACTGTCAATGTAGATCTGGCGCGCATCCTGGAGCCGCGCGCGCCCCGACCTGACCTTCGCCTCGAGGCGTTGCGGCAGCTGAACCTGGCGGGGGTACCCGCCGGGGTGATCTGTGCGCCCGTGCTGCCCGGCATTACTGATGCGCCGAAAGATTTGGAGGCGCTGGTAGTGGCTGCCGCACAGTCTCAGGCGAAATACATCTTTGCCAATCCCCTGTTCTTGAAACCGTGCTCCGCGTCCGTTTTTCTTCCCTTTCTTGAAGAGAAATTCCCGCACCTGGTTGCCACATATCGCGAGCGTTATGCACAAAAGGCCTTCTTGCCTCCTGCGTATGGCAAACGGCTTTCAGAATTGATGGCGCGGCTGCGAAGCAAGTACGGCATCGTCAATCGATACGAGCGCTACAGCCAGCGCAGCCACCCCGCAATCGAGTTGCAGGACGATGGGCAACTCGACCTGTTCGGCCGGACCGCCTGAGCGATCGCGGGCGCATTGTAGAATCATGGGGTTCACGGTGCAGCCCGGTAGACGGAGGACCGCCCCACTTGCCCGTCAAGCGCCCTATATTCCGCTATGCCCTGCTGATCCTGTTGTTCGCGATCACGGTCGCGTACGAGGTTCCGTATCTCCACGACATTCTTCGAGACGAAAAGCGCGACGTAGCACTGTTCTCGACTGAAAGCGGCACAGACACGATCAACTTTGTGGCTGACAACGCCAGGAAAGCGGGACTGCGGCGGGGTGATGAAGTGC
>Ga0126371_10005425_pt1 | contig 11318 bp, 5 predicted proteins | sample PanSoiMetaPlot_4_FD_110145 | JGI IMG/M metagenome (GOLD analysis project Ga0126371, IMG submission 110145) | Tropical forest soil microbial communities from Panama - MetaG Plot_4 | ecosystem: Environmental > Terrestrial > Soil > Tropical forest > Bulk soil | place: Panama | collected 2016-02-17
CAGCGGCATGTTCACTTTAATCGCCGCGTGGCACGCTGTGGATGCCGCAATCTTCGCCTGCAGGGTATCGATCGAAAGCGCGGCGTTTTCGCGCTCGATTCCATCAATAATTTCGGTCAGCAAATGTTCCGCGTCGGTCGCCGCAACGCCCGCCGGCACCGCCTGAATGGCCACAGTTTTCGACCCCATCGGCTCCACTTCGAATCCGTTCGCCGCCAGCTCGTCCGCGATCTTCTCGTAAATCACAATCTGCCGCGGCGAAAGCTCGAACACCAGCGGCATCAGCATACGCTGCGCTTCCACTTTGCCAGAGCGTCGCGCTTCCAGGTGCTGTTCGAACAGCACGCGCTCATGCGCCACATGCTGGTCCACGATCCACAACCCTTCGCCGTTCACCGCCACAATGAAGCTCGCGCTCACCTGACCCAGCGGCTTCAGGTCCGCGATCTGCTCCGGGCGCGGCAGCGTTGCCGGCGCATCGCTGCTCGCTCGCGAAAAATTCTCCGCCCAGTTCGGCTCGCGGCCCCGCGCACCCTCGGGCATCGCGCCTGGCGAAAATCCTCCACCCAACGATTGCCTGGGCGCAAACGGGAACCTCTGTGGTACCGATTGCACCGGCGCCGACGACAAATCAAACCCATTCCCCGCCGAATAATCCGAGCCAACGCCAGACTCCACTCCCAACTCTTCTATCGGCGGAATAATCGCGCGCGGCACGTCGCCAGCTGTACCCGTGTCTCGGAATCCGCCCGCAATCGAACCTGCCGGTGCCGCCGGATTTGGCGCTATCCCTGCCGTCACCGCCGCAGCGGCAAAGCTAGCAATCGGCCGCGCGCTCATCAGCGCCTGGCGGATCGCATCTCGCGTGAAATCGTGCACAAACTGCGACCGCCGGAACCTCACTTCGATCTTCGCCGGGTGCACGTTCACATCCACTTCGTCGTACGGCATCTCCAGAAACAGCAGCGTCGCCGGAAACACCGTGGGTGGCAGAATATTGCGGTACGCGTCATGAATCGCGTGCAGGATCAGGCGGTCGCGCACCAGCCTCCGGTTCACAAACACGTAAATCCCGTTGCGATTCGGCCGCTGAATCTCCGGCCGCGAAGTGAACCCGCTCACCGTCAGCGTCGCCGCTTCTTCGCCCGCTTCCCTCTCCGACTCGGTGATGGCCCCGCGAAACGCTCCGGGAACACTGGGGATTTCCACTAGCTCAGCCAGCGCCTGTCGGCCAAACAGTTGATAAACCCGGTCGGCCAGCTTTTCCGTCGGCGGGCAGTTCACAATCTCCTGCGTCGGCGCGGTCAGAATGAATTGCTTTGTGGGATTCGCCAGCGCGTAATGCGTCACCAGCGAGGCGATGTGCCCCAGCTCCGTCGAGTCTGATTTCAAAAACTTACGCCGCGCCGGCACGCTGTAGAACAAATCAGCCACGCTAACCGTCGTTCCCGCTGGTGATCCCGCCGGCTTCACGCCAATCAACTTCCCGCCGGCAAATTCCACGCGCGTTCCTTCCTCTTCGTTTGTGTCGCGCGTTTCCAGCAGCAGCCGCGACACCGACGCGATCGACGGCAGCGCCTCCCCGCGAAATCCCAGCGTCGAGATCGTCATCAAATCGTCCGCCGTGCGTAGCTTGCTCGTCGCATGCCGTTCGAAAGCCAGCAGCGCATCGTCATGCGTCATGCCGTGGCCATCGTCAATCACGCGGATCATGCGTTTTCCGCCCATCTCTGTTTCGATGCGCACGGAATTCGCGCCCGCGTCGAGCGCGTTCTCGAGCAGTTCCTTCACCACAGAAGCAGGCCGCTCCACCACCTCCCCGGCGGCAATCCGGTTCGCCACCGCCTCCGCCAATATGCGTATTCTGCTCATGCCCTTTAGCTCAAATGGATCTTTCCTTGTAGAGCTTCGTTGGTCGAGCCTTGCTCTTTGCCCGATCGCCGATACAAACGAATGATATCCGTGGCGATCTTGTACATTTTATTTCTTTACTTCATCACCTCATTGCTTCGCCGCTTCTTTGCTTCGTTGCTTCCTTATCGCAATTCCCAGCTGCTCCAGCTGCGCCTCGTCCACCTCGCTCGGCGATTCCGCCATCAAATCCACCGCGGCGGTTGTTTTCGCGAACGCAATCACCTCGCGGATGGATTTCTCGCCCGCCAGCAGCATGGTCACGCGGTCCAGTCCCAGCGCAATTCCGCCGTGCGGAGGCGTGCCATACGTCAGGGCATCCAGGAAAAATCCAAAGCGCCGCCGCAACTGCTCTTCACTCAAACCCAGCGCCCGGAACAACCGCTCTTGAATATCCTGCCGGTGGATTCGGATGCTCCCCGATCCCAGCTCGACGCCGTTCAGCACCAAGTCGTAGCCCTTCGACCGCACCTCCCACGGCGCCGTCTCGAGCTTCTCTAGGTCCTCGTCCACAATGCCCGTGAACGGATGCTGTGCGCTCACCCAGGTCTTGTCTGTCTCGCTCCATTCAAACAGCGGGAATCCCGTCAGCCATAGAAATTTCCACTGCGTCCTGTCGATCAAGCCCAGCGCTTCGCCCATCTGCAACCGCAGTTGTCCCGCGATCAGCGCCGCCGCTTCCGTGCCCTTGATCTCTTCCTTCGCTGACACGGCCACCACCAGGTCGCCAGCGCCGGCGCCGCAAGCCTCGGCCATTTTTTTCATGTTCTCAGCGCCGATCAGCTTTTCGACTGTGGACGTTGTTCCTTCAGACGTAAGCTTCACGAAATACGCGCCGCGGGCGCCAAGCGCCTTCGCTTTTTCTGTCAACTCGTCGAGTTGCCTCCGCGAATAGCCCGCCGCCACCGGCGCGGCGAACGCAAACACGCTTCCGCAGATCTGCAGCTTCTGCTTCGCTTCCTCGGGAAAGCATGACGTCACTTCATGTAACTCCATCTCAAAGCGCATGTCCGGCTTGTCACTGCCATACTTGCGGATCGCGTCCTTGTAGAGCATGTGCGGAAACGGCGACTCCACCTTGATTCCTGCCACCGCGCACGCCCGTACCATAACATTTTCAATCACATTGAAAATGTCTTCCTGCCGCGGAAAAGACATCTCCAGGTCCAGCTGCGTGAACTCCGGCTGCCGGTCCGCGCGCAAATCCTCGTCGCGGAAACACTTCACGATCTGGAAATAGCGGTCGAGCCCGCCAATCATCAGGATTTGCTTGAAAATCTGCGGCGATTGCGGCAACGCGTAAAAATTCCCGTGATGCACGCGGCTGGGCACCAGGTAGTCGCGCGCGCCCTCTGGCGTCGACCGCGTGAGCATCGGAGTTTCCACCTCGATGAATCCCATCTCGTCCATCACCTTGCGGATTTCCAGAATAATTTTGTGACGCAGCGCCAGGTTGCGGTGCGGCTTTGGCCGCCGCAAATCCAGGTACCGAAATTTCAGCCGCGTTTCTTCGGACGCGTTGATTTCATCTTCAATCGCGAATGGCGGCGTCTTCGCGTTGTTCAGGATGTGCAGCTTCGTCGCCACCAGCTCCACCTCGCCTGTGGGAATGTCCGGATTCGCCTTCTGCCGCTGCGTGACTTTTCCTTCTACTGCCACCACAAACTCGCTGCGCGCGTGCTCGGCCTTCGCGTGCGCTGCAGGTTGCGTCTCCTTGTTGAACACCACCTGCACGATGCCGGCACGGTCGCGCACGTCCAGGAACAGCAAATTCCCCAAATCGCGCCGCCGCGCCACCCAGCCCATTACCACGGCGTCGCGTCCCGCATCCGACGCGCGCAGGGCCCCGCAAAAATGTGTCCTCTTCAAATTCCCCAAAAAGTCCAGCACTTCTTCTTCTCCTGTGGCACAGGCACTCCTGCCTGTGCACCCGATCCTTGCCACCACTTTAACCTGCACAGACAAGAGTGTCTGTGCCACAAATCCATCTTTACTTCCTTACTTCGTTCTTCAACTTCTCCAAAAACTCCGCTTCGCTCATCTTCGCCTGCGAACCATTCGCCAACGTCTTCACCGTCCACTGCCCCGTTGCCACTTCATCCTCGCCCAGAATCAATGCGTACCGCGCGCCCAGCTTGTCCGCCTGCCCCAGCGCCTTGCCGAATTTCTGTTCCACCGGCGGCAACTCCACACGAAATCCGGCGGCGCGCAATCGCTGCGTCGCCGCACTCGCCGCGGCCTGTGCCCTCTCTCCCATCCACGCGACAAACACGTCGCGGCCCGCCGCCGCGCCGCCCTTGCCCGCCTCCTGCAGCGATAAAATCAGCCGGTCCTCGCCAATCGCAAAGCCAATGCCCTTCGTCGGCAACCCGCCCAGCAATTCCACCAGCCCATCATACCGCCCGCCGCCGCACACCGCATTCTGCGAGCCCAATCCCTTCGCGGTAATTTCAAACGTCGTGCGCATGTAATAGTCGAGTCCGCGCACCAGCCGCCAATTCTCTGTGTACTTGGCGCCGCGCAGTTCCAGCTGCCGCTTTACTTCCGCGTACTCCTTCTCGCAGTCGTCGCACAACTGCTCGGAAATCTTCGGCAGCCCCGCGATGATCGCCTGCTCGCTCTCCAGCTTCGAATCGAGCACCCGCAGTGGATTCGTCTCAATCCGTCGCTGGCTGTCCGGCCCCAGCTTGTCTTTCACTTTTTCCAGGGCCGCCTGCAAATTCTTCACATATCCGCGCCTGCAATTGTCGGCCGCGTGCCCGATCGAATTAATCTCCAGTTGCACGCCCTCCAGCCCTAAGCTTGCAAAAAACGCCATCACCATCTCGATGACTTCCGCGTCAACCGCCGCATCCTTGGAAATATCCTTTGCGCCACCCTGCCCCGGCTGAACCGTCTCTAAAACTTCCGCACCAATCTGATAAAACTGTCGATATCTTCCCTTCTGCGGACGTTCCCGCCGGAACATCGGCCCCAGGTAATACAGCTTTACCGGCTGCGGCCAAGCATGCATCCCATGCTCGATGTACGCCCGGCACACGCTCGCCGTCGCCTCCGGCCGAAGTGTAATTTCCGGCCCCAGCCGTACCCGGTCACGGAATCCCAAAATCCTGAATAATGACGCCTTTGCTTCGCCTTCAAGTGGCTGATCCGGCGGAAGTTTCTCGAATTCTTCCCATCTTTCCGAAAGCTGCTGGATGATTTCTCGATTTTTTTCATCGTTCGGAATTTCGCCACGAGCCAGAAGGTCCTTCAAACCCTTTATGTATCTTCCCGTGTCGTAAAACGTGTGTGGTGGGGCAAGATCAATTGGCCTATCAAAGAATGAGTACATCTCTTTTGACACCACGTCGGTATCAACGCCAATCGAACGCGCAAACAATTCCGTCGGCTCAAATATCGGCGGGCGAATCTCCCCGAAGCCAAACGTGCCAAACACTTCGCGCGCCGTCTGCTCCACGCGGTTCCACAACTCCGTGTCCGGCGGCAGCAAATCCCGCGTGCCCTTAATCGCCTGGAATCTTTTCTTTTCCGCCATGCGCGTCCGAATCGCCCCGGCCGTCCTCTTTAATGTAGGGGCGGCTTTACGCCGCCTTCTTGCCTTTGTCGCGGCCGCCTTCTAAGTCGGAAACTTCTATTGCAAACCGCTCCAATCAATGCGTTCCCCACGTGCTGCTGCTTCTCCGCGATAGGTGTCTCTGTATCCCGAGTACCGTGCCGCATACTGTCCAATGGAATGTAGATCCTCTTCCGTAAGTTGCCGCTTCACTTTTCCAGGTGCCCCCATGACGAGGCTGCCAGAAGGGATAACCGTTCTCTCGGTAATGAGCGTTCCCGCCGCGACGATGCTTCCTTCTCCGATCACCGCGCCGTTCAGAAGGATGCAGCCCATCCCGATCAACACATGCGAATGAATGGTGCACCCGTGCAGCGTCACCGAATGCCCCACGGTCACTTCATCGCCCAAGACCAGCGGATACTGGTCTTTCATTACGTGTAGCACGCAGCCGTCCTGGATATTCGTGCGCCGCCCGATGCGGATGTAGTGCACGTCGCCGCGCACGACGCACATCGGCCACACGCTCGATTCCTCGCCGATCACCACGTCGCCCATCACCACGGCCGCCGGATCGATATACGCCGACGCCGCAATCTGCGGAAATTTACCTTTGTATGGACGGATATCCGGTGTGCGCGTCAAGGATGCGAATTTCCCGTAAGTGATTGCAGGAGCAAGAAATACGTTCTCCCGCCGCCCTGAGCGTAGCGAAGGGCTTGCCCTATAGGCGCGACTTTACGCCGCCTTTCCGGGCGCGTCCGTCGCGCTTGGCGGCAGCGCAAGTCAGCCGATTCGCGTGTCGCCAGCGAATATCCAACGATATCACCCGCCCGCGCCCGCTGACAAGGAAGGTGCCACAGGCACTCCTGCCTGCGCACCCGATCCTTCGCCACAATTTTAGGCCGCACAGACAAGAGTGTCTGTGCCACAGAGTCCCTGGAACGTCTCCGCTCTTTCGAACCGGCGCACGCTGCGCGATACTCAGTGCATGGAAAAGCGCTGCGCCAATTGCAACGCCGCGTTCACGTGCCATACCGAGAAGCATTGCTGGTGCGAGGAACTCCCTCGCATACCAATGCCCAGCGACCCTTACGCCGGTTGCCTCTGCCGCGCCTGCCTGACCGAAAAAATAAAATTGTCCGGCGCAAACTCCGCCAGCGAATCCAATCCCCGCGCACGTGGGCGGAGTTTTGGGCTCTAGCCCCTGAAGAAGGTCTGCTCAACCCCAACGCTTGATCTTCGGCCAAAGCTCCTGCAAGGTCCCAAACTTCGGCCGCTTGCACAAATACACACCGAAGTGCTGATAGGGCATCGACAACGGATGGTACACCGTCCCTACTTTCTCTACGCTCGCGAACAACTCGCCCAACCGCTCCGGCGTTTCGTCCAGAATGATCATGCACTCGCCCGTGTACCCGCGTGGTCCCCAGTAAAAATAGTTCTGGTGTGTGGCAATCGCCGGCGGCAAGCCCAGTTTCGCCCCAAAGAAATCAATCGCGCCCGCTTGTCCGTAATTCTGCCCGAAAATCGCGCAGGACTTTTGCTCCTCCGGCGGCAGCTTGTGATACGCGTCCGCCACCACCTGCGCCATTTCCTTCCATCCAAACTGGTCGGCATAAAGCTGCGGCAGCGGGCCCAGCCGCGCATTCTCGATGCGCGGCGGCCCAAAGTGCATGAATTTCGAGTAAGCGATGTATTGATCCACAGTCAGCAGCGGGAAATACGCGAACGGCGCAATCAAAATTCCCGTTACCGCAAGCAGCGTCAGCCAGGTCGGCTTGAGCCACGCCGCCCCCTTCCATCCCGCCAGCCATCGCTCAAACGCCAGGCCGCCCGCGGCAAACAACATCGGATATCCCGGTGCGGGGTAGTACACGCGCCCGTGCATCGTCAGCATGCACGTCATAATCACCAGCCAGGTGATGCCCAGCACGCGCCAGCCTTTTCCTTCGCGGTCGCGCAGCAATTCCACCAGGCCCGCAATCCACACCAGCACCGACAGCGGATGAAAGATCATCAGCGCCTGCATCATCAGAAAATGAAGCGGGCCAACTTCCGTATTGCGTCCGCTGGCCTGCACGTTGCGCAACAGCTCGATGGTCGGAAATCCGCGATGAATCTCCCACAGCAAATTGGGCAAGAAAATCAGCAGCGCAATCAGTCCGCCCAGCCAGATCCACGGGGAAGCAAATTGTCTTCTCTGTCTGGTCAACAGCAATCCTACAAACAACCCAAACCCAAAAAACAGCATGGAGTGCTTGTTCAGCAGGCCTATGCCGCAAACCACGCCAAACCAGATCCAGAGCCTTTGCCTTTTGCCGTGGCGGGTCTTTAGACCCGCGCTTTTCTCTTCCTCATTTAAAGAATCGGCGTTAAAAATCTTCAAGGTAATCAGCGCAGCTCCCATCCAGAAGAGCGTCTCGAACGTATTCATCGTGAGTAGCGAATCGAGCCCCAGATAAATCGGCGCCACCATCACGCATACGCACGCCAGCGCCATTCCAAAGCGCCTCGCGCCCAGTTCCCGGGCGATCAGCCCCGTCAGCACCACGCGCAGACCGGCGGCGACCGCAGGAAGAAAATGCAGCGCGGGTAGCGACTCGCCCAGCGTTGTGCGCTCCAGCCACGTAATCACCGCGATTAGCGGCGGCTGATCCACGTAGCCCCACGCCAGATGATGGCTGCACGCGATGTAATACAGCTCGTCCACAAAATAGCCGTATCGCCCGCTGACTAGCATGTGCGCAAGGAAAATCAGGAAGCCGAGCCCGCCGAGAAGTGCCCAATCTCCCCGGCGTTCCCGGGCGGCTGTTTGCAGAGTATCTTCCTGACGCTTTCTGAAGCGGGGGCTTTCGTCGGTCCCGATCGAGACACTCATCCAATCAACCTCAGATGCTGAAACGCGAATTGTATCTCGAATATGTTTCAGGAAGGATTGTAGCTCACCCTTCAGGGGTAGGCTTTTTCTTGCATCGCCAAACGATGCCCGGGCGCGTGAAAACCCTCAGGCCTGAGGGCCTAAGCTACAAAAATCTAATCAATTTCGACCGATGGCCCGCCCAGCGTGCCGCCAATCACGTCGAGCCGCGCAGTCACCGCCTTGGCCACCTTGTACAAGCTCTGCGCCGCGGGCGCCGTCTCGCCCTGCGCCGCCACGGGCTTTCCGGTGTCTCCGCCCAGCCGGATGCGCGGATCAATCTCAACCTCGCCGAGCACCGGCACACTGTATTCGATCGCGGTCTTCGTGCCTTCACCGTGCCCGAAAATATCCACGGGCTTCCCGCAATGCGGACACGCAAACGTGCTCATGTTCTCCACCACACCAAGCACTTCCACGTTCACCTGGCGGAACATCTCAATCGCCTTGCGCACATCGGCCAGCGCCACCGTCGACGGCGTCGTCACCACCACCGCGCCCGTCACCGCCACCGTCTGGATCAGTGTCAACTGCACGTCGCCCGTTCCCGGCGGCAAATCGATCACCAGGTAATCCAGTTCGCCCCACTCTACGCTGCGCAAAAACTGCGTGATCACACTGTGCAGCATCGGCCCGCGCCAGATCACCGGCTTGTCACCCGGATTCAGCAGGCCCATCGAAATCATCTTCACGCCCTGCGCTTCCACCGGAATGATGCGCTGGGACGCGGTAGCCAGCGGCTCCTGCGTGGTGCCCAGCATGATCGGCACGTTCGGGCCGTAGACGTCCGCGTCTAGCAAGCCGACCTTGTGCCCCAGCTTCGCCAGTGCTAGCGCCAGGTTCACCGCCACGGTCGTTTTGCCAACGCCGCCTTTTCCGCTGGCCACCGCCACCAGGTTTTTCACTCCTGGTATCGGCTGGCGCTGCGGCATCTGCTGTTGTCCCGGCATGGCTCCTGGTGGCATGGGCGTGTCTTTCCTTTGCGTGCGAAGTGTAAGTAAAATCGTTAGTCGGTAGTCGTTACTTCTTGGTTTTGCGCCATAAACCGTAAGCCATAAGTCATAAGCCGTTAACCGTCAGTCAAATCCTTCGAGTTCAGACGATTTTCGACTTCTGTCATTACTTCGTGCTTCTTTACTTCATTACTTCGTCTTCACGCGCCATGGCATTTCTTGTACTTCTTCCCCGATCCGCAGGGACAAGGATCATTCCGTCCCACTTTCGCGCCCGCACGTACCGGCTTCGGCGCTTCGGCCTGCGCCGGTCCGGTCTGATATTGTAGGTCCTTCTGCTGGCGCTCCTGCTTGCGTTCGAGCGCCCGCGCAAAATCCGGCAAGCGCTGCGGCGCTTCTTCCGCACGAGCAGCGGCGCTAGCCACCGCGGCGGCGGCGCCCGCCATTTGCTGTCGCGGCGGAGCCGCAGAAGGCGCGCTCGGGGCTGCAGCTTGCGACGGGGGCGCTTCTCCCTGCTGGATCTGCACGTGGTACAGATACCGGATCGTCTCGTTGTCAATGCGCGCCATCATGTCTTCAAACAGGATGAACGCTTCCTTCTTGAACTCGACCAGGGGATCCTTCTGCCCGTAACCGCGCAGCCCGATGCCTTCTTTCAAGTGGTCGAGCGACAGCAGGTGGTCCTTCCACTGCGTGTCCACTACGTCCAGAATGATGCGCCGCTCGAGCCAGCGCAGTAGGTCAGGGCTGAACTGCTTTTCCTTCTCCGCGTAGCGGGCTTTCACAGCGTCCACCAGCGTTTCCGCCAAGTCGTCGTGGTTCATCGCCGTCGGATCCGCGCCCGCGGCCTTGGCGTCAATCCCGAACTGGCTATTGCTCTCCGCCAGCAGCGCCGCGGTGTTCCACTGCCCGGGATGCTGCTCGCGCGGGCAATAGGTGTCCACGATTTCGCGCGCCACGTCTTCCGCAATGCCCAGCACGTAATCGCGCTGGTCTTTTCCTTCCAGCGCCGAGCGGCGAATCGCGTAAATCGTCTCGCGCTGCTTGTTCATCACATCGTCGTATTCAAGCAGGTGTTTGCGCGCGTCGAAGTTTTGCGCTTCCACTGATTTCTGCGCGTTCTCGATGCGGTTCGAAATCAACTTCGACTCAATCGGCACGCCCTCGGTCATGCCTAAGCGGAACATCATCTGCTTCACGCGCTCACCGCCGAAAATGCGCATCAGGTCGTCTTCGAGCGACAGAAAGAATCGCGACGACCCCGGGTCGCCTTGGCGTCCCGCGCGCCCACGCAACTGGTTGTCAATGCGCCGTGCCTCGTGGCGCTCGGTGCCGAGGATGTGCAAACCGCCGAGCGCCACCACTTCGTCGTGCTCCGCTTTGCATTGGTCCGCGAACTGTTGATACATGGGGTCCCATTGATCCTTGGGCACCTGAAAAATCTTGCCTTCGTGCTGGAACAGCACCATCTGCACCGCCGCGGCCGCCGGCGTCTCGCCGTTCGAGCTTTCGCCGCCAATCACGGAAGGCGCCGCCGCATACGGCATGGCCAGCTTGTTCTTCAGGAAATATTCCCGTGTCATGGACTCGGGATTCCCGCCCAGCAGGATGTCCGTGCCGCGCCCGGCCATGTTCGTGGCCACGGTCACCGCGCCCTTGCGGCCCGCCTGCGCCACGATGCGCGATTCGCGTTCGTGCTGCTTCGCGTTCAGCACCTGGTGCGGAATCCCCGCTTTTTTCAGCAGGTCCGCGATTGCTTCCGACTTTTCGATCGAAATCGTGCCCACCAGCACCGGCTGACCGCGCTCGTGATAGTGCCGGATGCCGTTCGCGAGCGAATTATCTTCCTGCAGAATGCAGTTCACCACCGCTTCGAACTTTTCCCGCTCGGTGCGATAAACCACGTCTGGATTCTCGATGCGGATCAGCGTGCGATTTGTAGGAATCACCACCACGTCCAGGCTGTAAATCTTGCCGA
>Ga0126371_10005426_pt1 | contig 11318 bp, 6 predicted proteins | sample PanSoiMetaPlot_4_FD_110145 | JGI IMG/M metagenome (GOLD analysis project Ga0126371, IMG submission 110145) | Tropical forest soil microbial communities from Panama - MetaG Plot_4 | ecosystem: Environmental > Terrestrial > Soil > Tropical forest > Bulk soil | place: Panama | collected 2016-02-17
CGCTCCGGTGGAACTATTTAATCCCGCAACCGGACAACCGTATCAATTCAACGGTGTTCTCAACCAAATTGATCCTGCGCTGTTCAGCAGCGCCTCAAAATTTCTGCTGCAATTCATTCCGCTGCCCAACATTCCCACAACACAGCAAGGTCAAAATTTTCACTATGTTACTTCCGATGCCACGAGTTCCGACGCTGTGATTCTCCGCCTGGTCCACAATTTGGGGAGCAGCAGCGGCCCTGTGGGCCCAATGGGCGGGGGCGGAAGAGGTAGTCGCCGCCAGCAGAACAACATTAACTTCGGCCTGAATTGGACGCGCACCTCTGTCAACATCGTCAATCCATTTCCATCGCTTGCCGGAGGCACGGGCACGCAAGGCTTGAACGCCAGCGCGGGTTGGACCTACAGCAAAAATCGCACAACCAACATTCTTCGGTTCAACTACAATCACAATCACATCTCGACCACCAATCTCTACTCAAACGTCGTGGATGTGGCCGGTCCCGGCGGGGCCGGCATCAACGGGATCTCCAACGATCCGTTCGACTGGGGCTTGCCGGGCATCAACTTTACTTCCTTCGGCGGCTTGCACGATCCCACTCCGCGTCGCGAACTCGACCAGACCTATACGCTGTCCGATACCGTTTCCTGGAATCATGGAAAACACAACGTGCGTTTTGGCGGCGATTATCGACGCATCTTGCAAAGTTTTCGTTCTTCTCGAAACGCGGAGGGCAGCTTTGTCTTCAGCGGCTTTGCCACGTCCGAATATCTGCCGGGCAGCACGCAGGCGGCTCCTGGCACCGGCAATGACTTTGCAGACTTCCTCCTTGGTTTCCCGCAGCAAACGTCGCTGCAGTTCGGGGCTACGTCCTACAATTTCAGGGCGAACTCCTTTGACCTGTTCATACAGGATGATTGGCGGGTTCTTGCCTCGCTCTCAATCAATGCCGGTCTTCGCTACGAATATAATGGACCCTTCACCGAGGCGGAAGACCGCATCGCGAATCTTGTGGTTGGCCCGGAGTTCGCGACGGCAATCCCGATCATTCCGTCCGGCGCCGTTCTGCCTCCAAACTCCGGCACCTTTCTGTTGTCTTCCAATCCCTCTCTGATTCATCCGGACCGGAACAACTTCGCGCCTCGCATCGGCCTGGCGTGGAAACCGGCGCAGAAAACCGTGGTGCGTGCCGGTTACGGCATCAACTACAATCTGGCCCAGTACACGACCCTCATCCAGAACTTTGCGTTTCAACCGCCTTTCGCGAACACCGCGACGAACTTTACCGATGTCAACGGCTTGCTCAGCCCTTCCCCACTGACCATCGTGGACGGTTTTCCCGCGGCTGCTTCGACCACCGTCACCAACAATTTCGCCGTCGATCCCAATTATGCTCTTGGCTACGTCCAGATCTGGAATCTCGATGTGCAGCGCGCACTTCCCGGCAATGTGATGCTGAATTTCGGCTACAACGGTGCCAAGGGCACCCGTTTGGACACCGAGAGGGCTTTGCTTGTACCCGGGAATCAGCCATTCATCTACGAATCGTCTGAAGGGAATTCGATTTTGCACGCCGCGTCGGTTCGCGCCCGGCGCCGTATGTCGAAAGGACTGGGTATCGGCGCACAGTATGTCTTCGCCAAATCCTTGGACGATGCCGCTTCGATCGGAGGCGGCGCAGTGGTAGTTGCACAGAACCCCTTCGATATTTCCGACGATCGCGGGCTCTCCGGCTTTGGTCAGACGCACAAGTTCACCGGCAACTGGATCTACGATCTGCCCTTCGGCGAGAATCATCGCTTCGCACAGAAAGGCTTTTTGTCGCGAGCGCTTTCCAACTGGCAGTGGAGTGGCGACTTCACCGTGGCCTCAGGGCTCTATTTCACTCCGAGCGTTCTCGCCAACCAACTGGATCTTGCGCGCGGCGTTAGCGGTTCACTGCGCGCCAATGTTGTCCCTGGCCAGCCCATTTCGATTTCGAATCCGTCGGTGCTCAAGTGGTTCAATACCGCGGCATTTTGTGCTCCCAGCGCGGCTTGCAGCAATCCCGCGGGCACAAGCTTTGGAGACGCCGGCCGCAACATCATCGAAGGGCCCGGGACCATGGTCTTGAATATGAGCGTCAATCGCACCATCCCGATCAAGGAATCACGTTCGCTCGATTTGCGTTTGACGGCGAGCAACGTTTTCAATCACGTGAACTTTTCTTCGATCAACACAGCGGTTAATTCCCTCAACTTCGGCGAAGTAGTGTCAGTTGGCAGCATGCGGCGGGTGACCATGCAGGCTCGTTTCCGTTTTTAGCGGTATGCAACGATGAGACTGTCAAATAAACCAGTTTGTCTTCTTGCTCTGGCCCTGGTGCTCGTCGAGGACCCAGCGTCTCGTGCGCAAGAGGGGGCGAAAGCTACCCCTATGCAGACTCCCATCCGTGTCTCCACCGAACTGGTTCTGGTGAACGTTGTCGCCCGAGACAAAAAGGGGAACCCCGTTCGTGACTTGAAAAAAGAAGATTTCACGCTCTACGAGGACGGCAAAAGACAGGAAATATCCACCTTCGATTTCGAAGATGTGGGTCAAGCACCCGGAACTACGGGCGAAACCGTTTCCGGATCTGCGCCTGGTGCTCTTTTGCGCTCCGCCAAGAAAGCGCCCACACTCGATGCTCGCGACCGCCGCTTGATCGTTCTCTTCTTTGACTTTTCCGCCATGCAACCCGAGGAAATCGACCGATCCGTGGAAGCTGGGAAAAAATTCATCACTGCCAAAATGCAGCCGGCTGACCTGGTTGCCCTTGTATCCCTAGCCACCAATATGCACGTGGACTGCGATTTCACCGATGATCGCGATAAATTGAGCGCCGTGCTGACTAGTTACTCTTCCAGTCAGGGACAAGGTTTCGACAATGGCGTGACAGGCAGCGCAGAAGGCACTGCCGAAACCAGCGGCTCCTACACGGAGGACGACACGGATCTCAATACGTTCACGGCCGACCGCAAACTGCTGGCAATCCAATCGCTGGTTCAGGCTCTCGGCAAACTTCCGCAGAAGAAAAGCATCGTTTACTTCAGCAATGGCATAACGCAATCCGGAGTCGACAATCAGTCTTCCCTACGCGCCGCTACTGCTGCCGCCGTCAAGGCCAATGCCTCCATCTATTCGCTCGATATCCGGGGTCTGCAGGCCTTTCCGCCAGGTGGCGAAGCCCAAAATGCTAGTTTGCACGGACAATCCGCGTACACAGGCGCATCCATCCTTAACGATTTGAACGGCAACGCCGCTTCCCAGGATACGCTCGCCACTCTGTCCGCCGATACGGGTGGCAAGGCTTTTTTCGACTCCAACGATTTCAGCGCTGTCTTTACTCAGGTGCAAAAAGACAGCTCGGTGTACTACGTACTGGGATTCACGAGCAGCAATGCGGCCAAGGACGGCAAATACCGCCACCTCAAAGTCACCATCAACCGCCCGGACCTGAAGCTTGATTTCCGCTCCGGCTACTATGCCGGCCGCGATTTCGAGCATCTCAATCGCGCCGACCGTGAGCAACAACTGGAAGATGAGCTCGGCGCGCAGCTGCCTCGTGTCGACCTGCCCGTATATGCGGGGGCGTCCTACTTCCGCAAGGACGAGTCGCACTATTACCTCTCGGTGTCGCTGGTCGTCCCCGGATCGCAGATTCCGTTCGTTACCGAAAAGGACAAAGACAACGCCACAATCGATGTGATCGGTGAGGCCTTGGAGTCCGGGAAGATCCGTGTCGGCCACTTGCGTGACACCGTGAAGCTGGCTGTGGAAAGCGCTCGCGAAATCCGGCACAAAAACGTCCAGTACAACACGGGATTTCTGCTGGCACCCGGGAGTTACCACCTAAAATTCGTTCTGCGGGAAAACCGGACAGGGTTGATGGGCTCGTTCGAAACCGACGTGCGCGTCCCCGACCTGCGCAAATCGCCGCTGAAAATGAGCTCTGTTGTGCTGAGCAGTCTTCGTGTCCCGGCAAACGGCAAGAAAAGCGGGATGAATCCTCTGGTGCGCGATCAGATGGAGCTGGTCCCTAATATCACCCACGTTTTCACACCGGACCAGCATCTATACTTGCAGTATGAGGTCTACGATCCCGCAAAAGGGAAGACCGCGGCGCACCAAGCATCCACCGCCACAAATCCACAAAACGACGCCGCGAAAGCGGGTGGTCCTGGGGCGGCTGCCAGAGAATCCGTTCGCGTCATGAGCAGCATCGAATTTCTTCAGGGGTCTGCGAAGATCTACGAGTCAAAACCAGTCGTTGCGAGCGAGGTCACGGCCCCGGACCGCAAGGCTGTTGTTTTCCAGATCGACCTGCCGCTGCAATCACTGAAGCCCGGGCTTTATCTGTGTCAGGTGAACGTGATTGATGACGTTGCCGGCAGTTTTTCCTTCCCCAGGTTCCCGCTGCTGATTCGTGAACCCGCCTTGCCCGCACGAGCGGCTTCTACTGCGGCTCCTGCAAAATAAATCCTACTCCTCGCCAATGTCTTCGTTCCAAACTGCAGGATTTGCGCGGATATATCGTTCTAACATCGAAGCGCACGCTTGCGAATCGAGGTCGATCACTTTTATTCCCAGAGAGCGTAGCCAGTCGATTCCTCCTTGAAAAGTTCTGCTTTCCCCAACCACCACCGTGCCGAACCCAAACTGGCGCACGAGGCCGCTGCAGTACCAGCACGGCGCAAGGGTTGTGACCATGATCAGCTTTTTGTAGCTCTTTTGCCGCCCGGCTTTCCGAAATGCATCGGTCTCACCGTGCACCGAAGGATCCTCCTGCTGCACGCGGCGATTATGTCCGGCGCCGAGCAGTTTTCCTGCCTCATCGAAAATGGCGGCTCCAATCGGGATTCCGCCTTCTTCTAGACCGGCGCGCGCCTCTTTGATCGCAACTGCGAGCATTGCATGATAGTCGAGCATCGAATGGAATCCTTCCCGCTTGGACCTCACTTTTGTCAAACGAATCCGCCCAAACGGCGATTTGCGTAATGAAATTACCTCAGGTGTGCAAGATTACCTGTGGTATTCTCCGGCGCAACTCGCTCCCCGAATATTTGTCACGGCCGCACGCGGCATGCGACTCGTGGTTGGGAGCTTGGCGAACCAGATGACGCAACCACCGTCCCAAAGCGGATATGGATTGAGGCACCAAGTTCTCTCCCCGATGGAGACTCTCGCGCAATCGGTTTCTACGATCGCCCCCACCACCACTCCGGCAGCCACGATTCCCCTTGTCTGCGCGCTTGCCGGCAACGCCACCTGGTTCGCCTACCTCTTGGCAACCACCGCCATCCTCCTAGTTGCATTGTGCGTCGGCAAGTTTGCCCGTTACTCCGCGTCACCAGGATCGCTCTATTCCTACGCAGCTATGATCCTTCCCCCATCGCTTGGCGCCATCGCAGCCTGGAGCTTGCTGCTAGCCTATATCTCGACCGGCGCCAGTGTCATCGGGGGTTTCTACCACTACGGCGTGTTGCTATTCCGCGACGCCACAGGACACAGCGGATCGGCTGCGCTCCTTGCAGTCCTGGTGACGGTCGTCTCGATCTGGATCGCCTGGCGCGACGTTAAGATCTCCGCGCGACTCATGCTTTGGATTGAGGCGGTCTCGGTTTCCGTCATTCTCACCGTCGTCGTGCTGGTTCTGGTTCGGGGTGGCAGGCACTTGGATTGGCAGCAGATCGAGTTGCACGGCATGACCGGGAGCGGCTTGCGCCTCGGCCTGGTCCTGGCCTTGTTCAGCTTCGTCGGCTTTGAGAGCGCCACCACTCTTGGCTCCGAAGCCCGCGATCCTCTAAAAACGATCCCTCGCGCGGTTATCCAAAGCGCTTTGCTTGCGGGTGCCATTTTCACCGTTTGTGCCTATGCCGAAGTGCTGGGCTTGCGCAGCGTGGGACAGGATCTCGGCACAAGTGCCATGCCCATGCATGTCCTCGCTCAGGTTGGCGGCGTCCCGATTTTCGGGGTGTTGATCGATATCGGCGCTCTTATCAGCATGTTTGCCGGAACGCTTGCCTGCGTTACCGCTGCCGCACGGGTTCTGCTGCTGATGTCACACCACGGTCTTACGCATGGATCACTGCGCAAAACCCATCAGCGAAATGAAACTCCAGGCTTAGCGATTGTGGTCACCGGAACCGCTGCTGTCCTGCCGGTTTCCATCTTGGCTTTGCGCGGAGCCAGCGGTCTTGATGTTTACGGCTGGATGGGTTCGCTCGCCACCTACGGCTTCATCGTAACCTATGCGTTGGTTTGCCTGGCGCTGCCGCGATACCTCAAAGAACGCAACGCGTACCGTCGCGGAGCGCGAATCATTCCCGGTCTGGCCTGTGCGGCGATGTTTCTCGCACTCATCGGCAACCTCTATCCCGTCCCGGAAGGTCCCTACGGAAAACTTCCCTATATCTATCTGGCGTATTTGGCTGCAGGAATGTTCTGGTTCCTCCTTCGCGCAAGAACGCGCAAGCCGGCTCTCGCGCAAACCTGATACCTGGCGAAGCAAATCGGGTTACAGGGGTAATCGCGGCTTTCCACATTGCGTTTCGATTCCTCAAATTGACATAGTTTAATCCCAACAAACTTAGGGGTGTCCGGGGCCACTCGGGGAGAAACCAAATTCATTTGTACACGATGCTTGCCACTTCGGGGCCTCGTTCCGGAACTAACTGAGTTTCCACTCGCTCGAGGAATCGTCTTCAATGATTTTCCTGGCTATGGATCGAGCCATATTCTTCACCGACGCCCAGCGGATTGGGCGCGGCGAGCAAGACCATTGGCAGCCTGCGCCAGATCCAGATGACGCTAGGGCTGGTGTTTTAAGGCCTTGCTTTCGTGTAGTGAATGCTTGGCGCTTGCTTCAGACGGTCCGCCGCCGCTTCCGGTGTGATATCGCGCTGCGGCATGGCCAGCATCTCGTAGCCTACCATGAACTTTTTCACGGTTGCGGAACGCAACAGCGGGGGATAGAAGTGCACATGAAAATGGAATGCCGATGAGGCAGAGCTCGTCGCAGCCAGTTGATGAAGGCCCATAGTGTAGGGAAAAGCGGTCTTGAAAAGATTGTCGTAACGAATCGTCACTTGCTGAAGAGTTTCCGCAAACGCCTTCTGCTCCGAGGCGTCGAATTCTGTCAGATTTGAAACGCGCCTCCGGCTGATGATCATGGTTTCAAACGGCCAAATCGCCCAGAATGGCACCAAAGCCACAAAGTGCTCGTTCGCTGCCACAACGCGTTCGTTCTTTTCCAGTTCTAGACGCAGGTAGTCCTCGAGCAATCCGCTGCCGTGCCTTCGTAAATATTCTTCAAACGAAACAATTTCCTTCGCCAGCTGGTCTGGTATGGTCTCATTCGCCCAAATCTGCCCATGGGGATGCGGATTGCTGCATCCCATGATGGCTCCGCGGTTTTCAAAAATTTGCACGGATTTCACATGCGCCTGGCCGGAAAGCGAAGCGAACTCATTGGTCCAGGTCTCGACGACGCTCTGGATGTCCGGGACTTCCATGCGCGCAACGGTTAAATCGTGCCGCGGTGAGAAGCACACCACCCGGCATCGGCCTGGTTCGCTTTCCGCGATCAACAGCTCTTTGTCTCGCAGCTCTCCGGCTGGCACGCCGGGTTTCAGAGCCGCGAAATCGTTTTCAAATACAAACGTTCCGGCATATTTCGGATTCTGCGCGCCGCCGGCCCGTGCATTTCCGGGACACAGGTAACACCCGGGATCATATGCCTGCAGTTCGGCGGAGGCCGCCGCTTCCACTTGTCCCTGCCACGGCCGCTGCGTACGGTGCGGAGACACCAACACCCATTCCCGGATCAACGGATTGAATCGCCGGTGCGGGTGAATCTTCAGGTCAAAATCACTCATGGATTCCGGAAACTTATCTAAACGATCCGGCCGGCTCCGTCAGCCGCCGACGAAATGTAGACTTCCGGGGCTCTACCAGTGGCCTTTTCATATCCGGACGCTACATTCTTCTTGAAAGCCTCGACTTGGTTCTCTTCCACTAAGTTGATGGTGCAGCCGCCGAACCCCCCGCCGGTCATGCGCGCTCCGAAAACGCCGGTATTCTCGCCCGCCAATTCCACCATAAGGTCCAACTCTTCGCAGCTCACCTCAAAATCGTCCCGTAAACTCACGTGAGAGCCCCCCATCAATCGTCCGAACAGTTTTAGATCGCCGGCTTGCAATGCTTCGGCCGCTTGCAGCACCCGCAGATTCTCCGTAAGGATATGGTGGCAGCGCTTGCGAATCACTTCAGGCATTTGGCTCGCGTATCTCTCGAAATCCTCCAGAGTCACGTCGCGCAGGGTCTTCACTCCCGGCACCCGCTCCGCGAAAAACTTTGCTCCGGCTTCGCACTCGGCGCGCCGTTCGTTGTATTCCCCCGCCGCGAGACTGTGGCGTACCATGGTGTTGCAAATCACCAGGCGGACGTCCGGCGGAATCGGCAGCAACCGGTACTCGAGTGTCCGGCAATCCAGCCGTAGCGCGTGATTCCTCTTGCCATGGACGGAAATAAATTGGTCCATGATCCCACATCGTGCGCCGACAAATTCGTTTTCCGCCTGTTGCGACAACAAGGCAATAGCCACGCCTTCCAGGGATTTTCCCGTGAGCTCCAGGAACGCCTTACACACCGCTACTTCGAGCGAAGCCGAAGAACTTAGCCCGGCTCCCTGCGGCACGTCCCCGTGCAGGAGCAGATTTGCCCCTGGCAATCCTCCAAGTCTGCTTGCCAGTAGTCCCGCAACACCTACGACATAATCGCTCCAGTGCCCTCTGGGAGATCTAGGCAGCCGGTCCAGGTCGAATTCCACACGTTCGGCGTAATTCTGCGAGGTGACAATCAACTGCCGGTCCGAACGCTTCGCGATGGCAATTTGCGTCTGAAATTGAATGGCTGCCGGAAAGACAAACCCCTCGTTGTAATCGGTGTGTTCGCCGATTAAGTTTACGCGGCCCGGAGCTTGCACCAGAATCGGATCCTGGCTGTACAGCTGCTTGAATTTCTCCGTCAGTCCTGACGTTTGCTTTTCGAGCGCGGTCTGGTGGTTCATTCGTTGGAACTAGCCCCGGTCCTCTCCGTGCCAATACGGTTGGTTCAACCGGCCCGGCAATTTTCCTGAGTCGTTTCCGCCGATTGAAGCTGCAGCAAGCAACAAAAGCAAAGACGCGTAGATCGTCAAGGAAGTCCGGTGGAACCGGAATCCTCTGCGTTCTGGAATTCGACGACCGCTAACGCCTTGCGGGCAGCCTTGTAAGGCAAACCGAGGATGCCCGTAATCACCCAACAAGAGCACTTAGATGCCTATAAAATGCCCTGAGTTAAGCGCTTAAGCAAGTCCTTCGCCTTAAAATTTCGTATAATCCTAATCCAGCCAGTCAAGCGACCTGGTAACTGCTTTCTTCCAAGTTGCATACAGTCGCTCGCGTTCCTCCTCCTCTAGGTGCGGATGCCAGGTGTAATCGACTTCCCAATTCGCTTTGAGGTCCTTCAGATCCTTGTAATAGCCTACGGCAAGTCCCGCAGCGTAAGCCGCCCCCAGGGCGGTCGTTTCCTGCATCACCGGGCGGACGACAGGGATATTCAGGATGTCGGCTTGGAATTGCATCAGCAGATCGTTTTTCACCATGCCGCCGTCTGTTCTCAATTCGTGCAGTTTTATCCGGGAATCTTTCTCCATCGCCTCCAGCACCTCGCGCGTCTGGAACGCTGTCGCCTCGAGAACGGCTCTTGCAAGATGCCCTTTGTTGGCAAAACGTGTCAGCCCGGCGATGACCCCCCGCGCATTCGCCTTCCAGTGCGGCGCGTACAGCCCCGAAAACGCCGGCACAAAATAAACGCCGCCATTGTCATTCACGGTGTGAGCCAGGGCTTCGATCTCCTGGCTCTTTCCGATCATTCCGAGGTTGTCCCGAAGCCATTGCACCAGCGCGCCGGCGATGGCCACGCTTCCTTCGAGCGCATATTGCGCGGGCTTTTCGCCCAGTTTGTAGGCCACAGTTGTGAGCAATCCAAAATTCGATTGCACGGGTTGGTCGCCGCAGTTCATCAGCAGGAAACATCCGGTGCCGTAGGTATTCTTCGCTTCACCGGCTCCAAAGCAGGTCTGCCCGACCAGCGCGGCCTGCTGGTCGCCCAAAATCCCGGCGATCTTTACTCCTTTGATCGGTTCGAGCATCGCCTCGCCGTAAATTTCGCTGCTCGAGCTGATTTTGGGCAGCATGTCTTTGGGTATTCGGTAACTCTCCAAGATCTCCGCATCCCAATCCAGCTTCTCGAGATTCATCAGTTGAGTGCGGCTTGCATTGGTGACGTCGGTCCGATGAACTCCACCCTTTGTGCCGCCGGTCAGCTTCCACAACAAAAAGGTGTCGACGTTGCCAAATAGCAATGCTCCCGCCTCGGCTTGCGCTCGTGCCCCGGGAACGTTGTTCAGGATCCAACGAATCTTCAGCCCGCTGAAATACGTGGCCAATGGCAAGCCGGTCTTTCTGCGGAAACGGTTCTGTCCACCTTGTTTCGAAAATTCCGCCACATCCTCGGCGACACGCGTGTCCTGCCAGACAACCGCGTTGTACACCGGTTGCCCGGTGTTTTTGTCCCAAACCAAGGTCGTTTCCCGTTGATTGGTGATGCCAATCGCCGCCAGATCCGTTGGCCGCAACCCGGCTTTTTCCATAGCCTGCCGGATCACTTCCTGCGTGCGCCGCCAAATCTCGTCCGGGTCGTGCTCCACCCATCCTGGCTTACCATAAATCTGCGCGTGCTCTTTCTGTGCCAGGGAAACGATGCGCCCGGTGCGGTCGAATACGATGAATCGTGTGCTGGTCGTGCCCTGATCGATCGCGCCAAGGTAAGCCGTCATCGTCCGCTCGCCTTCACAACACACGCATCGATTGCCCCAAAGCCGCTTACGCCGTTTTCCGTTCATCGCGCAAGCCGGCTATGGCGAGCAGTCGAGTGATTTTTTCTCGGTAATTTTCCACTTCCGACCTGGTTTTCTCCGCGCCCCAGCCCAGCTCCCTCGCCATTAGCGAGCCTGTGAGGGCTGCCGCTTCGCGAGCAGCCCTCCAGTCGAGCAGTTCTAAGCCGGTCCGCCGGGCAAGCACGTCCTCGATGGTCATAGCCATCTCTTCGCGCACCGAGTAGATGACTTCTGCGCGGATCGGAGCGAATCCTGCTACGATCGGCCGGCCAAGTTCCGGCTCTTGGCTGACCAACTCGAGCAGCGTCGTGGCTCGCACGCCGAACTTCAATGCCAGATGCTGCGCGACTTCTACCG
>Ga0126371_10005427_pt1 | contig 11317 bp, 13 predicted proteins | sample PanSoiMetaPlot_4_FD_110145 | JGI IMG/M metagenome (GOLD analysis project Ga0126371, IMG submission 110145) | Tropical forest soil microbial communities from Panama - MetaG Plot_4 | ecosystem: Environmental > Terrestrial > Soil > Tropical forest > Bulk soil | place: Panama | collected 2016-02-17
CTTCACGGCCGTGAAGGTTCGAGTCCTTTCCTGGGCACCATTTTCTTGAGTACGCCCTCCCGAAGCTTTTCGAGGCCGTGTGCCCGGCTCGCCTCCCGCGGACTTGAGCGCTAGCCTGACAGCGCACCGAATCGACGAGGTTTTGAACGCCATGACCGTACGCCTGCATCGCGGCGACCTGCCTGACCTCTCCCGCTACAGCGGTTCGGTGGCGATCGATACCGAAACCATGGGGCTCAACCCGCACCGCGACCGGCTTTGCGTGGTCCAGCTCTCGAACGGCGACGGCAGCGCGGACGTGGTGCAGATCCCGAGGGATCACACCGACGCGCCGCATTTGAAGGCCCTGCTGGCCGACCCGAAGGTTACCAAGATCTTCCACTTCGCCCGCTTCGATATTGCGGTGCTCTACCACAGCTTTGGCGTGATGCCGCAACCGGTGTACTGCACCAAGATCGCCTCCCGGCTGTCACGTACCTACACTGATCGGCATGGCCTGAAGGACCTGGTGCGCGACGTGCTCAACATCGATCTGTCGAAGCAGCAGCAGTCCAGCGACTGGGGGGCGGACTCCCTCAGCGAGGCGCAGCTCGCCTACGCGGCCTCCGACGTTCTGCATTTGCACGCGCTTCGCGAGCGGCTCGACGCGATGCTCGCGCGCGAGGGCCGCATTCCGCTTGCACAGGCCTGTTTCGACTTTCTGCCGACCCGGGCGAAGCTCGATTTGCTGGGCTGGGAGGCCGAGGACATTTTCGCGCACTCATGACGCGGCTTTTGGTCTCGTTTCTGTCATAGTCGCACGGCCAGTTCCCGGCTGCATCGCACGGCAATACCGGATAGATTGCGATGCGCGGCTCGCGGAAGGGGGCAACCCTGGCGGCGGGTCGGCTCGAAATGCCAAAGGGGGCATGACAAGGGCATGATGTGTTGACCGACCGCCGCACATTGTCGGCGGTTCGCCAATCTCGCGCGTCGGAGCAGCGGTGAATTCAGTTCGTAACCCAGCGTATGAGGCAGGACTTGAGGCGCGCTTCGCCGTGGCGGCGCGCCACAGCCGGCTGGTTCGGGTATTGCGCGTTGCGGTCCCGGCGGCGGTGGCGCTGTCGATGGCGGCTGTCGTCGCGGTATCGATCTTCAATCCGTTTCGAATGCTGATGCCGAAGCTCCCGAGCATGGAGAACCTTGTTGTCTCCGGCTCCAAGATCACGATGGAATCGCCGCATCTGTCGGGCTACACGCCGGACAGCCGGCCCTACGATCTCTGGGCAAAGGCCGCGACGCAGGATCTGACCGATCCGGATCATGTCGAACTCACAACGCTGCATTCCAAGGTGTTGATGGAAGACAAGTCGACAATCGTGACGCTCGATGCCCGCACCGGCTTTTTCGACAACAAGCAGCAGACGCTTGATCTGCGCAAGGATGTCTTCCTGCAGACCTCGACGGGCTACGAGGCACGTTTGAGCCAGGCTTTTGTCGATATGGGCAAGGGTACCGTGAATTCGGACGAGCGCGTCGATGTCAAATTGACCAACGGCACGCTATCTGCCGATCGGCTCCGGATCACCGAGGGCGGCGCAGTCGTCAGGTTCGAAGGCAATGTCGTGATGAATCTCGATCATCTCGACTCCGACGATAAAACCACACAATCCGCGAACGCCGCGCCGGTTGAGCAGGCCGCTTCCGCCAGCGTTCAGCCCGTGAAGCCGCGGCAACCTTCCAGCAAGTCCGTCAATCCGAAATGAGCCTGATGAAGACGTCTTTCCGGTTCGGTGTCCCGGCCCAGCGTTGCGCGGCTTGCGCAGTTGCGGCGACCATGGTCTTGGCCATGGTCTTGGTCTTAGTCTTGGCGCTTGGTCTGGCGCTTGGCGGCGCATTCGCCGCGAAGGCTCAGACCGCGATGCAGGGCGTGCCCAATGCGATGCAGGGCTTTTCGCAAAACCGGGACCAGCCAATCCAGATCGAGGCCGCTTCGCTTGAGATGCGCGACAAGGAAAAAAAGGCAACCTTCTCCGGCAATGTGAAGGTCGTGCAGGGCGACACCACCATGACGTCGAAGACGCTGCTGGTGTTCTACGAATCAAGCCAGGCAACGTCCCAGGGGCAGAGCACGTCGCCACCCGCGGCGAACGCGAAGTCAGCGGCCAAATCAGCGTCGGCAATGCCGGCGGCAACTCCCGGTCCCGGCGGCGCGTCGTCGATCAAGCGCCTTGAAGCGCGCGGCAATGTGGTGGTGACCCAGAAGGATCAGGTGGTGACCGGCGAAACCGCGGTCTTCGACACTAAGACCAACCTGATCACGATGGTGGGCGGCGTCGTTTTGACGCAATGCAAGAACGTGCTGCGCGGCGATCGCCTGTTTGTCGACATGACGACGGGCGTCTCGAGGGTGGAATCGGACAGCGGAAAGGTGCAAGGCCTGTTTGCTCAGTCCTCCGGACCGGGATGTGGCTCCGGGTCGGCCATCGGCTCCCCCCTGCCGGGCGGAGGTGCTACCAAACAGAAATAATATCAATCACTTGTTCGCTAAGCCCAGGCCGGCATGTTGAAGCGCGGCGCGCCAGCCTGTATCTACCCGGCCTGGGATGTTCCGCTGGGGCATCCATTCATTCATGCTGAGCGCGCGAATCAGGCCGTCGCGGCGGTCTGCGGAACTACCTTCGAAAAGGGCTGAGCGAAGCGGGAATGGTGGACCTACTCAGCATGTTCCGTCGACGGCCCGTGAAACGCGGGAGGGGCGGCTTTGCGCGCCCGCGCGACGACATCACAGCGGTTGAAGATCCGTTGACCGTGCTGGCCAGCACGGTCAACGATGCGCCGATCGCCCATGAGGCGTCGGTCTCCGGCGTCGGAGTGGCCCGGCAGCCGCCGCCGAGTGCCGGCTTGCCCAGAGACTTGCCCAGGGATTTGCCCAGGGATTTGCCTAAGGATCTAACCAAGGATGGACCTAGGGCCGAAAGGCCGCGTCCTCCGCGTCCGAAACTGGCCAGTGCCGCCCAACCGGGCAAGCGCAGCGCGCCGGCCGGTCCGCAACTCATGCGCCGGCCGGGACTTCTGGCTGTGCATAGCGTGGAAAAGAGCTTTGGCTCCCGCCAGGTCGTGCGAGGCGTCAGCATCTATGTACGCCGCGGCGAAGCGGTCGGCTTGCTGGGCCCGAATGGCGCCGGAAAGACCACGGTCTTCTACATGATCACTGGCCTGATCAAGGCCGATCGCGGCGCCATCGAACTCGATGGTCATGACGTCACCCAGCTGCCGATGTATCAGCGTGCCCGGCTGGGGATCGGCTATCTGCCGCAGGAAGCCTCGATCTTCCGCGGGCTGACGGTCGAGCAGAATATCCGTGCCGTATTGGAGGTCGTCGAACCCAGCAGGAAGAAGCGTGAAGCGGAACTCGATTCGCTGCTCGATGAATTCAACATTACCCGACTGCGCAAATCGCCATCGATCGCGCTTTCCGGCGGCGAACGGCGGCGGGTCGAGATCGCCCGGGCGCTGGCGACCCGTCCGAATTATATGCTGCTCGACGAACCCTTTGCCGGTATCGACCCGATCGCGGTCGGCGATATTCAGGATCTGGTCCGCCACCTCACCAACCGTGGCATCGGGGTCTTGATCACCGACCACAATGTCCGGGAGACGCTCGGCCTGACGGATCGTGCCTATATCGTTTACGCGGGGGAGATCTTGACCGAGGGAAGCCCGGAAGAAATCGTCAGCGATCCGGATGTACGCCGCCTTTACCTTGGCGAGGAATTCCGCCTCTAGCCTATTTTTTGCATCCGTCAAGCCGTGTACATCGGCCTTGGACTACGCTAAGCAAGAATCGGACCAATTTTAGGATCGTTCTTGCCTCCATGGCGCTGACGCAGAGATTAGAGTTCCGCCAGTCTCAGTCGCTGGTGATGACGCCGCAGTTGATGCAGGCGATCAAGCTGCTGCAGTTGTCCAATCTGGATTTGTCGGCCTTTGTCGAAGAGGAGCTGGAGCGTAACCCCCTGCTTGAGCGGGCGAGCGATGGCCCGGAAGCCCCGGTCGCGGGGGAAGCCGCGCAGGATCGCCCAGACCTCGGGAGTTCCGACGAATCCGGGGCAGCCTTCGGCGAGGACTCTGCATCCGGCCATTCCGAGATCAGCGGCGTCGATGGCTTCGAACCGACCCAGGAAGAATGGCTGAGCCGGGACCTGGGAAGCCGTACCGAAATCGAGCAGACGCTCGATACCGGCCTGGACAACGTGTTTTCGGAGGAGCCGGCCGAAGCGGCGGCGCGGAACGCGCAGGACGCAGCCCCCACCACCTACACCGAATGGGGCGGCGGCGCCTCCAACGACGAGGAATACAATCTCGAGGCCTTCGTCGCCGCCGAGGTGAGGCTCGCGGATCACCTGGCGGAACAGCTGGCGGTCGCTTTTACTGCGCCGGCCCAGCGCATGATCGGCCAATATTTGATCGATCTCGTGGATGAAGCCGGCTACCTGCCGTCGGACCTGGGGCAGGCGGCGGAGCGCCTGGGGGCCTTGCCAGCTGATGTCGATGCAGTGCTCGGGGTGTTGCAGACATTCGACCCGCCCGGCGTCTGTGCTCGAAATCTGAGCGAGTGCCTCGCCATCCAACTGCGCGAGCTCGACCGCTATGACCCGGCGATGCAGGCGCTGATTGAGCACCTCGATCTCCTCGCCAAGCGAGACATTGCGTCGCTGCGCAAGGTCTGCGGGGTTGATGACGAGGACATCGTCGACATGATTGGCGAGATCCGCCGTCTCGATCCGAAGCCCGGCCTGAAGTTCGGAGCCACGCGGATGCAAACCATGGTGCCGGACGTCTATGTGCGGCCCGGGCCTGACGGTGGCTGGCATGTCGAACTCAACAGCGACACTTTGCCGCGCGTCCTGGTCAATCAGACCTACTACACGGAGCTGTCGAAAACGATCCGAAAGGACGGCGACAAGTCCTATTTCACCGACTGCCTGCAGAATGCGACCTGGCTTGTGCGTGCGCTCGATCAGCGCGCGCGCACTATTTTGAAAGTCGCGACCGAAATCGTGCGTCAGCAGGACGGCTTCTTTACCCACGGAGTCGCGCATTTGCGACCGCTCAACCTGAAGGCGGTGGCGGACGCGATCCAGATGCACGAATCGACGGTGTCGCGCGTTACTGCCAACAAATATATGGCGACAAATCGCGGCACGTTTGAGTTGAAATATTTCTTCACTGCGTCTATCGCGTCCGCTGACGGCGGCGAAGCGCATTCGGCTGAAGCCGTTCGTCATCACATCAAGCAGTTGATCGATGCGGAAGACCCCAACGCGATTCTCTCCGACGATACGATCGTGGAACGCTTGCGTGCGTCAGGCATTGATATCGCTCGCCGCACGGTCGCAAAGTACCGCGAAGCGATGCGAATTCCATCCTCCGTGCAGCGCCGCCGCGACAAGCAGAGCGCGCTGGTGCTGCCGATCTGAGTTCGGTCTGATTGCGCCCCGGCCAAATCGGGGTAGTGTCAATTTCCCGTCCAGATCAATCCAATCGAGGCATCCCATGACTCTTAGGATTTCGGGAAAGAGTATCAACGTCGGCGAGGCGTTGCGCGGCCGCGTGACTGAGCGCACCGAGGAGGTCTTGCGCAAATATTTCGACGGTAACTACTCCGGGCACATCACGGTCAGCAAGGACGGTTTCGGCTTTCGGACCGATTGCGCGCTGCATCTGGATTCCGGAATTACGCTCGAAGCTGATTCGAACGCCACCGATGCCTATGCGAGCGCCGATCAGGCGCTTCTGATGATCGAAAAGCGCCTGCGCCGCTATAAGAGCCGGCTGAAGGACCGTTCCGCCCGGAAGGCCCATGCGGCGTCTGCCGCGCTCGCGGGCCTAGACGGCCCGATACTCGATGCGCCGAGCTATGTGATCGAAGCGCCGATCGAGGGCGATGAGGAAATGAGCGGGTACAATCCGGTCATCATCGCCGAGGCGACCACCTCGTTGAAGCGCCTATCGGTCAGCGAAGCCGTCATGGAGCTCGATCTGACTGGGGCTGTCTGTCTGGTATTCCAGCATGGGTCAAGCGGACGGGTGAACATCATTTACCGGCGTTCCGATGGCAACATTGGCTGGGTGGACCCGCCGGCGGTGAACTCCTGACCTGCGGCTTTTTTGAGCCCTCACTCTTCTTTAGGATAGGTGGCGGCAATGCTGTCGCAGCTGTTGGCACCGCCGTTGCGTTGGAGTAGAAGCCCCCCCAAATCAGGGCCAGGGCACAAGCTCCCATCTCGACTTCTTGACGCCAGCCGCTAAAGGCCTATTTCGCAAACTGACGGTTCAATTCACCTCGGAACGCCCCATGACGATTACCGATCTGGTCGCACCCGAGGCGATCCTCCCCGCGTTGAAAGTCAACAGCAAGAAGCAGGCGCTGCAGGAACTGGCGGCAAAGGCGGCCGAGCTAAGCGGACAAAACGAACGCGCCGTGTTCGAAGTTCTGCTGCAGCGCGAGAAACTTGGCACGACCGCGGTTGGCTACGGCGTCGCCATCCCCCACGGCAAGCTGCCGAAACTCGAAAAGCTGTTCGGCCTGTTCGCCCGGCTGGAGCGGCCGATTGATTTCGAGGCAATGGACGGCCAGCCCGTCGATCTCGTGTTCCTGCTGCTGGCGCCGGAAGGTGCGGGTGCTGATCACCTCAAGGCGTTGGCCCGCATAGCGCGCCTGTTGCGCGACCAGGACGTTGCCAAGAAGTTGCGCGCCTCGCGAGATGCCCAGGCGATCTATTCCGTCCTGGCGCTGCCGCCCGCGAGCGCGGCGTAGATCGAAGCCGCCCGAGCAGCCGTCACAGCGCGCGCGACATAGCGCGACTGACTTGCGTTCGCCCTGAATGCTCGCGGTTGGCTCGTTAACGGATGCGAAATCAAGAAGCAGCTAATCGTCGCACATCCTTGGTCAAGAAAAACGGGCGCGTCCCCGACCGTATCAGGGACGCGCCCGCCGGTTTGCGAATTCCTTCAGCGACCGTCGCGAATCAGTGCACGCTCACGGCCTGCAGTTCATTGCTCCATGCGTTCGCGATCGCGGCTTCGCGCGAATCGGTAAGCATGATCGGCGTACCGTCGGCGGCGTGGAGCGCGAAAAGCTTCAGTCCTGGCGCGATCTTCGGCGCCTGGGGAAAAAGGTCCGGCACGTCCTCGGAACGGATCTGCTTGACATAGGCAATATGGCCCTCGCCAAGACTAGCCAGCGCCTCCGGTGACACGCGCGATTCCAACGCAACATTACCGTCCGTCATGGTCTCGACTCCTTCTGTAAGACTAAGCGGTCGAGTCCGCTCCTGGTTCCATTATTCGTGTTCAGTGATAGCGATTGTCTTAACGATCCTCTCCGGCTCGGGCCGGGCAAGATCGATTGACAACAGCCCGTTCTTCAAATCCGCGCCCAGCACGTGCATGCCTTCCGCGAGCACGAAGGTGCGCTGGAAGTGGCGCGCCGCGATGCCGCGATGGATGTATTGCCGAGCCTTGTCGTCCTGCTGGCGGCCCCGGATCACGAGCTGGTTTTCCTCAATAGTTACATCGAGTTGGTCGCGGGTAAATCCCGCCACTGCCAGCGTGATGCGCAGCCTTTCGGGTTGGCCGTTGGTACGGTCACACCGCTCGATATTGTAGGGCGGATAGCCGTCGGCGCCTTTGACGACGCGATCGAGCACCCGCTCGATCTCATCAAATCCCAGCAAAAACGGACTGGATAAGGAAGGAACACGAGACATAGTTCACAAAGTCCTCTCGAAGCGACTTTGAAGTTTCAGGGCCCTTACGGCACCCCTTGCGACGCAATATGGGAGCGATGGAGGGTGTGTTCAAGCATGATGCAAAGCGCTCGCCGGTGGCCTCCAAGGGTTGATCAAAGCAAGGGTTGATCACAGCAAGGGTTAATCGCAGCGACACACGTCTCCGATTAGCTTTGGTCAAACGGCGATCCGCTTGCGGCCGTCGGTGCTGAACAGGTGCAGTTTTTCCCTTGGGGCTACCGCGTAGATTCGGTCCCCGATCGCGGGTCCGCTCTGACCGGGAATGCGAAGGAGGATTTCGCCGGCAGGCAATTCCCCGGGCTTGATTGCCGGTTCGCGGTTCTGCTGCGTCCGCAGACCATAGACATAGGTCTCCGCACCGACCTTTTCGATCGCCTCCACCGTCAGTTCAAGCGCGACCCCGCCGGCCGGTACCGCGCCGTTCGATAGGTGAAAATCCTCGGGTCGAATCCCGAGGATGCCGGCCTCGACACCCCTTAGCCCGAGCCCCGACTCGGCCACTGAAATCAGGTTCATGGGCGGCGCGCCGATGAAGGCCGCGACAAAGGTGGTCGCGGGCTTCTGGTAGATGTCCAGAGGATTGCCGATCTGCTCGACCTGGCCCGCATTCATCACCACCAGGATGTCGGCGAGGGTCATCGCCTCGAGCTGGTCATGGGTCACATAGATCGATGTCGTGCTCAGCCGTCGCTGCAATTTGCGGATCTCGACGCGCATGGCGATGCGCAGCTTGGCATCGAGATTGGACAAAGGCTCGTCAAACAGGAACAGTTTCGGTTGCCGAACGATGGCTCGGCCCATCGCGACGCGCTGGCGCTGGCCGCCGGACAATTGTCGCGGCTTGCGATCGAGCATGGCGGTGAGTTCGAGAATGCGTGCCGCTTCCTGGACACGGCTCTCGATCTCGGGCTTGGCCATGCCGCGGTTGCGCAGGCCGTAGGCCATGTTGTTGTAGACGCTCATATGCGGGTAGAGCGCGTAATTCTGGAACACCATCGCGATGTCACGATCCGCCGGTTCGATCCGGTTGACGATGCGCCCGCCGATGTCGATCTCGCCGGAGGTGATGGTCTCGAGCCCGGCGACCATTCTAAGCAGCGTTGACTTGCCACAGCCGGATGGTCCGACCAGCACGCAGAACTGCCCATCGGCGATGTCGATATCAATGCCTTTGATGGCCTCGAACCCGTTCGGATAGGCCTTGCGGACGTTGCGAAGCGTGACGTTAGCCATGGCTTGTTCCGGCGAGTAGCGAATAGGGAGTAGCGAATAGATTTGTGGAGAGCGGAGGTCGCGGCAGCGCGCGCTGCGCTACTCGCCATTCGCTACTCACTATTCGCCCCTTCATTCCATTCGCCCCTTCATTTTTCCGTCTCGACCAGCCCGCGCACAAACAGCCGCTGCATCACGACGACGACAAGCACAGGCGGCAGCATCGCGAGCACGGCGGTCGCCATCACGATCGGCCATTCGGTCAGCGCGTCGGTGGTGGTGATCATCTTGCGGATGCCGATCTGGACGGTCTGCATGTCGTCGCGCGTGGTGATCAGAAGCGGCCAGAGGTACTGATTCCAGCCCAGGATGAACAGGATCACGAACAGCGCGGCCATGTTGGTACGCGATAACGGCAACAGAGTATCCCAGAAGAAGCGGAAAGGTCCGGCGCCATCGATGCGGGACGCCTCGAGTAGTTCGTCGGGTACGGTCATGAAGAATTGCCGGAACAACAGCGTCGCGGTGGCGGATGCGATCAGCGGCAGCGACAGTCCCGCATAGCTGTCGAGCAGATGCAGGTCGGCGACGATCTTGTAGGTCGGATAGATGCGCACCTCGACCGGCAGCATCAGCGTGATGAAGATCAACCAGAACATCGCCATGCGGAAGGGAAAGCGGAAATAGACGATCGCGTAGGCCGAGATGATGGAGATCGCGATCTTGCCGAGGGCGATCAACAGCGCCATCACGAAGGAATTCAACATCATTGTGGCGACCGGTTCGCGGGTCGAGCCGCTCGTTCCCACGAAGATGGTCTGGTAATAGGTCTCCAGAAAATGCCCGCCGGGCAGAAGCGACATCTGCCCATTGGCGATCGCCGCATTGTCCTGGGTCGAGGCGATGAAGGCGAGGTAGACCGGGAAGGCGACGATCGCGATCCCGATCCACAGTATGACATGGGCCAGATAGCGCTGGATGCCTTCCTGCTCGACCATCAGTAGGTCACCTTGCGCTCGACAAAACGGAATTGAATCGCGGTCAACAAGACGACGATGATCATCAGGATGACCGATTGAGCGGCCGAGCTGCCAAGATTGCCGCCGAGCAGGCCGTCGACATAGACCTTATAGACCAGCGTTTGTGTCGCGTTCCCCGGTCCACCACGGGTCATCGTGTCGATGATGCCGAAAGTATCGAAGAAGGCGTAGACGATGTTGACGACCAGCAGGAAGAAGATGGTCGGCGCGAGCAACGGGAAGATCACGGTCCAGAAGCGCCGCATCGGCCGCGCGCCGTCGATTGCGGCCGCCTCGATGACGCTCTTCGGAATGCTCTGCAGCCCCGCGAGGAAAAACAGGAAATTGTAGGAAATCTGCTTCCAGGCGGCGGCGAGAATAATGAGCAAGGCGGCCTGGTTTCCATCGAGCAGCGGATTCCAGTCGATCCCCATGCCGCGCAGCCCGCGCGCCAGAACGCCGAGCGAGGGATTGAGCATGAACACCCACAACACGCCGACGACGGGCGGGGCCACCGCGTAAGGCCAGATCAGAAGCGTGCGATAGAGGGCGCCGCCACGCAATGGCTTGTCGGCCATGACGGCCAGCAGCAATGCCAGCGACAGCGATGAGAAGGCGATGGCGAACGCGAACACGAAGGTCCTGACGATCGCGGCGAAATAATCCGGTTGGCTGAGAAGCTCTTGGTAATTGTCGAACCAGACGAAGGTGGTCGAAAGACCGAAGGCGTCCTGCAGCAGAAACGATTGCAACACCGCCTGCGCGGCCGGCCAATAGAAGAAAATCAGCACGACCGCGAGCTGCGGCGCAACTAGCGCATAGGGCAACAGCCGGGATTGGAAGACCGATTGCTTTTGCATGATCTCGGGCCGGTGACAGGCCGCAGCCTGTGGCCTGTCACCTTGTCATCTTTAGCGCACCGCGGTTTTTTCAAACTGCCGAAGCATCGCGTTGCCGCGCTCGACAGCCGCATCCAGCGCCTGCTTGGCGGTCTTCTTGCCGGCCAATGCCTGCTCGACCTCTTCCGCCCACACGTCACGCAGTTGCACCATGTTGCCGAGCCTCAAGCCGCGGGAATTCTCGGTCGGCTCCTTGTTGGTCAATTCCTTCAGCGGCGTTTCGAGATAGGGCTGGTCCTTGTAAAAGCCTTCTTCCTTCGCTTTCTCATAGGCAGCCTTGGTGATCGGCAGATAGCCCGACGCCTTGTGGATCCAGACTTGGCGGTCGGTGTCGGAGAGGAATGTCAGGAACTTGGCAACACCTTTATATTCCTCGGGTCTCTTGCCACCC
>Ga0126371_10005428_pt1 | contig 11317 bp, 9 predicted proteins | sample PanSoiMetaPlot_4_FD_110145 | JGI IMG/M metagenome (GOLD analysis project Ga0126371, IMG submission 110145) | Tropical forest soil microbial communities from Panama - MetaG Plot_4 | ecosystem: Environmental > Terrestrial > Soil > Tropical forest > Bulk soil | place: Panama | collected 2016-02-17
CGAGCTAATGGCACTTGGGCTGGCCAATAAGGAAATCGCTCAGCGTCTTTCGCTGAGTAGACGCACGGTCGAAGGCCACATAGATCACATCCTCACAAAGTTCGACGCACCAAGCAGGGCCCGTGCGGTGATTGAGGCAGGACGTGCCGGCCTACTTGAGGGCACAGCTCGGCAGAGTCGACTTGGTAACCTGCCGCTCCAAACAACCAGCTTCGTTGGACGAACCCTAGAGCTGGACAATATCAAAGCGTTGGTAGACAAATCCCGCCTCGTGACGATAGCTGGCACCGGCGGGATCGGCAAGACTCGAGTTGCGTTGCAAGCAGGCGTAGCGCTTTCCGGAAGCTTTGGCGACGGCGTCTGGTTCATCGACCTCGCGAAAGTTTCGGGAGCCCACTCCGTTATTCCGGAGGTCGCGTCGGCACTTGGCGTCACCTCGCAGGGTTCCAGTACACTTTCCGACCGCGTGCTCGCTCATCTAAGACATAGAAAGCTGCTGCTCATTCTCGACAACTGTGAGCACGTCGTCGCTGAAGTGGCGCGATTAACGGGATCGATTATTACGTCGTGCCCGGACGTTATGGTCCTGGCCACAAGCCGCGAAAAACTGGCAGTGCGCGGTGAGCAGGTCTACCTGTTACCGCCGCTCGATATGCCGTCGGCCAATGATGCGTTCGGCGCAGAGAACGCTAAGCGATTTGGGGCAGTCGCTCTCTTTGTCGAGCGCGCCCGCTCGGCAAACGCACATTTTGCCTTCACCGATGATGTCTCAAGGGTGGTCGTCGAAATTTGTCGACAGCTCGACGGCATTGCGCTGGCCATTGAGCTTGCTGCCGCTCGATCGACCACTTTGGGTGCTTACGAGCTTCTCAAGCGGCTTCGTGAACAATTTCGTCTCCTGTCCACTGGCGATCGCACACTGGATCCGCGTCATCGAACCATGCGTGCGGCTCTTGACTGGAGCTACGAGTGGCTATCCGAGCCCGAGCGCAGTTTGTTCAGACGCGTCGCAGTTTTTCAGGGTGGCTGGACGTTGGATGCGATTCGTGCACTAAGCGAAGATGAACCGACTGACGAGCTCTTGCTTCTTGACAAGCTCTCGTCGTTGGTGGACAAATCGCTTGTAACCGTAACATTCACTGCGGACGATCAGCGGTACCGGCTCATGGAGCCGCTGCGACAGTACGGCTTAGATCTTCTGAAAGAGCACTCCGAACTTGATGAGGTGGCGCGCCGCCACGCGCTTTACTTTTCCAGGTTTGCGCGGCAGGCCGCTATCAACTGGAGTAAGGTCCCAGAACTAGCTTGGCTTGCGAGTATCGAGGCCGAGCTCGATAACATTCGTGCGGCGTTGGAATGGAGCGTGGTCCGCCGGAACGATCCGGTGCTCGGAGCCGAAATTGCATCTGACCTTGGCAACTTCTGGGTTAGCCGACACTACCACGAGGGCTTGAATTGGCTAGAACTCGCGCAACGGGCAGTCAGCTATGAAGAGAACCCAGACGTGGCGGTGAGGGTTGCAGTCGCAAGGATGCGCTCAATAATGCAGATGGACTCCAAAGCAGTCGTGCAAATTTGTAACGAAGCCCAGGCGTACGCTCGCTTACTCAAAGAAGAAGTTCACCTACGCCGCTTGCTATTCTTTAAGGGCATGGGCCTACTGTTAATGAACCGACTCGACGAGGCCGACGCAGTCGGAAGAGAGCTTCTTGAAAAAGCGCAGAGAGCCGACGACCAGTACCGCCTTACCTTTGCGCTCTACCTTCTTGCGCGAGTGAACCGGCGACGCGGTAATAACGACCTCGCGAGAAGTCTATCGTTGCGCATGGCTAGCGTATATGAAGCGATGCAATTTCCCCTAGACCTCAATCGTTGGGTCGTCCTCTGCGAGCGCGCGCGAGCAAGCCAGCTCGACGGCGATCTAGGAAGCGCGATCGAGTTTTGTCGTCAGGCCCAATCAGTAACATTGTTGACAAGTGATCCACTCGGCAGGGTGCAGACCGAATACTTTCTGGCCACTCTGCTCTTGCTGTCTGGAGCCATAACCGAGGCGCGTGATCTCGGCCACTCAATCCTTCTTGTCACCCGTGAAGAGCTGTTAGCGCATGGGGTGATCCTTGCGTCGCACGTGTTAGGTGGCGTTGCGAGCCTCCAAGGCAACCACGTCGTCGCTGCCAAGCTCATCGGGTGGGCAGAGGCAAGGTTTCCGACGCTAGCTGGCGTCGAGGTAGATCTGGAGTGGTTCAGAAGGCCGCTACGAGATCATTTCGGCGAAGCGAGATTTGCAGAGCTGATGGCAGATGGCGCAGCATGGCCCGAGGAACGGGCGGTCGCCGAGGCGCAAAAACTCTAGCTCTATATCCGTCGCTTAATGCTCTTCGCGGTTTCATAGCGGAGGCCGTACCCAGGTAGTTTTTCGGATGTCGGCCTGCTTCGTCGGCTGTTAGGCTAAGCACGGAGCTTTGCGTTCGCACAGATCGCAACGCAAGAGCAGTCTAGGGAGGGCCCGAAAATGTCAAGAGTCTGGCACAAGGTCATACGGTACCCGCGGCTTTCCATTGCGACATTGCTTCTCACCGCGATGACGGTGGCTGCGGCAGGCTGTGGATCAAACGCGGCGTTTTCGAGTCCAACGTCGACCCCCTCGCCGACACCGACGCGCCTGCCTTCGCCCGGACCAACGTATGGTTACCCCACACCGACGCCAGTTGCGAATGGGACCCCAACGCCGACCCCCACGCCAACTCCCACTTCAACCCCGACGCCGACCCCCACGCCGACGCCGACCTCAACTGCGGCGGCGCTTTATATCGCGTCCGGGCCGCCGCCAAACGGAACTGTCGGTTCAGCTTACGGTTCGATGCACGCTATACTTTTTTGCATCCCGTTCGGCCCGTGCACTTATACGCTCCATATTACTTTTTTCGAGCTGATCGCTTTTGGGGGGGCGCCCCCGTATTCATGGACATGGTCACCCGTGGCTGGGTCGTCGCTACCGCCGGGACTGGGGGTGTGCCGAATTGGTTATAACCGTATGATAACGCTGGCCTGGGGAATCTGCGGTCAGCCAACTACAGCGGGCAGCTACCGCGTGGTCGTGACGGTAACCGACTCACAATCACAACAGGCGAGCGCGAGTTACACGATAATCATCGCGCCATAGTCGCATCGCAGTGACTGAGTTCCCGATTCCGACCGCTTCTAGCGGAGCTCTAGGCATCGCCGCGGGACCTGATGGCAATGTCTGGTTCACAGAGAACAGCGCCAACAAGATCGGCAGAATCACGCAAAATGGCCATCACCGAGTATCCGACCCCGACGGCTTTGAGTGGACCTGTTGGCATCACGGCTGGCTCAGATGGCAACCTTTGGTTCGTCGAAAGTAGAGCCAACAAGATTGCCAAGTTCATCCCGTAGAACCGCCGCCGGCTACCCTACTCTTCGGGGTTTATCTGATATTGACCGGGGGCGACCCTAGGCGGGCCCAGAAACGGGAAGGTCGTCGTCTAAAATACTTACCGATCCCCGGTAGCGCCAGCGGTGTTGATCTAGCCGAACGATATCACAGAAGCTGTCTTACGTGATATTGAGCGCGGTCGGCCCCTAGACTGGTCAAAATCCGGTACTTGACTCCTAGGTACGGCGCAGAAACTATTTTGAAAAATTTGGTTTTTACTTGTTGGGGTTCGCGATATCAACTGCGACTACACGGAGTGAAGTTCGATCGATTGCATAGAAGTAGGTTCTCCTCTCCGCAAACGACGTAGGCCGAATCGCTCCAAACGTAACAACGATTAGACCTCCTTGAGACGCGGCCGTAATCGTAAAGTTCCGTTGGGAACTAGTAATTCCGTACTTCTTAGCGTCTTTCAAGAAACTCGCTTGCGCCTTGCACACGGCACTCAGAACAGCACCATTCAATGGCCCCATGACTTGTTGCCCAACTGGAACTGGCCCCGTCGGCCTCATCGTATGAGGCTCAACCCGTGGTTGATTGCTCGAATAACAGCCCACAACGACGACTGATAGGGCCAAAGCAGCTACCGCGAATAAGTTTCTCAAGGTGTTTCACCTCGCTGCGACTACACGGGAACTCGGGAGGCCGCGTATTGCCTGTCGGCCTCAAGCCACTCGTTCTTGAGATCGATGCGGCGAACGCCGGCCGGATAGTCCCCCCTTGGATGGTCCGCGAGCCAATCCTGACACAAGACAACTAAGTATTCGAAGTTCTCCAAAGTCACCGGGCCGGCTACCTGTCGCACGATTGCCGTAAAGGGCGCGAGACGATTCCAGTGAGAGGGTGCGCTCCCGGACCAAATATCGAGGGCGATGTCGCGATCGATCAATCCTCTTTTCACCAGTACGCCCATATTCTCGTAGTAGTTGCCCACCGTGGTCGCTCTTGAAATGAGCGCTCGGTTTTCAGGCGTCCTGGCCGAGCGGTTTTCGACTTGATACCGAAATTCGGGGTCTTCCATCTTATTGGCCAGTTCAGTCATCACCCAATGCTCAGCCGTAGCGAACTGCGGCGTTTGGGCCGCGTCCTCCAATTCAGTGATGGCAGCAATCTGGTTGCTGCCTCGAGCATGGCGTAATTGAACGAGTGCCGCGACGGCGGTAGCGGCGATGACAATAAATGTGCCAAAAGTAGCGAATGTATTCCACAGTTCCAAAGTCATAACGACCTCCGAGAAGCGAGCGTGCTTCGGAGGCCTTTAGACTCTATGGCGGGCTTTCCTTAGGTTCGGTAATGCAAAAGGAGCGGGTGGATCCAACTCCTAGTACATTAGCACGCCTATCTTCCCGCCTGATTCTATAAAATACAAATTTCTATCTGAGCCGGTCGTAATATTTCCAGGGAAGCCACCAGGTACCGGGTACTCTGTTTCAATCCCAGTGGTCGTTATCCGACCGATCTTCTTTCGAATGGACTCAGTGAACCATAGCTCTTTGTCTGGACCGACAGTAAGCCCGTTGGGCCCGGAGCCGTTATGCGGCATGAAGTACTCGGTGATGGTGCCGCTCGGAGTGATCTTGCCGATCCTGTTGGCGTTTGATTCGCAAAACCGCAGAAGTTCATATCCATACGCTACGGCATACGTTCGCGAGCCTGGCTCTGCGGGCGGGAGTTTCGATCACAACCCTGGTGCTATCTTGGGCCACGACATCACGATGCTCATGCGCGTATACGGTCACCAAATTCCATCTGCCGAGGACACAGCCGCTAAGGCGCTTCAAAACGCGCTCGCAGGCGCTTAATTCGGTAGAGAAGAAAATGCGTGGTGAACCGCTTTTTCTAGACGTCCGTGACCATTTCGTGACCACGGCCGAGAATTCGAGAAATATTAGAGGCGCAGGTGCAAAGAAAGGCCCTTACATTACAAGACTTTCCCGAAATATGCCGGCGTAGCTCAGGGGTAGAGCAGCGGTTTTGTAAACCGCGGGTCGGGAGTTCAAATCTCTCCGCCGGCTTTCCGATCCTCTAGGGAGATGCTCCTAGGACTAGCGGCGCGTGACTTCGGCAACTACTACGAGAACATGGGCTTGCTTGTACGGACGCAGCTCGTGGATCGTGACATTGCGCTCAACCTTTGGTCGAGAACCGCCGTCGAGGCGTGGAAGGGGCTTGAACCCTTCATCGCGCTCATCCGAGAAGCTCGGGGCGCCGCAGTCTGGGAAAACTTCGAATACTTCGTTGTCCTGTCACAAGACTGGCTTGCCACCCATTCTAAGGGCGACTATCCGCCGGGCCTTCGCGCATCAATCCCAAGAACGAGTGGCTTGAAGCCGACAAACAGTATGCAGCCTCCCGAGTTGCCTAGACTTCCACTCCATCTAGGGAACTACTGCACCGCTCCTTTAACCGTCTCTGAAATCGCACCGCTTACTCGGAGGCCGTTATGACTCTGGAGCTTTGGAACACGTTTGCCACCTTTGGCACCTTCATCGTGATCGCCGCGACTGCGATCGCCGCGCTTGTGCAGTTACGGCATGCTCGCGGCAGCAACCAGATCGCTGCCATGTACGAACTGCAAGACCTGTCCGGAACGCCGCAGTTCAACGACGCGGAACACGCCGTTCGCAACGAGCTTCCCAGCAAGCTCAAGGACCCTGCATTCCGCTACCAAGTCGCGCATCGCGAGGCCAGGACTCCAGATAACTCTGCGTTCATATCAAAAATCATCGACGTCGGAAACTTCTACGAGAACATGGGATTGTTGGTGAAGGGCGGATTGGTCGACCCAAAGCTGGCCTTAGACATCTGGTCGGGTCAGGTCCCGGGAAGTTGGCAGCGCCTCGCGCCGTTCACCGCAATTGTGCGTAGAGCGCAAGGGCGCTACGTGTGGGAGAACTTTGAGTATCTGACCGTGTTGTCGCAAGATTGGTTCACGGCCCACCCGTACGGCTCATACCCGCCCGGCATTCGTCGCATCGATCTCGCGGACGAATGGCTTGAAGCGGACAAGCAATATGAAACGGCGCTCGCGCTGCCGGGATCCGCGGCATCCTGAGTTCGCAATAGGAGAAGGGCCGGATCTTTGATCCGGCCCCGCGAGAGCTTCAATTGCTCCGGGCAATGTCAGGGCCCGAATGCGACCCCGTAGTTGTTCATAACTCCATTACTGATCGTGAGCGCTGCGGTCGTGGTGCCGCTAAACGGCGGAGAGTACTCTTGGATATTCGGGCCGCCGGAGTTTGTGATCCACAAGTTGCCGGCCGCATCGAACGCCGGCGAGATGCAAAAGCCGCTCGTCGCACCGAAATGGAACGACTCGACGGTCGTGTTGGAAAAGGGCCCTACGAAAACTTGGATGACACCTGAGGAGTTCACCGCAAATAGGCGGCCCGTGCTGTCGAAGACTACGCCTTGCGCTTCTGTCGCGGTTGCGAATGTCGCCGCCGGCGTGCTCGACGCGCTAAAGGGCGGATTGTACACGACGATGTTACTGGTTGTCTCGCCGGCGACGGCAAGGTGGCCCGCGCTATCAAACGCCATGCCCGCTGCGTCGTTTAAACCGTTCGCCGCACCGGTGAGCGTCAATGCCGGCGTCGACGTGTTCGTGAACGGCGGCGTGTATTCGTAAAGATGCGAGCCGAGGCCGGCGCGATCAGATGCCCAGATATCCCCGCTCCCATCGAGCGTCAGACCATAGGCGTTTGAGGAAGCGGGCAGCGTGATCGATGTTGTCGGGGTGCTTGCAGCCGATAGCGGTGTCGTGTAGATCGTGATCACTGACGGCGACGTCGCATCGTTGATCGTGTAGACTCTACCAAGTCTGTCGATGGCGATGCCGCCGGGCTCGGCTAGGCCACTTGTGCCGCTGGCCGGCACCATTATTGAAGGCGTCGATGAAGCGGAAAACGGCGGCGCGAAGACCGCCAGGCCCGTGCCCGAGCTGACGAAGCTCGTGGCGTAGAGCTTCATGAACGGCGGTGCCGTAGGCGTTGTCGATGTCGATGAACTGCTGCAGGCGGTAAGTCCGAGCAGCGCGGTGAATAACAGCCATTTGAAACGCATAATCGATCCCCCAGTCGAAAGCGATGGTCTTAATTCCATTATCGCGCTTCCGCTGTTATGCCTCAAGCGTCCCGCAATGCGCGATTTACAGGCGGTTTATTGTGTGATATAGTCTTTTAACCGAACAGAATGGGCGGAGCGAGCGTGAATCATGACAGAAAATCCTGAAATTGATGCCCTTGACCTGAAGCTACTCGAGGCGCTTCAGAACAACGCACGATCAACTTTCGCCGAGCTTGGCGACATCGTCGGCCTTAAGGCGTCGTCGGTACACGATCGCGTCAAACGCCTCGAAGCGCGGGGCTACGTCCGACGCTACTCGGCGCAACTCGATGGCCAGCGCCTCGGCGTGTCGCTGACCGCATTTGTGAGCTGCTATACGTCAGCCGACACCGGCTATGACGAATTCAACGACGCGGTCAAGCTGTTGCCAGAGGTGTGCGAGGTGCACAGCGTCGCCGGCGAAGAGACGTACTTCTTGAAAGTGATGACACGTTCGACGGCACACCTTGACGATTTCCTCTCGCGCCTCAAACAGATCAAGGGACTCGTGCGCAGCAAGACGATGATCGTGCTCTCGACGCCCTTCGAGCGCGGCGGCATCGCGCTCGGCAGCGCGCAAGCACAACCGGTTCGCCGTCTGCAACGGGTAAGCTAAACGATATGGCCAGAACCGACATCAGCGCACCGCCCGCGCAAGCGATCCACGCGCTCAAGCCTCCGGCCGGACCGGAAGCGTTCGAGCACATGCAATTCCGCCAGGGCGAGTTCTGGCGGGAGATCCCAGCCTACAAAGACGTCGACGAGAAGACGTTCCTCGATTGGCTGTGGCAGAGCAAACACTCGGTCAAATCGCCTGACGAGCTCATGGCGACGATCCAAGACCTCGTCGACCCCGCGTTCTTCGAAGACGTGCGCCAAGGATTCCATCGAGCCCCGATGCAGGTGCGCATCTCGCCCTACATGATCGCCTCGATCGACTGGAAGAACCCGTATAACGATCCGATCCGCACGCAATTCTTACCGCTCGCATCGCGCTTGCTGCCGGATCATCCGCGATTGAGCCTTGACTCGCTCCACGAACTCGAGGACTCACCGACGCCAGGGCTCACGCACCGCTACGTCGACAAGGCACTGTTCCTACCGCTCAACACCTGTCCGGTCTACTGCCGTTTCTGCACGCGCTCGTATGCGATCGGCGGCGACACCGAAACTGTCGAGAAAGCGCAGCTCGCGACCGATCCGAAGCTGTGGGAGCGGGCGTTCGAATACATCGCCTCGCGTCCGGAATTGCAAGACATCGTCGTCTCCGGCGGCGACATGTATCAGCTGCCGGCCAAGAGCTTGACGAAGATCGGCGAGACGCTACTCGCAATTCCCAATGTGCGGCGCATGCGTTTCGCGACCAAAGGCCCGGCGGTGATGCCCATGAAGATCCTCACCGACGCGGCCTGGACCGACGCGCTGACCTCGATCGTCGAGCAGGGGCGCAAGCTCGGCAAAGACGTCATGTTGCACACGCATTTCAACAGCCCGAATGAGATCAGCGAGATCACGCAGCGCGCGATGCAGGTCCTCTTCGAGCGGGGCATCATGGTGCGCAACCAATCCGTGCTTATCCGCGGGGTCAACGACGACAAGCACACGATGCGCAAACTGATCAAACAGCTCGGCTACATGAACGTCCATCCTTATTACGTGTACATGCACGACATGGTCAAGGGTGTTGAGGACCTGCGGACGACGATTCAGACGGCCATCGACATCGAGAAGTTCGTGCGCGGTGCGACCGCCGGCTTCAACACGCCGACCTTCCTGTGCGATGCGCCCGGCGGCGGCGGCAAGCGCGACCTCCATAGCTACGACCATTACGATCGCGAGAACGGCATCGCCGTCTACAGTGCGCCGAGCGTGAAGCCAGGGCAGTGGTTCTTGTACTTCGATCCGATCGATCAACTGGCGCCAGCCGCGCAAGCCCGCTGGAAAGACCAAAAAGAGCAGAACGAGATGGTGCGCGCCGCGATCCACGCCGCTTCGCGCGCCTAATCAGACCACACGCGCAGCGCAGGCGGCGCGCGCAACTCAAAACGGCCTCGGCCCAAGATGGTGCCGGGGCCGCAGTGTTTTCTGCGGGATTTCTAAACATTCTATGTTTGATTCAAGCGCTCTTTAATCAATGCTTCACAACGTGGACACATGCTCGCTTCGTATAATAGATGTGAACATGTCTGGCAGAAGCAAAGCGCCCAACAACAGCGACGCGATCCGCGAGATCAGCCGGTTGCTACCGCGCCTTTTCAAACGATATCGCGCCTCCTACGCGCGGCGTTTGGGCGGCTACGACATCACCGTGCGCGGCGCGTTGCTGTTGCGCACGCTGGCGCTTTCGCCCGAGGCCACCGTGGGCAGCGTTGCCCGTGAGATGGCGGTCACGCCGAGCACGGCGTCAATCGTCCTCTCCGGCCTCGAGCGCAAGGGCTTGGTGCGCCGGCGCTATCGCGTCGTCGGTCGTAGCCGCACGGGCCTTGAGCTGACGTCAGCTGGCCGCCGTAAGTTGGCGACGTTGCGCAGCGCGTTTGGCCCTGAAGTGCTGTCGGCAGCGCTCCGGCGATTGCAGCCGGACGATCTGACGATGCTGCTCGTGGGTCTACGCCGGCTCGATGCCATCGACATGGAACAAGAAAGACGAATTTCGTGAAACGCATTTACATTACTATCGCCGTTATCGTGGCCGTGATTTTGGTCGCGTGGGGCGTCATCAGCATGGTCAACGCCAAGCGCACTGCGCCGCGTTACCTCACCGCGCCGGTATCGCGCGCGAACATCGATGCCGTCATTCAAGAGACCGGCACGGTGAATCCGGTCAACGAGGTCCAAGTCGGCACCCAAGTGTCGGGAACGATCTCGGAGCTGCTTGTCGATTATAACTCGACCGTCCACAAAGGACAGGTATTGGCGACGCTCGATCCGACCAGTTTCGAGGCCGCAGAATCGCAAGCTCAAGCAGCAGTCCTGACCGCGCAGGCGCAACAGTCGGCCGCCCAAGCGACGGTCGCTCAGATGGGCGCGTCGGTCGGAAGCGCGCAAGCGAACTATAAGAAGGCGCTTGCCGCACAAGCGCTCGCGCAGACGACGCTGAACCGCGACAAGCAACTCATCGCGCAAGGCTATATTCCGCAAAGCCAATTTGACACCGATGCCGCCGCATTACGCAGCGCCATCGCCGATTCGAACGCAGCGCGCGACGCTGTCAGCGCGGCCCAGGCGCAGCAGAACGCGTCCTCACACCAAGCCGGCGCATCAAGCGCTCAAATAACCTCAGCGCAAGGCCAGCTGCAGCAAGCAAGTTATAACTTAGCCCGCGCGACCATTACGAGCCCGATCGATGGTATCGTGGTTTCGCGTGCGGTCAGCGTCGGCCAGACGGTCGCCGCCTCGTTCCAAACGCCGACCCTCTTCGTCATCGCGTCGAGCCTCAAGGACATGCAGGTCGACGTGTCGGTTGACGAGGCCGACGTCGGACAACTTAAGGTCGGCCAGAGCGCATCGATCACGGTGCCCGCCTATCCGAACACGGTATTCAAAGGTACGGTCACCCAGATTCGCGTGAACCCGACCAACGTGCAAAACGTGGTGACCTACGATACGATCGTCGCCATCCACGACTCGTCAGCGCGGCTCAAACCCGGCATGACGGCCAACGTCAGCATCGCCGTCGCGCGCCGCAATAACGTCCTGGCGGTGCCGGTCGCCGCGCTGCTCTTCAAGCCGCAAGCCGCTCGCCAGTCGCAGGGCGCA
>Ga0126371_10005429_pt1 | contig 11316 bp, 12 predicted proteins | sample PanSoiMetaPlot_4_FD_110145 | JGI IMG/M metagenome (GOLD analysis project Ga0126371, IMG submission 110145) | Tropical forest soil microbial communities from Panama - MetaG Plot_4 | ecosystem: Environmental > Terrestrial > Soil > Tropical forest > Bulk soil | place: Panama | collected 2016-02-17
AACTCGGCTTCGCGAAACGGCAACCCCACCTTGTTCTTCTCGACCTTGCCCCGCACCGTGATCCCGGTGACGCGGGTGATCTTCCCGATGGTCCGCTTGGTGGTCCCGGTCTGCGCCAGCATCAGGACTTGCGAGGCATAGAAGTCCAGCGCACGACCCCCGGTCCTGGTGTGCTTGCGGCCGAACAGTACTCCGATCTTGTCACGCACCTGGCTGACGATGATGATCGTGACGTGAGACGACAGTGCCCGGATCAGGCGACGGAACAGTTCCGACATCTTCTTGGCCTTGTCGGCTCCGTACGAACCCTCGTCGATGGCGCGTTTCTGCTCGGCCCGGCTGGTCAGTGCGTCAAGGGAATCGACAATGAACAGTTCCGGGTGCTTGGCAACCTTGGCGAGATGGGCCAGGTCTTCGAACATATCCTCGACCGTGTCGATCATCTTGTCCCCGAAGTCGACCTGGTCCATCGGCATGCCCAGCATCTCGGCATACTGCGGTTGGAAGGCCGCCTCGGCCTCACGATAACGGATCGTGCCCTTGGAGTACTTGCGGGCGAAGTTCGCGGCCGCCTCGATGCACAGCAGGGTCTTACCTGTACTCTTGTCCCCGATGATGTTGCTGACGCGCTGCTCGGCCCAGCCCCCTCCCAAGGCCAGGTCGAGCAGCTTGCAGCCGGATGAGAAGAATTTGACATCCGGGTTACGACCGGGGAAGTACAGGTTCTCGGGTTCCGATCGCAACCTGCGGGTCGGCATGACGGACCTCACGCCCGCAACCTGCGGGTCCCTTTGCTCTTGACCTTGGGCTTGGTCCGCACGACACGCTCCTCGACCTCCTCTTCCTCCTCCTCGGGTTCCTCGGCTTCCTCTTCCTCGTCACCGTTGCGTGACTTGGCCCGGCGGGATCGTCGTCGGTCCTCGGCCGCTTCCTCCTCCTCGTGGTCGTAGTCCTGACTGGTCTCTTCCTCCTCCTCGGGTTCCTCCTCTTCCTCGTCACGACGGCGGGCGCGACGGGTGCGAGGTCGTTCCTCGGGCTCCTCTTCCTCTTCCTCGTCACGACGACGACGCTTGGCGGCCCGCGGACGTTCCTCTTCTTCCTCCTCGGCTTCTTCCTCTTCCTCGTCCCGGCGGCGCTTGACCTTGCGGCGCGGCTTCTCCTCGACTTCCTCTTCTTCCTCCTCGGCTTCTTCCTCTTCTTCGGCTGCTCGAGCTCGCCGGCGGGTCTTGCCGTCCGCCTTGTCGGCTTCTTCTCCGTCCAGGTCTTCGTCCTGATCCTGCGCCGTCCCGGCAATCACCCGTTCCAGGTAGTCGGCGGGGTAGAACTTGAGGGTGGTCGGGATCGGGTTCTCCGTGATGTACTCGAGGACCTTGTCCTGCTCATCTTCGTCGTCGCTGATCGGTGATGACTCACGGTCGATCTTGTGCGCCGAGTACCGGGTTTTCATTCCCTGCCCTTCACGATGGAAGGTGACATCGAACCCGTCGTCGGGATGGTCGATCAGCAGGATCTTGCCGGTCCGTTCATCAATCGTCAGCTTGGCGATGTCGCGATCCATCGTCCAGCTGATGGTGAACAGTTCGGCCTTGTCGCTGTCATCCCCGTCCCGGTCGAGGATCCAGTAAACGAACTGTTCGGCCGGCTGCAGATGCTTGGCTTCGTCTTCTTCGCCGGCGTCTCGCGCTTCCTTTGCCGCGTGGCAGATCGGGCATCGTTTCTGCGCCATCTTGAACGGGCACAGATAGGTGCTGTTGTCGGGGCCGACGAAACGATGCACCCAGATCCCGTAACCGTAGTGCTCGAAATCCTCCCACGTCGGTGGCAGGATGCGGATCCGATTGCTCCCGACCTTCGGTCGCCAGGTATCGAACCCGTCCTTGAAGATCGAGTCGAACCGGCCACCCTTGCGTTCTGCCCGCTTCTTGATCGACTCGGCGGTGCGGGCCTTGTAGACGAACCCCGACTTGTGCTTGCGGATCGACGGCCTCCGGGTCTTGGCACTTCCAACCGTATTCACCATTTTGGATTCTCCCGTTGCATTGTGGACAGTACGGTGTTGTGGTATCGTAACTTCACTTCGAAGTAGGCTTTGCTGGCAGCCCAGCTCAGCAGATAGAAGTAGGGTGGCAATAACATCACCAGTAGTACGACGGCCCAATCCATGACTATCTCCTGCGCACCCGTTCTTGCTGCATCATGCGTTTCGCCCGGTCGGCCTGGGCATTTCCGACATGCGCCCCGACCGAGACGTCGGAGTAGTAGTTCGAGACGTACAGCTCACCGAGTATTTTCAGCATGTACGAACGCTGCGTATAGGCTTCCTTCAGTGCAGTCCACTGACGGGCACTTTCCTTGAACTGCAACAGCCGGTCACGAACCCGTTTGACCTCGGGGTGCAAACGGATCCGGGCCTGGATCTCACCGACCGTGACTTTGGTTTCGGCTTCTTCGGCCTCGGCACAGATGTCGATGTAGGCTTTCGCCTCCAGGTCTTCCAACTGTTCCTTCATCCCGTCCCGGATCGAGATCTCGTTCTCCAGGTGTTTCGAGACCCGGTAGAACAGGTCGGCATGCTGGGCACACGCCTCTTCCAACGCATGTTCGTCAATTGCCAGGGCCGCTCGCAGGTCTTCGATACTGGTCTTGTGCATGGATCACCTCATGCCTATACATACTTCACTGGAACAGGACTTGCCCGATTGAACGCAGTAATGGGGCTTGCTGTTCGGCGGGGTTGTAGTACTGACTAAATGCCTCCAGGATCTGCAACGCCGTTATTGCTTCTCGTTCGGTCTTCGCTCCCTTGGCAACCACGGCGAAGTAATTGCACACGGCGATCCGCACGGTCTCGGCCGGGACATCTTCCAGATGACTGACGATCCCCATCGCCTTCTGCCATGACCCTCGGCCTTCTATCAGGAACCGGCACAGTTGTCGCGTTGCGTCACTGTCGGTCAGGGCTTGCAGGACCGCGGCCGCCTTTGCCCGGTCCGTGTGATCGCGGACCAGAGCAAGGTTGACCAATAACTGACGGGGTGATCCGTGTGCCTCACGAATGACCAGGTCGGTGATCCCGTTGCGCAGTTGAATCTTCTCGCGCTGACAAACCTGCTTCAGCAGCAGTTCCAGTTCGTCATCCTTCAGTGATTTGAGGGCGAACGGAGAACAACGGGAACGGATCGTCGGCGGCACCTTGTCGGGCTGCGTGGTGCACAGCATCCAGTAGATGTGCGCCGGGGGTTCTTCGATCACTTTCAGCAGACTGTCCCACGCCTGGCGGGACAGTCCGTGGGCTTCGTCGACGATCACCGCACGGATCTGGCCGGAACCGAACGGGAGGTATTGCAAGACCTCCTGCACCTCACGCATTCGGTCGATCCCGGTGTTCGTTGCCGCGTCAATCTCCAGCAGATCCTTGGGCAGGCAGTTCAGTTCACTGGCGACGATACGGGCCAGCGTCGTCTTGCCGACCCCGGACGGGCCATGGAACAGGAAGGCGTGGGTGTCGTCGTTGTCAATCAGCGACTTGAGGCTGGCAATCACACCGGCGTGGCCGATCACTTCGTTGAACTTGTGCGGTCGATAGGCGACGTGCAACGGTTCGGTCATGCGTTCCCCCGGCTTTGCGTGGTCAGTAACTGCAACTGGGCACGATAGCGCTCGACTTCCTCATGGATCTTGTTCATGCGATGGATGTCGGCCTCGGTCGGTTCTTCTTCCCCGACATCCATCACCGTCATCATACTGCTGAACATATGCTCGGCGCCAGAGATGTAGGCGATCCGCAGCATCGCGATCGTCTCCGTGGATGCGTTCTTGATTACTTGGGACAGAAAGGCAGCAAAGCCACCTTCAATCAGCGCCCCTTGCTCAATCAGTCGTCTGGTCAGTTCCCTTCCTACTTCGTCCTTGTCCATTACACCGCCCTCCGACGACGTCCTGCCTTGAATGAGTTCTCGAACCCATCGCTGTTGGCCCACCCGGTCCCGTCCGACCAGTTGCCGGTGTTCGGTTCGGCCCCCTTCCAAGTGTCGGACGAGTAGGTTGCCACTTCCTTGATCGAACCCCAGTCCTGCCCGATGCCCATCTCGACGACGATCGGAACGATCCGGGCCCACGCATACGGGACCGACAGCATCGTGCTGATGACGATCTCGGCCAGTTCGTCAATCTCGTCCTTGTGCCAAATGAAGGTCAGGTCGTCGTGGATCTCCATCGACGCCTGCAGTTTGTCATGGTCCTGTTGTGACAGTCGGGTCATTGCGTCGCACACGATCATTGCCTCATCCGCCTGGATCGGGGCATTGATCAGCTCGTTGGTGGCGACGGGAGCATGACGCCGAAACCCGGACAGGCCACTGACGTAACCTAGTTTGAAGTACTGGGCAATCGTTCGTTCCTGCCAACCGTGGATGTCGGGGAACATCGTCCACAACTGCGTTTGCAGCTTCGCGGTCACGGCCTCGGGGATGCCGAGGTAGCCAGCGAGGCTCGGGGCTCGGGCCCCGAAGAACGATGGGAATACGAACTCATTCTTGGCGGCGTTGCGGGCACCCTTGCGGACCTTGGGGTCCTGCAATGCCTTGCGTCCACCGTGCCAGGACGGGACTGCGGAAACGATCCGCTCCATCCAGTCACTGTGGATGTCGTATCGTTCCCAGAATGACTTGATCAGGGCCTTGTCCTTGGATTCCATGGCGATGTTACGGGCCTGGATCTGTCCGTAGTCGAACGAGACGACGCGGTACGGACCACCGGGTCGGATCTGACTGCGCGTTTCAATCGTCTGCCGCTTGGGGAAGTTCTGAATGTTCGGGCCTTCTGTGGAAGTTCTCCAGGTGCGGGTCGAGTAGATGTTGTAGGTCGGGTGCAGCATCTTGTCGGGGAAGATGTGCGGGGAGTCCGGGCGCAGCGGGAGGACGTAGGTCGACAGCAGCTTGTTGACGTGTCGCCAGCGCAACGTGACTTTGGTGATCGGGTGCTTGACCGCGTGCAGGGCCTTCTTGTCGGCGTTCTCGATCCCGTGCTGCTTCAGCATCGTTTGCAGTAGGTAGCGCACGTCGTGCGGTGAGGCCGGACGATACTGATGCCCGCGCCGGGCAGCGAACTCCTTGGCAATCGGGAGGTCGTACAGCTCACGCTCGATCTCGCGTAACTGCCGCTTGTAGTCCTTGTAGAACTTGTGCACCACGTTCTGATCGACCGGGACGCCCTTGATCTGGGTCAGGACCATGGTCGCTGCCCGTCGTAACTGCTCGTGATAGACGGGCATCAGCCCTTCGTCTTTCAGTCGTCGTAACTGCGCGTGGTACAACAGAAGGTGGTACTTGGAGTCCAGACCGTTGTACTGGAGCACATCACGCAGCTCATGCTTGTCCAGGTTCTTGCGGTCTAGATTGTTGATTGCCTTGAGATTGATCCCGAAGTACTGGATGCCCAGGTCCTCCAGGCTGAGCATCCCGATCCGCTCATCCAGGACATAGGCTTGCGATTGCGTGTCACCCCACTTGGTGTCACGCAGACAGTCCTTGTCGAACTTGGTCGCTGACCATTCCATCTCGAAGGTGACGTTGTGTGATACCTTGCGGCACGGGGCGCGGTGAAGGAAGCGTTGCCACAGCTCCTTGACCTGCACCAGTTCTCGTGCTGTCCATTCGGCCTGACGATGCTCGAGGGCGAAGGCAAGGCTGCGTTGCGGTGTGGCGACCGAGACCGACAGAATCTTGGCCCCGGATGCATACGGTCGGAGGGCATTGCATTCGTAGTCGATGCCGACCGTGGGTTCACGTGCCGCGATCTGCAAGGCTTCCCGCACCGCGGCGAGGTCACGTTCGTGTCGTTGCCCGGTGACCCACTCGATGTCTTCCAGGGCCAGTTCCTTGCTGTGCACGATCGCCGGGGGCATGGTGCGGATGAGACCGAAGGCCCGCTTCAAGTCCAGGGCGAACGCAAACTCTTCGTCACATCCGTAGGAGTCGGTGTCGCGTGGTTCGTAACGACGTTGATAGTTGATGTACTGCGGGTGAAACATCGGGAAGAACCAGCAACTGTGCCCGAGGATATTGACCGGGATCATGCGGCCGCGCCAATTGCTGATCCCGCTCTGCTTGATCATCCAGTGCAAGGGTACGTTGCCGAACCCGAAGATCGCCTTCGGCTTGGTTGCAGCAATGTCATGTTCGACCGATGGTCGACAGCACTCGATCTCCACGGGTCCGGGAGTCTGGTTGTTCGGTGGTCGCGTGCGGACGCAGTTGTTCCAACGCAGGTGTGGAAGCCAGTCATCGTCGAGACGAAAGCGCAAGGTCCGGCCAGCGACACCGACGAACGGTCGTCCGACTCGGTCTTCGTCCTTGCCTGGGGCCTCACCGAGGATGTATACCAGAGGCTTGTCGGTCCCGTAGGGTTGCATCTGCGGGTGACGTAACCCGGCCTGGTGGTTCAGTGGGCAGACCTGACACTGATGCTTGTGCAGCAGGTCGATGGAGTGACCGATGCTGGTGGGTTTGTTCTGCGGCCCGACATGAAAGAATCCCATGATGATCCTCAGGCGCTGGTGGCGGCGACGAGGTAGACGGCTCCGTCCTTCCGCATGATCGCGCACTTCTCGGTGACGAGGAAGCGGTCGAACCTGGCTTCCCCATCCTTCAGTAGTTTGGGGTTCATGCGGACGGTGACGTCGGGATGCGTTTTCAGCAGCTTCCTGTCCTTGTCGAATACCCGGTCGCGCAGCTCGCTGTTCCCGGTCTTGGAACTGATCGTCATCACCCCGCCCTTGACCTCAATCGTTGCCTTGGTCTCGGCCATCGGGGCGGAGGTCAGGAGTTCGGCGCGTTCCAATGCCCCGCGGAGGGCGGTCGGGATCTGCAGCAGTTTGATGTTCTCTTCTACGTGGTGGGCAATGATCTCCTGGAAGTCCAGGGGTTGCGTGTTGCTGATCAAGCGACCGAACAGGGTCATATCACCGATCGTAGCGATGGCGTGGTCGTTCCGAACCGCCAGTCGCGTGCGTCCCTTGAACCCATTGTTGCCGGCTTGCGTCAGTGTCACCAATTGCTCGCAGAAGGGGCGGCACAGGATGACCCGGTCACGCAGGTTGGTCTTCCGTCCCAGATCGACCAAGCAGTGTGTGATCGTGGAATTGTCGGTGGCGTACAGGTGCAGGTCTTCACCGTCCGGGATGATCGTCATCCCGAGTTGGTTGGGATCGGAACTGTCATGCGCGGTGATTGAGTGCAGGCAGCAATCGACGCCTGTCACCAACTGTTCCCACGGTTGCACCTTGCGATCCTTGACCGGACGGGCCAGGTCCTCGTCCTCGGTCGGTGACTTGGGCATCTCATGTACGAACTGCTCCGGTGGGAGGAGTGCCATGGTGATCTTGCTGCCCCCGACTTTGATCAGAACGCTGTTGTCGTCGGGTTCAAAGATGACGTTTTCCCCGCGTGACTTGCGAAGCAGACCGAGAAGGAGTGGTCCGGGAACGGCCCCGCGGAATTCGGTCTTGAGATCGGTGCTGATGGCGATTTGGTCGTTGAACGCCATCACCCGAGTGCCGGTGAACCAGATGTGGTTGAGGATCGGGATCAGTTCACGACTGCTGATCGCCGGTTCGACTATTGACAGTTTCCCCAGTAGAGTCTTGCGGTCCATTGCCCTCTCCGTAGCGCTGCAGGAGCTTCAAGCGACGATAGTTCTGGTAGTGTTGGGAATTGTAGTGTCCCGCCTTCGGGCGAATTGGTGGCGGGGCCGGACCCAGCGTCGTGATCTCGCGCAGAATCTTGGGGTCCATGTCCTTGATCGTGTAGTACGAGCAGCATCGGGTGGTCACGTTCATCGTGTTCAAGACCTGCTTGGTCATGCGCGACAGGTCGATCACGAACATGATATGGAGCTGCGGGATGTGGATCGGTGGGCGTCCATGCATGAGATCGCGGATACGATCGGTAACCTTGTCGTGGATCAATCCTCGTGACCGCTCGGTGAAGCGGCTGTCCTTCATGGCTTTCATCAGTCCCTGGTAGTAGGCGACGGTCGCCTGGCGACGGAGGATGGTACTGTAGCGCAGCTCCGCCGGGGATACGCCACCCAGTTCCTGCTGCATGAACAGCTGGATCGCCCGTTGGTGCACGTCCTGGTTACTGTGCACGAGGCCCTCGAACTGATTGGCCTGCTTGCTGGTCTGGTGTTGCACCCCGGATGTGACCAGGTAGAACGGTGGTGTCAGCCAGTTGGGGCGATCACCCTCATAGCGCGGGATCATGATATGACCGAAGCCACTACCGAGGATCCAGGTGGTCGAGTCAGCCGACCAGAACGGGTAACGCATCAGCATGTTCGGGCTGGTGACACCGAAGCCATGCGTCTTGACCAGAGGTCGCCCGTCCTTGTCGGTCAGCAGTGAGAAGCACTGGTCGAGCCAACGACGTTGATGGAACGGGAGGTAGTCCTTGGCGGACGACAGCCCGATATACGGTTCACCGTCCTCGACCATGCGCAGTAACCACTCGAACCGTTCCCCTTGGTGGAACACGGGCATCGGTTGCAGACCCCGCTTCTTCATTCGCAGGAGGTTCTTGTAGCCCTGCGCTGCCGAGTGCTCGACCTGCTCTGCACTTCGGGCCTTTCGAAACTCGCCCGGGATCACATCCATATTGATGTAGAACCACAAGTAGTCCTGGTGTTCCCGGACGTAGTCAATGTAAGCGTCGAGGCTGAGGGATTCCCCGCGCGACCAGGCACCAAAAATTCCTGAGTCCAACATCAGGCGAATGTCGGGTTTTGCCATGGTCGTCAGTCCGGGTTCTTGCGATGCGGCCACTCACGCATCTCCTGGGCAATGTCGCGCGCTTCACGCACCTTGTCCCACGGGCACCCCAACAGATTGGCCTGGGTTGCCCAGGCTTCGACCAGGTCGGCGGCGAGCATGTCCTGCGCCCGCAGAACGAATACGGGTTCGTCGTCACGGGCCTTGCCGAGACAGCCCTCACCGTGCTGTGCTCGTTCTCGTTCCTCGAATGCAGTTGCCATTTTGTATGCCTTTCTCTCTCCTATGGTCGCGCCAATCCAGTACTGGCAGCAGCGACCATTGTCATGAACTCGGCACGCAGTTCACCGTGCTCCCGGATCGCCCCACGAAGGGCCGAGGTGACGGTGATGGTACCGGGTTTCTGCACGCCCCTGGACTCCATGCACAGGTGACGGCACTGTAACACGACCCCGACACCACGACAGTCCAGATGATCCATCATGGTGTCGGCGATCTGGGTGCAGATGCGTTCCTGGATCGTCAACCGACGCGAGAAGATCTCGACCAACCGTGCCATTTTCGACAGGCCGATGATCTTCCCGTTCGGTAGATAACCGACATGGGCGACGCCGAAGAACGGTGCGAGGTGATGCTCACACAACGAGAAGCATACGATGTTCCCCTGGAAGATGAGTTCGTCGTACTCACCCGCCCCGTCCTCGGTGAACGCAGTCAATACGTTCTCCGGCTTCTGATCGTAGCCGGAGGTCCAGAATGACCAAGCCTTGGTGAACCGGCCGGGGGTCGCCAACAGTCCCTCCCGGTTCGGGTCCTCGCCGACGCTGAGCATCAGCTCACGCACGAGGTTACGAATGACCTGGTTCGACACAGCGTTGATGGTCATCAGATCGCCACGCCCCGCAGCTTGCCCATGTCCTGCAATACGCGCAGGGTGTGCCGGGTCTCGGAACGGACCGAGGCGACGGTCATGCGTGACATCTTGGCCCCACCCTTGGACAGCTTGTCCAGCAGTTCGTCGAGGGCAATGTGCGGGTCGTCGATCACCGCGGCCTTGATCCGCACCTTGATCCCATCGGCGCTTGGTGGGGCGGCCTTCTTGCCGAGTTTCTTCGGTGCAGCTTCCTTGGCGGCAACCTTGGGCTTGGGTTTGGCAGCCGGTGCTTTCGCCGGTGCTTTCGCCTTCGTGGACTTTGCCTTCGTCGTTTTCGCCTTCACTTTCGGCTCCTCTTTCTCTGCCGGCTCCTCTTCGCCGGCTTCCTCGGCCTCCTCGGCTTCCTCCGCATCGTGCGGTTCGTCCTCGGTTTCCTCCTCCTCGTCGCTGGCGGCAATGAAATCCGGCAGCGGCTTCTCCTCCTTGCGCGCAGTTACGGCATTGTTACTCCAGTTCTGTGCCTCGGTCCCGCCGGGCTCCTGCCCGAGCTTGTCCCACTCCTCGTCCGCCAACTGTTCGGTGGCGTCGAGAAGGCGGTTGAGGAAGGACTGCCGTGCCTCCTTCCCCTTCGGCTTGGTCTTCGTCCAGTCACGCAGTAACGCTTCTTCTTGGCTGATGGTGGGCGTCATGGTGTGGGCACTCCCTTCGTTTTGGTGGTCCCATCACATTCATACTGCTGTCGTTGCGAACTCGGGAATAGATACGACGGCACAACAGTCCTTGGTCTCGTACACCCGGATCATCGGGACCCGGACCCGATTCCCGTAGACATTCAGGCGCTCATTGATCTTGTCCAGTAACCAGGCACCGATCAGTTCGGCGGTGGGGTTGGACAGTCCTTCAATGTCGTTCAGATTGTGATGGTCGATGGTTGCGATGATGGGTTGGACGACCAGGTCCAGCAAGCCGAAGTCCAGTATGAAGCCCTGCTCGTCCAGTTCATCGCTGGTGACATATACCTCGATCTCGTAGTTATGGCCGTGCTGGCGCTTGCACCGGTGTCCTTCCGGGACGAATGGTAGGAAGTGACCACTCTCGAAGTGGTAACGACGACTGATCATCGTTGGTTTCATGTCGAGGCCTCCTCGTGGTTGCCGAGCTGCTGATTGTCGTTGAGGTGTTCGTACACCAACCGGGTCAGGTTGAACGATGCCGGGATCCCAGCGATCCGGCACCAGCGTTCGTTGACGGTTTCACGGTGCAGGATCTGCCGCCGATACGGGGCACGCAATCGGCGGGGACAGTTGGGGTCGGTCAGGGCACGCAGGAACTGGCGCACCGGTTCGGGAGCGAGGGCGATCGTCGTCAGGATCGGTTCGGGATTGCCGGTACTGTCGTCGCTGGTGTAGTGCAGGAGCATGTCCCGTTCCCGTGTCCGCTTCTTGGCCAGGTCGTGAAGGTAACCGAGTAGCGTGCGTTGGTACAGTCGCATCAGGTGAGCGGGACTGGTAACGTCGGGATATTTCAGGATCACGCGATGCCAATGGAGGTAGGCGTCCTGGGTCAAATCGTCCAGGTCGATCCAATGCTGCACCCGCCAGTAGTTACGACGGATGGTTTTCAGCATCCACAATCGGGCCCCTTCATCCATAGCACGCAACGATTGCCGCATCTT
>Ga0126371_10005430_pt1 | contig 11316 bp, 19 predicted proteins | sample PanSoiMetaPlot_4_FD_110145 | JGI IMG/M metagenome (GOLD analysis project Ga0126371, IMG submission 110145) | Tropical forest soil microbial communities from Panama - MetaG Plot_4 | ecosystem: Environmental > Terrestrial > Soil > Tropical forest > Bulk soil | place: Panama | collected 2016-02-17
ATCGTATACCGATACCAGCATCTGCGACTTGCCGCCCGGAAGGTTTACCACCCTGGCCTCTAGCGCGAACTGAGGCCATTCGTCATCGACGTCATCAGCATAGAAAGCCGTCATCCGGCGAGGTGATACCGGCCGGATAACCGGAACGTCTGCGGGCTGTTCCTCCTGGGTAGACATCTGGCCTGGCAGCACCACAACGTACGCGGAACCGAATTTGGAGACGGCCCGGTGAACGCCGTGCTGTCGCGAGACCATACGGTTAGCCCGGAAGGCTTCCCATTCCGGCTGCGGCCGCTGCGGGGCGAGAGCCTGGTTTGCCGTTGTACCGGACGGTTTGTAGCCATCCACGTGAAGATTCTGCGAGATCACCGAGACGATAAGCGGCAGGAAATTCAGCCTGGCTTTCTTTGCAATCCACCGGTATTCAGCATTGACGCCTTTCGGCGTGTACGGTGGATCCTGCTTGCCTATGGTGTAGTCGGCTATCCGGGCGAGCCTACGCTGTTCCTGCTGGCGCGCGAGTAGGGCCTGAGAGGTAAGCTGGATCAGTTCACCAGGATCAATAATCATTAGCTGAAGCTCCAGACTCGGCTGCCGGCCCGTTTCAGGGCCTGTTCCTTACGCTCTTTGTATTTCTTTGACGCGAGCACTAGCCTCCGTGCGTGCCGCGCCATTATCATTGTCACGTTACCGTCTATCTTGTTAGGGCTCTTTGGGCTTTCCTTGCCGATGCTAATTCCCCAGCGGTTCGGCCGTCTCCGCGAATTCGCGACGTGACGGCCTAGCACGGAATCGCCGTCATGCACGAATGGCGGTTTCACGGACTCGATTTCCGAGAGCACCATTTCACAGGCCTGAGTGAATTCGCCTACGTGACTCCGCATATCCCAGGCGACCGGCTGTGGGTCGCGACCTCCGGGAACGGCCCAGACATCCACGATATCCTCAAACCACTCACGCCAGGTTATCTTGACGGACTGTTCCCATTCCTTAACGTCCGCAAAGAAAGCGCAGACGTGCCACCGCTCTTTAGCCATCTGGATAGCGGCATGGACTTCATCAGCCGGAATGTAGCGTGTGCCTCTCGGCTCCCATATACCAAGCACGAATACGTAGCCGCTTTCAACGTGGCAGCCGATAAGCGCAGTAGCATCCTCTACCCGCGAGCCGTCGAATGCCATTACAATATCGTCGCCGTCATTGATACGGAAATCTGGAGCCGCGAGCCTCGCCCATTTCTGCTGGGTAGTCCAGGCATCCTCCGGGCTCTCCGGCCAGTTAAGGTAATATCGCTTGCTAACGTCCAGGGTGGTACGCGGGCTCAGTATCCGGTTCTCAACGATATCCTCGACATCAACCCAGTAGGCGTCTCCGTACGCGAATTCTACAGCCTTGCGGATAGAGGCCGGATCATCGAAATCAACATCAGGAGGTGCCATACGGCAGTCGTACAGGATTCGGCCTTTGCCTTTCAGGCGGCCTTCCTCCTGCGCGACCCAGGTGTCAAATGTAGTCTCGGCTACTGATTCCTTCCCAGGCTCCCAGGCGTTAGATGTCTCGACTATCCGGCTGCCGGACTTGGCGACGTTCCGGTCCATTACCTCCGCGAGGTCTACGCCTCCGTTGCTAGGCGTAAAGCTCTCCGTCTGGTCGAGAATGGCGAATGTCGTCAGGGCACCTTCCTCCGTTGTCGGGCTGGAGGTAATCACCATTAGCTGGCCGCCTCCGGGAACGTGGAAGATTGTCTTGCCAGGCTCCACATCGTAGTCACGGAGTATCCGGGAATTCTTAGGCACCAGAGCCCGGACCATCCGCATGGTATTGATGTTAGCCTGATCGTGGCTGCTCGCGCCTATCTGGACTAGGGGCATCGGGACTTTCCGGCCCACACAGCCTCCAGGAGCGTCCGGATCAAAGTGGTCGAGCCGTACTGGGGCCAGTAGCTCGATGAGGCTTAGAACGGCTGCGAATGGGCTCTTACCGTATCCCTTGGCGAACCTCCGGACACCGTGGTAATACTCCCAGCGTGTATCCTCGCGGAGCGAGTACCACCACAGGAGGAAGCGCACCTGCGACTCTACGAATTCCCAGCGGTTCCCTGCGTTCGGGCCGTCAGGCTGCCGGAGGTACATTGTGGCCCAGCGAATCGCCTCCCATCCTAGCGTGAGGCGAGGGATTCCATCCGGGATAGTTATCAGCCTATCCCTGGGCGCTATTTCCACTCTGTCCCTTGCGGAGGCTCCGGGCTATCCGGCTCAGGTTCTGCTGCGTCTGGTCTTCCTCTGTCCCGTCCAGGTCTTCCCATCCGGAATCGGAAAGCAGGGTGTCCTGGGTAGGCTCGCCCGTTTCTGGATCCGGGCTTCCAGGCTTCATTCGTACTGTCATTATGGATTCCTTAGATGGCTGAGTACGTAATCTCCAAAGTATTTAGCCGGAGCACGCGGCGTGCTATTCAAGCGGTATTCGGTCCACAGCTCAGCCATCATCTCGTTGAGATTGCTAGAGCCGTATTCCGAAACCTTCTGTTTTATGGTTCGCTTGTTCTGGGCGAACCAGCGGCCGATATCCATATAGTTGCCAGTCTCACTGACGTATTGCGGGACTTCCTGTCTTACTGGGCGTGGTATGCCTAGGGCATCCGCAAAGCCGTTCCAGAATGCCTGTTCCCTATCAGTTTTGGCGTATGGCGACTGCCGGTTTGCTAGGATAATCCCCTGCCGGTTAAGCTCACCATGAACGCCGTGCCCGAATTCGTGCGTCATAACGTTCATCGAGAGGTCGTGCTTATCGTCAGTCGGCACCCACCAGCCGCCACGGTTGTACCTGAGGGTAGACTCTGAATGCGCGCCGGTCATTACGCTGGGCTTGATATGAAGCGTATTCAGCTGGCCGGTATGCGACGCGAGCGTCGCCTGCTTCCTCCGGCCGTGCGGTGTCTTGGTAACGGTTATCTGAGTTTTCTTAACCAGGTTAGGCGTTACCTGGCCCTGATGCGCGGATGCCCTCAGGACCTTCCCGCGTATCATTACCTTGTCATCGCGGCTAACTCCGCTCGCGGTAATCGCGAGAGATCCGGGCTCTACCTGACCGCGTATACCGGGCTCTGTAGTTATCTCGCGGCGTTTCGGAGGCGTGATGCCTGCGGGAAAGCGTGGCGGTTCCTCCGGCCGTGGTGATCCTCGTTTTGTAGCTATGTGCTGCGAGACAATCGAGTTAGCCGCTTCCTCCGGCGAGGCGAATTCGCCTACTGGCTTGCCGTTATAGAATGCCCTGTACTTTCCCTCGTGCGTGGAATAGATCGTGCCGGCATACTCGCCGTTGTACTCTACGGACTTCCTATTGCCTAGGCCGGTAGAGATCTTTGCCCCGGTGACGAGATGCGGCCGCCTGGGAGGTTCCGGGGCAGGAGCGCCACCGGGAAGCGGGATTGGTGCGCGGCCTTCCTCGTGATGCGCCTTCCGGAAGACTGCGACTGCGGCCTCGCGTGGATCCTTGTATATCTTTGTCTGACCGGGCATTCTTACCCGGAGGCCCTCATCACCCATATTATGAACGGTAAAGCCGTTAACCTGGTAGCCTTTACCGCGCTCGAAATTCTTGCGGATATCGAGCATTTTGGCATGGGCCTGCTCTAGGGACATCGGCGCACGGGCCTCGCCTGCCTCCTGGGACATGCGCCGGAGCCCAGCGGCCGACCTAGCCCAGCGGCCGTGCTCTCCGCGTAGCTCGCGGCTAACGTCCCAGTGCGCCATTAATAGTGCCGGCCTCTCAGGTATGTCTGCTGGCTCTTGCGAGCCCGGTTCGCTAGCTCCTGCGCTACGTCACGAGGCATGGAGATTTCTGAACCGGACGGCACCTTGATGGTAATAAACTGGTCGCCTGCCCGGAGGTCGGCCAGGACCGAATCCAGCCGGGTTGCTACCAGGTCCTGCGGTGTGTAGCTGATTCCTTCCTCGCGGAAGCTAGCCTCAACCCTGGCAATCTTTGATTCCATACTTCCCGGAGCTGGACGGCCTGCCGCAAGCTTAGCCTCCTGCGCCGCACGCCTTGCCTGAAGCTCGCGTTCTGCGCCTTTCCAGTTATAGCCATGACGCTGAACCATTAGCTCTAGGCTGCGGTCACTCATGCCGGAAAGCCCGGACGGAGCTGCGATCTTACTGGCGTGAGCCTTGTTGACGAGAATGGTACTGCCGTCACTACGTTTCACGGAGATGAGATCCGGCCGCTGGATACTCGGCAGGCCCGTCACGACTCCGGTCTCACCCTTGTACTTGCCCTCGTGAATCGTGACATGATCTCCGGCCTTATGCTCCGGAGGCTTCCCTGCGGGCTCGTGAGAACGGACGGCTGCGCGGAAAGCGGAGGACTTGCCCTCATCGTGATGCTGGCCCTCCGCTATGGCCTTTGCTGCGCCTTCAACGGTGTCATAGACCTTAGTGTCGCGGCCTCCGGGCTTAAGCAGGCCGACCCTGAACTTGTCCTTCTGCGTCCGGTCTACACGGTGGCCGTTGATGCGCCGTCCGGTACCACGTATGACTAGAGCGGTCTGCTTCACGATCTCATCGTGAGGCATGCCCCTAGTCTGCGCGCCTCCGGCTGTGGCTTCCTGAGCGAGGCGATGCATGAGTGCGCCGCCTTTAGTCCAGCGCCCATGATAGCCGCGTAGCTCGCGCGATACGTCGTGGACCGCCATTGTTCCGCCTTTCATCGCCTCCCTTAATTGTAGCGCGGATTAGCCCGAAACGTAACCCACTACTGCGGTAACGTTCCCGCTCGCTAGCTTAAGGACGTTCGCCCGGACATACTGGCATACGTCCTGGTCGTTATTGAGCTGGCCCGCTCCGGTGGTGTAGCCGATTCCCCAGAAGTTCACGCCGTCCAGGGAGACCTCAAGCTCTACCTGGGCCTGCTGGTCTGCGACGCCTCCGAGAGTCGTCTGCATGGTAAGGCTCCGGGCCATGACGGTAAGGTCTACTGCCGTCTGCGGGCCGGTTGCGGTAACTGCTGCTGCTACGGTCTTGGCGAGTACGGCCATGATGCGTCCTACGGGTTACAGGTTATGACGGCCGCGACCGGAGGCGTACCGGTTCCGAGAGAGACCACGTTCACCCGCGCGTAGCGCTGCCGGTGGTCGGATCTCGCGTAGGCCCAGGGCTTGCCGCCGCTCGCGAGGGCCATCTGCGTGTAGGTGGTGTTGTCTGGGCTCGTTTCGAGCGCGACGGAGGCGTCAGAGGCCGTTGACGTGACCTTGATGTAGAAACGGCCGAACGTGTTTCCGGCTCCGGCGTCAAGTGGCCCTGCTACGGCTCCGGTAGCGGTAGCAGTGAATGATTTGCTAGCCATTGTTCTCCCTCACTATTCCTAGTCTTCCCTGCCAGTCGATTACTGCGGCGTCTGCTGCTTCCTCATCCTGGTCTATGCCTTCCGGATCATCAAGCTCTATCCGGCTGCGCTTGCGGTCTGTAATGGTTACGCCTAGCCGCTCCGATAGGCGCACGAAATTGCCGAGAATTCCGGCATTGTATGTCTTCAGGAATATGTCATATGCCTTTGCGGCCAGGACTGCGGTAGCCCAGTCGGAAGCCTCATAGAAATCACTCTGGCCCGATAGCGTAAGAGAGCGGAACCAGCTCTGGACTATTGGGTTCCATGATGGGTCGGCTCCTGGAATAGGAATGCCCTTGCGGCGTGATGTGCCTTTTGCGATAGCGATAAAGCGCGGGTCATCGATCGCGGAGGTGGCAGCACCGCCTCTTTTCTCAGGCTGCTTCCTAGGCTTAGTCATAATGCCGCCGTAATGGTAAGGGAAAGGCTGCTGACGGTGAATTTCGCATTGTTCGCGGAGGTGACCTCCCAGAGAGCCGGCACGATAAGCCCCATCGGGCCTAGGCCCGGAATGAACTTGTTCGCAGCCAGCCACTGGAATTCGCCTAGTACGTCGATAGTGCCGCTTGTCTGCCGGGCGCAGGTTCCGGTATCGACCGGATCTGTACTACTGGTACCATCGAGAATGAAGATTAGCTCCGTCCCGAAATGGTACAGCGTAAAGTTCTGGCCGCCCAGCGGCATCTGCCCCAGAATGTTCGATGCATTCATCCCATTCTGCGTACAGCGGGTGAAGCTCGTATCGGTCCACGTCATGATATCGTTTGAGTAATTATCCGGCCAGGTGTCGATGCCGTACTCATAGATACCCTGTCCCTGCGCTACGCCGTCTGGCGGGCTCGATTCCGCGTAGGAAATCCGGAGGCTGGAAAGCGCTGAGAATGGCGTATCGGTTTCGGTCTGATTTGAGGCGCAGACCGGATCGGCCCAGTCGTGATTCGCGGGGCAGTAATCATTCATGAGCTGGTTTGTCTGGGGTGCGGTCTGGACTCCGGTGTAGCCGTAGGGAACGTCATTCGCGAGATCGGCCCAGGAGGTGGCACTATTCGCGGTAATGGTTTCCTGAGTGCCCGATTGCGGCCCTACGCTCTGATCCGCGACGTAGGAATTGAAGCCGTTATCCATTACGTTCCAGGAGTACGCCCCGCAGGAGCCACCCAGGTGGATAACGCAGGCAGTCCCTGTAGGCGTAGGCGTTGTGCTAGGGCTAGGGGAGGTGGTTGTTGGCGTTGGCGTAGGTGTCCCGGTAGGGGTGGTATTCGTAGGCGATGGTGTAGGGGTGGTAGGCGTAGGGGTAGGCGTGCCGGACGTACGGCAGTGACCCCAGGGATGGCAGGTAGGGTGCTGCTGCGGGAGGGCTGCGGCCGGATTACTCACCAGCATAGGGGTGGTAATGCCTAGCGCTACGATAAGCGAGGCTATAGCAGGGAGGGCTAGGCGTCTCATATAAGACTCCCTCGATAAAAGTAGAGCCCCCATTGATAAAAGTAGAGCCCTCTCGTGAAAAGTAGAGCCCTGTGATGAAAGGAAGGCCTGTCCTTATGATGCGTGATGCCTCTAGCGGCTCGCGCCTAGCGCAGGGAATCTCCTGGAAACAGGAGAGCCTTCGATGCCTGTAGGGGTGGGGGTGTACCCCTAGGGTCCTCCTGGACCGAGACCTTGACGCATAGGCCCTGGTGTTCTGCACGCAATGTGTGCGCTTTTCTGTGCAGGCCGAATGAGCTGCTCCAAATCGAGTCTCGGCCATTTCCTGGTGCTTTGTAATCACGCGGCCGCAGAAACAGCACCACCTGTGCCCGTCGCCTACCATTCTGGATCATCTGGCCTATGTCGGGCCTCATCGCTGAAGGCCTGGCCGAATGCATCGAATAGCGGCTGGAATGCCTCGCTGAGCCTCTGGGCCATATATGCGAATGAGGCGTTAAGCTGCCTTGTTGCCTCGATGAATTCCGGGTTCAGCTTAACCGGCCGGTAGCCTCCGGGAAGCTGCCAGAGCCCATTCGATTCCGGCGACTTATCCACGGCATTTCTCCAGGTGGGCCTCCAGGCGACGCTGGAGGACTAGTGCTAGGCATTCAGGGCATTCCTCGACAATGGCGGACGCTGAGACTGGCTCGGTAGTCGAGAGCTTCACCGGGAGAATCGTCACAGCCATCCTGGGTGCCTTTCTTGTGGGCGGAACCGGAGCGAGCGGCGTGCCGCTAGGACTGCCCTGCCCTGGCCGGCCGACCTCGCGACGTGGTGGGGATGGCAGAGGCCGCGTAGCTTCTCTGGCCGGTGATCCCAGGCTGGCCCGATGTGGTCTGCGTCAGTCGAGTCCTGGCCGCACGGGCCTTCCTCGCCCGGTAGCGATCCCCAGCGGCAGACCGGATCGCGGGCTAGGATCTCGTACCGGATCGTGGCCCATCCCGGAGGTAGCGGCTCGGAACGCCAGGAGCCGGTCACGGATTGAACATCCTTCCGCCTATCCAGAGCAGTACCACGCAGTACGTCACGAAAGAGGCGACGGCCGCAGACCCTACCGCTATCAGCGCGACCTCCCACCAGCTCATACATGCCTCACGGCGTACGCGAGTTGCAGGAACAGGCCGGAGTACACGATGAGGCCGACCGTGGCCGCGAGGGCTCCCGCTAGGAAGCAGCCCGCATACGTGGCCAGAGCGCGCATCGCCTTTCCCTCCTGCTCGCACCATGACTAGCCATGATTATACGCCAGCCCGGTGAACGTTATGTACACGTTACCGGAAACTTCCGGTTTCCGCTTCCCTTCTGGTGCAGATGGAGTACGCTTGCCGTAGGCAAGCGAGAAAGGCGACGAAATGCGAGCCGGTGGCGACAAGCGCGGAAACTCAAAGGACCGGAAGGCCCGGAAGCTGTGGATGCTGTCCGAGATTGCGGGCTTTGGCGGGAACGGCGAGAGCGTACCCTGCGTGTTCTGCGACTGCGAGCTTACCTACGCGACCGTAGAGGCCGACCGGAAGGACTGCGGCGGTAGCTACCGGCGTGACAATGTTCAGCCCGCGTGCCGCCCGTGTAACCTGGCCCGCTCGGACGATGCCGGCCTCTCGGCCGATGAGGTTGCTGCGAGGGTAGCCGCGACGTTCGCCCGGACTGGCCGCCTGACTCCGGCTCTCGCGGTAGCGTAACGGCCGGATCTAGGCTACAATTGGAGAGAGCTACCGGAGCCCTAGGGAACAGGGATATGACGGGTGCTGAGAGGACTTCCGGCCCGTTCCGTCCGCGTAAGGCAGCCGCTCCGGCCTCCGGGCCGGTATAGAGCAGAGTGGGCAGCCCCCACCGAGTGCGGTTCCTCCCTAGGGCTCCGGTCCAGACGGAAGGCGACATGACGTACTACCACGCGAGCCCGGCACGGCTAGCAGACGGCGAGCTAGTCTCCATAGGCTTTCCCGCGAACTTTGCGGATGAGCCGATGGAGCATGTGTTCTTTTCCGACAATATGACGGCCGCAGAATACTGGGCGGATTTCCTCGGTAACGAGGAATTTGCTGAAATTCTCGGCTACTGGCGGGATGTGTATATCTACGCGGTAGAGCCGCTGGGCTCGTATGAGCCCGATCCCGAGAATGATTACATGGGAGTAGAGGGCTGCTATCAGACGGCGAGCCCGCTCCGGGTTATCAGCCTTAAGGCAACGCAGAAAGGACAGTAACATGCCAGAAGAGCACAAATTCTACGAGGGCGACGTTATCCCGGAATATGGTGACCGTCCGCTCTCCGCATCGGAGGCGGCCGATCTCAACGAGCGGGCTGGCACTCCGGCCGGACAGGCGTACATCGCCAGCCTTCACAAGATCACGCCTCCGGCCGAGAGAGCCCGCGTAAACCGCAGGGCCGACCGGAGAGCCGTCCAGGGCCTTCCGTACCGGCTGGAGGCCGATGAGCTTATCAGCCTCGCATTCGAGAACAACTACAACAGCGACAAGCGTACGCGAGCGGTAGCGGAATACCTCGCGGCGCACTTTCAGTACCGGACTCCGGAAGGCCCACAGGCTCCGGTATGAGCGAGCCGGATGAGGATGAGGTTCCGGAGCTACTGGCTCCGGGCCTCATCTTTGTATCCGCGAGCGAGTACGAGCCGGTATGCTGCAGGTTCTGCCACGCGGAGTACGCGAACATCGACTTCATAGCGGGGCACTTTGTTATGTGTCCGGCCCGGTTCCGGCGCGGAGGATTGAGCGGCGGATAACTTCCGTCCGGAATTCATCCCATCCACCAGGAGTTGGTATTGCTGATGTATCTGGATCCGGTGAGTATACGTTCAGTACTTTTACCACTAGTTCAGAGTCACCGGCCTTAATCCAGTCGCTACAGAGCCTGAAAGCGAACCGGTTTGCATCATCTTCGCTCTCGAAAGGGCCGTATGTAGTAGGCCATTCCCAGTCCAGCCCTCCGGAGAGCGGTTTTACCGCTACTATTAGCATTTTATCTCCTGGTTTTCATAGGGTAAATTTCATAGGGTAACGTTACCCTATGGTCCGCTTTCTCGCTCTATATATCTTACGTGAAAATAGGGGGTTTATATATATAAAGAGGCTCCGGAGGGACGCTCATAGGGTAATTTTACCCTATGGAAATTACCCTATGATTTTATCATTTTCCGGGCCTCCTGTAATAATCGACTGAACGGCCCTGATATGTGTCATTCTCCATGATTAGCAGCTTCAGCGAGACCAGTTCAGGCAGCACTTTCTGTAGGATTTCCCGGTCAGCGGGCATTTTCTTCCCGAGTGCGCCTCTTGATATACGTCCGGTAGCCGGAACGTGACTCATAACAAGCCTTGCTACTCGTTTCTTCTGCTCTAGCTCGCGTGAGTCTTCTGCGGCTGTCTGCTTGATACCTTCTGCCTTTCCCTGGGCCCAGGCCTGTCCGTATCGCTTCTGTTCTAGCTCGTGCTCGCAGCGAGCCCGGATCATATCCGACTTCCGCATTGCGTAGGCTGCGAGGTCCCAGTCTTCCTCGGTAATCTCAGTACGCATAGCGAGTAGGGCGAGGCCTGCGGCAAATTTCTCCTGCGTGTAGAGTGCGTGACCTCTGAGCTTATCTCCGTTTCCGCGTAGGTTCTGTTTCCGGTTCAGCTTGATTTCTTCCTCCGCTTTCGCGCAGATATCCATTACCTGAAGTGGCTTGGCTGCTTCGACATCGAGTTCATCAAGCTCTCGCGGCAGCGTCCATTCGAGCGAGGCTGGCCTATCGGGCTCGCTATCAGGTGCGTATGGATCGGTAGCGTCAAGGAAGAACCAGCGCTGCGCGAATCCGGAGCCGGTATCGTTGAGGATAATGCTTGACTGTTCTGGCTGGACTCCGGCGATAAGTACGCCACGGTATGAGTATTTAGGTATGATGATCCGCTTATCCTGGCCGCCATAACCAAAGCCTAGCGTCTCTCCACTGAAGAACTTACGTAGCTCAGCCGTGAGTGTTGCGCCGCCTCGCTCGACTATGGCTGTGAATGTGTCTATCTCGTAACAGGTGGGGATTGAGGTATAAGCGCACCGGGTAAGGCCGGTGTCTCTGCGCCAGTAGCCGTAGTTCTTGGCTAGGCCCTCGCCACTTCCTAGTGGGATGCGGTCGGGCCTCATTAGCAGTGCTGGCTCACCGTATGTGACAGCGTCCTCAGCGACGGATGATGCGCCACCTTTACCGGCCGATGAATTGCCGGTTAGCGCGATAAGCATATTGAGTGTGCCGTATCCGGCGATGATCCGTGGCAGTACGAATGTCGGTGGTACACGGGCTATGACTTCAGCTAGGATCTCTCCGAGTAGGGCCCATGGTGAGACCTGCTGGGCTTGCGCCCACTGCCGGATAATCGCAAGATCCTTCCGCGCGGTCCAGAATGCCTCTTCTGCGGGTGGCGCTTCCCTGCCGACAACTACCGGCTCGACTTCCCGGATACCGGCAAGCTCATC
>Ga0126371_10005431_pt1 | contig 11315 bp, 11 predicted proteins | sample PanSoiMetaPlot_4_FD_110145 | JGI IMG/M metagenome (GOLD analysis project Ga0126371, IMG submission 110145) | Tropical forest soil microbial communities from Panama - MetaG Plot_4 | ecosystem: Environmental > Terrestrial > Soil > Tropical forest > Bulk soil | place: Panama | collected 2016-02-17
CACGCAAAAATCGTGCAGGGACTTCTTGTCGTGGGTCATCTGGCGGATCGTCGTGTCTACGTCGAGCCAGAGCAGTTCGCCTTCGTCGTAGTAGTCCTGTCCGCGCCGCCAGTTCGACCACGCGGGATTGCCGCCGCGCAGGATGGATGCTGCAACCGCTGTGTCTTCAGTATTGCGCCAGGTGCGGCCAGGGCGATTGTCATAGGTCGCTGCGACAAGGGCAAGCGATTCGCGGTACTGCTCCGGCGTGAGGAAGCCCGATCGTGCCGCCAGCACGTTGCCGAGATACTGCGTCATGCCTTCATAGACCCAGAGCAATTTCCCCTGCATAGGGGTGGCATAGTCCGGCGTGGCCAAGCCTTCGGGACGGCGGTATTTGCCATTCCACGAATGCGTGAACTCGTGCGGAAGGAGGTCGGCTTCCAGCATCGCATGCTCGTCGTCGGCATAGCCTTTTTCGCCTACTCCGTTGTCTGAAGACTGGTGGTGCTCGAGGCCTTCGCCGCCGGCATAGTCGGATAGCGTGAGCAGGAAGTGATAGCTGTTGTAGTGATGGGAGCTGTACATGGCCGCAGCTTCATGAACGAGGTTGTTGATCGCGGTCAGGAATTGCGGGCGCAGATCAACGTCTTCAGGCGCGTCGCCGGCCACGTCAAGAAAGTGCTTCGGTGTGATGTCTGGCGCCAGCGGGATTTCCTTAAAATACTTGCCGGTGAGAACGGGCGAGTCTTCGAGCATCTCGACGGTGAGAGGCGCGAAGTGCGTAGTGTTCCCATCAGTGCCGGTCGGTGAAAGCGCGGTGCCCACGCCCCAACCCGCGGGGACCTTGACCGACGGCTGAATCTGGATTTCCCGGACAGGGATGCCGGCGGGATAGAGCAGAAATTTTTCCCATTCCAGCATGGCCAGCTTGTCGGAAACGCGCGCGGTCACAATGGCGTCAACGTGGACTTCGAGGGTCGAGACGCCTTGCGGTATCGTCAGGTGAAAGGCGTAGAGATCTACATCGTCGCGGCGCCACGGCAGCGCCTGGCCATTTGCGCGAAAGACGATTCCCGTCAGGTCGCTGATGGGCCCTGTGGGGCGATGGTTGCCGGGGACCCATTTAACCGCAGTGAGTGTGAGCGCTCCGGGCTGGACCGGGATCGTGAGGTCCGCATGCCACAATTTGCGCGGCGCTTCAGAAAGATCAGCCGTGATGGTGATGGGTGCGGCGGCGAAGGCAACGAACGTGGTTGTCAGCAGGAATGCGTTCAGAAGAAGAGCGCAGCGCATATGCGCGACAGAGAACCTGGGCATTAAAGGAAATCCTCTGTCAAAAGTTATACTAGTATTTACCGTGCATCTCGAACGCATTCTCGCTCAGACCCGCGCTACGGTTGCCGAGCGCAAGCAGCGCGTGTCTCTGCGCGAACTGGAGCAGCGCGCTACGCGGCACACGCCGCGAGGATTTGCGCGAGCTTTGCGGGAAAAGGCACAGGAAGCGCCCGCGATTATTGCGGAGCTGAAGAAGGCTTCGCCATCGAAAGGGCTGATCCGTGCAGATTTTGATCCTCGCAGTCTCGCTGTGGAACTGGCGGGGGCGGGGGCGGCGGCTTTGTCGGTGCTGACCGATGCGCCTTTCTTCCAGGGAAGCCTCATGAACCTGGAAATTGCATCTGTCGCGGTTACGATTCCCTGCCTGCGCAAGGATTTCATGGTGGATGAATACCAGATGGTGGAAGCACGGGCGCATGGCGCGGATGCGATCCTGCTGATTGTCGCGGCGCTGACGGATTCTGAGTTGAGGACCCTCAAAAACGCCGCTCGTCGTTATGACCTTGATGTTTTGTGCGAAGCGCATTCAGCCGAAGAGTTGGCGCGGGCACGCGATCTAGGGTGTGAAGCGTATGGAGTAAACAACCGCAATCTGAAGACATTTGAAGTGCGGTTGGAAAACGCAATCGATCTTGCTGAAAATATGCCAGCCGATGCAGTGCGGGTGGCCGAGAGCGGCATTCATACAGCAGACGATATAAAACGCCTGCGCGCGGCTGGATATCATGCGTTTCTTATTGGCGAATCGCTGATGCGGCAGCCATCGCCGGGCGCGGCGCTTGCACAACTGCTTCATCCTGCGGCTGCGCGGGTGTAATGCCATGTGGATCAAGATTTGCGGCAACACAAATCTCGAAGACGCTCTGGTGGCGGCTGAAGTTGGCGCCGACGCCATCGGCTTTGTGTTTGCGGAAAGCCCGCGGCGCGTAACGATGGAACAGGTGAGGACAATTACGCCACATCTGCCCGAGACGCTGGAAAAATATGGCGTGTTTGTCAATTGGGATTTTGAACAGATCGTGCGCGCGGTTGAGAAAGGCGGGTTGACTGGGGTACAACTGCATGCCAGCCGCGATCCGTTGTTAGCTCCGAAATTGCGGGAGCGTTTCGGGGATGCGCTGAAGATTCTGCGTGTGATTCACTATGCCGGTGACCTGGGAGCGCAGTTGAAGGCAGCGCAGGCTGATCTGAGTATTGACGGTGTGCTGGTGGATTCGCGCACGGCCACGATGGTTGGCGGAACCGGGATTCAGTTTAACTGGCAGACCGCGCGACGCAGTTTTCGGGAATCGCAGCTTCGGTTAGTTGCAGCAGGTGGATTGAGCCCGGAGAACGTGGCCGCGGCGGTTCACACTCTACAGCCATGGGGCGTGGATGTATCGAGCGGCGTCGAATCCGCTCCAGGCAAAAAAAACCCGTTCCGAGTGAAAGCATTTGTCAATTCGGCAAAGGCGGCAGCAGATGAGATCACGGCCTCACCACGATGACAACGTAAGCTGCATAGGAGGGTGTTTATGAGCACGGCGACACAACCAGCTACGAATGTAATCGGCCGTTTCGGCGCGTATGGTGGACGCTACGTGCCGGAAACTCTGATGGCCGCGCTTGAAGAACTCGATCACGCCTACGCGGAGGCACAGGCCGATCCCGCTTTTCATGCGGAGCTGGATTTGCTGCTGCGTGACTATGCGGGACGCCCGACGCCGCTTTACTTCGCATCTCGTCTGACGGAACAGCTTGGCGGCGCGAAAATTTACTTTAAACGCGAAGACCTGCTGCACACCGGCGCGCACAAGATCAACAACTGCATCGGACAAGGTCTGCTCGCGCGGCGCATGGGCAAGAAGCGCATCATTGCTGAAACCGGAGCGGGGCAGCATGGAGTAGCGACAGCGACCGTCTGTGCACTCTTCGGACTCGAATGTGTTGTCTACATGGGCGAAGAAGACATGCGGCGGCAGGAGCTGAATGTCTATCGCATGAGACTGCTGGGCGCTGAAGTGCGCGGCGTCAGTTCCGGATCGAAGACACTGAAAGATGCCATCAACGAAGCGATGCGTGACTGGGTCACGAACGTCCGCACGACGCATTATCTGCTGGGCAGCGTGCTGGGCGCGCACCCGTATCCGATGATGGTGCGTGATTTTCATCGCGTTATCAGCAAAGAGGCGCGTAAGCAGATTCTCGAAAAGGAAGGCCGTCTGCCAAATGCGATCATTGCCTGCGTGGGCGGCGGATCAAATGCTATCGGCGCATTCTATGAGTTCATTGCAGACAAGGATGTCCGGTTGATAGGCGTAGAAGCCGGTGGACGCGGCACGGCGCTTGGCGAGCACGCCGCGCGTTTTCAGGGCGGATCGCCCGGTGTGCTGCAGGGAACCTATTCCTATGTACTTCAGGATGAAGCCGGTCAGATTGCGCTGACACATTCTGTCTCCGCCGGACTCGACTATGCGTCGATAGGTCCGGAACACGCGATGCTGCATGACACCGGACGCGCCGAATATACATCGGCCACGGACGCGGAAGCGCTGAACGCAACTGTAACGCTGGCGCGCACGGAAGGCATTCTGCCCGCGCTTGAAAGTGCGCACGCAGTTGCCGAGTGCATCCGGCTCGCGCCAACGCTGGCGCGGCATGACATACTAATAGTCAATCTCTCAGGACGCGGCGACAAAGACATGGGCATACTCGCACGCGAACTGAAGCTCAAGGGCGCATAAGTCATGCCGATTCGTTTCAACAGCAAGCCGGGACTGGTAGTCTATCTGACGGCTGGCGACCCGGATTTGCCAACCACGCGCGAGATTGCCCTCGCCGCGATTGACGCGGGCGCGGACGTGCTTGAGTTGGGTGTGCCCTTCAGTGATCCGCTTGCCGACGGCCCGGTGATTCAGCGCGCCAGCGAACGCGCCGTGAAGAATAGCACAAAGCTGTCAGATGTTCTCGCTTTGGCTGCCGACGTCCGCCGCGAGCGTCCCAGCGTAGGGCTTGTTATCTTTTCCTATTTCAATCCTGTTCTGCGCTTCGGACTTGAGCGCTTCTGCGCTACCGCGAAGGAAGCAGGTGTGGATGGCGTGCTCATCACCGACATGATTGTCGAGGAAGCAGACGAATACCTGGAGCAACTGCGTCGCCATAGCATCGCTCCCATCTTTCTGGCCGCGCCCACCAGCCCGGACGAGCGCCTGCAGCGTATCGCACAAGCTTCAAAGGGATTCGTCTACGCTATCTCGCGCACCGGCATCACGGGCACGCAGCAGAAACTTGCTTCTGATGCTGAACAACTGGTCAAGAGGCTGCGCAAATTTACTGATTTGCCTATCGCGGTCGGCTTCGGCATCTCGAATGCGGAACACTTCGCGACCGTGGGCGAGTTCGCGGATGCGGCGGCCATCGGCAGCGCGATCGTTGCCTTGATTGAAAAATCCACGCCGCAAGAAGCGCCAAATTCAATCGGGCGATTTATCAGGGGTCTGCGTCAACCTGTGGCGCTGGCCCATTAATTCCGCTTCAGAATTTCCAGGCAATTCAACTCCGCACAGGCGCATAATATGCGCTCGATGGAAGGGCATACATGGACATTGAAGACTGGCGCAGAAAAATCGACGCAATCGACCTGCAGATCGTGGCGCTCCTCAGCGAGCGCGCCGTTGCGGCTCATGCCATCGGCAAGCTGAAAGAGGCCACCCATCTGCCCGTGTATGAACCGAACCGTGAGCGCATCATCTTCGACCGTGTGCGCGCAGCCAACAAGGGCCCCCTGCCTGACATTGAGCTGGTGCATATCTACGAGCGCATTATTGATGTAATGCGGGCGCTGCAAACGGAGGAATTGGCTTCAGAAAAATCGGCGTCCGCCCAAGGGCAGAACGCGCGCGCAGGGGAGACAGGAAAGTAATCATGATCGTTGCCATGCAGGAGCATGCGTCCGAGGAACAGATACAGCATGTAACGGAGCGCCTTCTGGAACTGGGCTTCAAAGTCCATCGCACTACCGGCGCTGTACAGACCATCCTTGCCGGGGTGGGAACGCCGACGGCTTTCGACGTAAAAGATTTCCAGGTGCTGGATGGCGTAGCTGACGCTCATCGCATCTCGTCGCCATACAAGCTTGCAGGCCGCGGGTTTCGCCCGGAAGGCACAGTCATTCGCTTTCCCAACGGAGTTACCGTAGGCAACAAAGAAGTTGTCGTAATGGCTGGACCGTGTTCAGTGGAAAGCCGCGAGCAGATCTTTGCCGCCGCTGAAAAGGTGAAGGCTGCAGGTGCCAAATTCCTCCGCGGAGGCGCTTTTAAGCCACGCAGCTCCCCTTACTCCTTCCAAGGAATGGGACTCGAAGGACTTAAGCTGTTGCGCGAAGTGGGCGACGCGACCGGACTGCTGATCATCAGCGAAGTGATGGAGATTTCACAGATTGAGCTGATGATGCCTTACGTTGACGTCTTCCAGGTAGGTGCGCGCAACATGCAGAATTTCAATCTGCTGCGTGAGCTGGGGCAGGTGCGCAAGCCGGTGCTTCTCAAGCGCGGCATTGCAGCCACGATTGAAGAGTTGCTGCTCTCAGCGGAATATATTCTCTCCGGCGGCAATTACGAAGTGATGCTCTGCGAACGTGGTATTCGCACATTTGAAACTTATACACGCAATACGATGGACATCTCTGCGATCCCGGTCATCAAGAAGCTTTCACATCTGCCGATTCTCGGCGACCCCTCGCATGGCGTAGGTCTTCGTGATAAAGTCCCGGCCATGGCGCGCGCCGCAGTTGCAGCAGGCGCGGACGGTCTGCTGATTGAAGTCCATCCTAATCCTGAAAAGGCCGTTTCCGACGGCGCGCAGACGCTCTATCCCGAGCAGTTCGCCAAACTGATGCAGGAGCTGAGGGTGATTGCTTTCGCTGTCGAAAGGACCATCGAGTAAGTTATGCCCATCGAGCGCATTGCCATTCTCGGCACAGGACTGATTGGCACGTCAGTGGGAATGGCGCTGCGCCGGAACGGATTTACCGGGACCATTCTCGGTTGGGACCGTGAGGTCGTCCAGGCCGCTATCGCTCTAGGCCGCGAAGCAATTACCGAGATTGCCAATGACCCGGAAACGGCAGCGGAACAGAGCGACGTGGTCCTGCTCAGCGGTCCGGTATTCAGCATTCTGGAATGGCTGGAACAACTGGCTCCAATTCTGCAGCCACATCAACTTGTCACCGATGTTGGCAGCGTTAAGCGCATTCTCTGCGAGCGCGCTGCTGGACTCTACAACCAGCCAGGCAAGGCGGGATTTCTTCCCGGACATCCCATGGCGGGTCGCGAAGTGAGCGGGGCGGCCAATGCCGATGATGAGATTTTCCGCGGTGCGGTATGGCTGTTTACTGAATGTGCGAACGATTCCGGCATATCGCCGGAAGCACGCGCGAAAGCGACAGAATGGCGTGCGTGGGCGCAGAAGTTTGGCAGCCGAACTGTCGACCTCGATCCTGTGAGGCACGACGAACTCTGTGCATGGGTGAGCCATCTGCCGCAGTTTGTCTCGACGGCGTTGAGCGCTCTACTTGAAGATACATTCCCCCACGATGAAGAACTGCGCGCCATTGGCGGCCGCGCGTTGCGGGAGATGACACGGCTCGGTGCGAGTCCATACTCCATGTGGCGCGACATTGCGCACACAAACACAGAAGCGGTTGCAGCAACCTTGCTGGCTCTGGAACAGCGGCTAACACACCTGCGCGAGCATCTGAAGACCGCTGAGCTGCGCGATGAATTCGAACAGGCCAACCGTTTTCGACTGGGCGGCCCGCGAAAGCCATAAAGCGCCGCTTTTTTGCGCAATTTCAGCCGCAATTTATGCCAAAAATGAAAGAAATTAGCGCGGTTTTTGTGCTTTAGAGGCGCTTTTGAGAACACTTGGACGTGATCTACAGCTTTATTGACTGCGAGACATAGGTTCGTCCCTGGACAGCTTCGCGGATAGCCGGGATGAGGTCAGTTAAAACGCGTGACTTGGTGACGTAACCAGAAGCCCCAGCGGAAAATGCAGCAGCAACAAAATAGTTGTCCGCATGTACAGTCAGAAACACGACTCTGGTCCGGCAGTTGATCCCGCGCAATTGGTGGACTGCCTGTAGTCCGTCGAGAATGGGCATGGAGATATCGGTCACAAGGACGTCAGGGTCGAGGCGCTGCACCTCCGACACCGCATCTTGCCCATTGCTTACAGCGGCCACAACTTCAAAGTCATGGTCAAGCGCTCCGCGCACACGATTCAGAATTACTTCGTGATCGTCAGCAAGTACAATGCGAATTTTACGGTTGCCGTTCATGCGGCACCAGTTTTGATTATGTACGCCGATCGTCATCGCCGCGCTCCCCGCGATCGATTGCAGGGAGCGCGCTTTGAGGCGGGAGATGAGCAACATGGCATCTGTGGGAACGTTCCAATCTTGACAATTCTGCTCGAGACGATGCAGTTCCAGCTGTGGAAGCATAGGAGGCAAATGCTATCGGAGCTTCCGTCCTGGTTCCCTCTAATCACGAAATGGGGATTGTATTCCATACTGGCTGAATATGAATGTGGCATGATTTAAGCCATCTTTGGAGTAATCCTGGAAACAGTATGAACTGTTGGATCTCCCGCCTGCGTCGTTAAGATCCTCTTGCAAGCATTGATGAGCAGACTTGGACGCGCTACGCCATATTGAAGGTAGAGCACGGGGATATTGGGATAGCAACCGTGTATACAGTCGATGAATGCGGACCTTTCACGTTCGGAGAACGATTGCTCCAAAATGATTAGGTCGGGCTGCATGGAAAAGGTCAGGGAGACAGCTCGACCCAGACTCTCTGCATATGTTGTTCGAAAACCCGCGGTTCTGAGAATCTCCCCGCGAAGCCTAGCCGCAATGAGGCTCTCATCTCTGGAAACGAGAATGATCTGCTGGTTCAAGGCGACTCCCAGGTGGTTCATTTAGCGCGATAGGATTTGCTGTTCCATGGTCGCGGATCATGCATGCGCGGCCTTATCCTAAACATCCAACTCTACGTCTATGAAAACAGGCTGTAGAGCGTTATATTGCGCCAAGTGTGTTTTTTCATCCGTTCTGGGCTGTCAGCTAGTTATCCGTTAGACTGTCTTTTTCCGATTCGTCCATCACCGAGGTGTCATGAAGAAAGCCCGTTTGACTCACTTAATTTTGCTGTGCCTTGCTCTCATCACGCTTTCTATTCAAGCAACGGCGCAGGAAAAGCCTGCTACTCCCGAAGAAGATTACGTCAAGGCCCATTACACCAAGCACGAATACCGCATTCCAATGCGCGACGGCGTGCATCTGTTCACGTCTGTTTATGTGCCAAAGGACACATCGCAGAGCTACCCGTTCCTGATCGACCGCACACCCTATAGCGTTGCCCCTTATGGCGAAGATCAATACAAGAAGAACCTTGGGCCATCCGACGAATTCGAGAAGGCCGGCTATATATTCGTTTACCAGGACGTGCGTGGGCGCTATATGTCCGAGGGAAAGTTCGTCGAGATGCACCCGCACATCGACGACAAGAAGTCACCGCAGGACGTGGATGACAGCTCCGATATGTATGACACGCTCGAGTTCCTGTTGAAGCACGTGCCGAACAACAATGGCAAGGCAGGCATCTGGGGAATTTCCTATCCGGGCTTTTACACATCGGCCAGCATTATTGACTCTCATCCAGCGCTGAAGGCAGCATCGCCGCAAGCGCCCATGACCGACCTCTTCATGGGTGACGACGCCTATCACGGCGGCGCATTCATGCTGGATGCCAACTTCGGCTTCTACACTTTCTTCAAGCCATTTGCCGAGCCTTCATTGCCGAAGCGTGAGGTTCCCTTCAGCATGGGCACTCCTAACGCCTATGACTTCTACTTGCAGGCCGGCCCGACGGAAAACCTTGACAAGAAATATCTGAAGGGTTCGAACCCTCTCTTCAACGACCAGCTTTATCACACCACATACGACGACTATTGGAAGGCGCGCGATCTCGCGCCACACATGAAGAACGTGAAGTGCGCTGTGCTGGTCGTCGGCGGATGGTTCGACGCGGAAGACCTTTCAGGCCCATATAAGACCTTCTACGCGATCAACAAGTTCAATCCCGAAACGCCCACGACGCTGGTGGAAGGCCCATGGGTGCACGGCGGATGGGCGCGCAGCGATGGTGACCATCTTGGCGACGCGGAGTTTAACGCGAAGACGGCCGAATTCTTCCGTAAAAACATTCAGTTCCCGTTTTTCGAGTACTACCTGAAGGGCAAAGGCTCGCCAATGCCGAAGGCTTACGTCTTCGAGACAGGAACCAATGTCTGGCGGACTTATGATTCGTGGCCTCCGCCGCAGGCAAAGCCGAAGATGCTCTATTTCCACTCGGACGGCAAGCTCTCTTTTGATCCGCCTGCCGCGAAAGAATCCTCAGATGAATACGTTAGCGATCCAGCCCATCCGGTTCCGTTCGTCGGATACACGACCGACACTGTGCCGCAGCGCTATATGGTCGATGACCAGCGCTTTGCCGCGACACGAACTGACGTACTTGTCTATCAGACTGATCCGTTGACGGAAGATGTGACGATTGCCGGACCTATTTCTCCCAAACTAAAAATAGCAACCACAGGCACAGATTCTGATTTTGTGGTCAAGCTGATCGACGTGTATCCCAATGACTATCCTGATCCGGAGGAAGACAGCCATCCGGGCAAGCGCGTTCTGGATGCGCCTCCGCTGCGCATGGGTGGCTATCAGCAACTACTACGCGGCGAGCCGATGCGCGCAAAGTTCCGCAACAGTTGGGAGAAGCCCGAAGCCATGGTTCCGGGAAAAATGACGGACGTGGATTTCACCATGCCCGACCTCAATCACACCTTCCGCAAGGGACACTGCATCATGGTGCAGGTGCAGAGCTCATGGTTCCCGCTGGTGGACCGTAATCCGCAAACCTTTACTGACATTCCCCATGCGATGCCAGCAGACTTCAAGAAAGCAACCGAGACGGTCTTTCACGATCAGGGTGCAGCGTCAGGGGTAGAAGTGCTGGTCCTGCCTCAGCAGTAAATCAACAGATCGATCCCAGGTCTCAAAATCGAGACCTGGGACACCCGCACCACATCCGCTTCAATTTCCTATCTGATAGGAGAACGTGAACCGCCCGATCTGAATCAGGGACTTGTCTCCCGGGGGCCAGATGCGGAATGACTCAACTCGCGTTATCGACGCGTTTCTGACCGCTTCCACGCTGCCGACAGGCTTTCCGCTGGCGGCTTCATAGAAGCTGACGGCGAGCGAATCTTCAGTATTGTGTTTCCAGCCGATCAGGTACTCGCCCGCATTCAGTTGGAAATCGCCAATTTTCATCGGCGTCTGGGCGATGAAGAAGTGCGAGTACTTGCCTTCAGCGGAATATCCAGCCGTAATCAAAACCACGCCGGCAACATATTTTCCCTTGCCATCGGTGATCCCAGAAGCCGTCCGCAATTCTGTTTCGATGCGCTCCTGAATGACCGGCGCGCGGGGTGGGATCAACGCCTTCAATTCTGAGTCTGTAGCAATACGCCACGCCCCGCTCTTGGTCTCCTGGGCCGATATCCCGACAACAGCTGTCATGAACAAAAGTAAAAAAAACAGCTTCGTGATTGTGGTTCTGATTTCAGTCAAGGTGAACAATCCCCCGTTGCAGGGCCGTGGTTGCGGCCTGCGTTCTGTCGTTCACTCCCAGTTTGCTGAGAATGCTGTTGATATGCGTTTTCACCGTCGCTTCGGAGATGAATAACTCTCCGGCGATTTCCTTATTGCTGCGTCCAGCCACAATCCGCTTCAGCACGTCCAGTTCGCGAATGGTGAGCGATGGGCCGCCCATGCGCTCGGCGAGACGCTCGGCCACCACCGCGGGAATGCGCGTTTTGCCAGCATGAACAGTGCGTATTGCGTCGGTCAGTTCGTCCGCGTTCATGCCCTTCAGCAGATATCCCTTGGC
>Ga0126371_10005432_pt1 | contig 11313 bp, 12 predicted proteins | sample PanSoiMetaPlot_4_FD_110145 | JGI IMG/M metagenome (GOLD analysis project Ga0126371, IMG submission 110145) | Tropical forest soil microbial communities from Panama - MetaG Plot_4 | ecosystem: Environmental > Terrestrial > Soil > Tropical forest > Bulk soil | place: Panama | collected 2016-02-17
CCTCAGCTCGAAACTGAAATCGTCAAGCGCTCCGATCGGACGAAAGGATTCGTGGTGCTTCCACGCCGTTGGGTCGTCGAACGCACCTTTGCTTGGCTCAACCGCTGCCGAAGGCTTGCCAAGCATTGGGAGAACCTCAATCGCAACGCGCTGGCGTTCCTGCGGCTTGCCCCAATCCGCCTCATGCTCCGAAAACTTTGTAATCCTGCCTGATGTTTTCGGACAGACTCTAAGGGGCCTCAGATTGGGCTCATTTGGGGCCCCCAAAATAGGCACTCAGAATTGAAAAAATTGAAGCTGGCGGCCGCGAGTGGGGAGGGGGGCATCGTTAAATTTGACCTGCCCCCCTGGCCCCCTTTCGTTGAGCAATCCCTTTCTAACTAACAGATCGATAAGGAATTAAATTCAAGGCAACCCCCGCTCGCGCGCTCTTATTACGAATGTCCGCTATCGGAGGTGCGCTGAGTTGAGTGGGGACCGTTCATGACCCAAAGCGGCGGTTAGCCGGGCCGAAATCCCGCAGCGCAGAAAGCTGTGACTTGGTGCTTGCCAGTCCGCTATCCTTGCCGCTCCATGGTTTGGGACAGCGGATGTAATTCGGTCAACTGAAGCGTCGCGAGTTCACCACGCGCCGCCCCCAGCCCCGTTCCGGAATGTCCAATTTGGTCATCCCACCCGCTGACTAATCCCGCCCAACTCGCTATCGTGCAATGCGGCGCTGGCGGGCGCGAAAATGCAATTCGATCAACTGAAAAGGCGCGAGTTCATCACGTTGCTCGCTGGAACGGCAGCGTGGCCGCTCGCGGCACGCGCGCAGCAGGCAGCGATGCCGGTGATTGGCGTGCTGCACGGCGTGTCGGCTGCGCAATGGACGGACCGCATGGCCGGATTCCACCGGGGACTGGGCGAAGCGGGCTTCGCCGAGGGCCGCAACGTGGCCATTGAATACCGCTGGGCGGAAGGCCAGTTCGACCGGCTACCGGCTATGGCAGCCGACCTCGTCAACCGCAAGGTTGCGGTCATCAGTGCGGGCGCGCCGGATGTCGCTGTCCGAGCAGCGATGGCAGCAACGAAAACGATCCCGATCGTGTTCGTGACGGCCTCCGATCCGGTCGGCGCGGGTTTCGTGCCCAGCCTCGGTCGGCCGGAGGGAAACGTCACAGGACTCACTCTTATCGGAACCGAGCTTGTTGCCAAGCGGATGGAGCTGCTGCATGAGGTCCTTCCCAGCGCCACCCGGATTGCCGTCCTCGTGAATCCGAATAATCCGGGCCTTATGCAGGATAACATCAAGCAGTCGGAGGCTGCCTTGCGCCGCCTCGGGCTGGAGATGGTCGTTATCAAGGCCGGGACCGAAAGCGAGATCGAAAGCGCAGTCGTTGCTGCCGTGCAGCAGCAGGCCAACGCTTTGAGCATCGGCAACGATGCGTACCTTACCTCACGCAGCCGGCAGATTGCCTTTTTCGCCCTCCGCCATGCGCTACCCACGATGTGTGATTATCGCGAGCCCGTCGCCGCCGGCTTGTTGATGAGCTACGGTCCCAATCAGGCGGACAGTTTTCGGCAGGCCGGCATTTATGTAGGCCGCATCCTCAAGGGCGAAAACCCGGCTGATCTGCCGGTCTTGCAACCGACCAAGTTCGAGCTGGTCATCAATCTCACAACCGCCAAGGCGATCGGGCTGAAAATCCCGGAATCCTTCCTCCTGCGCGCCGACGAGGTGATCGAGTAACAGCGGCATTGCTGCATCTGCTCACGTCCGGTTTTGGCACACCGCGTCGAATTGCTGTTGTGCGAAGGTTCGGACGCGAACGGAGCGAAGCGGACATGCCGAGAGCGTCGGAAGCGGGTCGATCTGACGAAAATGACTCAAACCGGTCAAAAGCCGCGTCAAAATTCCGCAGCGCACTAGCCCTGACTTGATACTTACTAATCCGCTATCCTGTCGCTCCATGGTTCGGGGCAGCGGATGCAATTCATTCGATTGAAGCGGCGCGAGTTCATCACGCTTCTCGGCGGCGCGGCGGCAGGGTGGCCGCTGGCGGCGCGAGCGCAGCAGGCGGCGGCGCGCGATCGGTTGAGGTATCCTCCGAACCGGCGCATTATATATGTCCCAGCAGTGCTGCATCCTAGTTCAACGGCAGACCTGGTTGGGTTCAATCTTCAAAACACCAGCTCGACTGCACAATCTGCGGGTTATGTCACTTTTGGTCAACCGTTCTCGATTGGCGCAGTACAGCCAAGCGATACACTGCTCGCTCGGTTTGGGGCCGGTACGACACCGGTGCAGATGGATGCCAAGGCCATGCACACCGATGGATCGGTGCGGCATGCCGTATTGACGTTGCTAAGCCCTGCAATCGGGGCCAACTCTAGTGTTCAAGGCATGTTGGCAAAAGGTTCGGCCACGCCTCCGTCGCGGACCGCACCGACTGTCGCGCAATTGCTGGCAAGCCGTTACAATACGACCGTCAACCTGACTGGGGCGGCAAGCGACACGACTTCCACCACCACCGCCTTAGGAGGCGCCGTTACGAACTGGCTATCAGGGCCGCTTGTTAACGAGTTTGTCGCCTCAACCACGGTGCTGGGCGGCAAGCTGAAAATAGAGTTCAATATCCGTGCGTATGCGGATGGAACCACCCGGACAGATGTTATCTTTGATAATAGCTGGATGTTCAGCGGTGGGAAGACAGATCTGCAATATGATGTTGCCATCTCGTTAAACGGGGCTCAGGTATATTCCTACAGAAATATCTATCAATACCTGTACTCAATGTGGCATTACGAGGTGTACAGCACCGGGACGGTGCGACCGAACCTCCAGTTCGATGTGGCTTATCTTGAGACAACTGGTGCGATCCAGCCCTTTGATCTGTCGGTCGGCGCGGATAGCGCGAATATTCAGAATTACTATCGGTTGACGACATCGTCTGATCAGCCTGTATACGCGGTATCCACAATTCAGAAAAGAACCGGGCCAATGGGAACCGGCATGGTTGCGTGCGGTATGGGTGCTGGAGGCGGACGACCGGACATTGGGCCACAACCAAACTGGGTGGTGCTATGGCTGCAAAGCCAGGATGCGACAGCGCGGACCGTGATGTTGCTTAATGGCGACGTATCCGGCGTCATTCCGTGGCATTACACTGACGAATCCACCGGGCAACCTATAAATGGTATCGACCACCCGATCTGGATGGAGAATAGTCCTAACAACGACCAGACTCAACCGGCGAACGGTTGGCCGCCGGCACAAGTATCCAACCAACCGTGGGGAATGGACTGCGCCCATCTGCCTAATATAGGTTATGTGCCGTATTTGGTGACAGGTAGCAAGTATAGGCTGACGCTCCTCAAGCATGAAGGCAATTATGCCATCTGCTCGATGTATCCTCCTTATGCCACCAGTGATGCATGGGTGCCGACGCCACCACCCAGCCCAGTCTTTCTGCTTGGTACGTTCAGCAGTCACAACCAGCAACGTGGTCAAGCATGGTGCAGTCGCACGCTGGCGAACACAGCGTACATTGTCCCAGACAATGATCCGCTAAAGAGTTATTTCAACAATTACCTTAATGACTCTTTGGCAGGTGCCGTCAAACTGTACGTTACCATTGACTTCAAGAGCCCTTACCAGGCCATAAAGGGGTTCTTCTGTTATGGTCTCAGCGACTGGGACACACCATGGCAAGAGGCCTACATCGCCACCGCACTTGGCGCAATCGCTCATCTCAACATGGGTCCGGCTTCGGCCTACGCCGTTACGCTCGCTGGCTATCAGGTGAATTACCTAGCCGGGTTCTTCACGAATAAGGACAATGGATTCAACCCGTATAATGGGGCGTCATATGACATCTGCTGGGACTTTGTCACGGCCGAGAGCGGCTCTTTTGGTCCACCTATAACAACGTGGGCCGATTTTCATGCGCAGAACGCGGCTTACTGGGCGATCTGGGGGAACCAAGGCGGCTACGGCATCCAGGATGCCAATGCTACCACGCTCAGCCATAACCCAACTGGCTCGCAAGGGTACCCCGCGATCATGCGAGCGGGCCTGGCCGAGCTTGTTAATGTCACGGGATCGGCACATGCAAAGCAAGCGTATAGTTGGTTGGACTCCGCCATAACGGCAGCATTTGCCGCCGAGGGCACAAGTCAGGCCGCGACATATGCCTTCGAGCCATTTTTCCAGATCAAGGTTCTGTAAATGCCCGGTGGATTTCCTTTAGGTCTTGGGTGGTGCAATGGGACCGATATCGGCACCAATACTGCCAATTCGCGCGGGACAGCAGTAGTCAGTAGCTCTACGGCCGGATCATACGGATCGTGGACGCAGATTGTTGCCTCGACAGCGAGCGATACCAATGGGATCATGGTATGTCTCGGCCGGGACGCTTTGTGAATGGCGGTGCTAGCGGTCAAGCGGCCCGCTAGGTGTTCCGTTTGCCATTCCCGCTGGTACGAAGATCTCCGCCCAGTCGGTTCTTGACTATCGGCGACGCCGAAGCGCTTCTCAGGTATAGCCGCCGCAAGCGTCGGGATCGTGTTACGATTGAAGATACCATGGCGGAAGTCGGAGAACACGAAGTACGTTGGCCGTCGAACTGTTGAGCTTAATATTAGAGCACGTCCCGGCGAGATTGAATCGGAATTCTCAAAGAGCTGGCAATAAGCGAGTCTTGCCCTCCCTACTGATTCGGGAGGCTGCGATGCCAAAGCCCTATTCCGACGATTTGCGGTTGCGGGTAGTTGCAGCAGTTGGTGAGGGCGCCTCGCGCCATGAGGCGGCGGATCGGTTCGACGGGAGCCCGAGTTCGGCGATCAGATGGGTCGAGAGGTTTGAGCATAGCGGCAGCGTCAGCGCAAAGCCGAGCGGGGGCAGCGCTTCGCCATTGGAAGCACATGCGGATTTTCTGCTTTCCGTCATCGACAAGCAGCCCGACCTCACCTTGGATGAGGTCGTCGAGGCAATGCGGGCGGCCAACATCGCCGGGAGCCGCAGCGCGGTGGCGCGGTTTTATCTGCGGCGCCAGATCAGCTTTAAAAAAAAGCTTGCGCGCCAGCGAGCAGACACGGCCGGACGTCACGTCTATTGTGGAAACGCACACTGGGTCTGCTTAATTCAGCCCGGCTGGTATTCATCGACGAGACCGGCACCAATACTGCCATGACCAGGTTGCGCGGCCGCTGCCTGAAGGGCGAGCGGCTCATCGCCCATGTCCCGCATGGTCACTGGAAGACGACGACCTTCGTGGCGGGGTTGCGGTGCGATCTCTTTTGTCTGACCCATGCCCTTGCGTGAAGTCGAAGTAGCGCGATATCAGCCTGCTGGAAGCTGGCTCGGCCGAATGGCCATGCGGCCATGGATTGGTGCTCGTCCTCGATTGGCCGTATGCTCGACATTGTCGGTCTACGCCGGTGGCTGAGAAAGCTTCTTCGAAGATCCTAGGATCAAGAAATGAGAACCAATGTTTACCTAACCGTCGATACGGAACACAGCATGGGCGGCGCTTGGGACAATGCCGCCTTGCGACCCGTTCCAGCCGAGAGGCATATCTACTGCCACATCGGCGGCAAGGATAATGGTATAGGCTGGATCTGCGACGAGTTGGAGAGACATAAGTTTCGCGCCACATTCTTTGCCGAAGTCTTCTGCTCGCTCGTGTTTGGCGTGGACGCTACGCGGTCCTGGTGCCAATACCTCCTGCAGCACGGACAGGACGTCCAGCTGCACACCCATTTGAACTACTACTACTATGCCAAAAAACAGGTTTCGCCAGTAGCGGCCTCTGAACCGACCGACGATATTGCAAGGCTGCCTCAACCTCTTCGGACCGAATTGTTGGAACAGGCCTACAGGATATTTTACTCCCTCACCGGATATGCTCCGGCTGCATTCCGGGCTGGGAACTGGGTGGCAAACCGGGCGTTCCTATCCGATTTGGCGAATCTCGGCATCCGCTTGGATTGCAGCTTCAATCCGGCTGTTGCCGATTCCTTCCCCGGTGAAGCACTGGCGCTAAATGTCTTGCAGAAAATCAACGGCACCTGGGAGCTTCCCTTAAGCGCGGTTCGACAGCGCCTTCCCGAACCTCATCTCGCTCGTGGCGTGCGGCCGTTCGATCTCGTGTCCCTAAGCTCCTGGGAGATTTGCAAGACGCTCGACGAATCCTGGAAAAAGAGCACGCCCCATGTTGCCGCGGTCCTGCACAGCTTCAGTGGAGTGAAAACGAAGGACGTTCAATACGAGCAGATCAAGCCGAATCGCGTTGTGCGCGGACGGGTAAGGTCCTTCTTGGATTACCTCGCGGCTCGTTCGGACCGATTTCGTGTTCGCACTTTGAGCGAACTCGCATCCGAGCTGGATGATGCTCAGCCCACCGCGCCTGTCGAGCTTCCCAATCTCGGCTTCATCCATCCGCTCGCGCGCAAAGTCGTGCAGGCCGTGAATACGATGTATTGGGTTTGAGCTGCGATGCGAATTCCGTTTGTGGGAGAATATTGGATCGAAGCTACCTATCTGTATGGCAAGCGCGAACCGAACGGAGCGGGCGATGCCGGTCTGATTGCTCTCGGCGCCGAGTTGATCCGGGATTGGACTGGAGCCAAGCCGAACGGGATGCGCACTGGCAATGCTCGGTTGGTTAATTGGCAACTTTGGTTAAAATTGGTGTACAAGTTCGGTTAATTGGTAGCCCGAAGCCAGGTAGTTGACCATGAAACATGCTCTTCTCCTATCCTGCTCGGCTGCGATGGGGATCAAAGTCCTGTATTGCCTTTCGATGGCGGGATGGAAGGTGTCGATCGCCCTCGATCAGCCGTTCTCTCCTTTGAGACGGTCGCGCCATGTCGCCGGCACTCTTGAACTTTCAAATCTCTCGCAGACCCCGTCTGGGACACTCGCGGCTGCGATCGATGATTACTGTAGGACCCGGAACATATCCGTAATTCTGGCAGATGCAATCGCTGCCGCTGGTCGCCTCAACGAGCTTCAGCCGTTATTGCGCACCCCAAGCTACGCGCCTGAGCCCCCCCATCGCCTGGCCCATATCCACGACAAGTGGCTTTTTTACCAGACGCTCAAAGACTCTTTTCCTATGCCACGAACCGTACTATTCAACGACCCTTCGGACCTCAACGAACGCTCCGTTGAATGGGTGGGCCGACCGTTTATCTTAAAGCCGTTGAACGGCGAATCAGGTCATGGAATCCGACGGTTCGACACCTGCCGCGACGCATTAGCTTACCAAGGTACTCCGGGAAAGTATCGCACCCTACCTCTTCTCATTCAACAATATATTCCTGGATCGGATTTCGGATATTCGGTCATCTCTGATAAAGGCAAGGTCATTATAGATGATATTCAATATCGCGATGAAAATGATGTTCGCAGGTTTTGTACCAACGATGCCATTAGGTCACTATGCCGCGAGATTATTGCAAAACTGAATTATAGCGGACCAGCGTTCATTGATCTTCGTCAGGACCAAGATACTGGACAATTCTACCCCCTGGAGTGTAATTGTAGATTCTGGAGCACAATGACAGCGAACGCTTGGGTGGGTATAAATTATGCAGATATCGCAGCACAGATAACGCTCGGTGGAAATCTAAATTTAGAAACTTCCCAACAGTCAACATATTATCTTCCCGGTACGATCATGAGATATTTTATACGACCACAAAATCTTCTCAAGGTTTCAAAGCCAAATTGGCTCGGCTTTTTGCAAGCCGTCGGCGATCCGTTTCCACATGTGATCAATATTCTACGTCCGAATGGATAAAGCGCAAAGTGCGGTGGAAGGGGGTCATTCGCTATGCTGGGTCGTATCGCGCGATCTCTTAAAGCACGAGGGGTGCTTGGTACGCTGAAATTGTCGGTCCTCCAGCCCTATCTCCTCTGGCGGGAGCGAGAGTTCAACAAGATTCGGTTGCGTGCGCAGGCTGAATTCGATCGAGATCATTCAGTCGACACCGGAGGCATCGTCTATCTTGGTGACCTCGTGATTCCCGGGGAGAACGTTGCATACGGCGCCCGATACGGGCCCACCTTACGCACTACGTTCCGCGAGATCATGGGTAAACTCGCGATCGATCATCAACGCTTCACATTTATTGACATCGGGTCAGGAAAAGGAGCGGTCCTGTTCTACGCGTCGGACTACGCCTTTGACAAAATTATTGGCGTCGAATTCGCCCCTGATTTGCATAAGTGCGCTGCTCAGAATCTCGGTAATTATCGCTCCGGATCACAGAAGTGCTTTAACCTCGAGGCGATCTGTGCCGACGCTACGCAATACTCACTTCCAATCGTGCCCCTCGTTTTGTACTTCGCGGCCCCATTTGGTTTAAGGGTTATGACTTTTGTCATCGACCAGATCGTTCAATCATTTCGCCGGCATCCAAGAGACGGCTACTTGATATACAACCACGTTGGCCACTACCCGGATGTCGACGCTCTATTGATCGGGGCGGAGGGGCTGCAGCTTCTTTTGGATCAACAAACATACCGTATCTGGGGTATTCGCCCAGAACAGTGCTAGAAAGCTATTTGGGATAATTTGACCCGCTCCCGGAAAGTTGGACCGGAGATTTTTGATGCGGCAAGCGCGAACGCCCGAAGTGCGTTCAAGGTCTCCTCCACGCTGCCGCGTACCACCCGATCGAGGTGGTTCTTGATGGAAGTGTCCAGAGTTTTTCGCACATTTGTTTTGGGCTGAGCGGCACCCGGCACTGGCTTACGCGGTGATGGCTCCTCTCATCTGCTGGTCCTTCAGCAGCTCGATGTTCAAGTAGCGTTTGGTCGACCAGGCGGTGCCGCCAATGGGCAGTTTCAGATCGCGGGGCAGGCGCTGCCGCGACCCAAACGGCGCCGTCGAGGATGCGCACGCCTCGCAACGGCACATCGTCGGCCCAGAGATCGAAGGTCGAACCACTACGCAAATCGAAACGGGCGTGATGCCAATGGCAGGTGAGGATGCCGTCCTCGATGTTGCCGCGGTGGAGGGGAAAGCCCATGTGCGGGCAGCGGTTGTCGAGCGCGACGACGTCGTCGCCAACGGCGACGACAAGGACCGGCCCAGTGGGCGTGCTCGCCACCATGCGGCCGCGGTCACGCAACTCCGCAAGTGTGCCGACGCAAATAAATTGAGCCGTCGCGTCGTTCAACACCGTGTCCTTCCCGAAAATCATATCGGCGCAACTGGCCTAGCGATAATAGCTTCCTTGAACAGTTCATCGTGGCGGCGCGTCCTTGCCTAACCCAAGTGGTAGACCGGGGCACCCGCCGAACTCACGGCCTTACCGAGGTGTACCGTTTTGAGCGTCAATGATCGCTTGCTAGAACCTCGGAAGGCGTTCGCCCAGCGGCTCGGATCGTGCCAGCATACGGCACCGTTATGTTGCCGTTGGAATCCACTATTTGGTTAGGCAGCGTTACAAAGTTGCCGGGTCGTGCACCCGCGTCGCCCGAGTACGAAGAGTCCGCCCACCTCAGCCTCAAAGATCGTGATGCTGACCACATCCCCGATGCCAAGCGAGATGCGTGACGGTCGCCGGGAAAACACGTTCGGTGCAGCAGCTCTGCATTGAGTTCTCGCGCCAGCTTTTGCCGCAGCGTGATGCCTAGCGCTACACTCCTTCATAGGATGGGCGCCCGCCGTTGGCATGAGGGAAAGTAATCCGAGAGCCAATGCGGCGGTAAAGACGCTGGTGGTGACATTCACGTGCGCTACCCTTACCGCGTCGGAGCGTTCACGGGTACCGGCTCCTTGTGCGGTTTTGTGGGCGAGGTCGGTGGCGGTCTCCCACAGACTCCTGCCCAAGTCGTAGCCGATGCGGGCCTAGAACCCAAAGCGCAATGTCCGTAGCTGGTGGAAGCTGACGTTAGACCGATCAAAGGCCATTCGGGTTTTGACCCATCTCGACCGTTCGCCGCCCAATTTTGCTGTGGTGCACAACGCAGTATCGGCCTCCCGACGATGTGGTAGTGTTGGCTCCTCGACTTGAGGGGTTCATGAGGCGTCGCGATTTCATCTCGTTGGTGGGCGGTGCCGCAGCTTGGCCGCTCGCGGCGCGGGCGCAGCGCCCGCCTGTCCGGATGCCGCGCATCGGCATCATCGACAACGAGCCCGTCTGGGACAGCTTCCGGCAGGGCCTGCGCGATCTCGGCTACATCGAGAACCAGAACATCGCCATCGAATATCGATCTGCGGAAGAGAAGGCCGATCGTCTCGCTCAGGCTGCACGCGCGCTCGTCTCGGTCCCAGTCGATGTGATCGTCGTCACCGGTTCGCCAGCAACCCGCGCAGCCCGGCAGACGACCTCGACGATTCCGATCGTGGCGATCGCGGTCGGCGACCCGCTGAGAGCAGGCTTCGCGGCCAGCCTTGCGCGACCGGGGGGAAATATGACCGGGTTGTCCTCTGAATCGTCCGATCTCATTGGCAAGCGTCTGGAGATTCTTTAGCTAAAAAAGTTGCCAGCCTCTGCACCCCCTGCTGGAAATCTCCGCTCCTCTGCGGCGTCCACAAATCAGGCCGAGCCCGATTCGAAACCGTGGCTGGCCGACAATTCGCTGTCGCCACCACGGCGGGCGCACGGCGCGATAATTTCTCCACCGATCACCCATGTCTCCCTCGGAAAAGGCGAAAATTCTTCGTCGTTGGTAAATCCCTCGGTCGACGACAGCTGCTCTGGTTCGCGGTGGCCCGGCACCCAAGCGCGGAGTGGCTGGCGCAGCGGACCGTGGAGGCATTCCCATGGGGCACGGCACCGACCTATTTGATGCGTGAAATGATGGCGCCTATGGGCGGCCATTCACGAATCGACTCCGGGCGATGGGAATTCGCGACCGTCCGATCTCACCGAGGTCGCCCTGGCAGAACCCCTATGCTGAGGGCCTGATCGGTGGCGCTGGTCCTCGATGGAGAAAGCGCGGCTGCGTGTTATGAAATGCCCCCCGAGAGGGAGGGCGATTTCATCGCGGTGGCCGACAGATACACCGCGATCGGCTCGCGACCAGACGAGCACGGCCTCGCCGGGCTCACCGGCCACAGACTGCGCTCGCATGGCGGCGGATGTGGCCACCGCAAGTCTTCCGCCACTTGCGATAGCTCTGCTTCAGCGGGCGGCGGCCACAGCGTGAAGGCGTCGACCGGCCCTGCGGACCAATGCCGGCACGACGTTGCAATGGCAATAGCCCATATAGCCCATGCCGGCCGGCTCGCCGCTGACGGTGAATTGCACGGCGGCCCGTCGACAGTTCGAATTGCTCCGGTGGGAGCAAGGCGAAGTAGTTGGAACTGCTGA
>Ga0126371_10005433_pt1 | contig 11313 bp, 8 predicted proteins | sample PanSoiMetaPlot_4_FD_110145 | JGI IMG/M metagenome (GOLD analysis project Ga0126371, IMG submission 110145) | Tropical forest soil microbial communities from Panama - MetaG Plot_4 | ecosystem: Environmental > Terrestrial > Soil > Tropical forest > Bulk soil | place: Panama | collected 2016-02-17
ATGATGAATCCGCCAGTCTTGCGCGGAAAAATAAAATACTCGGCAATCGCCGAATGCTCGCTGTCTTCGCAAGACGACATTCCGCGAAAGACGACCTCGCTGTCCAACAACTCGCTGTTACGAGCGGATGCAAATTTTCCTTTGCATTCCCTTGCGTCGTTGCCGGCGATGGCGGCGGCAACGTCGAGACCGGAGACATTTGATTGCGGGGGGATAATTCGAACAAACCCGGTCGCATTGCCGGCCCTCCAGGCTGCACCGGCCGACGCGACCGACACAGGGGTCTCGGCCCGGCTGAGCAGCGCCGGGTGATCCAGCGATGCCTTCAATATGAAATTTGACGCGATCTGCATCGCCTCGAGCTGATATTCGGCCGAGCCTTCCTGCGCCACGCTTGGCTGCAAGCTGGACGCGGCGGTCGGCGGCGGCAGTTGCCTCACGGGCTTGGCTGCAAGGTCCGGGGCTGCAAAATCCCCAGCGGCGGCAATCCCGCGTGAATTGATGATCCCGGCGCAATTGACCAGCACAGGAAGGAGAGCCGACGTGCCGTCAAGGCTGAACTGAAAGAGCCGACCTTGGGCAAAAGCAGACATCGTCTTTGCCGCACGAAAGCTTTTGATCAGATCGGACGTATCGGGCATGCGAACCATGACGGTCGACCCCGCCAGAACCAATCCGTCAACATTGAACGTGTTACGGCCATCGAAGCTGAGCACGATCGGAAATCTCTGACCGGGAGACAACGTCCAATTCGGATGGAAGAACGCGAGAGCCCAATCGATGTTCTTCGACACCGAGACCCCGAAAGTGATGCCGCTCTTGTAGGTTGCACGTGCGATGCAGCTTGAGAATGCGCCGGTGCTGTCATCCGTGAAAGCGCCGCCCGACCAGTTGCCGACCCTGATCGAACCGTAGGGCCCTCTCGCGTGAGCTTCCGTCACGATGCCGAGCGTCAAGAGAACAAGCATCAAAATAACAGGCGTCAAAAAAAGAAGCAGAGCAGTCCTGGTCCGCATAACTAGCCTCACGACAAACACTTCCTAAGGTAGTGCAAGCATTTCTGTAAGATTGGCTGCACAGTCAAGGCACGCTGGCCTTTATCACGGAGTTCTCAGCGCGATGAGCACGGTCGAAGCTCGCGCCTGATCGCGTCAAGACAGCGCGAGTAACGCAATTCACACTCGGATTTTTGCGAAAGTGATCATTGCTTTGGAGAGTGTCGTGATGCGGGCGCTCAACCGCCCGCGCCGGGCGAACGGGCCCTGATCCTTGGCGATCTCAGAAGCGCCACCCTGCGATCGTTCTGCCAAAGCTCGACAACGCGACCATTCCGCAGATTTTCCGCTTGCCGCTTCGCATCGTCATCATCCGCGCAAGCCAGATCAACGGCCGCCCAGACGTGCCCATTCTCCATCAGGTACGCGCGATATTGCATCATCACGTTCCCCGTCCGGAACATTGATCGCGTAACTGTGAGAACCGGTGAAAGTTCCAGGCGGGTGCGAAATATCGCCGTCTTAATGGATTCGACGCCAATGAGACGGCACATGTGTCAGCAAGACTGTCTCAATAATCAAGCACGGACGAAGATCGCCGCAGGAGTCACCGACCACATTGGTGATCATCGGCATTTCTTGTCCGGCCCTCATCGCAACGGACAATCGGCCGCAACCCCCAACGTGCCTGCCGCCCGTTGCTCAACCTATGCCGCAAGCCCTACAAGACCCGCTGCTCAAACCATCGTTGTCGTCTGCCTTCCCGGGGGCGCCCCTACTCACAATGAATAAGCATCGTAAGAGGACGCCCGTCAGACGGACAGGCTGGGGAGATCCACGGCTGCTCTGGGCTCTCGGAACGCAAAAGAAATGTGTTCGATAATGGGATCAATCGTCATCTGCACCCGTGAGCACGAGATCATCCAAACAGATGTAAGCCATGGCTGAACATGAACACTCGATCGCTCCCGTGGTCGTGACCTTTGAACAGGTTTCGAAAGCGCTGGGGACGACCGAGGCGATCGGAAACCTGCACGAAGTCGCGCAGCGGGACGACACGCTTTCGCCTGAACAGCGCGCCGCCATCATGGCTGGGACGGGCTACGTCCTCGAACAGATAAGACTGGCCGAGAAAGCGGCCGGGTCGAAGGTGCTCACCACCCCGCACGACGCGAGGGCCGCGCGACTGCAAAGCCTGATTGCATCGGGCGAAGCGGCCAAGCTGTCGCTCGCGCCGCTCCCGAGCGGGGGCATGGAGGCTCTTTTCGACACCAGCGATTGGTCCGGCTGGGCGACGGTCGTGTGGGAGAAGCTAAAGCATCCCAAGCCTCACGACATGCTGCGTCCGAAACGTACGAAGGCAGCCCAGCTTCCGGATCAGGCGCGCATGGCCCTCCTTGGGGATTGGGGGACCGGGCTTTACGGGGCGCCCAAGATTGCTGCCGCCGTGAATTCGGATCCAGATCCGTTTGCTCTCGTTTTACACCTTGGCGATGTCTATTACGCCGGAACTCAGGCGGAGGTCGCGCAGCGCTTTCTCGAGATGTGGCCGCGAAGGAAGGAGGCCACGAGCCGCGCCCTGAACGGAAACCATGAGATGTATTCGGGCGGGGACGCCTATTTCGGCCGCATGCTGCCAGCGTTCGGCCAGGAGGGCAGCTACTTCGCATATCAGAACGCACATTGGACGCTTATAGGTCTCGACGTCGCCTACATCGATTACGCGATCGACAACGAACAGGTACGCTGGGTGATCGAGGTGATCCGTGACGCGGGCGATCGGCGGATCATTTTCTTCTCCCACCAACAGCTCTATTCAAACATCGAATCGGAGCAGGGCACCAAGCTATGGTCCCATCCGGAATTCGGCAAACTTCTCAGGAGCAAGCGGATCTTCGCATGGTACTGGGGCCACGAGCACCGCTGCACCATCTATGAAGCACCGGACGCCGAATTCGGTATCCTTGGACGTTGCGTTGGGCACGGCGGAATGCCGCAAAGTCGCGCGGCGACAATCGGACTGCCACGCGCCGCCGGCCATGATTACCAGCGCGCCGACTGGCGCTTCTGCGCTCCGACCACCGTCGAAGGCATTCGCTTGGCGCGTGCAGCCGTGCTTGAGGGGCCTAACCAATTCATTGTCGGAGAGGAGGAAAAGTTCACGCCGCACGGCTATGCCGTACTGAATTTCGACGGGGCGCATTTGGAGGAAGAGATCAGGAGCGCCACCGGCCAAGTCATCTATTCGAAGCGCCTTGCCTAGAGGCCGATATGGTCGCCGCCAACCGCGATCCTAAATACGATCGGCTTCTGCAACGCGCGGGCCGCGCGCTCGGCACAAATTCCCCGGCGGAGGCCGTGCGGAAGGTTCGTGCGATCGTGGGAGCCAGGCACATTCCCGACAGCGAAGTGGAAGCGCAGAAGGCGCTCGAAGCTTTGCAGAACGGCAATATCCCGACACCTGCAGAAATCACGGCGCTCGAGATCGTGATACGCCTGATGCGTCCGGTGATGCTGTCGCACGGCGGCGCACTGGATGACCTTCCGGAAACGGCAAACAAGGATCTTCAGCCGACCGAGCTCAAGGACGCATGGAGCGCATTCCGTGACAAGATCCGCCCCTACATTGGCTCGATCGGCAGGATCGAGGGCGACAGGAATGTTCACGTCGGCACCGGCTTTGTCGTCGGCACCGGATTGATCGCGACCAATCGACATGTGCTGGCCGTCCTCACAAACGGCTCCGAAGCCTTGATGGCCGGGGCTGCGCGGATCGTATTCAAGCAGGAGGACGGCGCCGCGAATTCCAGTGCGGACATCGGCGAAATCACCAAGGTTGCCGAGATCCATCCCAAAAAAGATATTGTGATCTTGCGGGCGGTCACGGGACAACGGTCACCGCTGGAGTTTGCCGACGCTATCCCGAACACCGGCGACAGGATCGCGACAATCGGCTTTCCGGGCAAGGACGAAATCAACAATCCTCTATTCCTCACATCCATCTTCGATGGGAAGTTCGGCGTCAAGAGCGCCGCGCTTGGAGAGGTGCTCGATGGGACCGAGGATACCGACATATTCCATGACTGCTCCACGACCCAAGGCAATTCAGGATCACCGGTGTTTGCAGTGCCCAGTGGAAAGGTGGCGGGAATACACAGATCGGGATTTTTCATGTACCGTAATGAGGCGGTCGGATCGCCCGAGATCACGAAGCTGCTCTGAAAGGCTCAATCGTGGGGCATCGTGCGCTCATCATCGGCATTGAGGACTATCCTTCGGTGAGCGACGGCAGCATTGATGCAAAGCTAGCCGGCACGCTCAACTCTGCACTCGCCTTCCGCGACTGGCTGTTGGCCAAGTGGGATGCGGAACAAGTGGCGGCCGCCGATCGGCAGATCATCTTTTGCTCAGAGCCGATCGTGCAAGACGGCCGGCATGCTGCCCGTGACGACATTCTTCAGGCCATGCTCGACCTCAGATCGTCGGGCCAGAACGCGACCGAGGAGTTCTTCTTTTTCTTCAGCGGTCACGGTTTCTCCTTCGTGTCGCCCGGCGCCCGCGCGGACATGCTGATTGCGTCAAACTACAAATCGATGGAATTGTCCGGCGCTTCCTCGTGCTTGAACCTCGATCAGTCGATCTATTGGCTGAGGCAGGAGCTTGGCCCGGGATGGCAATACTACTTCGTGGATGCCTGCAGGAACCAACTCGACGGAACGAAGATCGCACCCGGTTCGCTCGGCTTGCCGAATAATCCGCAAACGACGGGCGAAGCCACGTCTTTCCTCCTCCAATCGACGATTCCAGCCGCAACCGCCGCGGTGGACGGGACGTTCTCGCAGGAGCTGATGGCCGGCTTGAAAGGGCGCAGCACGGCAAAAACCTGGGACGAAACCGATCCGGACGCCATGCTGGTCCGATACGACACGTTGCGCGCGTATGTCAGGGAGCGGATGAAGACGCAGCGGATCTACAACAAGGTCGAAGGCGAAGGCGGCGAGGCCGATGGCATCATTATTCGCCTTAAGCCAGCCCCGTCGTCGAAATGCGATGTGCGCATCGAAGGGAGCGCGGGGTCGGTATCCGGTTTCATCGACATTGATGGCCGCAGGACAGGTCGCCGCCGGACCGCGCTTTCCGGCACCTCCACGCAGCTCGATCTGAAGCCCGATCGATATGCCGTCAGCATCGAGCTCGATCAAGGGCACGTCCGCGATAACGGACGCGACGTAACGGTGCTCGATGACGCGGTGCTGACTTTCCAGTTCGATCCGGCCACGTCGGCGCCGACACTTGGCGAAAGCATGCGCACCTTCTCTGACATCGTCGTTCCCGGCGGCGCTTCCATTGAACTTCACGAACTCGTCACAGGCGAACGACAGGTTTTCCGCAACGACATGCCTCGGGCCGTGCCTGATGGAAGATACGCCACGATTCTTCGCGACCGAGATAATCGCGTCGTCAAAAGCGACGTGGTCGTGGTGGGCGCGGGCCAGGTGATCGATGTCACAGGCTGGTCGAACAGTCCGCCTCGAACCACGATCGCAACCCGCCTTCCGAACGAACAGGGAGCTCTTTCCTTCTCCGAAACGCTCGCGCCCGTCTCCGATCCGGATCTCGGTATTTGGCTCGCGCTGTTAGGAGGCGGAAAGATCCTCAACGGAATCGACCAGAGGACCTATTCCAAGATCGGCGCATTTCCGCTCCACGATTTTGGGGCTGAGGTCCCCGGCTCATCGCCTCTATACCTGCTCGCGGGTTTTGACGATCCGGCGACGAGGTTGAAGGTCGGCGTCTCGACTCCGGAGCAGGTGACGATTTGGACTGATGCCACGCAGCCCGGCGATCTCATCGGCATTCGCGAGTGCTACCTGCCGCGCAGCGCGGGTTCTCAGCTCGTTTCCCTCCACGTAGGAGATGCGGCAGCCTATACCGTTGCGTCACTGACATCGCAAAACCGCGCGACACTCATGACCCTGACGCTGGACGAGGACGGCGCACCAATCGTCTCCCAGTACCTGCTTCCTCTGGGGCGTCTCGCCGGAAATCTCGATCCCTTCATCGCGTCGCAGCTCGCCGGAAGAAACCATCTTTCGGACGTGAAGATGCTCGCGCAGTCGGTCCGCGCGTTCCGCAACAGGCGCGACATTTCAACGAGTTTTCCCGAATTTGCACTGGAGAACGTTCTCTATGCGAAGTGGGTGGATCCGATCACCCCGGCGCTGGCGGCGTATGAACTGATCCGACGCGGTCGAACCCAATCGCTGGCCGAGGTCGTTCACAACCTGACCACGTACTTCCCGGAGTTGCCGGACGACGCCGCATTGGCACGACTTGCCGGGCTTGGAGATGCACCCTATCGTCCGACACCCCTGTTCCTCGATGGTTTGCGCGCGTTCGAGCACATCGAGCAGAAGCTGCCGCTACCCGCCGCCAATCTGGACTACACCAGTCCATGGACCGCGTGGCGCGAAGCAAGATGAATGAGCTGCCGCTGTTTCGCAAAGTCGAAGAGGCCGCCGCCTACTGACATGGCGGGCGCGAGCGCACAGATCTGCTCTCTGGACCGACTTGCTCTGCGGCTTCTTTATCGTCTTCTGCCAGTTGCCTGAGCGCACTACCTCCAGCGGACGGATTGCACCGTTCCATCGGCCCGCTTTGACTCACATCTGGTTGGCGGAGCGAACTCAAGGGAGCCTGCGGCAGCATTGTTGACGACGACCGAGAGTGATTGCCGCCCCTGGAGGCGATTGTCGGCATTTTCCCGTCCGAAGGGCCGCATCGGTAGGCCATTGTGTACCAAGGGACTGGTCCTGGTATCGCATCGGCCAGAACACCGCCCATATGGTGTTCGCTGCCGATAATCGAGTACGGCCCCCCACACACCTGCGATGCCGTTTGCAAGCAACCGACCGTCGATTGGCTGCATTTCGCGGTATTGAGCGCCTCTCCCGTGGGGCCGTTGAACGACGGACCGGTCGTTTGCATGCATCCCGACAAACCGATCGCGGCAAAACACGACAACGCATACCGAAACATTTGAAGCCCCCTTGGTCAGCGTCCGCTAACCGCGCTTGGGGGTTCCATCTGTCACCGACTTGAAGATGAATCAAGAAAAAAGGTTTAATATTACCATCGTTTGGTTTGGCCGCCGCACAGGGGGAGCCAAGCGGACTTAATCAATTTCTGATCGGGTGGACTGAGGTCGATTCATGTCGCTACGCATCCGTTGCGCCGCCGAGCGTTGGAACCTATAAGTGCTTGAAAACAATGGTCGGAGTGGCAGGATTCGAACCTGCGACCCCTGCTTCCCGAAAGCAGTGCTCTACCGGGCTGAGCCACACTCCGACTGAGACGGCGGCTTATAGCCTTGGGTTTCGCGCACCGCAAGAAGCCGAATTTGAGGATTTCGATCCCGTGGAAATCGATCTGACAACGCGGATCCTGCCTTCCGGAGGGGCGGCGGCAGCGGCGGCTGAGTGCCTGGCCGACGGCGGCCTGGTCGCCTTCCCGACCGAGACCGTCTACGGCCTCGGCGCCGATGCGGCAAATCCGGACGCGATCGCTCGGCTCTACCAGGCCAAGGGCCGTCCCGCCTTCAACCCGCTGATTGCCCATGTCGGCGACCTCGCCGCCGCCCGGCGGCTCGGCCGCTTCGGGCCGCAGGCAACCGCGCTGGCGGATGCCTTCTGGCCGGGTCCGTTGACGCTGGTGCTAGCCAAGACCGCCGATTGCGCGGTCGCCGATCTCGCCACCGCGGGCCTCGACACTGTCGCAATCCGCGTTCCCGCCCACCCTGTGGCACAGGCGATCCTCGCTGCGTTCGGCGCCCCGGTGGCGGCGCCGTCGGCCAATCTGTCCGGCCATGTCTCGCCGACCACGGCCGCGCATGTCGCAAGCGACCTTGGCGGGCGCATCGACCTGATCGTCGATGGCGGGCCGGTCGAGGTCGGCGTTGAATCCACCATCATCGGCTGCTTCGAAACACCGATGCTGCTCCGCCCCGGCGGCGTGCCGCGCGAGGCGATCGCGCGCGTGCTTGGACAAACGCTGTTGCAAGCGCCCGCCGACGCCGACAGCGAGACCGCGCAGCCGCTCGCGCCGGGCATGCTCGCCTCGCACTACGCGCCGCGCAACCCTGTGCGGCTCAACGCCGTCCATGTCGAAGCGGGCGAAGCCCTGCTTAGTTTTGGCCCCACGCTGCCGCACGGCGCGGAGCGCGCCACGGTCGTGATGAATCTGTCAGATCGCGGGGATCTGAATGAAGCCGCAACCCGTCTATTTGGTTATCTTCGTGCGCTCGATGCCAGGGCGGCGCGCGGAATCGCTGTCATGCCGATCCCGGATGAGGGACTTGGCGAAGCCATCAACGACCGGCTGCGACGCGCGGCAATCGGGCGGGAATGACCGTGAACGAAGCAAAAGTGAATATCGTACAACCAGCCGCGACGCCGCTGCCGCCGGAACTGATCGCGAAGTTCCGCAAGATCGTCGGCGAGAAATATGCCGTGACCGACGCGGCCGATATCGCGCCTTACGTCACCGAGGAGCGCGACCTGTTCCATGGCCGCTCGCCGCTGGTGCTGCGGCCGGGCTCGACGGATGAAGTCTCCGCGATCTGCAAGCTCGCCGGCGAGCACAACATCGCGCTGGTGCCGCAAGGCGGCAATACCGGTCTCGTTGGCGGGCAGACCCCGCATAATGGCGAGGTCGTGGTGTCGATGCGGCGGATGGACAGGATTCGCGACATCGATACCGCCTCCAACACGATGACGTGCGAGGCTGGCGTGATCCTGCAGGTCGCGCAGCAGCGCGCCGCCGAGGTGGACCGGCTGTTTCCGCTCTCGCTCGGCGCCGAAGGAAGCTGCACCATCGGCGGCAATCTCTCCACCAATGCCGGCGGCACCACGGCGCTCGCCTATGGCGTGGCGCGCGAGATGGCGCTCGGGCTCGAAGTCGTGCTCGCCGACGGGCGGGTGCTGAACCTGTTGTCGAAGCTGAAGAAGGACAACACCGGCTACGATCTGCGCAATCTCTTCATCGGCGCGGAAGGCACGCTCGGCATCATCACGGCGGCGACGCTCAAACTGTTTCCGAAGCCGCGCGCGATCGAGACCGCCTTTGTCGGACTGAAATCGCCGGCGGACGCGCTGAAGCTGCTCGCGATCTCGCAAAACGAAGCGGCCGGCACGCTGACCAGTTTCGAGCTGCTGTCGGAAGTCGCGGTCGATTTCTCGATCCGCCACGGCATCGATGTGCGCGATCCGCTCGCGGCTAAACATCCCTGGTATGTGCTGATGGAATTGTCCTCGCCGCGCGACGATGCGCGCGACACGCTGGAAGCGATCTTGGCGAAGGGCATGGAGGACGGCATCGTCGATGATGCCGTCATCGCGGCGAATTTGAGCCAGCGCCAGGCGTTCTGGAAACTGCGCGACGAGATGTCGGCGGCGCAGAAGCCGGAAGGCGGCTCGATCAAGCACGACATTTCGGTGCCGGTGGTCGCGGTGCCCGCGTTCATCGCGGAGGCCGATGCCGCGGTGGTCAAGCTGATCCCCGGCGCGCGGCCGGTGCCGTTCGGCCATCTCGGCGACGGCAACATTCACTACAATGTCAGTCAGCCGATCGGCGGCGATACCGCGGATTTCATGGCCCGCTGGCACGAGGTCAATGCCGTCGTGTTCGAGATCGTGCTGCGGATGGGCGGATCGATCTCGGCCGAACACGGCATCGGGGTGCTCAAGCGCGACGAACTGCCCGAGGTGAAAGACAAGACCGCGATCGCGCTGATGCGCGCGATCAAGACGATGCTCGACCCGCACGGCATCATGAATCCGGGCAAGGTGCTTTAGGAAGGGTTTCATTGTCGAAGCGCCTGCCCGATCGCGGGAAAAGATTTTGCCGTGCAAGAAAGTCGTCAGAATAACGCGATAAAAGCCGGGGTTTCCGATTCGACGAGAACGCAAAGGTTCCCTCGGCATGCACTCCGCTCTCCTTTCGATTACGCCTCTTGACGACAACGACATCGCAGCCGTCACCGTACTGTGGGAACGTTGCGGCCTGATCCGGCCGTGGAACGATCCGGTGGCCGACATCGCACTGGCACGGCGCGGCGACAACGCGGCAGTCCTGATCGGCCGCGAGGCGGACAGGATCGTGGCGTCGCTCATGGTCGGTCATGACGGCCATCGCGGCTGGGTCTACTATGTCGGCGTCGATCCGGACTGCCGTGGCAAGGGCTTTGGCCGCGCGATCATGGACGCGGCTGAGGACTGGCTGCGGCAACGGGGCATTGTGAAAGTGCAACTCTTGGTGCGGGGCGAGAACACGAAGGTCCAGGCCTTCTACGAGACGCTCGGCTATGACGAGCAGGACCGTATCATCTACGCCAAATGGCTCGACGGCCGCGCATCGACATGACGGCGAGCGAATCATTTTCAGCGACGACACGCAGGGAATTCAGATGTCCGTTTCCGACCGCATCCGCGTCAAGAACGTCCGCCTGCTGTCCGACAATCATTACACGCTGAAGAGCACGACCTTCGAGTGGCGGCGCAACGATGGCGCGTGGCAGACCCAGCACCGCGAGAGCTATGACCGCGGCAATGGCGCGACGCTATTGCCGTATAATCTCAAGCGGCGCACGGTGGTGCTGGTGCGCCAGTTCCGCTACCCGGCCTATGTGAACGGCTATGACGATCTGCTGATCGAAACCGCCGCGGGACTGCTCGACGACGCGTCGCCGGAAGCGCGGATTCGAGCAGAGGCGGAAGAGGAAACCGGCTATCGGCTGCACGAGGTGCGCAAGGTGTTCGAGGCCTTCACGAGCCCCGGCGCGGTGACGGAGAAGCTGCACTTCTTCGTTGCCGAATATGAGCCCGCGATGCGGGTCGGCGATGGCGGCGGCATCGCCGACGAAGGCGAGGAGATCGAGGTCCTTGAGATTTCGATCGACGAGGCGCTCGCGATGATCGGCGACGGCCGCATCGTCGATGCCAAGACCATCATGCTACTGCAATACGCGGCGCTGAATATTTTTCGATGAAGTAGTGTGGGCAAAGCCACCGGGTCGCGCGAATGCGCGCCCGATGACAGGCTCCGCGTGCCCACCGCCACGATAGCGACGTGGAGAGACGGTGGGCACGGCGCAGGCGCGCCTTTGCCCACCCTACGGACCGTCGTAACAACCGAGGCCTGTGGTTATGGGCCCCTGCGTTCGCGGGGGCGACGGATAGTTGGGTCTTAGAACAGCGAGCCCTGCCCGTCATCGTGCTCGACCCGCGCGGGCTTGCGTGCGGCTTTCTTCGCGGGCTCCGCC
>Ga0126371_10005434_pt1 | contig 11312 bp, 21 predicted proteins | sample PanSoiMetaPlot_4_FD_110145 | JGI IMG/M metagenome (GOLD analysis project Ga0126371, IMG submission 110145) | Tropical forest soil microbial communities from Panama - MetaG Plot_4 | ecosystem: Environmental > Terrestrial > Soil > Tropical forest > Bulk soil | place: Panama | collected 2016-02-17
CGCCCCTTATTTCTTGTTGACAGGCGGACAGATTTTGATCCTGTTTCTGTCCGGTGCTCGCGCCTGGAGTGTGCTAGTTGGGTCCAACAGGCCGCGATTTGGGTCCAAAACTGTCGAGTGGGAGATCCTCCAGGCTGCAGTTTTAGGCCACAATTCGAGCAGTGACTCCCTGGTTTTTGTCCAGGGGGTCAGAGCCTCGCGATCGCCTGGAGCAGCAAACTGCGCAGATCCTCCAGGTCGCAATTGTCGGGAACCATCAGGTGTATCTGTCCGGACACCTGGTCGTGTCCGACACAGAGCAGCAGAGCCGGTGTGCAGTGTTTGTCGATCGCGATCTCTCCCCATTCGCGGAGTCGATCGCTGGTGATCTCGCGGATCCGCTCGCTGGTTATCATTCGATTTCCCTCCTGATTCTGAGGTATGCTCTCTCGGTGAAAATTTGGCAAGTGATCGGAGAGCTCCGAGACTATGAACGGACCCGAGGCCTCGATCGCAAACACCTGCACGATCTCTCGAAAATTCTCCTCGATGCACTAGCGCGAGAGCGAGTCGCTCCCGATCTGAAATCGACAGGCGAGAGGTTTCCCTGCATCGAATGCGGAGAGCGGATCGCTGTGCAGTATGTGCTCTCGATCTCGCAGATGTGCAACAGGTGCGCAGCTCAGATCTCCGGAAAAGTCGGAGGGAATGTCTCTCCCTTGGTGAAACTGCTCCCCACTGATCGACAGCTGAAAGCAGCAGCAGCAGCGATCACAGCGAAACCTCTGCAGCTCCCGACTGGGAAACCGATCGACGGAGAGTATGTGTGATTCTCACCAGGCGCGAGATCGAGCGAGCCCTCCAAGAAAAACGCGAAACCTATCCGAACATGATCGAGTGTGAGATCTGCTCGGAGATTTGGATGTCACATAATGGCTCGATCTGTCCACTCTGCTCGATCTGCCTGCAGGTTTCCTCAGAGCACCTCTACCACTGCGCCCAGTGCCTCGCGGCCTATCGCTTTCCGGAAACTGGGACAGATTACTGCGACCAGGGGAGAGAGCTCCGTCGCCGGTGTCATGGTTTGAATCACAGCAGCGAGCCTCTCCCTGGTCGCGGCCTGGAGCTGATCGAGGTGCGAGAGGGATCCGGAGTTTTCTGGCATCTTTGCACCGGAGGAGTCACTCTGTTTCTCCCTCGCCTCCAGGTGAGCACCGATTTCCTAAACTGATTCCCCTCAGTTGCACTAGTGCCACTCCGCTCTATAATCCCACTCATGGCACAGATCACACTCCGGAACATAGATCCCCAAGTGAAACGATTGCTCAAAATGGAGGCCGCGAAACAGGATAAAAGCCTCAAGGATTTTATTCTGTCGAGACTCTCGCAGGATCTCTCCAACAGAAAACGCAATTCACAAAAACGCAAACACCAGGAGAAAACCTAGAATGGCAAAATCTATAAACCATGTGACTCTGCTCGGAAATCTCGGGAAGGCTCCCGAGGTGAAATACACACCGAAAGGGACTCCAGTCGCTCGCCTCTCGCTCGCCACAAACCAGCGATTTAAAGACCAGGCCGGACAATGGCAGGATCGCGCGGAGTGGCATAACCTGATTCTCTGGTCGCACCTCGCGGAGATCGCTGGAAAGTTTCTACACAAAGGATCGAAAATCGCAGTCGAGGGAGAGCTCCGAACGCGATCCTGGGAGCCCGAGGGAGGGGGATCGAGGCACTACATGACAGAGATCATCTGCTCAGAGCTGGTCATGCTCGATCCGAAACCGAAAGACGATAAACCCGAGCCTCAGCCTGCGAACACTGGTCCGATCACAGACGAGGATATACCGTTTTGATTTTGTGTCCCTGTGACTGCTGCATCGAGCTCGATGGTTTCGACAGTCCCCAGGCCTGCAGATTTTGCTCGCTGTGCTCCGCCTGGTTATGCGATCGCTGTCGCAGATCTCCGATCCGTCGAGCTCGCTGCGCAGTGTCGAGATTCTTCCGGAGATTTCAAACGTGACACAAAAATTTTGCTGCACCTGCTGCGCGAGGCCTATCGATGCGGGAGAGGTTTGCGATTTCTGTATCGCGGAGTTTGGCTCTCCTGATGAATGTCCCGACCGATTCTGCAATTACTGCGGGAAGGATCTCCGCAACCTAGGCGGGATCTGCGACTGCGAGGTTTAAAGTGATCTCCTTCGATCGTGCAATTGGTTTCTATCGCTGGTGTGCCTGTCGCGATCCCCTGGAGGATCTCGCGGAGGATCGGATCGATCCGGAAGATGTCAGCACCTGGCCTGCTGGTAACTGTCCGACTAATCCACTGTGGCGAGAATTTCACAGCTCCCGCCTCGATCAGCGAATCTGCTTTACTCTGGTGCGCCGGTGAATCTATTTCCGAAATCGGTGCTGCTGTCGTTTCTCCCTCAGTCCGGATCGGTGCGAGTGAACTGGGAAAAACTCGCGAGGCCTGATCGAGTGCAGGAGATCGAGATCCGGATCACACCGGAACACCTGCAGGCCTGCACCGATTCCGGAAAGTGTGTCGAAGGCTGTCCAGCTCGCGAGATCTATCTGCTCGCGAGGCTCCTGATCCGCGAATGAATGGCGCACCTTGGCATGAGACAGACAAAAAAATCCTTTTGTCCAGGCTGCTTTTATATGTTCGACTGGTGCAGTGTGATCGATGCGCCCGATCAGGAGATCGCACCGAAAGACGGAGAGCCCTCTCTGTGTTTGAATTGTGGCAGGCTGCTGATCTATCGCGGGGACCAGGCGCAGGCCGCGACAGCCTCGGATGTTTCCGACCTGATGTCCGATTCCGAATGCTGGAAAAAAATCGAGCAGATCCGCGAAGCGATCATGCACCGAGGCCGATACTATGATCCATCAAAGCAGTGAAGAAGATTTTTACAAGGATCGGACAGTGCTCGATCTCCCTCGCCTGCACTGTCCGCACTGTGATCCTGATCTCGAATTTGAGGAGCTCGGGATCGAGCTGCTCCCCGATAGCCTGGTCGTGATCCTCTGCGTTCGATGCGGTTGGGAAATCCGAGCCGATTTCCCGAGGCTCCTGGTCGTGTCCCTCGCGCCTGCCTAAAAATAATCGCAGGCCTCCGGAGTCGGATCGGTGCAGACAATTCCCTGCGCACCATCGAGGGGACAGGTCGGAGCCAACAGCAGGCAGCTCGGGAGCGGATCCGGATCCGGCGCATTCAAACACAGCGGAGGCTCGGTCCCTGGTGAGCAGGGATCCGAGGCCGCGAGGATCGCGAGTGCTAGGAATATTTCCAGCATAAAATTCTCAGCTCACACCGACCAGGCGGACACCGACCTGCACAGCAGCTCCCACGATCGCGCCTGTCACCAGAGCACCGGCTGCAGGCTTACTCTGCACAGTGTCATAAACCAGCAGGACTGCAGCTCCGATCGCTGCAGCGACCAGGACCGAAAGCAGATCCGGTGCTTTCATGCTGCGCCTGCTGGTTTTTTTCTCGGCTAGATTTACGCGACCCCTGCACCGTCGATCGAGAGAGCGACAGCACACACCGAGAGTCCCTCCAGTTTTTGCGGTTTCCATCCGTCTTTTGTTTTCCAGTGCTCGACTCCGACTCGCTCGACCGGAACTGCATAGATCTCCGAGCCATCCGAGATCAGGACAATCGAGTGTGTGATTTCATCACCATCGAACATAGAGAGAGAGTGACACCGACCAGGCGGATCCGCGAGTGTCGCTCCTGCACTTTCAGGCCGCGAGCTGCTGTGTCACTGTCGCCTGGTACCGATCGCGGAGAGCTGCAGGAGTGATCCCAGGCTCGCCGGTGTCCGGAATGAAATCGCGATAAGTTTCGAGGATCCTCGCTCCGTGTCGCTGTCGGTCGAGAATATTCCAGGCCTGCTGCGCTCCCCAGGTTTTGAACAGCTCGCGGATCCCGATCCCCGTCGCATAGCGCACCGGATCCCAGATGTATTTTCCGCTCGCATCTTTCGCGTTCGGATCTGGTACCTCCCTGCGACCAGTGAGCAGCTCCAGGCCTGCGAACGGATCGAACTCGCGAGCATTCGTTTTAACCAGGTGCAGGCTGCTGAGATTTTCGGGGACTCTGCCTCCCATCTGATTCTCGACCCTGGTCACTACTGGGAAGCACTGCAGCTGCTCGGGATCCTCCAGGCCTGGGATCGCGGCCTGCGCTCGCCTCGCCTGCTGCGAGATTGGGAGCTCGATCGCGAGCCACTCCAGGAAATCGGGGAGCTCGGGGAGCAGCAGAGGTTTTCGATCCTCGGGTTTCGCGATCGCGTTTTCCTGTCCCCAGGCTTTTCGCTCCTCGCGGATCGTGCGCCTACACCATCGATCGTATTCGATCTTCCGCTCTGCCACTTTGTCATAAACTCGCAGACAGCTCGGTCGCTTTCCCCAGTAGTAGGTTCCATAAAATTTTTTCCCCATCTTGCTCTCCTGGGAAAACTCCGCGAGCCATTGTTTCCGCTTAACTCTGATGTGATCTCGAAACCAGGTGAGAGCGATTCCTGCAACATCAGCACAGAGATCGATCCTCGACACTCGATGTCGGAGGGGATCCCCGTCGAGCAGATCCTCGACCGTCGAGCACATCTCGCCTAGCTTTTTTGTGCCGGTGTCGAGCAGCTCAAGTTTCGAGGTTCCATACCTCCGCTGCTCCAGGTGCATGATCGCATCGAATCCGAACGGTCGGAGATCCCCGACTGCGAGGTAATGTTTCGACGGTCGGAAACTCGCGAACCTGGGATTCCCTCGCAGCTCCTGCTCTATCGGTTTGAATTGTTTTCCGAACCCGTTCCCACGCTCGGAAATTACCTCGATTTTGTCTATCATCGATGTGCAGACACACATCGAGCGCAGCACTCCGGAGGAAGGCTGTGCTCGACCTAGTGAGCTCCTCTGCGCCACTGTGGCGAAGAGATCCGGCTATTAGTCCCGCCGGATCTCGCAGTTTTCGTCACCTCCACAAAAACCCGTTGCTGGCATACCTCGGGGAGATCGCTTGCGATCGACTCCCCGAGGTACCGAGAGAGCTGGTGAGCTCTGCTCCCCAGGCCCCTCGCGCAAACTCTTTTCCCCATACCCGCATTCGCGCACCGGCGCAAAAAAAAGCACCTCCCCGATCCGAGGCAGGTGCGCTCCTGCATGCTCGGTCGTGGGAGGTGCCAGATCCCCAGGCGATCGGAGATCGGCTCTAGGATCGCCTGGGATCGTCGCGACAGGGGGAAAAAATCAGTGTACCTGGAGGGGAGGCCTGGTGCGGTATAAGTCGGGGTTGAATGGTTTGCGAATCCTCCAGAGCCCCAATTGTGCGCCCAGGCCTGCGCCCATTGTTTACAAACTCGATCCTGCTGGTCGGCTGCTGATGTTTTGTTTTTTCCTGCGCCGGTGTGTCCACGGTCGAGAGCTCCGACCGACCAGGCCTGCTGCTTTCCTGCGCCGGTACGCTGCTTTCGTGTCCGCTGCGATCTGTGGGAACCTTCGCCGGTACTCTCTCGCCTGCTCTGCAGTAAAGGCCATTCGCTGCGCTCCTGGGACAGCACTTTGCAAAATCGAACGGTTTTGTTATCTTCGCGATTGTCTAGGTCGCGCATACCCGAGAGGGTATGCCATGAGAGGGAAAAAAAACAGTACCTCTCAGAGATCACAAAGGCCGCGAGTCTGATTCCCTCCAGGACAGGATTCGCGGCCTCTGTTTTTTCTCGCACCAGGTTAGCTCTCCCGAGGGGAGCGATCCGTCCCCTCGACTATCACTCCGCTCGATCCCGCTCCTGGCGAGAAAGGCCCAGGATCTCCGCTCTCCGTTTTTCAAACCACAGAGCGAGCTCGATGCGATTCCATACGCCCAGGCGATCGAAGATTTCCCGCACATAGTTTTTTTCAGTACCGACAGCGAGTCCGATCTCCTGCGCGATCTGATGATCGTGCGCTCCGCGAGCGATCAGAGCAACAATGCGCTCCTGCCGCTCGGTTAGCTTGCCCTCACTGAAACCTTTCGGCAGTTCCTGGAACTCCGACACTGCAGCGATCTCCTGAAAAGAAAAACTGTCAGCTGCACTCTCCTGATTCCGTCTGTGATCCCGTACTGCAGATAGAGGCCTCGGATCCGTTTCCCGATCGCTCGGGGACTCAGGCCTGTCTGTTGCGAGATCTCTCGATCGCTTGCTCCCTCCAGCAGCAGCGACTCGATCGAACTATCCGGAATTTTTTTCTGCAGAAAAAATGTTCATAGGTCGGAGATCCTACTGCTCGACAAAAGTGAGACTCGCTGTCACGACTCCTGTCACTGCTGCAACTGTCTGCACCTGGAATCCGCCTCCGGTCGTGCCATTGTGAAAATTCACGAAACCCGAGAGATCGATCACAAATGGCTGTGTCCCGAGGCTTACGTCATACATCGCAGTGCCTGCAGTCGCGGGAGAGGTGCATGCATTTTCGGTGATGTCGCCTGCAGCCGGTGCCACTGCTGCATTGTTATTTCCGACCTGCAGCGATTGTGGAGTAAGGGAGGTGCAGGTTCCGCCTCGCGCTGCGATCCGCGACACTAGAATCTCGCAGGCTGCAGAGCAGCTCAGTGTCAGCGTTTTGTATGCGGGATTTACGATCATGGTGTTAGTCGCGAAGTGTTCCAGGATCACACCATTGATCGCGGGGTTTGTGACTTTCCCCATGACTACCCAGGCGAAAATCGATCCGGGAGTTATGCTCCCCTGGTCGCTCGCCATCTCTAGAAAATTGTCCTTAACGCCGGACACCATTCCGCGAGTACCAAACGTAGTGGTCGAGATGATCGGATACAGGCAGAACAGATTCAGGCCTCCCGCCTGCACACAATCGGGAGCGACATAGTTGCTGATGCTGTTGTACTGATTCCCTCCGTAAAAATTCGCGGCTCCGTTGTGGCCGTCTTGAATGATCCCGCCTGCCTGCGTTCCGAGAGCGAGTCCCTGGATTGTGGAGCTGGTGCCTGGGACCGTCCATCCTCCGATCGGGACAGGAAACTGATTCGCTGCAGTCTGTGTCGATCCGAGCACCTGGGATCCGGTGACTGGGATCGGAGTCCCTGCGCTCAGGCCGCATCCTCCCGCTGTGGTTTGCACTGCGAAAATGTCGGCTGTGTCCGGAGATCCCGCCTGTGTAGTTGCGCCGGTGAATTGTGCAGTAAGCAGCGCAGCAGCTGAGACATTGAAAAAGATTCCCACGGTCGCAGAGACTGCCACCGTTTTCGGAAAGATCTGGTTTGTAATTGTCTGCGCCCACTTCGCAGGGAACTGCTGGAAACTTTTTACCGAGGGATCGCCTGTCTGCCACAGTGCGACCGTGAAAGTGTGAGAGCTAGTCGGATTGTTGTTCGTGATGTAGAGACAGATCTGCGTGTTTGGATTCAGCACCTGGAAAATGAAATTGTTATTCACCGAGGCTGCTGTCGTGCCTCCCCAGGAGAGGCCTCGACCGAGGATCGTGTATGTGTTCAGGCCTGGGATCGTGACATCCTGCTGTGACCAGGCGATCGGAGAGCAGAGCAGGAGCACCAGGGAGCAAAGTGCGACCTGGGAGATCCTCCACACTGCAGTTTTTTCTATGCTGCTTCTAGTGATTCCCCGCATGGTGTGCAATCCTCCGCTCCGCTCGACAGTCCCATCAGATCCGCTGCTCCGAAACTCGCAGGCATGATCTCGACAATTACAGCGACCTGTCCGCCGTTCACGTTCGACACTCCCCAGATGTCCCCTGTTACCCAGTCGGAATAGATCCGATCGTTTTGGATCAGCTGCAGACCTTGGATCGTGCCTCCGATCGTCTGCAGCAGAATGTCTCGGTTTTTGTTGAAAAACAAAATGCTCGCATCGAGCACCTGCATTTTCACGCGAGCGATTCGATCTCCGACTGCGACCAGTTTTTTCGGGATCGCTGCGCCGTTATTGTCGAAACTCATGGTGTAGATCATCGATCAGCCTCGGTGAAAATGTTCGGTCGTGTTCGGTGTCCCTTGCGAGTATTCCCCGCAAAAATCATTAGCAGCTGTCGGAGGAAATGCGACTGCGTTCGGTGCGAGACTCGCCTGCGCCATCGAGGGAGGGAATCGGTGACAGGTTCCGGCTTTCGACCAGAATCCGCAACTATTGCAGGGACCGACAATCCCAGGAGTCAATCGCGGCCTGGTCTGTCCTGGTCGATTGCCTGGTCGATCGTCGCGATCGGGATCGTGTCTCTGCGCTGCGAGGCTCGGGACAAACACAGCGACCAGGGAGAGCAGAGCTGCTTTTATAGCGAATCTGCGACCTGTGTTTTCCATTTCCTTATAACTCCAGGCTGATTTTTTCCTGCTCAGTGTTCATGCACCTTTGAGGCCTCCAGGCCTCGCGGCCGCGAGCTCCGCCGGCGGATCCCGCGGAATCCCGAAAGCTATAGTTTTTTGATCGCTCTCCGATCTGTTCCCATGTTCGGAGGTGCAGGCTCGATCAGCCAATCGTCTGCAGTGAGATCTCGCAGGCTCGGGGACCAGTGCCTCCGCGAGTGGGGATCGAGCAGCATCAGAAACTCGCGAGGGAGTCCCTCGACAAAACTGAGAGCCTGCAGGTACTCTCCCTCGCGCCATGATTTCCGCCTCACTGTGTCGCCGTTTTGCAGTGCCTCGATTGTCTCGGGAAATTTCATCGAGGCACCTATACACCAGCAGCAGCTCGAAAAACCGATCGATCGGGTTTCGTTTCAAAATCCGAAATGGCAGGAGCAACAGGGATTTTTTTACCGGCTCGAATCAGCTGCACTAGAACCCAGTCCCAACAGCTCGCAGCGGATCCGGTCCAGATCACTCGATCATCGAGCAGCACTCGCCACAACCAGGCACCGTCAAAATTCGCACTAGCCTCGATCCTGAATTTCCGGTGCTGCACATCTCTGCTCGGTCGAGATTCCGAACGTTATAGCCTGTTAGATCCTCCAGGTGCAACCTGACAGATTTACCAGTTGACACTCAGCCCTTGTTTCCGGTGAGAGTGTCGCGGCCTGGTTTCGGTGCGGGAGGTTTCGGACCAGGTGCAGGCCCAGGCGGAGGAGCTGCAGCGGACATCGGAGCCTCCGGAGGCCCTCCTCGGATCTCGGTGCAGACCGGACCAGGACAGTCGATGTGACCACCAGGCCCAGGCCATCCTTTGTCGGATTGGAAAATCGTTTCATCTACAGGACAGCGCAGTGTCGTCATATTGCCTCCGAAAAAAAATCAGTGTTTCTCGACCAGGCCCAGGAGCGGCCTCGCGAATCGACCGAGAGCCGGATCCTCCCGCCTGCCTGGATGCAGTGCTACGTTCCATTTGTCGAGCCCGACCACCAGGTACTTAGTCCCGAGCAGCAGCACGATCCCCAGGCCGACACCGATCGCGAGATCTCTGCTCATCTGAGAGTCACGTTATAAAGCGGCCTGGTGAAAGGCGAATATTTTCCGGGATACACTTTCGGCATTGTCACCGATCGTTTCCCGCCTCCCTGCACTGCAGCGATCAGGCCATTGATGCCGGTGTAAGCCGGTGCTCCTCCGCCTCTGAAATCTCCCCAAAAAATGCAGCATCCTGCAGTGCATTGTTTATTGCACTGCCCGGCTTGTCCGACAGAATCGCTCCAGGCTGTCCCTGCTGCGCCGGTGTGCCCTTTCATAGTCGTGTAAAGGTACTGATCGAGCTGGTGCAGCTCGGAGATGGTTCCCGCCTGGTCCCTGGTCGCGTTCCAATACGCGACAATTTTCGGGATCGCTTCGTCGAAAATCGATGTCATTTCCGCATTATGCGAGTTTTCGCTGGTCGCTCCTGCCACTCGCTTTTTGTGAGCTGCGAGAATCGGTGCCACGATCGCGGATCCGATCGCGATAATTGTCCCCGCGATCGGGATCGCAGAGGCTCCCTTCAGTGCTGCACCGAGCGCACCGGATTCGATCAGAGAAACTCCTGCGCCTGCAGCTGCGAGTCCCTGGCCGACTGCATCTGCTCCGCCTGTCGAGGGAGGAGAGAAAGTGCTCACTGGAAGGATTCGCGGAGGTGTGACACCGACTGCAGTCCTGGGAGGCTGCACCGGATAGCTGATCGCAGGCGGAGAGTTTCCGCCTGGTGCTGCATTGTAACCAGGACCGAGAGCGAGTCGAGCCTGCGCAGTCAGCTGCTGTCGATTCAAAATGTAGAGCCCGACCACTCCGACCAGGATCCCCAGGATTACATTCATGCGAGTTTGCTCCCTCCGGATCCGGAACTCCCTCCGCTGAAAAATCGGATCCCTGGTTTACCAGGGACTAGCGGTCGCCTGGTCGGAACTGGAGGCCTGCGGAAAAACTTCGCGAGCACCGGCGCGCGAGGAGCTGGAGGCCTGGGGAGGATCGGAGTCGCGACCGGAGGAATCGGCCTCCCTGGTGCATGCACCGGATCCGGCGCAGGATGATCTCCTCCCGAGCAGCAAGGGTGCTCCGCTCCGATCGGTGCGAGGGAGTCGTTTATGTTCGCTGGTGTCTGCTCGATGTCGGTGAGCATCGGAGGTGCAAAATCATCCGGCTCGCCTGCGACAAAGGCTCCGTGTTCCTGCGCTGTGTCATCACTGACAGCGGAATTGTCGAGCAGCTCGCTCTCGACTCGATGCGAAAATGCGGAGAGTGTCCGCCCCTGGGGAGTGTTCAAAGGATGCGAAGCGAATCCCCGCGAGATCCTCCCGATCAGCCAGAGGCCTCCGACAATTAGCGCGATCGGTGCGAGCACTTCCATTTTTTCCCCTCACTCGAAACTTTGTCCGGTGCCTTTGTCGTATGCCCACTTAGCAGCGACAAATACAGCGACCAGGACCAGCAGAATTAAACTCGTAGGCTGTACCTGTCTCGCCATTTTCACAGAGCCGACATTAGCGACTCCGGCTGATTTTCCTGCGCACCGAATGCAGGCGCATAGGTACCATCGACCGTCGAGTCCGGTGTGCTAGTTGCCCAGGCCGCGATCTGATCGATCCGGTTCGGAGCAATAATGCTAGAAAACAGTGGGACTCCTGCAGGTTCATTGTTTCCGCTTACAGTGTTCGTCCCTTTCGCGTGGAGAGCGGCCTGCTGCGCTGTCGCAGAGCTCTGGTGTTTCCAGATCGCATAACCTGCGACACCGACCAGGCCGAGGATCAGGATCCATTTTGTTGTTTCCATCTGCTCACCTCACTGCAGAGTCATCACTCCGGTGTCCTCGCCGGTGTTCATATCGTCGATCGGGTTTTCGTAATCGCTCGGGCTCTGGTTATAACCTGCCTCGGTGATCGCCTGGGGAGTCGAGACAGGGACATCGGTCCCCAGGCC
>Ga0126371_10005435_pt1 | contig 11311 bp, 18 predicted proteins | sample PanSoiMetaPlot_4_FD_110145 | JGI IMG/M metagenome (GOLD analysis project Ga0126371, IMG submission 110145) | Tropical forest soil microbial communities from Panama - MetaG Plot_4 | ecosystem: Environmental > Terrestrial > Soil > Tropical forest > Bulk soil | place: Panama | collected 2016-02-17
AAAAAAGATAACTCAATCCGGCAGATAGCCCACACACTTCCTTGGCATGTGAACGCAGCGTTATGTCAGAGACCCTACCACATTATCGTGTGTACAACTTTAAAATGTTCTGTTTTATTTGGTTGACGACGGTATGATGACAACTTGCGGGGGCGACGCCGGTGACTGCGCTGGAAGCATTTCTCCTTGGAGTGATGGTAGCCTGGACACCCTCTCTGGTCGTTTTGGCTTGCTTTGTTCGACGCGCGCCAAGTGCGCCATATGACGCCGCACCCGAGCGCCAATATCCAATCAACGCCGCTAACGGCCGCTCAGGCCTGAACCCCACATCAACACTGAGATGAGAGCGAGTACGCTCCCGACCGTGACGCCGTAGCCAAACATATGCAACGTCGACATCCGCATCCTCCGGCGAACGGGCAGCAATTCCGCAACCTATAGTTCGGCCACCCGAGGCCGCCTGTGAAGTAGCTCACACCCCTGACATGTTACGGTCGCACCACGGTGCTCACAAGAGCAACGTCAGGATCCCGTGGGGCTCCAGGTGCCGCAATCGACCAAAAAGTTGTCGCGGAAGGGGAGGATCTTTCCGTCGCCGTCGAAGCCGATCTCGACCTCGTGAGTCTGGTCGCGCGAATGGCAGGCGGAGAGGAGGAGGTCGCGCAGCGGATACGCGACCTCGGACTGCTCCATCAGGCGCAGGATCGCTAGACATCCTCGATGCGCGTCGCCGCCAGCCGATTGCGCCGATCGGGCTCCTCGATGCCGAACAGCTCGGCCGCCCTTCGCGACGGCCTTGGCGGTCGCCGCCGTGACCACGCCCAGCGGTCGGCCCCGCTTTTGGATCAGGATGATTTGCCAGTGCGGCAGCGCCGGCTCGGCTCGGTCGTCATGCGAAGACCATATGCGGCGGCGCGCCGGGCGTCACCGCGCGACCGACGGGGGCTGACTTAATTTGCAGTTGGACGCTACTTGGCTTGTCCGAATATCCGCTCGATCGCCTGCATGACTGGCACAGTGAAATTCTTCTCCTCGTAGCAGAATTGCTCGACCTTGCTCAGATTTGCCTCGAAAGCTTTCAAGTCGAAGCTCGTGTTGTTTCGCAGTCCATTGTAAAAACCACTCAGCCAAAGGCCCACGGGTCGGGTGGCGCCAATCTTCCCGTGGACGAATTGATCACAAGTGATTTTGGAAACGTCGATCGTCACCTGCGCTTGTGCAGAGGCGAAGGGGGCGAGGATGAGGGAAAATCCAGCGATCACAATCCTTAAATACATAAGCGCTCCTTTGATCTTGGGGTACTTCTTGGGGACCGCCGCGATCTCACAATAACCGCCCGGAGGCCAATTTCCAATGTCGCTGCGTTGTTGACCGAGGCGCATCAGCTCGGCGGGGGCATCGCCATGCCGCTGTTCGCGCGGCGGCACGAAATTCGAACAAAAACGGTGCAAATCTCCCGAACTCTAATGCAACGAGTCCCGAACTAAGTCCCCAACTTCGCGAACCGTCCATCGGGTGGCGTTCACCCCGCCTGATCACCCCGCGCCCTTCCGGCAGCGGGCGAGCGATTGAGCCATCAAGGCCGGCGCGCCCGATCCGCGTCCCGAGGAAATACCGGCAGATCCCGGGCTCTTTCGCGGTGTCCGAACGGTCTTGGCGCCCGTATCGCACGAACAGCCTGATGATCGCTGAGGTTAAATTGCCATCCCGGAACTTACCCGCGGATGCGACGTTTCAGCGGTATGCGTCCGAAATACGCTGAAGAGGCCCGTGCTCGCGCTGAGGCGATGTTCAACCGTCGCCAACGGCAGAAGCCTGACGCTGCCGACACCCCAGCGGCTACGACGGAATACGGGGCAGCCCAACAGGCCGCATTGAAGCGCATGCTCGAATTGCGACGGCTGCGTCTCGCCCGCGAACGCAAGGACTGACCACGGCACCGGCAAAGGTCGATCCGAGGGGACTCTCCGAGAGGCCTCTTATTGTCCTTGACGTCGCGTGCGCCTGTTTTCACCAGCCCCGACGCGGGCTTGCGCGCGGATCTGACGTTCCGCACCGGTCGGTGAAGCCCGATCCGCATTCACGGCTTGCCGCCTCCCTTGGTAGCGAGCCGATGCGGCGACAGCGCGGATCCCGATCTGACAGTAGTGAGCAGCAAGATCAGGTTTCCTGTCGTGCTCCTGCGGTCTGCGAGGCACGGCCTGTTCCTCCTCGGTGTTTCGTATATTTCGTGCGCATCAGGCGGCGCGTTTGCGTGACGCTTGCCGCACCTGATGCAGTCCTGCGCTTGCCACCTCGTTCGAGCTGCTGACGAGCGCTTCCCCGAGGCTCTGGGCACCGCTCGCCACGGCCTGCGCTTGCTTGCTCAGAAACTCACTCTGTGCTTCGGCCCATTGGAGCGGATCTTTGCTGCGCGCCAGCCTGGTGCCGAGCTCGGCCGCATTCCCCATGGATTGCTCGAGGAGCGCCGCAGAGTGCTCGCGAATGCTGGAGGCCTGGTGGCCAAAGGCATCAGCCGCCCTGCGGACCGTTCTGAGCATTCCATCCAGCGCGCCAATCCCCTGCTTCAAATTTTGCTCGGTCAGTTCCGCGAACAAGGTTGATCCAAAGCCCGCCGCATGTGTCATTTGATCCAGTTGTTCCCGAGTGCTGTTCCCACGGTCTTTCGCCATGGCTATCTCTCCTCTGCGGGTCGTGACGGAAGCACGCGCGTCGCGTCACCGTTCTATGTTCTATTTGAAACGATACGGATGTGATTTGCGTTCCGATATTGTGATTTGCGTTCCGAAACTGTGATTGCGTGCGCAAGATTGTCACAGGCTACACTGCGTCCTCGCGGCCTCGGTGAGGAGCGTCCCGCGTATCAGCGCGGAACGCGTGGCATATCTGGGGGTATTCGCGCATGCACTCCAGCGCGCGGGAGGCCGTCAAGCCACAGCTTCGCCCAACTTGCGACGAGGGGACATAATCTTCGCAGGAGCGGAACGAACGACGGGATGGCGTGTTGGTAGCATGTCCGCCGCGCATTCCCCCCTCCCCCCGTGCTCGCGGTGGACACCAGCCCCGGTTCGCGCCGGGGCTTTTTCTTTGGTGGTGTGAACGTGGACAGTTTGGCGCGGGCTCCGGTCGCGCGAAACTCGGATCAGCCGCTGCAACAACAGCAGCAGATACCGCCGAAGGACCAAGCTCGGAAAGTTTGATCTGGACCGACCTCCAGGCCTGTGGTTGCTTCCAACCCGAGAGAGCAGCGACGCCCTGGCAGTCCCACTCTGCTGGGGCTTTCGTTTGGGACGGATCCTGGGGCGCAGCGATCGGCCGTGGCCGGGAGGAGAAGCCGATGAGCCGCAGCGTGTGGCAGCTTGCGATCGTCCTGGTCGCGCTGGGAACGACGACCGGTCACGCCGCGAAAATCACGCGCATGGCCCAGGTTGCGCGGCCGGACGCATGCTGGAAAGTTTGCTCGAGCGAATGTGCCGACCGATACAATACATGTGCCATGTCCTGTGGCGCGAATGGCAGCTGCGTCGAAGGATGCAGGAGCACGCTCGTTGCGTGCGGCACTCAATGCAGGCGCCAGTGTAACCGCTGATCTCGGTTGCCAACGGCAGCCTCGTCGATCCGCTGCGCCACCGCATACATCGATGCTGTCGCGCAGAATGCGCGGCAGGCCGCGGGGCACTCCGCTCATGCGATGAAGGTGACCCGACGGCCTCGGATGAGCCTCTCGTCCATGGCGCGAGGCTGCGCCCGGCGCAGCAAACGCGGCAAGGTCATACCAATGGCGGGGGCCGGCGGGTCCTGCATCCAAATAAACTGCCATTTGAGTCGGGTTTCAGTCGGACCAACCCCGCCGATTGTGGAATTTCGTTCGTTGGCCTTCCGTGCCTCGCGTTATTGGCCCCCCATTGCGCAGGCGCGGAAAGCCTTTGTTCCGGCGGCGGGATGTACGCCGCCGGGGCATGACAAACGCGGGGATAAAGCGCGGGGATAAAGCGATGAAGGACGCCAATTGCAAAAAGGGCGCGTCGAGCATGGCGAGGGAGGTCGCGCGATGACACTTGCCGAATTCGCCATGCCGCTCGTCGGGATCGCTATTGGGGCACGGTTCGGGCGACTCGTTGACTGGCCATTTTCGCCTCCGAAGTCCATCTGGCCGCGGCGGATCAAGGTGCCGCACAGCCTGAGCAATGGCGTGTTTTGGGCAATCGTCACGTGCCTGGTCGTAAGCTCGGGAGTGGCCGTCATCGAGCACATGTGATCGAGCGCGCGGATCTCGTCCGCCGCCGCGCAAGGTCACCATCCCGATACGCGGGGCGAACCGCTCACACTCGGAATGTGGAAGAGCACCATGGGCCAATACATCGGATTTCACGTCGACGGTGATCCCAACCATCCGCGCAAGACGACGCCGATCGCGACCGGCGCGACGCACGAGGAAGCATTTTCCTGCGCGCTGCAGAGGATGCTGACGCTGCCCATCCGTGGCTATATCGAGGTGCAGCAGCGCGACGATGTCACCAGCGAAGATTTTGGAAAGCTGACGGTCACGCTCGACACGCATTTCGCCAATCACATGTTCGGAAAAGCGTAGATCACGAAGCCCGAGAGCATGTATCGGCCATCTCCCACACGTTAACCCTTTCTTAACTCTGTCCCGCATTGCCCCAACCGGTCCGCGGTCTCGCCTTCCTTTGGTCAAGCCCGAGTCACCTGCTGGCCCCCGCCACGCAGCCGCGTGTCAGCGTGACATTGGAACGGGTGGTGCCAATGGCTTCGACACCGAGTTCGAGAGAGGCCGATGCGCCCTTCGCGGGCGATGCGGCCGCGACGACGACCGACAGCTTCACCGACGTTGAAGACGAGCTCGCAAGGCTCGTGCAGGCGAGCTATGCGCCGCGCATCTCACGATCGTTCGGAGCGGCGATGCTCGAGGCCGACAATCTGCGGCCGCCGATCCCGCGCGAGCCGCGATCGTCTGGCGCGGGCGGCACCCGCACGCGGGTCGCGATCGCGGTGTGCCTCGGCGCCGCCGCGCTCCTGGCGTGGCGGTCCTTTGGCAGCCCCGCCAGCGAGATCATGGCGACGTGGGCCCGGCCGTTCGCCTGGATCTCGGCGCGTCCCTCGGCGGCGGACCCGACCCCCGTCGCGCAGACGCCCGATCCGGCGCGCGCGCAGGCGGACGCGCCCTCAGCGGTCGAGGCGTCGGCGGCGCCGCCGGCGCAAGCCGCAGCGCAAGGTGCAGCGCAAGCCGCATGGCAAACAGGGGCGATCGTGCCGCCCATACCGCCGGTCGCGGACGCGCCGGGCGCTGCTGCGGCCGAGCGCCCGCCGGTCGAGACAAACGATCTCGCCGCCTTGCGTCAGAGCGTCGCCCAGCTCACCGCCGGCCAGGAGCAACTAAGTCGCGCGATCGCGCGGCTGCAGACCGAGAAGCCGCGGGGAGACAAGCCGCTGGCGGAGAAAGCCGACAAGCCGCAGCCCACCAAGCCGCCGTCCTCCGACAAGCCGCCGGCGGAGACGCCGCACGCGCACATGGTGCGCCGCGTGCCGGCGCATCCGACGCCGCCGGCCGCGGCGCCGGCGCGCAAGCCGGCGCCGATCGCACCGATGCCGACGCAAGCGGCGCGGCAGGTCGCGACGGTGCGCCCGGTTTCACCGCCGCCGCGACCGGCGCTGCAAATCCCATCGGAACCGCAGCCGGCGAATGCACCGTTGCGGCCACCGGCGTCGGTGCCCCAGCCCTGAGCGCGCGCGTCCGCTAAAATTGCCGCAAAATTGCGCGACGCCGCGCGAGCCGACGTCGGGAACGTCGGCCGGCGGCGTCACGAATGATCGTGGTGATTGGGTAGCGATGGGGCGCGTGGATTGCGCAATGACGGACCGCGGCTGTCGCGCGCCGCGTGTCGCGATGTTCCTGGCGCTGGTCATGCTCGCGGCATGCTCGCAGGAGCCCGCGGAGCAGACATCGGAAGCTGCCCAGGACCAATGGGCCGGCGCCCGCGCGGACTGCCGGGATGAGGTCGTCGCCGCATTCGAGCGGCGCAAGACGTCACCCCGGCCCTACCGGGAGGAGACGATCGCAACCGGTGACAACTGGACCTATCGCGAAACCATCGAATTCGTCCCGCCCGACCGGATGCGATTGAGCGCCAACATGGGATGGCTCATGCATACATATTACGTCCGGATCGGGCCGCGCGCCTGGGCCAATTGGACGCCGTTTCCCTGGGGATGGGGCGAGGAATACCCCGACGCCCGGCTCATGCAGATGAAGCTCGGCGCAAGCGCCGACGCCGCGGCCGCGCTGAATCTTCCTCCCCCGGTGTACGCGTGTCTCGGCAGGGTCGCATTCGCGGGCACGGCGTATCTCGGGTATCGGGTGCGACTCGAAAACGCGATCGTCGCGATGAGCTTCAACGGCGCAACGCGCGAAACACGCGATCGGGAGCTCGAGCGCAAGCTCGCGCAAATGCCGCAGAAGTGGCGGACCGTTTTGGTCGATCCGGAGAGCAGGCTCCCGGCCTACGCGATCGTGGCCGAGCAGGACCAGCTCGACAATCCGAGCTCAAAGGTGCGCTACACCTACCCGAATGCCATCGACATCACGCCGCCGCTGTGGTGCCGGCTCGGCTTGTGCCGCTCGATCGCGCGCTGAAGGAGGATGCGGGCCCGCCCGGTTCCTCAGCGGCCGTCAAAGGTGCCGCTGTTCATGTTGCGGTTCGGCGATGTCCGCACGCCCATGCCGGTGGTTCCGCGCGACCCGCCCAGCGTGCCGGCCGGATTGCCGCGCAACGTGCCGGCCGGATTGCCGCGCAACGTACCGGCTGGATTGCCACGCAACGTGCCAGCCGGATTGCCCCGCAACGTGCCGGCCATTCCGCCGCGGGCTTGCGCGCACGCAACGTCGATGGTTCCGGCCGCCAACAGGACCGCAAGCGCCGTCACCTGGATTGCTCGTGATGTCATTGCGTCGTCCCACCCTTTGGTCGCGATCGCGAGACGTCACCCCTCGGGGGCCAACGCGCGCAAACCGGGTGTGTTCCTGGCAAACCGCGCGCACCTCACCGAGAGCTCCGCTCCCGCGCGGCAAGCAAAGTCCATGAAAGGACGGTCTCGCCCACAACGCGCGGGGAGGACACGCACGAACTCATCCCGCCCGCAGCATTCGAATGACTGCGGGCGCGCGTTGCGCCCCGCTTGCCGAACTCAATCCGCGTTCGACACGCTCTTTACGTCGCCGGAGTGCGGCGGCTCAGCGGCCGATTGATCTCGCCACGTGTCCTTGTCTGTAGCAGGTTCCGCCGCCTCTTTCCCTCACGCTCGCACGACAATCCTGAAGCGTGGCGAAATCACACGCGCTGCGTGGTGCGCCGGGACTCACCCGCTCCGGCCCGCCGACGTAGTGGGCACAATAGGTGACGGCGTTTGCAGAGCCGATGGTGCAGAGAATGACGAACAGCGCAGAAGCGGCTGCCGTGGTTCGGGGATGACGCATGACTTCCTCCGCAGACCCTCCCCGCCGCGGTGCCGCCAGTTCTGATCCCTTTCGTGCGCGACGCCAAGAGCAAACGGGATCATTTTTTTTCAAATCAACGGCAGAACCCGGCAGCGGAGCGATCCGGACACAGAATGGTCGAATAACCTATTTGGCGCGCCACTTGGTATCTTGAAACCTCGCGGCCAAAGACGGACATGCGACTCGGACCATCGATGATGAGGTGCGCAAAAGGTCGCAGCCGCCGCGCATCCGCGTCCCGCGTCCATCCACCTCGACAGAGGGCACCTCTACATCGCGCGCGGTTCGGTGTATGACATCGGTCGAGGGCACTGGGGTCGCGTCGGAGCCAGCGATGAGCGTTTCGTTGCGTGTGACACCATCGTTCGTCACTCTCTTCCTCTTCGCCTGTGCGATCGTCGCGGCGATATCGCTGCCTGCGCCGAGCCTCGGGCAGGCGCGCGCCGCGGCCGCCGCCGAACAGGGTCAGCCGCCCGCACCGGCATCGCCTCAGAAACATCACGTGAGGGGGGCGTACATCGTCTGCCCGACGTCCGACGTCCACTCCTGCCACAAGAAGTTCGTGCACAAGCACCGCGCCCAGGGTCACTGACGGCCCACTGACGGCTCTGGCGAAGCGGCCTTGCGGACGACGATCCGTTCGACCACCATGCGTCGGGAATGCGGCCGGGATCGTTCGAGCCGAAAGGGGCACGCGATGCAGTCCAGACGTTCGTTCCTTCACCTCGGAGGCGCCGCCGCCGCGGCGCTCATCGCCGGACCGGCGTCCGCCGCACCCACGGCGGCGTATCATGGATCGGCAAGAGGCGGCGGCACCATCACGGCCATCGATGACGCGGCGCGCACCTTTACGTGCATTCGCCGCGGGCGGCGTGCCTGGACGTACCATACGAACGACAAGACGCAGTACCGCGTCGGCCAGGAGCAAGGATCGTGGTCGGACCTGAAGGTCGGCGTGGTCGTGCAGGTGCGATGGCATCACCGGGACGGGCGGCGCCTGGCCGATCTCGTCGTGGTCCGGGTGCGACACCGGAGCTGATGCGTTCGCCAACCTGCGAGCGCCGATACGCGTTATGATGCGCGCCTCGCGTCGTTGCGAGCGCACCGCTCGATTACCCGCCGTTCGCGCTCGCATGCTCGACGCGAACGGCAACCTGCACCGGCAGGAACCGTTCTTGTCACTGGATTGTTGGCCTCTTGTCGATGTCCCGCGCAAAGCGGAGAGTTTCCGATGGACCTGCGCTCAATTGTTCTCGCCGTATTGAAGACCGACGACAGCCACGCGTTCACGTATGACGAGGTCGTCAAGGCCGTCACGGACCGGGTGGAGAGCGAGGTTCGGGAGGCGCTGAACGAGCTTGCCCGCAGAGAGCAGATCGTTCGCCATATCGGCGGGCGCGATCATCCCTGGCTTTACCAAGCTTTCCCGATCGAGCGTGAATTCGAAAATGCCGGCTGATGCGGCACCATCGGCGCGATGCGCCTGTGATCCGCGTGTGCGTTCTCGCGTGACGGCGAACGCAACCACGGTCAGTTCTCCCGGCATCCAGACGCGAATGACGCATAACCGCGCAGGGCTGCGCAAAAACAGACAGCGCCGAAAACCGCTCTGATAACGAACGCGTCAGTCCGGCATCCGACTCGTCGCTCGTCTTTCTTCACTTTCTTGAATGGCCGAACGTAAACCCTCTCGGTCGCGGTAAAGCCTTTACCACTGGCATTTTACTGCTCGATCACCGTCGCAGCTCGCGTCTCAGTGAGAAATCTGTGCACGGCTCCGGCGCGCACGACAGTTGCCCGAGTTGCAACGCATTGCAGCCTCAATGCGCGCCCACGAGATGGAATGCTTTTCCATCGCTCAATTTGGCGGCGTGACCGTCGGGCGCGCCGGAGAGGCGGACACATGCCGGAGCGCGGATCGAGGTTCGAGTTGAGTCTGTGCGGGTTGCGTTTGTGCGTCTTGCATCAGTGCCGATTGCGTCAGTGCCGATTGCGTCAGTGCGTGTTGCGTTCGTTCGTGTGGGGTGTGGTGGCGGCAGGCGCGGCGTGCATGGGCGCCGCGCCGCCGGCCGAGGCGTGCACCCTCAAGCCGAGTCAGTCGGCGCCGCAGGGGCAGCACTGGTACTATCTGCTTGATCGGGCCAAACGCCAGTGCTGGTATCTCGGACCGTCCGGGCTCGCAGTGCAAACGGGCGTGACGCGATTGCGGCATCGCGCAGCGGTCTCGCACGCGAGGCCACCGGAGAACGCGGCAGCAGGACCGGCCGCCGCACCAGCCGCGCCGCATGCCACCGAAGCAGTTCCGGCCGCCGCACCAGCCGCTGCCGACAGTGCAGACACGCACGCGCCGGCACCGCCGCCGCCCGAGGCCGCCGGAGTTTCGGAGCGGTTATTGGCGGTCGAGCCGGCGCCGCAAGAGGCGGCCGGCGAGAGCCGATCGCCCGAAGCGGCCGTACCCGCGCCGGCGGCCGAGCCCGCGCCAGCGACAGAGCTCGCGCCAGCGACAGAGCTCGCGCCAGCGACAGAGCCCGCCGAGGCGCTGCAACCGGCCGCGACTGCGCGGCCCGCGCGGGCCGTCCGCAACGACGATCACACGGTTGCGTCGATCATGGTCGCGGCGGCGCTGCTGCTCGCGATCGTTGGCGTGCTCTGGGCCATGCGCTTCCGGAGCGGACGCACGGTGCGCGCCGAAACGCCAAGCGTGCCGCCGGAGCGGCCCGCGCCAGCGTGGTTGCCGACGCCGCTCGTCCTGGCGCGCACGGTGGTGCGGCATCGTCGGCCGTCGGGCGCGCGGGATCATGCGACCGCGATCGGCCGGGCCCGATTGGCCGACGCCGCGACGCCGCGCGGGGATTCCGCCGGCGCGACCAGGCGATCGCCGTGAGCTGACGACGACGCCTCAACAAGGGTCGCCGGTGCGCGCACAGTCATGCGCGCAGTATTCCCCAAATAGCCGCCGCGCGTTTGCGCGCAGCCTCGACACCGCGGGCCCGAATCAGATTCAAACATGCGAGGGAGTCATCAGAAATAAGGTGGCACACATGGAACCCACGCTGGAACCTACGTTGGAACATCGCATTCGGGAACGCGCCTACGCGATCTGGCACGCGCACGGCCAGGCCGACGGTCACGCGCATGAGCACTGGCTCGCGGCCGAGCGCGAGATCCTCGCGTCGCTGAGCGTTCCTCCTCCGGAACCTCAAGCGAGCACGCCGCGCAAGCTGGTCAGGCGCATGCGGGCCGACGACCGCGCGGCCCCGCGCGCGGCACGGCCCAAGAAACGGAAAGCTTGATCATCGGTGGGCACGCGCCGCAGCGCGGCGCTTCGCCCATCCTGCGGTTCCTCACCGGCCGTTGAGCGTGCCGTTGTTGGTGGTGCCGTTGAGACGGTCTTTGGCGCGCGGGGGCGAAATCCTCCCGCGGGTCGGTGAAGCTCAATAGGGTGGGGTTGAGCACAGCGAAACACATCACCCGGCAAAACACGTCATGTGAATCGCAAGCGGAGATTCAGCCGATGGGTTTCGCTCCGCTCAACCCATCCTACGAGCGACCGCCGATGCCGGGCCGGTTACGCGGCATTGCGCGGAGCAGCCACGCTCGACGGCGACGCGAACTTCCTGAAGCGCCTCGCCGCCCCGCAGAAGGCGAAGAAGGAGGCCGAGGCCACGACGCAGGAGGGGGCGGACGGCGCAATAACGTAGGCAGCAGTCACGTTCAGGTCGCTTCCGAGAGCCTCCACAATGGCCGATTGATTGACTTCTGTCGGAACAAAAGTTCCAATCTCGTTCAGCGGCC
>Ga0126371_10005436_pt1 | contig 11310 bp, 9 predicted proteins | sample PanSoiMetaPlot_4_FD_110145 | JGI IMG/M metagenome (GOLD analysis project Ga0126371, IMG submission 110145) | Tropical forest soil microbial communities from Panama - MetaG Plot_4 | ecosystem: Environmental > Terrestrial > Soil > Tropical forest > Bulk soil | place: Panama | collected 2016-02-17
CTCGCTGTCGACGGCTGCGAGGTCGCCTTCGTCGGCCGCCGCGGCGCCGACATCGCCGGGCGCAACAGGGACATGGAGCTGATGGGCTACGGGGTGGACGCCCGGCTCGTGATGGACCCTGACCGGCCGACCGGCACGTGCGTGGTCATGATCACCCACAAAGGCGACCACACGATGCTGTCCGACCCCGGGGCCAACGCCGCGCTAGCCCCCGACGACATGCCCGAGGACCTGTTCACGCCAGGTAGCCACCTGCACGTGTCTGGCTACACGCTCCTGAACATCGGCTCCCGAAGCGCCGTACTCGCCGCTCTCGGCCGCGCCCAGCAGGTCGGCATGACGATCTCCGTGGACGGCGGCTCGTCTGCGCCGCTCGGCCGGGTCGGTGCCGAGCCGTTCCTCCAGCTCACCAACGGCGCCTCGCTGCTGTTCGTGGAGCCCGACCAGGGCAAGGTGCTGACCGGGCGGGACGATCCCAGCCAGGCCGCCAGAGTGCTGAACGCGTGGTACCCGCAGGTGGTCATGCGGCTCGGCACCGAGGGAGCGATGATGTACGCGGGCGGGCGGCCCGACCCGATCAGAGTGAGCGCTCCCCCGATCGAGCGGATCATCGACAGCACCGGCGCCGCTGACGCCTTCATAGCGGGCTTCCTGCCGGCCTGGCTGGACAAGAAGCCGCCCGGCGAGGCGCTGGCGAGCGGCTGCCGCCTTGCCACCCAGTCCCTCAGCCTGGTCGGCGCCCGCCCGATGCTCTAGCGCTCGGTCAGGAGCCGCGCGGCTCTCGCTCGGCCGCCAGCAGTCGCCTGCAGTCGAACAGGTGATGCGCGAGCTCATGCGCGGTGCGCCGGCCGATCCACTCGACCGCGCGGACTGCTCGAACTGGCCAGGGATACACGCCAGTGCGCTGCCAGCCGTCCTCACCCAGGCCGCCCAGCGTGTCCGCGAGCTGGCGGGCTGACGTCATGAGCTCACGGGCTACCGCGAGCGGATCCTGCTCGTTGTAGCGCTCCTCGATAGGTCGCTCGTCTCGGCGCATGGACGTGAACGCCGGCGTATCCTCGGCCTGCGCCAGCAGGACCCGGTCCCGCTGGAAGCGCAGGACGTCGCGCACGTGACAGCCGTATTCGAGCGCAGACCAGCTGCCCGCACGTGGGTGTGCGCGCAGTCGGTCGACGTCGACAGAGGTCAGCAGCTGCCGGTGATCGTCAGCGAGCGAGATCAGCGCCTCGAGGACCTCGCCGTGGCCGAGTGACTCGAACTCGTATCCGCACTCCGCGCAGGCCGCCATGAATCAAGCTTGCCTGAACGCGTCGGCGCCGAATATGTGCTGGCGCGACCTCCCGGCTAGCCTGCCGCAGTGAACTCCTACCTGACTGACCTGTTCTCGCTGACCAACCGCGTGGCCGTCGTGACCGGCGGAAGCTCTGGCATCGGCCGCGCTATCGCCCTGGCGCTCGGCCAGGCCGGGGCCCAGGTCGTGATCATCGCTCGCAATCCGGCGAACCTCACCGAGACGGTCGACCAGCTGACGAGAGTCGGCCGCACAGCCGCGTCGGTGAGCGCCGACCTGGGCGACCGGGCCGAGCTTGCCAGGGCCGCCGACGAGGCGGCGGACGCATTTGGGCCGCCGGACATTCTTGTGAACTGCGCGGGCATCAACATCCGGCCGCCGCTGGGCCAGCTCACCACGCAGCAGTGGGACGAGCTGATGGCCGTGAACCTGACGGCCCCGTTCCTCCTTGGCCAGCGTTATGGTCCGCAGATGGCCGCGCGTGGCTGGGGCCGCATCATCAACATCACCTCGCAGCAGGCCGACCGGGCCTTCGCCAACAGCGGCGGCTACGGCGCCAGCAAGGGCGGCCTCGCGTCACTGACCAGGTCGCAGTCTGAGGCCTGGGCCACCAGCGGCGTCTGCGCCAATGCACTGTGTCCTGGTTTCGTCATGACGCCGCTGAATGCGCGTCTTTCCGCAGACCCGGCGGTCGTCGCGGCGCTCGCCGCGCGGACAATGGTCGGCCGGAACGGCCAGGCTGAGGACTTCGCCGGGGCTGCCGTGTTCCTGGCCGGCCCGGCGAGCGCCTACGTGACCGGCCAGGTCATCCGCGTCGACGGCGGCTTCTCCGCGACGTGACGCCGGGGTCGACGATCGGGACGGCCCGAAGGAATCCTCGCCTCGCGCTGCCGGGCGTAGGCTGGGCCGGCGTGACGTCCGATGAGCAATGGCTGACCGCTGTGTGGCCGCGCGTACGTCCGCACCTGCCAGCCCCTCCGGCCGCGGTGGTCGAGATCGGGTGCGGGCCGCTTGGCGGGTTCGTGCCAAGAATGCGCGCGGCCGGGTATGCCGCCGTCGGCGTCGACCCTGATGCGCCCGAGGGGTCGTGGTACCACCAGGTCGAGTTCGAGAGTTACGACATGCCTGAACCTGCACAGGCTGTCGTAGCCTGCACATCGCTGCATCACGTGGCAGACGTTGCCGCGGTGCTTGACCTGATCAGCGCAGCGCTGGTGCCCGGTGGCTCGCTGGTGGTCGTCGAGTGGGCGCGAGAACGGTTTGATGAGGCGACAGCCCGGTGGTGTTTCGAACGTCTCCCCGCGCCTGCGGACCCGCCCGGCTGGCTGCGACAGCGCCATGACGAGTGGCGTGCCTCAGGCCTGCCCTGGCCGGCCTACTGCCAGGCGTGGGCGGAGGAGGAAGGCCTGCACGCGGGCCAGCACATTGTCCGCGAGCTCGGCACCCGATTCGAGCATCAGGCGTTCAGCTACGGGCCTTATTTCTTCGCCGATCTGGCCGGCGTCAGCGAAGGCGACGAGCAGGCGGCGATTGACGCCGGGATGATCCAGGCCAACCGCATCTCCTGGGTGGGCCTGCGCCAGTGAGATAACCGGCAGTTCAGGCCTGTAGTCCGTGCCAGGACCAGTGCGGCATGGCCAGCCCAGCCGGGACGTCATCGGCCGAGTCGTGGTAGCGGGCCATCGTGGTCGTGGTCGCCCACGCGAAGTAGTCGTGCAGCACCTGCCGAAGCGGCTCGTCGGTCAGCCCGACGTCCGCCAGCGCCCGGTCGAAGCAGCTGATGGCCCGCCGGTCCATCTCCTCGTGCGGGCCGTTGCCGCTGTGGATCCGCACGACCGACGTCTCGTCGCCGTAAGCGTCGGAATATGCCGCCGGTCCGCCGAGGGCCTCAGCCCAGTAGGCGGCGAGCCGCTCGCTGTGCTCGGGGTGAAATCCATGGCTAAAGGCGTGACTGACGACCTCGTCAGCCATGACCTGGGCGTGCCAGGCCTCGGCTAGGCGCAGCAGGCCGGCCGTTCCGCCCGCTGCCTCGTACACACTCTGCATTCCGTCAGCATGTCAGGCCGGCGCCGCCGCGTGCAGCAGCGGATGAGTTCCGTGGGCGCCCGGCCGCCAGGGTGATGCCGACCGGTCAGTGCCGATAGCGACCACTCGGCGGGCCGATGCCGACCGCTCACTGCCGATAGCGACCACTCGGCGGGCCGATGCCGACCGCTCAAGACCCATGCCGACCGATCAACAGCGATGGCGACCGCCGACCTCGATTTTTTGTCCATTTCAGGATTTTTGTCACTCCTGAGCGGTCGCTATTGCTCGGGAAGGGTCACCATCGCGCCCGCGTGCACGGTTTTGCAGCCACGTTCCGCCCGAACGATCAGGGCGCACGGGTGCACGCGGCCGCGGGTTGCCACCGGGCGCGCAGGCCGGCACGCCGACGCAGGTCGCGCGCGACACCCCCGCGGAGCGGCACAATGGCGGCATGGCCAGACGCACTACGACAACCTCCTCCACCGGCGGCCGCGGCCGGGGCGGCCGTGGCCCCGGCGCCATCAACGGCGTCGACGAGGACGCCGAGTTCGAGGAGAACATCGTCGATATCGACGTCACCGAGGAGATGCGCGGCAGCTATCTCGAGTACGCCTACTCGGTGATTTACCAGCGCGCGCTGCCGGATGCACGAGACGGGCTCAAGCCGGTGCAGCGCCGGATCCTTTACCAGATGAGCGAGATGGGCCTGCTGCCCACGCGCGCCCACGTCAAGTGCGCCAGGGTGGTCGGCGAAGTCATGGGCCGGCTGCACCCGCACGGCGACAGCGCCATCTATGACGCGCTGACCCGGCTGGCGCAACCGTGGGCGATGCGGCTGCCGCTCATCGACGGGCACGGCAACTTCGGCTCACTCGGCGGCGAGGACCCGCCGGCGGCGATGCGCTACACCGAAGCCCGGATGGCGCCGGCCGCGCTGGAGATGACGAACTCGCTCGACGAGGACACGGTCGAGTTCATCCCTAACTACGACGGAACCGAGAGTCAGCCCGAGGTGCTGCCGGCCGCGTTCCCGAACCTGCTGGTCAACGGGGCGTCTGGGATCGCGGTCGGGATGGCCACGAACATGGCGCCGCACAATCTCGGCGAGGTCGTAGCGGCGGCCCGGCACCTCATCGCGAACCCGGACGCCGATCTCGACACGCTCATGCGGTTCGTGCCGGGCCCTGACTTGCCGACTGGCGGCAAGATCGTCGGCCTGGACGGCATCAGGGATGCCTACCAGACCGGCCGCGGCGTGTTCCGGACAAGGGCCGCGGCCCGGATCGAGAAGCTCACCCCGAGGCGCATGGGCATCGTCGTCACCGAGCTGCCCTACGGCGTCGGCCCGGAGCGCGTCATCCAGCGCATCAAGGACCTCGTCCAGTCCAGGAAGCTGAACGGCATCCTGGACCTCAAGGACCTCACGGACATGAAACACGGCCTGCGGCTCGTCATCGAGGTGCGGTCGGGCTTCGTGCCTGAGGCGGTCCTGGACGAGCTGTACCGCCTCACGCCGATGGAAGAGACGTTCGGCATCAACAACGTCGCCCTCGTCGACGGGCGCCCGCAGCTGCTCGGCCTCCGGGACCTGTTGCAGATTTACGTCGACTTCCGGATCGAGGTTGTCCGGCGGCGGTGCGAGTTCCGCAGGCGCAAGCGGTCAGACCGGCTGCATCTGGTCGACGGCCTGATCATCGCGCTGCTCAACATCGACGAGGTCATCCAGGTCATCCGCTCGAGCGACGACGCAGCCGCCGCCAAGGAGCGGCTGATGAACGTGTTCGATCTGTCCGAGGTGCAGGCGCAGTACATCCTCGACACGCCGCTGCGGCGGCTCACCCGGTACGACCGGCTCGAGCTGGAGCGGGAGCGGGACACGCTGGAGAGCGAGATCGCCGAGCTAACCGCGATCCTGGAGTCCGACCAGCGGCTCCGTGATCTAGTGTCGGCCGAGCTGGCGGCGGCGAGCGAAAAATTCGCCACGCCGCGCCGGACGGTACTGCTCGAGGGCAGTGGCGCAACCCGGACGGCCGCCGTTCCGCTCGAGGTGGCGGACGAGCCCTGCGTGGTGCTGCTGTCGTCGGCCGGCCTCCTGGCCCGTATGGCCACGCGGCCGGCTGCTGAGTCCGCCGACGATGCCTCCGCGGCCAATTCTGACGGGGAACGTGGTCGTTTGTCGTCGCGGCCGTCCGGATCCTTCGGCGGCCAGCGCGCCGCCCACGACGTCATCGTGTCGCAGGTGATGACGACGGCGCGCGGGACCGTCGGCGTCGTGACCTCGGCGGGCAGGCTAATCCGTCTCGGCGTGCTTGAGCTGCCTGCGCTTCCGCCGAGCGCGCATTCCCCCGCGCTGTCCGGCGGGGCGCCGGTGAGCGAGTTCATCACGACCGTGCCGGGCGAAACTGTCGTTGGCATCGTCGCTGCCGACGCGGTAGGTGCCGGACTGGCCCTCGGCACCGCCCAGGGCGTCGTCAAGCGCGTGACGCCGGATTATCCGCAGAACGCCGCCGACTTCGATGTCATCGCGCTGAAAGACGGCGACCACGTCGTCGGCGCTGTGCAGCTAGCGAGCGAGTACGCAGAGCTGACGTTCATCACGAGTGACGCCCAGCTGCTGCGATTCGCGGCGTCGTCGGTGCGGCCGCAAGGCCGGGCCGCGGCCGGCATGGCGGGCATCAGGCTCACGGCGCGCGCTCGGGTGATCTGGTTCGGTGCAGTCGATCCCGCCGGCGCCGACGCGGCAGCGGTCGTCGCGACGGTGGCCGGGACCGCCGGAGCGCTGCCCGGCACCTCGGCCACGACTGTCAAGGTCAGTTCCTTCGCCGGATACCCGCCGAAGGGCCGCGCAACGGGCGGGGTGCGCTGCCACCGGTTCCTCAAGGGCGAGGATGCCCTGGTTCTGGCCTGGGCGGGCCCCGGTCCCGCCCGCGGCGCCACCGAGGCAGGCACGCCAGTCGAGCTGCCCCCGCCCACGGGGCGGCGGGACGGCTCCGGCGAACGGGTCCGGCACCCGCTCGCCGGGATCGGCGGCACTGCATTGCTCTCTTAGGACTGGTCAGTGCCGGACAGGTCAGAGCCCGTGGAGAGGGCGGCTTGCGGTTCCCGGCAGGACGGCCGCTCAGTCTGGTGTTCCTGAGCGGCGCCGTGCGCCGCCGAGAAGGGAGCAACCAGATGGCTTACAGCATTGGCGGACGAGCCCGGAGGCTGCTACTGACCGGCATCGTGGCCGCCGGCGTCGGGGCCGGCGCCACCGGCGTGGCACTGGCGTCGGCAGGCGGTGCCTCCGCGGCCAGCACGACGGACGCGCACGTGACGTCGTCTAGCTCCGCACCGTCGTCGTCACCGTCCGCATCGACAACTGCGCCAGCACCGACCCCGACGAGCACGCACAACTGCCCGCACATGGGCAGCTCCGGTTCGGGCACCTCGACAGCGCATTAGCGTCGTGCGTCTGACGCGCCGGCTCGCCCGGCGCGTCAGACGTCAATGCGCTCGGGGTCAAGCTCGGTGGCGCTGTTGGCGATGAAGTCGCGTCGCGGGCCTACCTCGCTGCCCATGAGCAGGTCGAAGATGGCGTCAGCGGCCTGCGCGTCCTCGATGCGGATCCGTCGCAACACCCGCCGCCGGGGGTCCATGGTGGTCTCGGCCAGCTGGTGGGCATCCATCTCCCCGAGGCCCTTGTACCGCTGGGGCGGCTCCTTGAACCGCTGTCCCTTTCGCTCCAGCTCGATCAGCGTGCGGTGCAACTCGGCGTCGCTGTAGGTGTAGATGTACCTCGCCTGGCCTTTGCGCGGATTGGTCAGCTCGATCCGGTGCAGCGGCGGCACCGCGGCGAAGACGCGCCCTGCCTCCACCATCGGCCGCATGTACCGGTGGAACAGGGTGAGCAGCAGGGTGCGGATGTGCGCGCCGTCGACATCGGCGTCGGCCATGAAGATGACCCGCTGATACCGGGCCGAGTCCAGGTCGAAGGCGCTTCCGGAGCCAGCGCCGATCACCTGGATGATCGCGGCACACTCAGTGTTCTTGAGCATGTCGGACAGGGAAGCCTTCTGGACGTTGAGGATCTTGCCGCGGATCGGCAGCAGCGCCTGGAATTCGGAGTCCCTGGCGTTCTTCGCGGTCCCGAGCGCCGAGTCACCCTCGACGATGAACAGCTCGCTCCGGTCGTCGGCCGACCGGCAGTCCACCAGCTTGGCCGGCAACGCCGAGGTGGCGAGGGCCGACTTGCGCCGCTGGTTCTCCCGGTGCTCTCGGGCCGCGATCCTGGTCTTCGCCGCGGAGATGACCTTGTCAAGGACCGCGCGCGCCTGCTGCTTGCTGCCGCGCACCCGGCCCTCGAGGAAGTTGGCCAGCTCGGTGCTGACCACCTGACTCACGATCTTGGAGGCGGCCGGGGTGCCGAGCACCTCCTTCGTCTGGCCCTCGAACTGCGGCTCTGGGAGCCGGACGGACACGATGGCGGTCATGCCTTCGAGCACGTCCTCCTTGATCACCGGGTCCTCCCCGGCCTTCAGCAGCCTGGCGGCCCTGAGCTGGTCGTTCAGCGTCCGCACGAGAGCCCGCTCGAAACCCGTGACGTGCGTGCCGCCCTTGGTGGTGGGGATGACGTTGACAAACGATCGCACCGTCGTGTCGTAGCCGCCGTCCCAGCGCAGTGCTATGTCCACGTCGAGCTGCCGCTCTACGTCGGTCGGCGTTAGGTGCCCCGCATCATCGAGAACGGGGACCGTCTCGGTGAACCCGCCGCTCCCGGTGATGCGCAGCACGTCGGTGACTGGCTCGCCGCTGGACAGGTGCGCGCAGAATTCGCTGATCCCGCCCGCGAATCTGAACTCGGCGGCTCGGCCATCCCCCGGTATTTCCTCGACGGCTACGGCGTCCTCGACCCAGCCGGGCTCGCTGGACGCGGCCTCGGCGCGCGCGGCCGCCGGGCGCTCGTCGGCGACCTTGATGGTGAGCCCGGGAACCAGGTAGGCCGTCTGCCGTGCCTGCTGGGCCAGCCAGGAGAACTTCCAGTCGGCGCCTGGCACGAAGATCTGCCGGTCCGGCCAGAACCGGATCGTGGTGCCGGTCGCCGACCTGGCGACCTTCTGGCCCTTGTGCAGACCCGATCCTGGCGTGAAGGCCGCCGCCGGGCCGTCTCCGGCGAACCGGCCGGGTACCCCGCGCCGGAAGCTCATCGACCACTCGTATCCGGCCTTCTCGACGCGCACGTCGAGGCGGGCCGACAGCGCGTTCACCACCGACGCGCCGACTCCGTGCAGCCCGCCCGATGCGGTGTAGGAGCCACCGCCGAACTTCCCGCCGGCGTGCAGTCTCGTCATGATCAGCTCGACGCCGGAAAGTCCGGTCCGCGGCTCGTCGTCTACCGGTATGCCGCGGCCGTTGTCCCGTACCTCGGCGGAGCCGTCCGCCAGCAGCGCGACCTCAATCCGGCTGCACGCCCCCGCCAAGGCCTCGTCTACGGCGTTGTCGAAGATCTCGCCGAGGCACTGCGCAAGCCCACGGCCGTCGGTGGAACCGACGTACATGCCCGGGCGCTTGCGGACTGCGTCAAGGCCCTCGAGCACCGTGAGGTGCCGGGCGGTATAGCCGTCAGTCGCGGCCGCGCCGCGAGGAGCGGCCGGCCCCCGGCCGGGGCGTTCTGTGCTGAGGGCGGCGGTCACAGCTGCTCCCTTATGCCGAAGACCTTCGTTGAGACACGCCGCTCAGGCGATGCGGGTGCCAGCACTCATCTACCGCGGGCTGACCGCGTCAACCGCCGACCGCTGGATGAGGGCCTGAAGGCAGGGTAGTCGCCCTCGGGCTGCATCTCGTGCCACCACGCCGTGTTACATATAGCTCTTTAGTCAATAATTCTCCTATATCGGATTAATAACGCGGTCAGCGCGTGGCCCGGCATACCGGATGTTCGCCTTCGGCATAGACCCGCCGCGCGGGGGATGACAAACTACTGGCCCGAGTGTTGTGATGCGTAGAGATCACACGACGGACGGGCCGGCGATGACCGAGCCCCGGCGCTGCCGGGGTTGGGGCGTCTTCGGCGCCGGGTCAGCCCGGCATCCGTCCTAACAGGACAGGAGGCGCCCCATGACCGGAGCAATTGCCCCTACGAGGCCGCTGAGCGCCCTTGACTTGTGTGACCGCTGCGGAGCTCCCGCGTATGTACGGGTCCTGCTTCCTGGTGACGGCGAACTGCTGTTCTGCGCCCACCACAACCGCAAGCACGCCGAGGCGCTTGCCAAGATCGCGGTCGAGATCCAGGACGAGACCGGCAGGCTGCTGACCAAGCCCGCCGACTCCTCTTCCTGACGCCTATAAGCCCAGAACGCCCCCTGGCCGGCTTGGGCCTGCCAGGGGGCGTTTGCTTGGGATGGCGTGCCGGACTCAATCCAGGTAGTCGCGTAGCACCTGAGACCGCGACGGATGCCGCAGCTTGGACATGGTCTTCGACTCGATCTGGCGGATCCGCTCTCGCGTCACGCCGTAGACCTTGCCGATCTCGTCCAGTGTCTTGGGCTGGCCGTCGGTGAGGCCGAAGCGCATCGACACGACACCGGCTTCGCGCTCGGACAGCGTGTCCAGCACGGAATGCAGTTGCTCTTGCAGCAGGGTGAAGCTGACCGCCTCGCCTGGCTGGATGGCCTCGGAGTCCTCGATGAGGTCACCGAACTCGCTGTCTCCGTCCTCGCCCAGCGGCGTGTGCAGCGATATCGGCTCGCGGCCGTACTTCTGCACCTCAATGACCTTTTCCGGAGTCATGTCCAGCTCGGCTGCCAGCTCCTCAGGAGTCGGCTCCCGGCCGAGGTCCTGAAGCATCTGCCGCTGCACCCTGGCCAGCTTGTTGATCACCTCGACCATGTGCACCGGAATCCGGATCGTCCGCGCCTGGTCGGCCATCGCGCGGGTGATGGCCTGGCGGATCCACCAGGTGGCGTACGTGGAGAACTTGTAGCCCTTGGTGTAGTCGAACTTCTCCACCGCACGGATGAGGCCCAGGTTGCCTTCCTGGATGAGGTCGAGAAAGAGCATGCCGCGACCCGTGTAGCGCTTGGCGAGCGAGACGACGAGCCGAAGGTTGGCCTCGAGCAGGTGATTCTTGGCCCGCCGGCCGTCGTCGGCGATCCACTCCAGGTCCAGCCTGGCCTCCGCTCGAAGCGACGTGGTGGACTCGGCGAGCTTCTCCTCGGCGAACAGCCCGGCCTCGATCCGCTTGGCCAGCTCGACCTCTTGCTCGGCGTTGAGCAGGGGCACCTTGCCGATTTGCTTCAGGTAGTCCTTGACCGGGTCAGAGGTGGCACCTGCCACCGCCACCTGGGCAGCGGGCAGGTCCTCGTCATCGTCGCCGTAGACGAACGCCTCGTCTTCGCTTTCCTCGGCCGAGGCGGCTGAGCCGGGCTTGGCGACGACACTGCCGTTGGCACTAACCACCACGGTTGTCTCGCTCAAGGGCTCGTCCGCCGCCTGGTCAGGCTCGGCCAGGTCGGTGTCAGACCCCAGCTCGTCGCCGTCTGCGGTCTCGGAATCGAGCGACTCCAGCTCCGCCAGGTCGGCATCCACGTCCAGGAGGGCAACATCAGCGAGATCAGCGTCGTCGACGTCGATGTCCGCTACGTCGCCAAGGTCCGGGTCAGCCTCCAGGCTGTCCGCCTCGTCTAGCTCGAGGTCCTGGTCCAGCTCGGCCTTCGCCGCCAGGTCAGCGTCCGCCGTCACTTCCACGCTCCCGCTGTCACCATGTTCTCCCCTGCCTGGCAGCTCACTGGCGGCCTTCTTTCCCTGCCTGCTTCTGGCGCCAGCCGCGCCGGTGCGGGCCCGGCCACGGCCGGAGCCCGCGCTCACCTGATCCTCGGCACCGCCGCCATTCGCGCTCGCGGCGCCTCGAGCTGCTCCGGCTGCTGCCCTCGGCGTGGCCTTGCTCCTGCGGCCGCCGGCAGCTCTCCTGGCGGGTGGCACCGCGTCAGCCGCGGCCTCACCCGGTACGAGGGCTA
>Ga0126371_10005437_pt1 | contig 11307 bp, 8 predicted proteins | sample PanSoiMetaPlot_4_FD_110145 | JGI IMG/M metagenome (GOLD analysis project Ga0126371, IMG submission 110145) | Tropical forest soil microbial communities from Panama - MetaG Plot_4 | ecosystem: Environmental > Terrestrial > Soil > Tropical forest > Bulk soil | place: Panama | collected 2016-02-17
CATTGTTTCGATGGTTTCGATGGACCCGTGGCAACTGGAGGACCTTTTCGCCTTGGTGCGGTCTACGGCACCATTTGCGTCGCTCACACGGCCGGTTTTTGAAAATCTGCTCGATTTGCTCTCGGGCCGCTACCCTTCGGAGGAATTTGCGGAGTTGCGGCCGCGTTTGACTTGGGATCGCATATCGAACCGCCTCACTGCAAGGCAAGGAGCGAAACGCATCGCCATTCTGAACGGCGGAACGATTCCAGATCGCGGTCTTTATGGGATGTTCCTTGCGGGGGCTACCCGGGGAGCACGCGTCGGAGAATTGGACGAAGAGATGGTTTTTGAGAGCCGTGTGGGCGACACGTTCATTCTGGGCGCTTCCACTTGGCGGATTGAGGAGATTTCCCATGATCGGGTGATGGTCTCGCCCGCCCCCGGAGAACCGGGATTGATGCCTTTCTGGAAGGGAGATGCTCCGGGGCGTCCAGCAGAGTTTGGGCGGCGCATCGGGGAGATGACCAGAGAGTTGCTCGCGCAGCCGCGCCCGGCGGCTTTCACGCGGCTGGTAGAACAACACAGCCTTGACACGAACGCCGCAGAGAACCTGCTGCGGTATCTGGAAGAACAGGCAGTGGCAACAGGCGCGGTTCCGAGCGACAAACAGGTGGTCATCGAAATTTGCCGTGACGAATTGGGGGATCGCCGCGTCTGCGTGATGAGTCCGTTCGGGAGCCGGGTGCATGCGCCGTGGTGCATGGCGGTGGTGGCCAAGCTGCGGGCGGAACGCGCGCTCGAAGTCGAGTCCCTCTGGTCGAACGATGGTTTTGTTCTCCGCATACCCGATGGCGACGAGCCGATGGATACGTCGATTTTTTTGCCTTCCGGCGAAGACTTTCGCGATCTGGTGATGCGCCAGCTGGGTTCGAGTTCGCTGTTTGCGGCGAAGTTTCGCGAGGCCGCTGGCCGGGCGCTGCTGCTGCCCAAGCGTCGAGCAGGCCAGCGCACACCGCTTTGGCAGTTGCGCAAACGCGCCGCGGACTTGCTGGCAGTGGCTTCGCGGTTCCCGTCGTTCCCAATTCTCTTGGAAAGTTACCGCGATTGCCTGCGCGACTTTTTCGATATGCCCGCGGCTCTCGAAGTCCTTTCCATGATGGAACGAGGCGAGATTCACGTCACATGCTTGGAGTCTGACAAGCCTTCCCCGTTCGCGGCTTCGCTGCTGTTTTCTTACGTGGCGAACTACATCTATGACGGGGACGCTCCGCTCGCAGAGCGTCGCGCACAGGCGCTTTCCATCGACGCTTCACAACTGCAGGAGATTCTGGGCGACACGGATTTGCGCGAACTACTCGATCCGGTGGCGCTCGACGAAGTGGAATCGCGGCTGCAATTGGTTGATCCCGAATACCACGCCGAAGACATGGACCGGCTGCACGATCTTCTGTTAAGGCTCGGGGACCTTTCCCCAGAAGAGATTGCCTTGCGGAGCGCGAACCCGGAAGTCGCTGGTAGCGTTTCGGAACTCGTGAACCAGCGTCGTGTTGTGTCGGTGCGCATTGCCGGGAAGAGCCGCTACATTCCGGTTGAGTATGCCGCTCGCTATCGCGATGCGCTTGGCGTTCCGTTGCCGCCCGGGCTTCCGGATATTTTCCTGGAACGGACCGAGGATGCGTTGCGAGAAATTCTACGACGCTACGCACGGACGCACGGGCCGTTTACGACACAGGATGTGGCATCGCGGTATGAGCTTCAGACGGAAATGGTTGGCACTGCCCTGCATGCGTTGCATGGTCGCGGCCAGTTGCTCGAAGGAGAGTTCCGCCCGCGGGGAGTGCACCACGAGTGGTGCGATCCGGAAGTGCTGCAGCAGATCCGGCGGAAGAGCCTGGCACGGCTGAGGCGGGAGGTGGAACCGGTCGATGAGGCTACCTTCGCGCGTTGCCTCATCGGCTGGCAGGGCGTGGCCGTGAAGCGGCGTGGCATGGATGCGCTGCTCGATGTGATCGAATCGCTGCAAGGCGCGGTGTTGCTGTCGTCGGAATTGGAGCGCGAGATCTTGCCCGCCCGCCTTGCCGACTATCGGGCGGGCGATCTCGATGCGGTCATCGCTGCAGGGGAAATTGTTTGGGTAGGGCTTGAGCAGGTAGGCGATCGCGACGGGCGCATTGCTTTGTATTTGACCGATTCCCTGCCCCGCTTGCTGCCGCCGGAGGAATTGCGCACGAGTTTATCGCCGTTGTCGGAACACGCGATGAAGGTCGAACAATTTCTGGCGACGAATGGCGCTTCGTTTTTTGCGCAGATTCATGGGGCGATTGGGGGTTTCGCACCGGAGACGCAACAAGCGCTGCGGGAATTGGTTTGGGACGGGCGCGCCACCAATGACACGTTCCACCCCTTGCGTGGACTCCTATTTCCCGATGATCGGACACGGGATCGCGCTGGTCTTGCCGAAGGCCCTCCGGGTTCGCCGGAGTTGCTGCGGCGTTTGCGGTCGCGGACTTCGGCTGGCGGACGACCGCAAGGGCGCTGGTCACTGGTACGACAGCGTATTGCCACTCCTTTGACGGTAACGCAATGGAGCGCGACGATTGCGCAGCAGTTGCTGGCGCGCAACGGAATCGTGATGCGCGAAACAGCGCTGGCAGAAAATATTCCCGGGGGCTTTCCGAGCATCTATCCGGCGCTACGGACGATGGAGGAAAGCGGATGGATCCGGCGCGGCATGTTCGTTGCGGGATTAGGAGCGGCGCAGTTCGCGATGCCTGCGGCGGTCGATATGCTGCGCGCGCACCGCATAGATCCTGCGACGCCGGAAGCGGTATTTCTGGCGGCGGCCGATCCTGCCAATCCCTATGGAACGATTCTGCCGTGGCCCCGCGCACGGTCAACCGAAGACGCGGCAGCTGCGGCGCACGGAATGTCAAGAACGCGAGGAGCTGGCGTGGTTCTTGTCAATGGCGTTCTTGCTGCATTCCTGCGGAGGCAAAATCCTTCGCTGCAGGTGTTCTTGCCGGATAGTGAACCAGAGCGATCGCAACTTGGCATAGCGCTGGCAAGCAAACTCGCGGAGTTGGCGGTCCGGTGGCAAGGGCGACGCACAGGAATGTTGGTTGGCGAAATCAATGATGGTCCCGCGCGTGAGCATTTCCTGGCACGGATGCTCGAAGATGCGGGGTTCCGCGATACGGCGCAAGGCTTCCAGATGCGCCGGGTTGCGCCGGTCGCTTCCCTGCCGGTTCCTGCAGAACACGAGGAGCAAGACGGCGAGGAATCGGATCAGTCGGAGTCGGCCTGATGCCCGAGGGCGATACGATCTTTCGGACCGCGCGAACACTCGAGCGGGCGCTTGCCGGGCAAATCATCTCGAGATTTGAGACGGTTCTGCCGAAACTAGCGCGCGTCGAGGTGGATTCCGGCGTTGTAGGGCGAACCGTGGAGCAGGTGGAAGCGCAGGGCAAATGGCTGCTCATGCGGTTCTCCGGCGATCTGACGCTATTGACGCACATGTTGATGAGCGGCAGTTGGCACATTTACCGGCCGGGCGAAGCGTGGAAGCGGCCGAAAATGCAGATGCGTATCGTGGTGGGAACCGAAGCGATCGTCGCGGTGGCGTTTCTCGTTCCCGTTGCCGAGTTTCATTCCGCTGAAAGCTTGCGGCGGCGCGCCGGGTTTCGTCGGCTAGGACCTTCGGTGCTGGCTGGGGAATTCGAAGCGGCGAAAATACTGGCCAATTTGCGGGAGAATCCGGAAAAGGAGATCGGCGCGGCGTTGCTCGAGCAGTCGCTGCTAGCCGGATTGGGAAATATCTTTAAGTCCGAAGTTTGCTTTGGGAGTCGAGTGAACCCGTTCCGTCGGATTGAAACACTGAGTATCGCGGAGCTTTCGAGCATCTTGAATACGGCGAGGAAGTTCATGACCGCGAATATCCTGGAATCTTCGACCGATCGCATGGTCACGCGCAACAGTTTGCGGCAAACGAGCGGGCGTGCCGGGCCGGAAGAGCGATTGTGGGTCTATGGCCGGCTTGGACGGCCGTGCCACCGTTGTGGCAGCGCTATCGAGTCACGCAAACAGCAACCTGGGGCACGAATTACGTTCTGGTGTCCCACCTGCCAGTCATTCTGAATCGACATGAAAAGAAGCTTGGTCGGTGAGGACCTTCCAGGTTTTGTCTCTCCAACGGGCCGGCACCTATCCGGCACGGGTGCCCTTGAGGAAATCGGTGACGGAAAGGACAAAAGAAACGTAGACCCCTTGGTGGAGTGGGGAATGGATCGAACGGCTAGACCCATCAACGCAGCGGAAACGAGACGAGCCGGACGTGTTGATCACCGAGTGGCTTTCCGACGTATACTCGCGCCATGAGCGACACGACCTCCGCACTATGGAGAGTGCAGCCGGATCTCCGGCTCGATCGGAAGAGCCCTTACCTGCGACTGCTTACGGTAACGCTTTTTGTGCGCGATCAGAATCGAAGCCTGGAGTTTTATGTGGGGCGACTAGGCTTCAGCTTGATGGCGGATTATTCGCTGCCGACAGGAGGCCGTTGGGTTGCGGTGGCTCCGCCCGATGGGACAGCGATGTTGGCGTTGATTGCGCCGAGGCCGGAAGACGAGGAGTACCGGCAGATCGGCCAGGCCAGGCAAGTCATTTTTCTCACCGAAGATGTGCAAGGCAAATACCGTGAATGGCTGGAGCGGGGCGTGGAGTTTCTCCAACCGCCGCGACAACCCCCATGGGGCGGCGTGTTCTCCACTTTTGCCGACCCCGATGGAAACGTTTTGACCATCATGGGATTCGACCATGCCACGCGCTTGATTGAGGAACAGCGCCGGCAACTTGCCGAAAAGCAGGAAGCAGAGCGGCGCGCAGCGTGGGAACTCGAGATTGCGAGACAAGTGCAGGCAAGACTTTTTCCTCACAAGTTGCCTCCCGCAAAGACACTCGAATACACGGGTGCCTGCATTCAGGCGCGGCAGGTGGGGGGAGACTATTACGATGTTCTGGACCTGGGTCGCGGACGACTGGGACTGATCATCGCCGATATCGCAGGAAAGGGCATCGCTGCCGCTCTTCTGATGGCCAATTTACAAGCAAACCTGCGCAGCCAGTGCGCGATTGCTTCTGACCGGCCAGAGCAGTTTTTGAAGTCGATCAACCAGGTATTCTTTGAGAATACTGCAGACGGCGACTACGCGACGTTCTTCTTCGGAGAATATGAGGATGAAACGCGGCGGCTGCGCTATGCGAACTGCGGGCACCTGCCCGCGCTTCTGCTACGGCACGATCACAGTTTGGAGCAGTTGGACTCGACCTCGACGGTGCTGGGGCTGTTCGAGGAATGGGATTGTGCTATCAAAGAGCGGCAGCTGTTCCCCGGCGACATCCTGGCGCTTTACAGCGATGGGATCAGCGAAGCGGCAAATGGGACGGGAGAAGAATTCGGAACACAACGGCTTGGGGAAGCTCTCAAGCGGCATCGCCAGCTAGAGTGCCAGGCTTTGCTGGCGGCTGTTGTGGATGAAGTTCGCAGGTTCGGCGCAAACGAGCAGCAGGACGATATTACGCTTGTTGTGGCCAGATGCCGCGGAACCTAGAAACGAACTGGCTGATTCTATTTCGCTGGGCGCGAGCCGGTGAGAAGAATGTCGACAAGGCGGCGGGCGCTTTGCTGCCACTCCGGGGTCGTGGCCACGTTGGAAACGCCGATCAAGGCGCGCAAGAGGTCGAACGGGTCGAGGTCCGGGCGGACGTCGCCGCTTTCCATGGCGCGTTTGACGAGAGCATCGATGGCTCCGAGCACCTGAGCGCGCGAGCCTTCAAAGAGTTTCGACGGGCCACCGACAATTGTGTTCAGGGCCGGGGCAATGATTTGCTTGGTTGCGATGTGATCTACAAACAACAGCATCCAGGCCCGCAGGGCCTCTGCCGGGGCTAGTTTTTCCGACAGTTCCCGCTGCGCCGCAGCCATTTTTTCTACCTCGGTGCGATAAACGGCCTCAATCAGGGCATCTCGCGCCGGGAAGTGCCGGTACAGGGTTCCCGGCCCCACCCCGGCCTGCTTGGCAATGTCGTCCAGGCTGGTGTTCGCCCCGAACCGCGCGAATGCCTCCTTTGCCGCCTCCAGAATGCGCTCGCGGTTCTCCGCCGCATCGGTGCGGAGTTTTCGCCGGGGGGGTTCAGCCGATTTGCGGGGCATAAAATAATTGTAACCGGAGTCAGTCTCCGGTTATCAAAGGATTCGGAGATATTCTCCGTTTTACCGAAGAAAAGGGCAGCCCGTCAAGGACGGCCCATCCGGAGAAGGATGATGACGAGTAAAAAGCAACTGGGCGGAAGCTTCCAATTACCGGGCACGACACTCCGTGTCGGACGAATGGGCTACGGGGCCATGCAGTTGGCGGGCCCTCATGTTTGGGGGCCCCCGCGTGACCTCGACGCGGCGGTTGGAGTTCTGCGGGAGGCCATCGCCGCAGGCATAGACCACATCGACACCAGCGACTTCTATGGCCCGCATGTGACAAATCAGATCATCAAGCAGGCGCTGCATCCTTATCCAGCGGAACTCGTCATTGTGACCAAGGTGGGCGCACGGCGCGGCCCGGACAAGTCGTGGATCCCCGCGCTTTCTCGGGAAGAGATCGTCGCCAGTATTGAAGATAACCTACGGAATCTTGCTTTGGAGAAGGTGGACGTCGTAAACCTCCGCGTCGGCGGATTCACCGATCCCGTCGAGGGATCGATCGAGGAACCTTTGAAGGTGCTCGTGGAATTGAAGCGTCAGGGCCTGGTTGGCCAGATCGGACTCAGTAACGTCACTCCCCGGCAGTTTGAACAGGCAAAAGGGATAACCGAAATCGTGTGCATCCAGAATTTCTATAACCTGGCAAACCGCAAAGATGACGCGTTTATCGAGACTCTGGCCGAGGAAGGGATCGCCTATGTTCCGTTCTTTCCGCTGGGAGGGTTCACGCCGTTACAGTCGTCGATTCTGGATCAGGTGGCGGGCTCGCTCAAAGCTACGCCGATGCAAGTGGCGCTGGCGTGGTTATTAGAGCGTTCAGAGAACATCCTGCTGATTCCCGGCACGTCTTCGGCCGAACACCTGCGAGAAAACATCGCTGCGGCAGCCTTGGAACTGCCCGAGGATGCCGTCCGCGAACTCGACCGGATCGCGGAAAGCGCGCGAGCGGCGCGTCAGCAGTAATCTGACCTTCCGTCAACACGAGAAAAGGAGCGAACCGTGAAGATTTTTGTTACCGGGGCAAGTGGGTACATCGGAGGTGTGGTGGTCGAGCACGCGATTCGCGCCGGCCACGCCGTCCTAGGACTGGCGCGAAGTGAGAAAGGGGCGGCGAAGGTAGCAAAGCTCGGAGCTACGCCTGTCATGGGGGAGTTGGGTTCATTTGCTTTGCTGGCGGAGGCCGCTTCGCGGTCAGACGCGGTGTTGCATCTGGCCTACATCCACGACTTCAGCTTGGATTACTCGATGGTGGTTGATGCAGAGATCAAGGCGGTGACCGCGCTCGCCCGAGGAGCGCAGGGGAAGCCGATCATCACGACTTCGGGAACCGCTCTGGCGGCGCCGGCGCCCGATGGTGGAGAGACAAACGAGACGGCGCCGGTCTACGAGGGATTTGTGCTTAGCAAGCGGATCGTGGCGGAACGCGCGGTGCTCGATTTGGCGGACAAGGGTGCGCATACCGTTTCCATCCGGCTGCCGCAGTACGTTTACGGACGAGGTGGAAGTTTTTTTGTCCCGATGCTCATGCGAGAAGCGGCAAAGCACGGCGTTTCCGCATGGATCGCGGGACAAGAGAAGCGGACATCGGCCGTCGACGTCGACGATGTGGCGCAATTCTATCTGGCCGCGGCCAAGGCGGCACCGGCGGGTTCGCTCTACATCTGCACGGCAGAGAGCGACGTAAGCATACGGGAAATGGCTGTGGCGATCGGGCAGGCGGTCGATGTGCCATCGCGCGGCATACCTCGCGCGGAAGCCGAAAAGTTGTGGGGAGCCTTCTTGACGGCATTTGTCGACTACGACAATCGCGCATCGAGTCTGAAAGCCCAGCGGGAACTCGGGTGGCGACCCCAGGCGAAGTATGGGCTGTTAGAGGACATCTTGAGCGGGTCGTACACGGAACTAGCCAAGCAGCTGCGCCTGGAACGGCGCGTTCAAGCCTAGGGGGCAAGATGGCTACGACAAGAATAGAGAGAATGTGAGGGAATCGTTTTGAGCATTCCCGACTCGGCTCCGGAATCCCGGAACGACGCGCCACCGGATGGCAACCTGCGGTATGCTCTCCGTTCCAAAAGGAGAGGCAATGTCCAAACCCGCGGTCCTCGCATTTGCACTGTGTTTCATTTTCTTATTTGTGGTGCCATCGATTTTTCCGACGCGCGCGGATGACGTTGTCACCGTGGAATCGGGCAAGCTTCGCGGCGCCCTGAATACCGATCAGTCCGTGCGGATCTTCAAGGGCGTGCCTTTCGCGGCTCCCCCGGTAGGCGAGTTGCGGTGGCAAGCGCCACAGCCTGGAAAACCGTGGACCGGGGTGCGGGCAGCGGACAAGTTTGCGCCAGCCTGCCTGCAGACCGATGTATTCGGCGACATCTTTTTCCGCGACGCGCAGCCGAGCGAAGACTGCCTGAACCTCAACATCTGGATACCGGCGAATGCCGCGAGTAAGAACCTGCCCGTGTTTGTCTGGTACTACGGCGGTGGTTTTGTTGCGGGCGGCAACTCCGAGGTTCGCTATGACGGAGAGAATCTTGCGAAGAAGGGTGTGATTGTCGTCGAGCCCAACTACCGGCTAGGGGTATTCGGCTTCTTTTCTTACCCGGAGCTGGCGAAGGAATCAGAACACGGCTCTTCCGGCAATTACGGACTGCTCGATCAGGTAGCCGCACTGCAATGGGTGATCCGGAACATCGCGGCGTTCGGCGGTGACCCGCACAACATCACGATCGGCGGCGAATCGGCAGGGTCGCTCTCGGTGAGCGCGCTGATGGCTTCGCCGCTTTCGCGCAGTCTCTTTCAGAAGGCTCTCGGCGAGAGCGGGGCGTTCTTTCCCCTGGGGCCGACCGCAGGAATGCACCTCAAACCTCTTTCCGAGACCATGCCACCTAATGTGAAATTCGCGGAATCGCTGGGAGCGAAGTCGCTGGCCGAGCTACGCGCCAAGCCAGGCGATGAGCTGTTGCAAGCGGCGGCAAAACTCAACCGCGGCTTCGCGTTCCATCCCAATATTGATGGCTATTTTCTTCCCACCGATGTCGCGACGATTTTTGCCGAGGGGAAGCAGAGCAAAGTGCCGCTCTTGGCAGGGTGGAACGCCGATGAAGGAAAATTGAATGTACTGCTGAACCCAAAAAAGACGACGGCGAAGAGTTTCGAGGAGATGGCCCACGCGCGATTCGGCGACGCCGCAGCGGAGTTCCTGAGGCTGTATCCGGCGACAACCGATGAAGAAGCGATTCGTTCTGCCGAGGATCTGGCCGGAGACGATTTCATTGCCTTCTCCACTTGGAAATGGCTGGATATGCAACGCAAGACGGGGAACGCGCCGGTGTACCAATATCTGTTCGCGCAGGTGCCGAAAGTGAAGCCCGGCGCAAGGATCGGCCCGTTGCCGGCAAGCGAAGCTGGTTCCAAGCACGCAGGAGAGATCGAATACGTCTTTGAAACTCTAAAATCCCAGGAAGGCGTCAGCTGGGCCGACGACGATTTTAAAGTCTCCGAACTGATGGCCTCCTACTGGGTAAATTTCATCACCAGCGGGAATCCCAACGACCCAGGGCTTCCGAACTGGCCAGCGTCGTCAAAAGAAGACCGCTACCCGGTGATGCGCCTTGTCGATGCAAAGTCGCGTGCAGCGAGTGACGCGCGGCGCGGGCGCTACGAGTTTCTCGATACCCATCCGGGTACGCCGGCGTCCAAATAGACTGGAAGGCGCACCGCATGCTTACCGAATTGGAAGCCAAGAATTTTGCGCACGAGTGGATCGCGGCATGGAACTCTCACGATCTTGAAGCTATTTTGTCGCACTATGGCGAGGACGTAGTGCTGACTTCGCCGGTGGCCGCCAGGATTTTGGGTGATCCGGGCGGAACGGTTCGAGGTAAGGCGTCGTTGGGCGAATATTTCCGCCGCGGATTGCAAGCGTACCCGGACTTACATTTTGAGCTTTTGGATGTGATGTTTGGCATGTCCAGCGTCGTGCTTTGTTACAAAAACCAAAAAGGCACAAAAAGCGCGGAGTTTATGGAATTTGGCGGCGACAGGAAAGTCGTGCGCGTAGTGGCAAATTACAGCGCGTGAGCGCTGACGCTCATCGCGACAAACGCCTATTGCGAGCCGGATCTTGCCTTTTGTCGAGGTCTACCGAGACACCTGCGTTCGCCGGCGCGTCAGAACTTGAAAACGAGGGGTAGCTGAGGCCGGAAATCCTCGACGCCTTGACGCCTCGAATGATCGAATTCGATTTCAAGGAGATGTTCGGTTCCGGGCTTCGTTGAGAGCACTCTCGCCTCGAACACCATCTGAGCGGCAGGGGACCGCAGAGGTGCGGGACATGTCAAGACCAAGTTGGTGATCTCGCGAATGCCGGCAGGATGTTCGACAAAGTACTGCTCGCGTTGGGAGCGTGTCAGGACATCAAAATAAATCCACATCGGTTCGTCGAGGCCGGCCTCTGCAACCTGCATCGCGAGAGGGCTTGGCAAATAGGACGGGCGATAGTCCCATCCCGGGAAAGAGGCTTGATCCGTTTGCGCGTCGCGAGGCCGCAGACAGATGCCGAACGGAGATGCGACCGATCCCCTTCCGGACCATCGCTCCCAGAGAAGCGTGCGCCGCGTGCGATCGCTTCGGGCTTCCTTTTCGGAAGATACCCAGAACAGTTCCAGCATGGCGTTTTTGAATGAAAAGCGGCGATTCGCGGTGCCCTGCCCCTCATGCCGATTGGAAGGCCCCTCGCTGAGGCCAAACCGCAGGAGCCTGTCCGCTTCGGGCGCACCCGCAGAGGTGCACACGAAGATATGGTCCAATTCGATGGCCATGCCTCGACTCTAGCAGATTTGAGGTGAGACAGAAGAAGCCGCTGGCGGAGCAACATTTTTGGATGGTGTGGTTTGTTTCCCGGCGCCGCCAACAACGCAATGCTCCCGGCCGCCACCGAGCTGCAAGGCCGAGAGGCGCCGGGCTTGTCCGGTTTCCCCGCAATTTTTCTGTTAATCACTTGGCCACTCTGATATCGTCGCACTCCAAGAAGACCGGGTTACCAAAAGCGGGTTCCGCCTGCCGACAGACGC
>Ga0126371_10005438_pt1 | contig 11307 bp, 10 predicted proteins | sample PanSoiMetaPlot_4_FD_110145 | JGI IMG/M metagenome (GOLD analysis project Ga0126371, IMG submission 110145) | Tropical forest soil microbial communities from Panama - MetaG Plot_4 | ecosystem: Environmental > Terrestrial > Soil > Tropical forest > Bulk soil | place: Panama | collected 2016-02-17
CCGCGAAGCGGGAGCGGGACGAGATCCTGACCACCTCCAAGCGGCAGGCGGACGAGATGCGCAGCCAGGCCCAGCGCATCCTGGAGGAGAGCGAGGCGCAGCGCGCCCAGGCAGAGGCCGAGTTCGAGATCCAGCTGGCCTCCCGCCGGGAGGAATCCGAGCGGCAGGAGGCGGAACGCCTCGCGGCCGCACAGTCGGCGACCCAGAAGCTGGTCACCGAGGCGGAGCAGCGGGCCGCCACCGCGGAGCAGCGCGCGGCCAAGGCCAGCGCCCAGGCCGAGCAGACCAGGCGAGAGGCTGACACGCACTCCAAGCAGCTCGTCACCAACGCCAAGAAGAACGCCGACCAGATCGTCGCGCAGGCGAAGGCCCAGGCGGATCAGCTCCTGGCCGACACCAGGAGCGAAATCGAGCGGCACCGGGCCTCGGCGCAGCGTGAGGTGGACGAGCTGAGCAAGCAGAAGGAGAGCATCTCCACCCACCTGGCCCAGATCAGCCAGCTGCTCGGGACGCAGATGCCGGGTCTGGCCGACGCGCTCAAGCCGCCGGCCCGGACCGCGGTCCCGGCGGCCGTGCCCAAGGCGGTGGCGGCCCCGCCGGCTGCTACCGCCCCGGCCCACGTGGCCCCCAGCCAGGGCCAGCCGGCCGCGGCCACGCAGATGCAGCCGGCCGCCAGCCAGCCGCCCGCGGACAGCGCGCCCAAGCAGCCGGTCCCGGCCAAGGCGGCCAAGTCGAACGACGAGGAGTGGTGGACCGAGTAGTCCACATAACGAACGGGGGAGGGCCGGCGCCTCGGCGCCGGCCCTCCCCCGTCAGTACGGGCACGTGCTTAGCTGAGGGCCGTCTGGCCCCCGTCCACCACCAGCGTCTGGCCGGTCATGTAGGACGAGGCGTCGCTGGCCAGAAACACGGCCGGGCCGACCATCTCCTCGGCCCGGCCCCAGCGCCGCATCGGCACCGTGGCCACGGTGGCGGGCCCGGCGTCCTCGTCCCCCCACAGGTCCCGGTTCAGGTCGGTCGCGGTCCAGCCCGGGCACAGGGCGTTGACCCGGATCCCCAGCGCCGCCCACTCCACGGCCAGTGACTTGGTGAGGGAGATGAGGCCAGCCTTGGCTGCCCCGTAGGGCGACAGGGCCGGCGAGCCGACCAGGCCCGCGACCGAGGCCACGTTGATGACCGAGCCCTGAGCCCGGCCCGCCAGGTGACCGCCGATCGCGTGGCAGACGTACATGGCCGAGTCGAGGTTCAGCCTGATGATCTTGTCCCATCCGGGCAGCCGAAGATCAAGGAACGGCACCGCGAAGTTGGAGCCGCCCGCGTTGTTCACCACGATGTCAACGTGACCGAGGCGGCCGACCGCGGCCGCGACCGCCTCCGCCACGGCCTCTTGCCGGGTGACGTCGGCCGGGATGACGTGAGCCTCCCGCCCGTAGCCGGTGATCAGCTTGGCCGTGGCGGCCAGCCCCTCCTCGCTCCGCGCCACGACCGCCACATCCGCTCCCGCCTGCGCGAGCCCGACCGCGATCGCCTGCCCGATGCCGCGGGACGCGCCGGTGACGAAGGCCTTTTTTCCCGTCAGGTCGAAGGGGGTCAAGGTGTGTCCTTCCATTCCGTCGGGAGCGGCCACGCGTCCGGGTTGACGTGGCGCACGATCTCGCCCAGCACGATGCGGACGGAGGGTTCGCCCACCCACAGGTGCTTGGACCGCTCCACCGCTATCAGCTCGGCCTGCGGCACCCGGGCGAAGCGCTCCCGCGCCTCCGGCGGCCGCAGGTAGTCGTCGAGCCCGGGCACCAGGACCACGAGCGGCTTGCCCGAGGCAGCCCAGGCGTCGAGGTCCGCGTCACCAGCCCGGTGCAGCGGCGGCGACAGCAGGACCGCCCCCTCCACCGCCGGGTCATTGCCCCACCTCAGCACGAGCTCGGTGCCGAACGACCAGCCCACCAGCCACAGCCGCGGCAACCCGGCCGCCACGCACCAGGAGACGGCGGCCGCCACGTCGTATCGTTCGGCATCACCGCTGTCGAAGGTGCCCTCGCTGCGGCCGTGCTCCGATGCGGTGCCGCGGGTGTTGAACCTGAGCACGGCCAGACCGGCCAGGGCCGGCAGGCGGTTGGCCGCTTTCCGGAACAGGTGGCTGTCCATCATCCCGCCGTGCGTCGGCAGCGGGTGCAGGCAGATGAGGGTGGCCACCGGGGGGCGGTCGACAGGCAGCGCGAGCTCGCCGACCAGCGACAGCCCGTCCGCGGTGCGCAGGGTGACCTGCTCGCGCCGCGCGGGCAGCACCGTGCTGGCCCGGATCTCGCTCATCGCCTCACCCGCCGCCCGCGCGCGTGGCGCTGCAGCCGCCGCTGCCAGCAGGGATTGTGCCAGTGGCGGCGGTCCGCCGGTCCCTGGCTGTAGGCCGGCCAGGCGACCAGGTGGGCGGCGCCGGGCGGGATCTCCTGGTCGCACCCCGGGCAGCGGTAGGTCTTCGTGCTGGCGGCCCCGGGCACCATCCGGACCACCCAGTCCCCGTCCGGCGCCGATTCGGCGCGCTCGGGCCCCAGCCGGAGCGCGGGAGAGTCCGCTCCGCCGTCCCCGCCCGGGCCGCCCGGACGGCCGCGCGGCACGCCACCGCGCGGCTTGCGGGGGAGGTCCGCCGGCAGCCGGCGGGCCTTGCGAGGGCTCACGGCCGTCACTGTAGGGCATCGCGCCCACCCGGCGGCAGCGCCGTGCCCGCGGCCCGGCCCGGGCTCAGGCCGGGCGGCCCCTGGGCGTCCGCGCAGCGCGCCGTGTGCCCGCCGGGGACCCGGCGGCACTACAGTTGCCTTCCGTGCGGCTCGTTATCGCCAGGTGCAGCGTGGACTATGCCGGCCGGCTCACCGCCCACCTGCCCTCGGCGCTGCGGCTGCTCATCGTCAAGGCGGACGGCTCGGTGCTCGTCCACTCCGACGGCGGCTCGTACAAGCCGCTGAACTGGATGTCACCGCCCTGCCGGCTGGCCGAGGAGCCGGGCCGGTGGGTGGTGACCGGCAAGTCGGGCGAGACGCTGACGATCAGTCTCGAGGAGGTACTCAGCGACTCCTCGTTTGCCCTGGGAACCGACCCGGGCCTGGTGAAGGACGGCGTCGAGGCGCACCTGCAGGACCTGCTGGCGGCGCAGACCCACCTCCTCGGCGAGGGATGGCGGCTGGTCCGCCGCGAGTACCCCACCCCGATCGGCCCGGTCGACCTCATGTGCCGGGACGCGTCCGGGACCAGCGTGGCGATCGAGGTGAAGCGGCGCGGCGAGATCGACGGGGTGGAGCAGCTCACCCGCTACCTGGAACTGCTCAACCGGGATCATCTGATCGCCCCGGTGCTCGGCGTCTTCGCCGCCCAGGAGATCAAACCGCAGGCCCGGGTCCTCGCCGAGGACCGCGGCATCCGCTGCATGGTCCTGGACTACGACACGATGCGCGGCGCCGACGACGGGGCCCTGCGCCTGTTCTGAACCCGCAGCCTCCTTGCATAGAGTTGATGGATCTGCCTGCACCCGACCGAAGGGACACGCACGCCCGTGGGTCACACGGCCACAGACCAGGCCGGTTCCGGCGGCCTGACAGCTACCGAGCACCGCCTGGGCAACGGCCTGCGCCTGGTGCTCTCCGAGGACCACCTGACCCCGGTCGTGGCGGTCTGCCTCTGGTACAACGTTGGCTCGCGGCAAGAGGTCAAGGGCCGCACCGGCCTGGCCCACCTGTTCGAGCACCTCATGTTCCAGGGTTCGGCACAGGTCAAGGGCAACGGCCATTTCGAGCTGGTCCAGGCCGCCGGGGGCTCACTCAACGGCACGACGAGCTTCGAGCGCACCAACTACTTCGAGACCATGCCCGCGCACCAGCTCGAGCTGGCGCTCTGGCTGGAGGCGGACCGCATGGGCTCGCTGCTGGCCGCGCTCGACCAGGAGTCGCTGGATAACCAGCGGGCCGTGGTCAAGAACGAGCGCAGGCAGAGCTACGACAACGTGCCCTACGGCACCGCGTTCGAGCGGATCACCGCGCTGGTCTATCCCGACGGCCACCCCTACCATCACACGCCCATCGGCTCCATGGCCGATCTGGACGCGGCGACGCTGGAGGACGCGCGCGCGTTCTTCCGCGCGAACTACGCGCCGAACAACGCGGTCCTGGCGGTCGTCGGCGACATCGACCCACAGCAGACGATCGCCTGGGCCGAGAGATACTTCGGCTCCATCCCGCCCTACGACGGCAGGGTGCCGCCACGCGACGGCACGCTCCCCGACATCATCGGCCAGGAGCTGCGCCAGGACATCGAGGAGGAGGTCCCGGCGCGTGCGCTGATGGAGGGGTACCGGCTGCCGCCCGACGGCACCCCCGAGTGCGACGCGGCCGAGGTGGCGGTCACCATCCTCGGCCACGGCATGGCGTCCCGGCTCTACAACCGGCTGGTGCGGCGCGACCGCACCGCCATCTCCGCCGACTTCGGGCTGCTGCGGCTCACCGGTGCCCCCTCACTGGGCTGGCTGGACGCGAAGGCCGCCGCCGGCGCCGGGCTCGGCGAGATCGGAGCCGCCGTGGACGAGGAGCTGGCGCGGCTCGGCGCGGAGGCGCCGGCCGCGGAGGAGATGGAGCGGGCGCAGGCCCTGCTGGAACGCGAATGGCTGGACCGGCTCGGCACCGTCATGGGCCGGGCCAACGAGCTATGCCGGTACGCGACGCTGTTCGGCGACCCGCGGCTCGCGTTCACCGCGGTCGACCGGATCACTGCCGTCACCGCGGAGCAGGTCCGGGCGCTTGCCGCCGCGCGACTGCGCCCCGACAACCGCGCGGTGCTGGCCTACGAGCCGGTGACCCCCAGGGACGGGGCGGCGGGCGCGGCAGGAGGCCAGGCCGGGACGGCCGGCGAGGACGGCCAGCTGGAAGAGGACGGGCAGCGGGAAGGAGCCGGGCAGTGACGGACTCGGCCGTGACCATGGACTTCCACCACCAGCCCGGGCCCGGGCGGCCGAAGCCCTGGGCGTTCCCCGTGCCCGAGCGCGGTGGCCTGGCCAGCGGGCTCGCCGTCCTGCGCTGTCACCGGCCCGGGCAGCAGGTGGTGGCGGTGGAGATCAGCCTGGACATCCCGCTCGACGCCGAGCCCGGCGGGCTCGACGGCATCGCCGCGATCATGGCCGATGCGCTGTCCGAGGGCACGGCCACGCACACCGCCGAAGAGTTCACCGCCGAGCTGGAGCGCTGCGGTGCGACGCTCGAGGCGCACGCCGACTACCTGGGCGCGCGCGTCTCGCTGCAGGTTCCCGCGTCGCGCCTGCGCCGGGCGCTCGGGCTGCTCACCGAGGCGCTGCACACGCCCACGTTCCCGGCCGGCGAAGTCGAGCGGCTGGTGAGCAACCGCCTGGACGAGATCCCGATCGAGCTGGCCAACCCCGGCCGGCGGGCGGCCAAGCAGCTGGCGCAGGAGCTGTTCCCGGCGTCGGCGCGGCTGTCCCGGCCGCGCAGGGGCACCGAGGACACCGTCGCCCGGATCGACGCGGCGGGTGTGCGCGCGTTCTACCAGGCCCATGTCCACCCCACCGCCGCGACCGCGGTCATCGCGGGCGACCTGGCGGGCATCGATCTGGACGCGGTCCTGGCCGGCACGCTCGGCGGCTGGACCGGCGACGGCAGCGGGCCGCCGCCCACGCCGCCGGTGGCCGCTCGCGACACCGGCGAGGTGGTCATCGTGGACCGGCCCGGTGCCGTGCAGACGCAGCTGCTCATCGGGCGTACCGGTCCGGACCGGCACGACCCGGTCTGGCCGGCGCTGGTACTCGGCACCTACTGCCTCGGCGGCACGCTGACGTCCCGGCTGGACCGGGTGCTGCGCGAGGAGAAGGGCTACACCTACGGGGTGCGGGCCTCCCAGCAGGTGCTGCGGTCGCCGGCCGCGGGCGGCGCGGCCGGCGCGTCGGTGGTGGCCATCAGCGGCGCCGTGGACACCGCATCCACGGGTCCCGCCCTGGCCGACCTGTGGACGGTGCTGCGCACGCTGGCCGCGGAAGGGCTGACCGAGACCGAGCGCGACACGGCGGTGCAGAACCTGGTCGGTGTCGCGCCGCTGCGGTACGAGCGGGCCGCGGCGGTCGCGGACACACTGGCGGATCAGGTCGAGCAGCACCTGCCGGACGGCTACCAGGCGCAGCTGTACACGCGCCTGGCCGAGACGGGAACCGCCGAGGCAACGGCCGCGGTCGTCGCGGCGTTCCCGGCGGACCGCCTGACCACGATCCTGGTCGGCGACGCATCCGAGATCGGGGCCCCGGTGGAGGCCCTGGGAATCGGCGCGGTCAAGGTGGTGAGCGGCTAACCACAGCACCCGGCGGGCGGCCGGGGACCCACATAACAATGTGAACTCGGACACACGATCCGGGCCGTGCCAGGGCGCCACATCCGGTGCGTGACCTTGGCGTATGACGCTGCGCGAGGTATAGGCGATGCATACCAGCGGCCGCTGCCGCCCCAAATATCAGTTCTCACACCAATTGTCCACAGCGCTCCATGCCGCTTCGGTTACTATGCGCTCTTATGGGTGCTGAAGAATACGGGGGGTCTCCGCTGCCGGTCCGCACTACCCGCTACCTGCGGCCGGGTCGCCATTCCAGCCCGCACCAGCTGTCGCTGCCCCCCGAGGCCCCCGCACTCGTGCTCGCCATACCCGGGGCGGCGAGCGCGGAGAGCGACCAGATCGCCGCCGAGATCGCCGCCAGCGCCGGCAACTCCTGCCCCCGCGCCACCATCACCTTCGGCTACCTGGAGGGCAAGGAGAACCTCCTCAGCGAGCTCCTGAGCGGCCTGCGCAGCCAGGACGGCCGCCCTCCCGCGGTGGTGGTCCCGCTGCTCACCTGCCCTTACCCGGAGGTGGACGAGCAGATCGCCGCGGCGGTGGCGGCGGCGAAAGTGCCGATCCTGGTCGCTGAGCATCTCGGCGTCCATCCGTTCCTGGCCGAGGCGGTGCACGCCCGGCTGTCCGAGGCCGGGCTCGCCCGCGCCGGGCGAGCGGGCCGGATCAGCGTCGTCACCGCCGCCGACGGGGTCGTCGTGGGTGGCATCGGCGAGCCGGAAGAGGCGCTCGCTGCGGCCGGTGTGGTCGCCGTCCTGCTCGCGTCCCGGCTCACGATCCCCGCCGTACCCGCGCTGCTCAACGACCGCTTCGGGCTCAGGAACGCGGCGGAGCGGCTGCAGGCGGCGCAGGTCACCCGCGTTGTGGTGGCCCCGTGTGTCATCGGGCCGGAAGTGCCGCCCGCCGCGATGGCCGCCATTTCCGCCGAGACCGGCCTGGAGTGCTCGCCGACGCTCGGCGGCTACCCCACGATCGGCCAGCTCGTGGCCATCCGGTACGGCGCCGCCCTGGAAGATCCCAAGCTCGCCGACGTGTCCGGCTGACGGCCCGCGGCCGCCGCGGGGCCGTCGGCCACCGCCCGCCGCTCGCGCCCGATCCGGGCGGGTCCCGTGCGATGATCGACCGTGCTTGTCATCATGTCGGGGCTGCCAGCGACCGGGAAGACCACCATCGCCCGCACCCTGGCCCGCGAGATCGGGGCGGTTCACCTGCGGATCGACGTCATTGAGCACGCGGTGACGGAGTCAGGGCTCGCCCGCCATCCGCTGGGGCCCGCCGGCTACGTCATCGGCTACGCGCTCGCCGGGGACTACCTGCGCCAGGGGCTGCCGGTGGTGGCCGACTCGGTCAACCCGCTGGGGATCACGCGCGACGCCTGGCTGCGCGTGGCGCGGGCCGGCTCGGGCGGGTACCTGGAGGTCGAGGTCGTCTGCTCCGACCGGGCCGAGCACCGGCGCCGGGCCAGCACCCGCACCAGCGACATCCCCGGCTTCCCGCTGCCGACCTGGCAGGACATCACCAGCCGCGAGTACGAGCCGTGGGATCGCGACCACGTGATCGTGGACACGGCGGCAGCCACGGACGCCGAATGCGTCGCCCAGCTGCGGTCGGTGCTCGCCGGCCGACCCGCTGACCGGGTCAGCCGCCGAGCAGCCCCGCGTTGACGGCGCGGGCCTGCGGGGCGAGGTCCGCGATCTCCACCACGGTAACCCCGGCTTGGGCGAGCAGAGCCGCTCCCCCGCCGGGCGCGAACACGGGCGGCTCCCGCCAGGCGATCACCACCCGGCGCAGGCCCGTCCCGACGATGAGCTCCGCGCACGGGCGCGGCCGGGAGGCGCGGAACCGGCACGGCTCCAGCGAGCTGTACAGCGTCGCCCCGCCCAGCCGGGGGTCGGCCGGGTCGAGCTTGGCCAGGGCAGCCTCTTCGGCATGGTCGTGGGGGCCGCCCTCGCGCGAGTAGCCGGTAGCGAGCACCGAGCCGTCACCGGCGACCACGACTGCCCCGACCGCGAACGCCGTCGCCGACGGCGGGCTGCGCCAGGACAGCCCGATCGCCTCACCCAGCCAGCCACGATCGGCCGCGGTCGCCTCGCTGCCGGGGCCCGGCGCCCCGTGCCCGGGTAGCGCACCAGCCGCCCCCGCCCGCGCCTCAGCCGCCTCCGCCTGCCCCTCAGCCGCCGCGGCCTGCGCCACAGCCGCCTCCGCCTGCGCGTCAGCCGCCCCGGCCTGCGCCACAGCACCACCCCCGGCCGGGGGCGGGCCGCCTGCCGGGCCCGCCAGCAGGTACCGGAGCAGGACGACGGCACCGACCTCGCGGACTTCGGCGAGGGCCATCGGGCGCGAGGGCCCGTACGGGTAGCGGCCGGGGCCCGCGAAGCGCGGGGCGGCGGGGTCGCCCACGAAGAACGGCGCGATCACCAGCTGCAGCTCGTCGGCGAGTCCACCGGTCAGGAACTGCCGGGACAGGTCCGCCCCGCCCTCGACCATCAGGCGGCGGATTCCCCGCCGGGACAGATCCGCCAGCACCGCGGCCAGCATCAGCCGGCCGACCGCATCCCCCGTGCCCCGCACACCCTCCGCGCTGCCCACGTACGCCCGGCCGCCCGCTTGCGCCCCGCGGCCCACTTCCGCCGGGCCACCCACTTCCGCCGCGCCGCCTACGGCTACCACCTCGGCCAGGCCGCCGATCCGGCGGCGAACCCGGTCCGCCACCGGGCTCGCGCAGTAGACCAGCCGGGCGGGCGGCGGGCCCGGGTCCGTGTCCGGTTCTGGGCCGGAGAAGAACCGGGCGCGGGGATCAAGGTCGCCGCTGGCGGTCAGGGTAACCCTGGCCGGGTGCGCTGCCAGGCCGCTGGCCACCCGGGCCGCCCGCCGCGCCGGCGACCGGATGAGCAGCCGCGGATCGTCGCGGCGGATCGTGCCCGCCCCGACCATGATCGCGTCGCTGCTGGCCCGCTCGCCGTCCACCCGGTCGAGGTCGGCGGCACCCGACAGCACCAGCCGCTCACGCCCGGGCGCATCCAGGCAGCCGTCAACCGACATCGCGCAGCTGAGCAGCACGTAGGGGCGTTCGTTCATCAGCGTCCGATCCGGTCTGCCGGCGCCTGGCCGGCCGGTGGCGCGGGCTTCCCCAACGCTACCGAGCGGCGCCCGGCCACCAGTGGTTTACTGTCCTCGCAGCGCAGGCGGTGCGACCCGGAGCGAGGGCGAGCAATGGACACGGTGTGGACCCACGGGCAATCCAGGCAGGTGGAAACGTTCGACACGGTCAATCCCGCCACCTCCGAGGTCATCGCCACCTTCCCCATTGACGGCCGCAACGAGGTCGACGCCGCCGTCGAACGCGCCCGCGACGCCGCCGCCTGGTGGTCCGGGCTGGGCTGGAAGAGCCGCCGGACGAGGCTCCTCGCCTGGAAGTCCTATCTGATCCGCTACGTCGGCCGTCTCGCCGAGCTGGTCCACACCGAGACCGGCAAGCCGCTCGCGGACGCCCAGCTCGAGATCTTCCTGGCGGTCGTGCACATCGACTGGGCGGCACGCCACGCCCGCCGTGTGCTCGCCCCCCGCCGCGTGCGCAGCGGGATCCCGGCGATCAACCTCGCCTCGTCGGTGGAGTACGCGCCGCTCGGCGTCATCGGGGTGATCGGGCCGTGGAGCTACCCGGTCTTCACGCCGATGGGCTCGATCGCCTACGCACTGGCCGCGGGCAACGCGGTCGTGTTCAAACCCAGCGAGCTCACGCCCGCGGTCGGCGGGTGGCTGGTCAGCTCGTTCGCCGACGCGGTGCCCGAGCACCCGGTACTGCAGATGGTCACCGGCGGCGCCGAGACCGGTGAGACGCTCGTCCGCAGCGCGGTGGACAAGATCTCGTTCACCGGCTCCAGCGCTACCGCGCGCCAGGTGATGGCGGCCTGCGCCGACAACCTCACCCCGATGATCGCCGAGTGCGGCGGGAAGGACGCCTTCCTGGTGGGGGCCGACGCCGACCTGGACGCCGCCGCGGACGCCGCGGCCTGGGGCGCGGTGTCCAACGCGGGACAGACGTGCACCGGGGTGGAGCGGGTCTACGTCGTGGACGCCGTGTATCACACGTTCCTCGAGAAGCTTGCCGAACGGATGGCCGGGGCCCGCCCCGGCGAGGACCGCGAGTCCACCTACGGGCCGATGACGCGCCCGGCCCAGGCTGACGTCGTCGAGGATCACGTCGCCGACGCGCTCGCCCGGGGCGGCCGGGCGGTGATCGGCGGCATGCAGAGCATCCGCCGGCCGTACGTGGACCCGGTGATCCTCACCGATGTGCCAGAGACGAGCCTGGCGGTGCAGGACGAGACGTTCGGGCCGGCGCTGACCGTGACGAAGGTGGCCGACCTGGACGAGGGTGTCGCCCTGGCGAACTCCAGCCGCTACGCGCTGGGGTCCACCGTGTTCGTGGGGAGCAAAAAGCGCGGCCTGGCGGCGGCTCGCGCGATGCGCAGCGGCATGACCGCGATCAACTCGGTCATGGGATACGTGACCGTGCCCGCGCTGCCGTTCGGCGGGAACGGCGACTCCGGTTTCGGCCGCATTCACGGCCCTGACGGGCTGCGCGAGTTCACCCGCGCCAAGGCGATCACCCGGGTCCGGATGCGCCCGCTGCTCAAGCTGACCACGCTCAGCCGCACCGACAAGGACATGACCCGGCTGCTGTCCATCGCCACCCTCCGGCACGGCAAGCGCTACCGCTGACCGGGACGGCTGCAATCCGGATCCGTGGTGCTCACGGCGAAGCCGGCCGCGGGCACCTTGTGCCAGCTAGGCCGGGAGGGGCTCGCTTTCCAGGGCGGGGTCGGAAGGCTCGAGCGGCGCGCGGCCGATGATGAGATCCGCCGCCCGCTCGGCGATGGCGATGGTCGGCGCGTTGGTGTTGCCCCGGGGCACCACCGGCATGACCGAGGCGTCGACCAC
>Ga0126371_10005440_pt1 | contig 11303 bp, 15 predicted proteins | sample PanSoiMetaPlot_4_FD_110145 | JGI IMG/M metagenome (GOLD analysis project Ga0126371, IMG submission 110145) | Tropical forest soil microbial communities from Panama - MetaG Plot_4 | ecosystem: Environmental > Terrestrial > Soil > Tropical forest > Bulk soil | place: Panama | collected 2016-02-17
AGACCGCAGTAAGCTTTCGCTGCGATCGGGGCACAGCTGCAAACCTTAAATCTTGGAAGTGCATGAGATCAGTGAAGACATGATAGTGCTGTCATGCGGCACCGCAATGGCGGCTGAAAGGGGGATGAAAATGGTCAAGACCATCGAACACATTCACTGGCCCGACGCGCCGGACCTGTGGATGCCGTACGCGCCGGCCATCAAGGTGAAGGGCGGCACCACGGTCTATCTGGCCGGCGTCACCGCGGCGCCGGTGTATCATCATCATCCGCATCGGCCGGAGGAATTCGACGCGATGCCGCGCGACATGGCGGGGCAGGCGCGCGCAGCATTGGAGAATCTCAAGCGCGGGCTCGAGGCGGTGGGCGCGACGTTTGCCGACGTGGTCACCGCCGACCGCTTTGTCACCGATCTAACCGACCAGGATGCGCTCAACCGCGTCTGGGCCGAATATTTTCGCGACACCAAGCCGGCCACTACCACGGTGCAGGTGGTGCGGCTTGCGACCGATCCGCGCTGTCTGGTCGAGATCAACGCGGTCGCGGTGATCGATTGAGATCAAGCGCGCTCTTTAGTTCGAGGCCAGACCGGCTTATAGCGATGGCTGAACTTTCACCGGCTACAGGCCGAGGGAGACGTCCATGAGCGACACCACCTATCGGACTGCCCTCATCGTGGGCGTCGGAGCCGGCCTCTCCGCATCCGTAGCTCGCACCTTCAACAAGGCCGGCATGGCAATTGCGCTCGCCGCGCGCCGGGCTGGCGACCTGAGCGCGCTCGCTGCCGAAGTCCGCGGCAAGGCGTTCGCCTGCGATGCCACCGACCAAGCCCAGGTCGCCAAACTGTTTGCCGACGTCGAGAGTGCGCTCGGCGCTCCCGACGTCGTCGTTTACAACGCGAGCTATCGTACGCGTGGCCCGCTCGTCGATCTCGATCCGCCCGAGGTGGCAAAATCTATCGCCGTCAGCGCCTATGGCGGTTTCCTGGTGGCGCAGCAGGCAGCCAAGCGCATGGTGCCGCGCGGCCGTGGGGCAATCCTGTTCACCGGCGCGTCCGCCAGCGTAAAGGGCTACGCCCAGTCGGCGCCGTTCGCCATGGGCAAGTTTGCGCTGCGCGGGCTGGCGCAAAGCATGGCGCGCGAGCTGTCGCCGCAGGGCATCCACGTCGCCCACGTCGTCATCGACGGCGGCATTCGCAGCGCGCGCCGTGCCGAGGCTCCGGACCGTCCCGATAGCACGCTCGACCCGGACGCCATCGCGCAGAGCTATCTCGACTTGCTGCGGCAACAGCGCAGCGCCTGGGCCTGGGAAATCGAGCTGCGGCCGTGGGTAGAAAAGTTCTAAACAGTGCACCACGTTTTGGGTGTGTCACGGCAGCCGGCATATAATTGGTTCATGCTTCGCAAACTGACGAAAGCCGCACTCATTGCCGTGATGGCGCTGCTCGTGGCGACCAGCGCCGACGCGCAGCGCCATCATCATCGGCGCACGCAGCGCGAGGTCGAACGGCCGCCGCCGCCGGTCTCGATCGACAAGCGCGATACTGCGGTCGCGGCGCCCGGCGCATTTGCCGGCAAGCCATATTGGCTGTCTCTCGCCCAGTGCGGCGGCAGCTATTTCAAGCTCAACACGCTCTATACCGACGCCGCCGTGCACGCCCGCGTGGTCCATCCCGACCCGCACGCCAATGCGACCTTCACCAAAAATCTGCAGGAGGCGATCAGTCTGGCGACGACGTTCTACAATGCGGCGGAAAAATTCCTGGAGACCGACCGCGGCCTCGATCGCGACAATGCGGTGCTTACTTACGACGGTCCGGCGCGCGCCGCGGGCGACCGGGTCAAGACGATAGAGGCCGGGCTCGCAACGGTAAAAGCCTGTCCGGCGTTGTACCAGGCCTGCCAAGCCGCCTATCCGAAGGCCTGCAGCGGCACGCTGGTGCCATTGAGCTGACGCTTTGTGCGTTCAGGGAGAAACTGATGAAACGGCTGTTTATGCTGGTGCTGGCGATCCCGCTGTTTGCCGCGGTCGCCGCCGGCGCCCAGAACCCGGCCGAGCCGGCCGGCGGCAACCTTCCCGGCCTCGGCGAGATCATGACGCTGCAGCAATTGCGCCACATCAAGCTGTGGTTCGCCGGCCGCGCCGGCAACTGGGCGCTCGCCGATTACGAGATGGGCGAATTGAACGAAGGATTTGAGGACGTCAACAAATTGCTTGGCGGCGACACCGTGGACAAGATGGTCGGCGATCCGATCAAGGCGCTGCAGAAGGCCATCGAGGATAAAAATCGCACGGCCTTCACGGCCGCGTACGACAAACTCAGCGCCGGCTGCAACAACTGCCACCGCACGCTCGATCATGCGTTTATCGTGATCCAGCGGCCGGCGCTGCTGCCGTACAGCGACCAGGTCTTCGAGCCGCAGAAGCAATAAATCCGAACACCGACGTTGGTGTGTGCCCGCGCGCCGCCGCGGCGCAGCGCGCTGGAACGCGCGCACCGGGTTCCGCGTTGTCCAAGACCTGCTCAGCACCAGGAGGTCCGGACATGAGCTTTCGCGTTTATTCGGGGCCGCGCGGCTCGGAATCCATCTCGCCGCTCGAGAAGGATCGGCACCTGTACAAGGAGTTCACGCTGCTCGACGAAGCGATGAGCTGGGCCCAGCATGTCAATGGCAGCGGCCGGGTGACGCTCTTGATAGAGGGCGATGACGGCACGCGGCTGACCAAGCAGCAGATCACAACGGCCTTGAAGACACTAGAGCCGGCGGTCGGCGAGGGCGGCGCTGCCTGACCGCGCCCTTTCTAGGTACACCGCTTTACACAACCAGTGCCGGCAGCTCGGCGAGCGTGGTGATGATGTGCTGCGGCGGCTGATCGGCATACTCGTCGGGCATGCGGCCGCGGTTGACCCAAACCGCCTGAAAGCCGAACGCGGCCGCCCCCATCACGTCCCAGCGATTGGATGAGACGAAGACAACCTCCCCCGGCGTGATGCGGAAGCGCTCGGTGACCAGCGCATAGACTTCCGGGCGCGGCTTATAGAGGCGCACCGCATCGACCGAGAGCACGGCATCGAGCCACGGGGCGAGTCCGGACGCTTCGGCGGCGGCCGCCAACATCCGCGGCGATCCATTGGACAGGATGGCGAGCCGCAATCCGCGGGCCTTCAGCGCCGCGACAGCCTCGGTCGCGTCGGCGAACGCGTCGAGCTTGAAATACGCGTCGAGCAGTTTTGGGCGCAGCGCACGGTCGACCGAAGGCACGCGGGAAAAAGCATAATCCAGCGCACGTTCGGTCAGGGTCCAGAAATCGACGTAGGTGCCGGCAAGTGTCAGCGTCCAGGTGTATTCGAGCTGCTTTGTTCGCCAGATCTCCGAGAACCGATCCGCTTCCGGCCCCGCTTGGGCGCGGTATCGCGCGATGGCGGCGTGAACGTCGAACAATGTGCCGTACGCGTCGAACACATAGGCGTGAGCCTTAACGTTAATCATTTGCGATTTCCTGCGCGCTAGATTTTGGTGACGGAGGACGTGCGATAAGGGCGAACGAATTCGCGGAAGGACAGGGGCCATGAGCAAGCCCGTCACCTGGTCGAAGACCGTAACATTCTTCGAAGACGATTGGCACGACGGCAACGTGCCGATCATGGGGGTGCGGACTCACGCCGCGTGGCTGTGCACGTCGGTGTTTGACGGTGCGCGCGCGTTCGAAGGCGTCACGCCCGATCTCGATTTGCACTGCGCGCGCGTCAATGAGTCGGCCAAGGCCATGTGTCTCAAACCTGGCGTGCCGACCGAAACCTGGGTCGCGCTCGTCCGCGAAGGCCTCAAGCGCTTCGACCACGATGCCGAGCTTTATATTCGGCCGATGTATTGGGCCGAGGACGCAGCGGGCGGCGCGGTCCGCCCGGATCCGGAGACGACGCGCTGGTGCCTGACGCTCTATGTCGCGCCGCTGCCGAAGCCGACCGGGACGGCCATCACCTTGTCGCCGTTCCGCCGGCCGACCCGCGACAGCGCGCTGGTGGAAGCCAAGGCCGGCTGCCTCTATCCGAACAACGCACGCGCCATGATCGAGGCCCGCTCGCGCGGCTTCGACAACTGCATCACCTGTGACGCGCTCGGCAACGTTGCCGAACTTGCCAGCGCCAATATCTTCATGGCCAAGGACGGCGTGGTGCTCACGCCGATCGCGAACGGCACGTTCTTGTCGGGCATCACGCGGGCCCGCGTCATCGCGCTGTTGCGGCAATCCGGCGCCACGGTGTTGGAGACGACGCTGCGCTATGAGGATTTTGCCGGCGCCGACGAAATCTTTTCCACCGGTAATTACAGCAAGGTCTCGCCGGTCACACGGATTGACGATCGTTCGCTGCAGCCGGGTCCGTTCTACCGTCGCGCCCGCGAACTTTATTGGGATTTTGCGCATGCGCGCGCGGCTTAAGTTCGCGGGCCGGAATTGAAAACGGCGGGACCAAAGGCCCCGCCGTTGACGACTTAGCTGCAAGACCCGCGACTACTTCATCGCCTCTTCGTACATCTCCGCCACATGGTCCCAATTCACCAGGTGGTCGAGAAAGGCCTTCAGATAATCGGGCCGCCGATTGCGATAATCGATGTAGTAGGAGTGCTCCCACACGTCGCAGCCGAGGATTGGCTTGGCGCCGTGGACCAACGGATTCTCGCCGTTCGGCGTCTTCATCACGGTGATCTTGCCGTCCTTGACGGCAAGCCAGCACCAGCCCGAGCCGAACTGGGTGACGCCGGCCTGCACGAAATCTTCCTTGACCTTGGCCAACGGGCCGATGTCGGAGGTCAGCTGCTTTTCCAGCTTGCCGGGAAGCTTGTCGCCGCCGCCCTTCTTCATCCATTTCCAGAAGTGGATGTGGTTGTAATGCTGGCCGGCATTGTTGAAGAGGCCCTGGTTTTTGCCGTAGGTGCCTTTGACGATGTCCTCGACGGACTTGTTTTCCCACTCCGTTCCTTTGGCCAGATTGTTGCCCGCCGTCACGTAGGCCTGGTGATGCTTATCGTGGTGGAATTCGAGTGTTTCCTTCGACATATGCGGTGTCAGCGCGTCATGCGGATAGGGCAGGTCGGGCAAGGTGAATGCCATTGGTCTACTCCTCAATGTGATGCCGGAACGGGCGGGGATTTGGCGGTCAACCGCGAAGTCGAGACGAAAGTTCCTGGCTAGATAGGCTGAATGCCGGGTCCTCGGCAACGGGTTGACGGGCCCCCGGAGGCAATGCTGGGCGCGCGCCCGGGATGCCAGCCGCGCGCACCTTGATTACCGGCTTTGTGCAGATTCGCTATATCGAGCAAGCGGTTAATCGGTCCGCGCGCATAGCCCGGACCGCCACCGGATCGAATCGTTTGTGTTGCCGATCAGATCATTGTGGCAGTTTTGTATATTAAAGCTTGCACCACTGCGGCAGCATGGCCAAAATGGCGAGAAAAAGGTGGCCGCCAAGCGTCCGATCGGTGGCGAGGGGACGGGCGTTATGTACGCGTTTTTATTGTCGCTCGGTGCCGCGATAACGGCGGCCGGAATAGCGCTTGTCGCGTCCGGCGTTTCGCTGGCGGACCGCTCGTTCGATGCGAGCAATGTCACGCCCGGCGCCATTGCCATCATCGGCGGCTGTATTCTGATCGCACTGTCGTTTGTGGTGCGCGCCTTGCTGCGCGTCGAGCGCGCACTCAATGCAAGAGCGGCGCGCTCTGCTCCTCCTGGCGAGACAGCCGCTGACGCTTCGACCGATCCCGCAGGTGAGAAAACGACGGCCGCCGATAACACGGAGCCGGAGGCCGCCGAGCCCGCTCAAACGTCACCAGAGAAATCGCCAGCCGCCGAACGGATCGAAAGCGCGCCCGTGGTGGATGCCGGCGATGCATCCCTCCTGCCGAAGGAACCGGCCCGGTTGGACGAAGATCACGGCGTTGTCCAGGCTGGATTGTCCAACGGCAAGCTCAACGGCAGCTCGCATACCACGACGGCGCCGCGGCTCGCGGGCGGACCCGCGCGGCGACCGCAGCCGAAGAATTCGATTTTCGATACGCTGTGGCCGAAGGCCGCATCTGCGTCGGCCGATGCTCAACCGGCGCCCGCGGCGCAGCCCGCTGCAACGGCCGCTGTGTCGGCCCAATCGGCGCCTGCTGAGCCCGCGCATGCGGCCGGCCCGAGCCAAGCTCCCGCGGCGGTCTCGATCCTTAAATCCGGGGTCGTCGAGGGTATGGCCTACACGCTGTATTCCGACGGCTCGATCGAAGCGCAGTTGCCAGGCGGCACGGTGCGATTTGCCTCGATCACCGAATTGCGCAGCCACATCGAGCAGAACGGCTGACGCGTTCCCGCAGCGCTATCCATCTGCACGAACCAGGCGGCGGTGCGTGGTGCTATTCTGTTGCGGCTGAAGTAATCCGTCGGCAGTCATAAAGTCTTCTTCAGTAAATCATTGAAATAACCAGCTGTGAGCAGAGGCGATATAGTTGCCTCTACTGCAGATTTGGAGTATACATCCAGCGGGTGCAGAATTTTGCGGGTACGTTCGTCCATGGCCGAAAATTCGAACGAACGCTCGCTGATCGATCTCACCGCGCAAATCGTCGCGGCCTATCTGGGCCACAATTCCGTACCGAGCGGCGACATCGCCAACCTGATCAACCAGGTTCATGCCGCGCTGACGCGTGTTACGGGCACACCGGCGGCCATGCCGGCTGAAGCGCTCAAGCCCGCAGTGCCGGTCAAGCGCTCCATCGCATCCGATTATATCGTCTGCCTGGAAGACGGGAAAAAGTTCAAATCGCTGCGGCGGCATCTGCGCACGCTCAATATGACGCCGCAGCAGTATCGTGAGAAATGGGGCCTGCCGCCGGACTATCCGATGGTGGCGCCGAATTACGCGGCTGCCCGTTCGCAGCTTGCCAAGCAAATGGGATTGGGCCAGCAGCGCCGGCGCCGCAAGTAGCGGGTGCGCTGCTCACACCGCGGCAGTGGCGGCGGCTGCCCGCGCCTCGGTGCGGATGCGCTCGACCATGGAGCGGAAGCCATTTGATCGCTGCGGCGTCAAATGCTCGCGCAGACCCATCTTGTCGAACAACGCCAGCGCATCGATTCCGAGAATGTCCCTGGCGTGCTGGCCGGAAAACATTGCCAGCAGGATGGCGATCAGGCCGCGCACGATATGGGCGTCGCTGTCGCCGATGAACGTCAGGATCGGACCGCCGGCGCCGTCGGGCCGCACCTGGGTATCGAGCCACACCTGGCTGGCGCAGCCCTGCACCTTGTTGGCGTCGTTGTAGGCCGATTGCGCAAGCGGCGGCAGCTGCCGCCCAAGCTCGATCAGGTAGCGGTAGCGATCGTCCCAGTCGTCGAGGACCGAGAAATTGTCGATGATCTCTGCGATATCGGCCATTCTGCGGGCTTCCCACGTCCGCCCTCTATATAGAGGCTGAGCCTGCAGAGGTCGATGTTCCGGGCACCGCAATCGGCCCGATCAGACCGGATGCCGCTGGTCCTTGTGCGCCGCGGGGCCATGCCATGCCGGCGCCAGATCGGCTGGCGTCAGCGTGTTCTGGGAATCCCGCGCCGCGGCGCGGCCGGCTGCCGATGTTCCAGAGTGTGCCACCGAGCCCGTGTCGCGTGGCGCCAGCGCCTCGGTCAAGAATTCGTAAAGCATTTTGGCGCCGGCCTGAGCCCGGTAGCCCATGCTGGTGGCGATCTCCGAACCCACCGAACACGCATTCGGCTCACGTGCGCAGAAGCCGCGCAGGTCGTGAACGGTCGCGGAGGCGGCTGAAATGGCGTCCGTTGCCCGGATGTCGCTGTTCGGCGCGCCGTGCTGTCCGCCGCCGCTGGGCAACAGCACCAGCACCAGCCCGAGCCAGAACGCCAATCGCAGCAGTAAAAACATCAGTCCCAAATCCCCGGCGGCGCGTATGGCCGCAACGCCTGGCAGACTAGCAGCCAGCACTGAAAGCCGCGTTCGTGGGGCAGAATCGTTTTTGTCCATAATCGAACAGAATACGCGGCAGTTTTTCGCACAATCCGAACAATGTCGGAAAAAAATTATTTACCTAAAATTTTCGCCAACAGACGCGAACGCACGTCCGATCAACGCCTCATCGCGCTTGAATCGCTCATTCTAGAGCTAAACGGATTGCGGCGAGGTTTTGCAATGCCGACGCGGCAAGAAGGCGTTCACCATCCCAGACGAATCCAGCAGCGGATTTTGCATGGGCGGCGCCGCGCGCAGCATGCCGGCGCTGCGGCGTGCGCGCCCTTAGTGTTCGTTTAAGCGGCGTCTGACACGATCCTGCGCACAACAAGGGGAGCGCGTCTGCAACAACGGACGTGCGCAGGGGAACGTGAGTGCCTTCGCGCCAATCCGGGATTTTGTCGAGACCCTGGTGCATCCGTCGGCGCAGCAGGACGCGCTCGGCGTGGCGCGTCACCGCGCCTTCATCGCGCCGCGCCTGATCGGCGGCATTCTCGCGCTTGGCGCTTTTCCGTTTTACCTGGTCGGCCGCGGTGCGGCGAGCAGTGCCGAGCTGATCGTGTTCGGCTGGCCGGCCGTGCCCATCTTGTCGGCCTATTATTTGTCGCGCACGGGCGACTACGAGAGTGCGCATATCGTCTCCGCGGCGGCGCTCGCTGGCTTCGCCGTGTTTGTGGCGATTTGGACCGGCGGTCTGAGCTCATTCGCCGCGATCTGGTTCGTGATTGCGCCGCTCGAGGCAGCGCTGTCGGGTTCACGCCGCGCCGTTCTCGCAGCATCGGTCATGGCGCTTGCGGCAGCCGCCGCGTTGCTATTGCCCGGCGTCGCGCATGTACTTCCGGTCATCAGCGGCAAGGAATGGGCGGCAGCCGCCGCGTTCGGCGTTGCCTTTGCCGTCATCTATGCCGTCGCCCTTGGCGTTTCGGCCGAGGCGCTGGCGCGCGCCGGCTCGTCGTTGCGTGAGGCGGAAGCGGACCGCTATCGCCTGTTGGCGCACGCCACGACCGACGTCGTCACGCGCCATGGCAAAGACGGCGACGTCCTGTTCGCCTCGCCGGCCGCCGAATCCCTGTTTGGCGCACCGGTTGCCGCGCTCCATGGCCGCGGCCTGTTGCAGCGCGTCCATGTCGCCGATCGTCCTGCTTATCTGATGGCGCTCGGCGATGCCGCGGCGCTCTCGGAACATCGCGCCGCGCAATTTCGCGCGCGCCGCGCAGGCGGCCCCGACCAAGGCCGGGATGCCGCACGGTTCGTCTGGATCGAGATGCAATGCCGGCCGTTCGGCGACATTGCGGATCCGGCGGGCGGGCAGGGCAGCCGTGAGGTGGTCGCCCTGTTGCGCGAGCTGCGCCAGCCGAGAAGCGAACAACGCGTTGAACACATCGCGGCCGAGCTTGAGCACGCCGCAATGCCGATGAGGAAAAGTGCGTAGGCGCCGCAACGAACCCCGGGGTCTGGGTGGGCGTGCCGCGGCGATCGCCGGTACGCTCGGTGTGCTGTTATGGACGCGGCTCGCGCGCCGGCCAGTTGATTCTGTTGCCATTTTGATCGCGATCGTCACCAGCCTGATCATCATCATCAATGCCATCGTGTTGCAGCACGGCGCGCATCCGGCGCCGTTCTTCGCTCCTCCCGCGCCGGCCGCATCGGGCGCGTCACGAGGTACGACGATCGTGCTGCCGCTTGCCCATGTGGCGCCGACACCCAGTCCGCTGAGCAGCGAAATCGCGGCGCGGCCGAACGACCCGATCGCTCAGTTCATCGGCATGTCGTCGCGCGTCATGGCGGTGCAGCGCACGCTATCCGCTTACGGCTACGGCCAGATCAGGCCGTCGGGCATTCTCGATGAGCCGACCAGTGCGGCGATCGAGCGTTTCGAACGCGCGCGCGGCCTGCCGGTCACCGGAAAGCTTTCCGATCGGCTGGTGAGCGAACTGGTGGCAATGATCGGTCATCCGCTCGACTGAACGTGCCGGATTTGCCGCGTCGGCCCCGGCGAGTCATATCTGCCGGGATTGCGATGCGAGGCCGAGATGCGGCTCAAATCCGCGCTGTGGGTGGCGGCTTATCTGCGCCGCTGTAACGTCGAAGGCGTCTTTGCGGCGGTGCGCCGGCGCGGCGCCGAGGAGGCGGGCGCCGTATTCATCCGCGTCAGCAGGCTTGACGGCACATCGGACCTGTTCGGCCCGGCGCCGCAAAGCGCGCTGGACGCACCGTCCGGCATGGACCGCCGGTTCAGCGCAAGCTTGGCCAAGCGGCCAGCGCCCGATGTCGAAGTGGAGGCCTACCTGGGCCGCGAGCTCAAGTTCGATCCCGATATCTGGATTGTCGAAATCGAGGACCGCGCCGGCCGCAATTTTCTCGACGTGATAGCCGCTTGAACGCGGGGCTACGAAGCTTCGCGTCGTACGCTGCGCAATGGCGGCGCCGGCATGCGCCGCGCCGAGACAGCGCCTCGGACGCCGAGTCTGTCCGCCGCTGCCTGTCGTCGCAGTGCGGCGTCGCTGCTTGCCTCGACGTGTAGCGCCTGCCAGGTGGCGACCAGATCGTGCGCGGCCTGCGGTGTCATCTCATCGTAAAGCTCGGCGAGCGCATGGACGCGCTCGACCGAATGTCCCACCGCCGTGTTGACGAACAGCAGCAAGCGGTAAAGCACATCGCGAGGAACGGCCAAGGCTTTCGCGGCCACCACGATAGGCTCGCCGAGTTCGTCTCCGGCCACGCGACGCGCCTGGTCCCGCGAGATGCGCAGGGCTTGTGCCAGCACCTGCACGAATTCCTCGTGCTTGCGGGCGAGCGCGGCCGCCTCCAGCCGCCGCCCGATCGCGGAATCGAGCGTGACATTTCGCGACGTGGCCGGCAGTGCGGCGACGATGTGCAGATTAAGCAAGATAAGGCGCCGCGCATCGGCAGCGGCAGCGAAGAATAACTCGTTGAGCTCGCCGGCAATGTCGGTGGCGATGCTTGCCGGCGCGGTTTCGATTTTTTGGGGAAGCGATGCAGGTTTGGCGCCCGCGGCCGTCGAGGACTTCGGTCTGGGTTCGCCGGCTGTGCCGGCCATCGCCGCCGCGGCGTGCTGGAGCAGCGCGGCTCTCACTTCGGGCAGATCGGCGGCGAGGCGTTCGATCACGCGCCGCGGTGGCGCAAGATGATGGCCGATGCGCGTCGCGACGGTGACGCGCGTCGCCACATCGACTGAATCCAGAAGCCGCACCGCCAGCTCGGTGTAGTAGTGGTCTTCTTCCGCGCTGTGCGTCAGCTTCTGGACGTAAAGATCGGTCAGCACCCGCAACAGCGTCGGGCGCATG
>Ga0126371_10005441_pt1 | contig 11302 bp, 6 predicted proteins | sample PanSoiMetaPlot_4_FD_110145 | JGI IMG/M metagenome (GOLD analysis project Ga0126371, IMG submission 110145) | Tropical forest soil microbial communities from Panama - MetaG Plot_4 | ecosystem: Environmental > Terrestrial > Soil > Tropical forest > Bulk soil | place: Panama | collected 2016-02-17
ACACCTAATTGCCGCAGATCGCGCGGATGAGTCCTAGAGAGGCTGTTCTTTACCGCAATCGACCTGCGCTGAGCGGTTTTTGTAGGCGATGTGCGTTAAGGATAATCGAACGCGCAACTAGTGTCGCGTCCCACAAGTATCTTCACCCCACGAACAGCAATAAGTTTTGGCTCAGCCAATAGTTGGGCGGTCGAGTCATCACAGCTATTTCCGGGACAGCACACTAGTGCGCTGCTTGAATGACCCTATGATGCTGCTTCCGGGTCTCCCAGTGGGGTTTCTTTGGATACTTCCTTGTCATGAGGCGAGAGCGGAAGTTCGTGCAGCAGACGCTCAGCAGCTTCCACTTTGACTTCCTTGTGAAAGAGCGCGGAAAAGATCGAATCATGGAGTGCGTTACTGATCGAGAGAAGAATCATGCCCTGATGGTGAGCCATCCAGGCGTGGACAATATCGAACGAACCGGCCGAGGGAACCTGAGAACTAGGATGAAATTCCACGGACTCGTAGAAGCCGAGCCGGCCCAACCAGCCGCGGTCGGACATGTCGCGCAGGTTTTGCACGCTGCGTACGGGATCGACGTTGAGCGCAAGCGCACCCGCATAAGGAGTGATGACAATGCGGTGCGAGGCGTCCGCGCTAAGAGCAAGCGCAGGCAACCCGAAGGCCTGATAGTCATACGGAGTGCATGCGATCTTCGGCGGACAAGCGCCCTCGGAGATTCCCCAGGGGATGTGATACCCCGCTGCATACGCGCGCTGGCAATCGATGGCACTCTGGAGACTGTTTCCAATCAGAGTGTTGGGGAAGTGCTTCAACCAGAGGGCAGGCATCAGGTATTCAAACATCGTTCCGGTCCAGGAGACCAGGGCATCCTGGCCCGCGTAGCGCGTGTGCATGCGGCTAAGCTGGAACCAGCCTTCCTGCGGAACTTCATTCTTGGCGATGCCGATGAAGATCGAGCTGCGTGCCTCGGAGGCGAGCAAATCGTAGCAAGCCTCGAGGCGTTTCGATTCCGCGACGGAATAGCCGACCGAAACAGCGTGGCGGACCTTGTCATAGAACAAGGAAAAATCCATTTCTTCGACAAGGCGGTCCGCATCCGTTGCGAGGACCAAGAGCGCTGAACGAAGTTCCTCCAGCCTGTCGAAGAGGCCGGATACCTCCAACTTCAAGCGAGATAGGGATGGACCTGCTTCCGCCTCCTGAATTTTCGTGTAAGCGACATGCAGGGAATCCGGAGCCGGCCGCACAAAACATTCTTCGGCGAACAATTGTGGATGTTCGGTTTGCGCAGCGGAGAATTGCGGCAAGAACCAAGGAGCGAAATCGTGCGCCATCTGCTGCATCGCCTGCAACCGCAGGCTGACCTCTTCAATCCACCAGGCAGAGTCGCCTGGACGAGAACTCGTGGATGCCGCGCTCAACAAACCCAATTGATCCAGAAAACCATGAGCAGCGCGGCACCAGCCCCTGGCGTCGGTCCGCAATTCAGCAGCCTGGAGCCTGATTTCCCTGATCGCATCCAGATGCTGCGGAGAATACTTCTCGCGTTCCATGGATTGGGTGCAGAGATCGAGAAGATCCAGGAGGGCTTGAAAGAGGCCGGGGTGAAACAATGGCCGATCCAGCAGGAATTGCGCGCCATGTTTCAGGGTCCACAGGCAACAGGCAAGATTCCCGTTATCCACACTGGAGAGAAAGACCGGCGAAAGAGGTGCAAGGGTTTGCGTATCGTACCAGTTGGCCAAATGTCCGTGAAAACGTTGCAGGCGTTTCACGGAAGTCATCGTCAGAGAAGCGTGCTCCGCGAATTGCGGAATCGTGTACATTCCGGAAAGCGCGGCCGCAAGCTGCGAGTTGAAAAGTAATCCCAGGTTCGTCGTGGAGAGCCGATGTGCCAACTGAAGATCCTGGCCCTGGACGTTATCCGGAATCAACCATTTCTCTTCGCTAGTGGAGTATTGACGGAAGAAGCGCCAGGTTTTCCACGCAGCCTGGCGGAGGAACAACTGGTCCTCGGATGTCAGCAGACTGCGGCTGGGACGCAAAGGACGGTCGAGCCATTTGACGGCCGAGTTTGCGAGGAGCCAGAGAGCCAAGATGGGGGCAGCGGCGGGAAGCGAATGCGGGTGGAAAAGGGCGAGGGTGACGCCAATCAGAACTGTGAGGACCGGCGTGAATTCAAGATAGCGGTCAGCGGGAGCCTTCCGGCGGTGATCCATCTCCGACTGCGCGGCGGTTTCCCACTCGAGGAGTTTCTGGTGCGTGACGGTGAGCCGGATGAGCGTCCGGGCGATCGCATCCAAGGTGACCAGCGCCTGATGTGGCAAAAAGGCAAGATACACCAGCACATTCACCTGCGCGGTGGCAAAGTCACTGATGGACTGGAGAATGGCGCCGCGCGGGTGCGCCGAATCATGCTGGCGAATCGCAGTGAGCAACGCCTGCACATAGGTGGGAATCAACAGCATGGCAACCGTGGCGATGGTCCAAAGAGCCGGCGAACCCGGCAGATAGAACCAGCATGCGAGGAACAAGAAAAACGTCGCCGCTTCGATGACGCTGCGACGCAAATTATCCAGAATCTTCCAGCGGGAAATCACGCTCAGAGGATTGGGGATGCGGTTCCCTTCCGCATCAGGCACCCGCGAGAACAACCACTTCAGGATTTGCCAGTCGCCTCGGATCCAGCGGTGCTTGCGGCGGCTGTAGGCGCTAAAGTGCGATGGATAGTCATCAATCAGCTCGAGTTCACTGGCCAGGCCCGTCCGGGCATAGACCCCTTCAATCAGGTCGTGACTCAGAATCGCGTTGGAAGGAAAACGATGTTTCAGAACCTTATGAAAAACCTCTACGTCGTAGATTCCTTTCCCTGTAAAGATGGCTTCGCCGAAAAAGTCCTGATAGATGTCGGAGACGGCATGCGAGTAGATGTCCAGCCCAGTTTCTCCGGAATAAATGTAGGCCAGGCGGGAGCGATTGACGGATTGTACGCTGATCCCGACGCGTGGCTGCAGAATCCCGTAGCCGGCCTTCACCGTCTGCGTGTGCGGGTCGACGACCGCACGGTTGAGCGGATGGGCCAGGGCACCGACGAGATGTGCAGCGACGCCGCGAGGCAATTGCGTATCGGCATCCAGGGTAATGACAAATTTAACGCCGCGGAGACGCGAGACGTCCCCCGCCTTGACGGGGAACTTATCCTCTCCGCCGAGGATGAATTCATTGAGATCGAGGAGTTTTCCCCGTTTGCGTTCCCAGCCCATCCAGGTGTTTTCCCTGACGTTGAAAGTCCGGTTGCGATGAAGGTGAAAGAAGCGATCCGGCCCGTTCGCGGCATATTTATGATTCAGCTTTTCGATCAAACCGGAGCAAAGAACGGCCAACTCGTCCTTTTCGTCGAAGGCCGTGGCCGAATCAGGCGGATCGGTTAACAAGGCAAAGTACAAGTTAACGTCCGCATTGCCGAGATAACGAATCTCGAGCGAGCGAACCAAATGCTCAACCTGCTCCCTGGAGATAAGAAGAGCAGGAACGGCGACAACCGTGGAAAACTCCGCGGGAATTCCTTTCGCGAAGTCCATCCGCGGAATGTGGCGTGGCGGAACAAGAATTCGAAAGAGCTGGTTGATGGTTTCCAGAGCGGCCTGGCTACATGGCAGCAACAAAAGAAGCGAAGCAGCAATTAAATGGATTCCCCCCTGGACGGCGCTCAGGAGAAAGACCATGACGCCAAAGAGGGCGAACTCGACACCCAGGAAGTAATACAGTTCCGGCGCACGCAGGAACATGTCCGAAATCAGCGCCGCTCCCGCCGGCCGGTAGCCGATTCTGCTTTCCAGAAGATTTCTGCCGGAAGATACGAGATAAAAACCTACGTGAGTGGAGCGAATGCGGTCCGCCGAATCGGACTGGGCATTACTTCCGGCTTCCTGCGAAAGGCTGATCGCCGCGCGCGCGACATCTTGCTCTGAGCACCGGGAATGACGGGCGAGGTTTTGGACAGCCCGCCGGTAGGAATCGCAGCTTTGAAATTCCGTGGCCGCATAGACGCCCGCGGGGTCGGTGCTAAGAATACTTTCCGTGACGCTGAGGGTTGAGAACGCGGCCTGCCAATCCATTTGGCGAATGCGCGTCAAAGCCGCCAAATGCGCGGACAGACTCTGACGAGTCTCGGAGTCGAGGTCGGAGGAAATCTTTTGAATCTCGGAAACGAGTTGCAGGAGCAGGCATAACTGCAGCATAGGGGCCAGCAGCCAAATTTCGTCCATTTCCAAAGGCTGCCCCACCTGAAGGGATTGCGTGAATCCCAGGAAAGTCTCTTCGCTGAATTCCCAGGAGGTGGCGGAGAGATAGCTTTTGGCAATCAGGTAGGCACGCGGAGCCAGCTCTCCCGATTCAAGAACTTGCGGAATGTGCCGCGAGCCACGCAATGCACCTCCGGCAGCGACCAGAGCGTTGTAAAGCAGGATGCGGGACGGAACGAGTTCCTTCCTAAGGCTCTGAGAAACAACGAAACCGGACTTCCGGGGACGATAGGTTTGCTCCAAAATGTGTTTCGCGCGAGTGAAACTCTTGACCAGCTGCGGCCACTTGCCCGCATGTCCGGCGAGAGCCCAGTTCTTGGCATGGGCCAGCGCTAGCACGAGACGGGCCGAAGTTAGCTCCTCGGTGCCGCTACCCAACTGCAGTGAAGCATCGAACCCTGGAGAGCTAGCCATAGACCTGCCGGATAGATTGGGAGTTGCGGCCACCCAATGGCCCCCTTATCTGTAGTTCGATGCCTGGAGTTCAAACATCTCGGCGTATTTGCCTTCGCGAGCCATCAATTGAGAATGATGGCCCTCTTCAATAATACGGCCATTCTCAAGAACAACAATACGGTCGGCCATGCGCACGGTCGAGAACCGGTGGGAGATGAGGAGGGAGAGCTTGTTTTGGGTGAGTTCCGCGAATTGTTGAAAGACCTGCCACTCGGACTTGGCATCGAGGGAAGCGGTAGGTTCGTCGAGGATAAGAATTTGCGCGTCGCGCAAGTAAGCGCGCGCCAGAGCCACCTTCTGCCATTCACCGCCGGAGAGGTCCACACCCCCGTCAAAGCGCCGCCCGAGCATCTGGTGGTAGCCGGCCTGGAGCTTCTGCACCACCTCGTCGGCGCTGCTCTTTTGCGCGGCGGCGATAATTTCCTCGATGTTGTGGAGCTTGGATACCCGGCCGATGCCTACGTTTTCGAGCGCGGTCATATCGTAACGCACGAAGTCCTGGAAGATAACGGCAATCTGGCTGGTGCAATCGTCAAGGTCGTATTCCCGGAGATCGACGCCGTCCAGATAAATGGCCCCTTCCGTAGGGTCGTAGAGGCGAGTGAGGAGTTTAACGATGGTCGTTTTGCCCTGTCCGTTTTCGCCGATCAAGGCAAGCCGCTCTCCTTGGTCGAAACGCAAGTTTAAATTGCGGAGGACCGCGCGTTGCGTGCCAGGGTAGGAGAAGGAGACGTTGCGAAACTCGATGCCCGATCGGATCGGCCGCGGGCATAGGAGTCCACCGGCATGCGAACGAATACGAGGCTTCAGCTCCAGGAAGCTGATCAGGTCGCTCAAAAATAGCGCCTGGTCGGCAATGCCGGAGAAAGTGGAGAAAATGGATTGCAGGTTCAAATTGGCCCCGGCGATGGCGCCGGCCAGAAACTGCAGGGTACCGACAGAGATGTGGCCACGCAAAGCCCCGTACACCACGTAAACGTAGGCCCCGTAATATCCCGCCGTGCTGAAGACAGAGAGAAGCGATCCAGCAAAAAAGCGCCGGCGTGCCAGGCTGACGTTTTCCGAAAAAATCCGATCGGCAAGCAAGGCAAAGCGATTGGTCAGATAGGTGTTGAGTCCAAAAACCTTCAGTTCTTTCGCGCTTTCCTTGCTGACGCCGAGAAACCGCAGATAGTCCATCTCCCGTTTCGCCGAGGTCTGACGGAAAGCAAGGTTGTACCCGAGGAATGCAAAATGGCTCTCCCCCAAGAAAGCCGGCACAACGCAGACCAGCAGCAAGACGAGAAGCCAGGGCATGAACACGACGATGCCGGCCGCAAGAGCAATGGTGGTAATGACCTGCTGAAGCAACCGGCCGAGCTGTTGGATCAAGAGCAGGCGGTCGGTGGCCTGTACGCGCGCGCGCTCGAGCTTGTCGTGAAAGCCTGGATCTTCGTAGGTAGCAAGATCCAGAGAGGAAGCTTGCCGCATCAGGCGGATGCTGACGTGCTTTACATAGCGGTCAGCGAGAAGCGCGTCAGCGAAATCGGTGGCACGGGTGAGGAGCATGGTCGCCGCGGCGATGGCGAACTCCAATCCAACCCACCACCAGAAATGCGGAAGCAGCGCCCCGCGATGGGAAACGAAGGAGACGACGCCGTCAAGAATGATCCTGCCAACAGCTAGAAGCGCGAGGGGGCTAAGCGAGGTGAGGATACGGAGCAAGAGCCCCCAGCAGACGACGGCCCGGCCCGATTCCCAGACAAGCGAGATGATGGCGGGAACATCCCTCAATGCCTTGAGACGTTTCGCCCAGGCCTCTTGGAAGTTGTGGCGCATTGGCGCGTTAGAGCTAGGGGTCACGGTCACGTTCAGAATCCCAGATTGCGCGTACACCTCCTTCTTACCCGTCCGCAACCTCAGGAACAAGCTAATTTTAGGGCTAAGGGCGCAGTTTGGCTGCCAGACCGAACAGAGAGGTGCCCGCAAAGACCACCACAGAACCCAAGCAGAAGGCCTGAGCAATGCCAGCGATGGCGTTTGTGGCGAGTAAACTGCCAAGCGCGAGAGCGATCAGGGCTGCTACGCAAATTGCTTTCAAGATCCGCATTCGAAAAATTGTTCCTCCTCCGCTATAACCACGAAAGGGAAGCAAACGGGATTCCATAGAGAGGTTGTTGATTAGCGCGGGGTTAGTGGAAGAACGGTCCGAAATTGCTTAGAAATCTTTGGAAAAAGCGCGTAAATTCTTCATGGTCAGGGAGTTGGCAACCTGGTACCCCAGCCCCTAGACGTAACACATTCCCAGGCGTCCGTTTCAAGCAGGGGGAACAAATCGATGACGCAGACGATGCGGGTGCCATCAGAGTCTAGGGGCAGTACCTAGTGGGCGGAAGCCGCCCGGCTAGTTTAGGACAAGGAGTTCGAGGAGCCATACCTTGAGAAATCGCAATCGAGTTGTTCACTTGATTCTTGCCACCGCGTTTTTGGCATCGGCGGTTGCACTATGCCTGCCAAGGCAGAGCCATGCGCAGATGCGCAGCGAAACGGTGGAGGTGGATGCCACAGCTAAAGGAGCGCCATTCCCCCATTACTGGGAGCGCATGTTTGGTTCGGGAAGGGCAATCCTTTCGCTGCGAGACAGTTACCGGCAGGATCTACGGGCCGTGAAGGAAGCAACGGGATTCGAATTCGTACGGTTCCACGCCATTTTTCATGACGAAGTGGCTGCCTACGACGAGGCGGATGGCAAGCCTGTCTACAATTTTTCCTACGTGGACCAGATCTACGACGGACTGCGGCAGGCAGGGGTGCGGCCCTTTGTGGAGCTTAGCTTTATGCCGAAGAAACTGGCGGCAAAAGAGAGCTATCAGGCGTTCTGGTATCGCCCGATTGTGTCCCCGCCCAAGGATTGGGCCAAGTGGGATGGCCTGATCACGCAATTTGCGGAGCATCTTGTGGAACGATACGGAATTGACGAAGTCTCCCACTGGTACTTCGAGGTTTGGAATGAGCCCAACCTCGATTTCTGGGCCGGAGAGCCAAAGCAATCCACTTACTGGGAACTCTACGACCACACCGCCCTTGCGCTCAAGAAAGTGAGTCCGAGGTTGCACGTGGGGGGACCGGCAACCGCGCAAGCAGCCTGGGTGAGTGCATTTATCCAGCACGCGACGGAGAAGCAAATCCCCTACGACTTCGTGTCCACTCACGTTTATGCAAACGATTCAGCACATGACGTCTTTGGAACGGAAGAAACAATTTCGCGCACAGGAATGGTCTGCCGAGCCGTCAAGAAGGTGCACGACGAGGTGAAAAGCTCGGCGCGGCCAGACGTGCCGGTAATCTTCAGCGAGTATAATGCCAGCTACAAGAACGAAACGCAGGTGACCGATGCTGTATTCATGGGCCCATGGCTCGCCGACACCATCCGCCAATGTGACGGGCTTGTCGACAATCTGGCGTATTGGTCGCTTTCTGATGTTTTTGAAGAGCAAGGAGTAGTGAAGCAGCCGTTTTATGGTGGTTATGGATTGATGGCCGCGGGCAATTTGCCGAAGCCGGCTTTCAATGCGTTTAGGCTATTACATCGGCTTGGTGAAGAGCGGCTGCCGGTGAATTCGGCCTCGGCTCTGGCGACAAGGAGAGCCGATGGCACAATCGTCGCTGCGGTCTGGAATCTCTATTTGCCGGAGGAGTCCGGGAACCCAAAGGAGGTGACCATTGCTTTCAAGGGATTGCGTGGCGCACACCGGGCGAAGGTTGCGCGTCTGGATGAAACGCACGGCTCACTTCTGGCTTTGTATAACACCATGGGGGGGCCCCGTTATCCGACCCAAAAACAACTGCAGGAGCTCAGACAGGCAAGTTCCCTTCCTGCGCCCGACGAAATACGAGTTCAAGACGGCAAGGTAACGCTCCGTCTTCCCGCGCAGGGGCTCGCCGTGATTGAAATTCAGTGAGACGCGTTAGATGCCGTGGATGAAGGGCCTTGTTCGGGTTTGAACCCTGCGCGGTCCATGCCGCGCCTAGCCTCCGGATTTTTCATAAAGGTATCCCAGACAAACGAAGTTCGCGCGTTTTCCACCATCACCATGGAGATCCCAACGTCAATGCCGATGACGTCAGGACCGTACCAATCCGTCAGAGGATTGAAGGCATCGACAAAGCCGAACTGAGTCCAGGCTTTAGCGCCGTAGCGTTCTTTCATGGTGCGCTGCACACGCATCGCGGCTTCCGGCAGAAAGGGCAAAGAACCGGCAGTGGCGCACGGAACCACGGTGCCATCAATCGGGCCGCGTTGCGGCGGACCGCCCCAAGCGACGTATCCGTTCTTTGAATCAGAGGCCGTGATGCCCCAAAGATCGTCGCTGTAATCGGGAAACTGCGAGGACAAATCAAGACAGAAGCGCCGATGGGCCTCCGTCGCGAGGACGGAATTCTGAAAGTAGTTGGCGTAACGGTCGCGCTTACCGCGGAAGTCAAACCAGGCCTGGGAATATTGATGGACGAAAAGTGGGGCGAAGGAACCGATGTAACGAATTCCGTCGTATTCGAAGGTGACGCGCTTCCAGGCATTCCACGCTTCCGGTGGTAAAGGATGCATGGACGAACTGAGCCCCAAGAGGTACATCATCATCAATTCGCTGTAGTCACCCCAACGGAATTGCAAAAACCCGCCTTCCGGGGTCCAGCCGTGGGGCAGAATCGGCGTGTCCTCGGAGAGCCAGTTCCAATCCACGCGATTGAAGATTTCCAAGGCCAGCTCCCTGATTTCCGAGTGAACAAAATGTTCCCGGCAGGTGAGCACGCCGCACAGAAGGATAGACGTGTCGATCGAAGAAACCTCTGAGTCCCAAAGCCGCTCTCCCGTGTTGATGTTGGCGAAGTGATAGAAGAATCCACGGTGATTAGGGAGCTTCTTCCATAAGAACCGAAGAGTATTCAATACCCGGTCTTGCACGGCAGGACGGGACATGTAACCGCGCTTCTCTCCGATGCAAAGAGCAGTGAGTCCGAAACCCGTGGCCGCAATACTTCCGAGTTCGCGCGTGATCGGATTGCGGGCGTCGCAGCGGTCCAGGACCATTCCGGTTTCGGGATGAGCCTGAGTCCAGAAATAGCGGAAGCTGGCCTGCTCAATTTCGTCGAGGAGCGCTTCGTCCTGTGCCGAAAAAGGAGAGGTGGGCGTCTTCTTAACTGGCAAGGAACGGGGACGCTGAGGTGCACCTGCCTTTGCAACCAGCCCGCCAAGAGGCAATACCGGCAGGCCAAGACATACTCGCGCAACGCGCGAGAGCCACAGACGGCGGGAACGGTTTTTGGGCGAGTGCAATTTCAAAACCATGCAACTCCGATTATACAGGTGAACATTTCTTGATTTGAAACGGACGAGCGGGTAATTTGAACTTCAGTTATGCCGGACCGCAGAAAAGTCGGCTTTTGGGTACTCACGATTGTGACCTTTGCCGCGATAGGCGCGGGCACATACGCGGGACTGCGCCTGTATCGAAGACACCATATGCCCCTCCGTATCAGCGGAGCTGTGATCACCCAGAATTCTGACACCCGGAAGCAATCGCCAATCGCAAACGTGCAGGTGATTTCGAAAGATGGGTCCGCGCTGCAATCCGCCAAATCCGACTTCGCGGGACATTTCGGCTTGATAATGCGGCCCGGCGTAAAACCCGGCCAACGGATCCAACTTGCATTTCGGCACCCCGATTACCAGCCGGTAGACACCGATGAGCCGCTAGACGGGAAAATCTATGTCGTCCGCATGATTCCCATTCACGGTGAGATCGAGGCGACCTTGAATGCGGCGGAAGTTGGGGTGAGCAACGTGCTCGTAAGATATTCCACCGTGATTTCAACAACGGAGAATATCGGAAGCGCGGCAAAGACATTTCAGATCGTCAATACGGGCAATGTTCCTTGCGATAACCGGGCGCCGTGCTCACCGGATGGCAGATGGAAAGCGGAGATTGGTTCCGCATCCATTGATGCCGGACAGGGGAACGTGTTCCACGATACGCGCGTGACCTGCATAGCAGGTCCCTGCCCTTTCACGCGAATCGACGAGAATTCCCTTTCGCGTGACGGACGGACCATGAGCGTAAGGGTGCGGAACTGGTCGGATACGACCACATTTCTCTTACAAGCCGAAGTTTTCCGCCCGCAACTCGAGAACGTCGTCCGCCAAATCTACCCCGTGATTTTTGGACGATCCATGAGTTTCACACTGCCGGCAAGCGCGGTTGGGCCGAGCATCGAGGCAGATCTTGGTGGAACACCGCTTGTGTTTCCGCTCGGCCCGACACCCATTTTGAGCTGGGCCAACTGCCAAGTGCGCGTGGAAAGGAATCAGGTGAAGAATTACCGATGCGAGCTGAGAGCAGGATATGAATTTCGTTGAAACAGCTGCACCTTCCGACGGAAACAAAACCCCACCCATTTCGTAATTAAAGACATCCCTCCGCTAAGTAGCCCTTACAAAGAGGCGTTGCTTGCGGGAATCTGGCATGACTCTTCTTGAGCTTATCATCGCATGTGCAATC
>Ga0126371_10005443_pt1 | contig 11298 bp, 7 predicted proteins | sample PanSoiMetaPlot_4_FD_110145 | JGI IMG/M metagenome (GOLD analysis project Ga0126371, IMG submission 110145) | Tropical forest soil microbial communities from Panama - MetaG Plot_4 | ecosystem: Environmental > Terrestrial > Soil > Tropical forest > Bulk soil | place: Panama | collected 2016-02-17
AACACACCTGCCGCTCGCGAGCGGCAGACTAATAACGCTTTGAGTGTGTACAGGCTCGCCCTCTTCGATGACTGACAAGTCGTCGAGGTCGAGAAAATTCTGCACTCCGATCGCTTCGAGCTTTCCGATGTCGCCACCGCTGGCAGCGGCGCGCGCAACCAAGGAGCGAACGTCTCGCTCGCGAAGATAGGTAATTCCTTCAACCCCGAGCCACCAATCGAGCAGTATTGCCGTCGGCTTAGCTAGAAAAAACAAAGCTTTACGCCAGAAAATCAAGAACGGCAGAAATCGTGCCGTCATCCGCAAAGCGTTCCGCGAGAAATACGCCTGCGGGACAATTTCGCCGAACAACGTGATCACGATGGCCGAGAAGAAGAACGCACCAAGTCCGGCGAGAACCGAGTCGGATAGCAGTGTGAGAAATACATTGGTGCAGACGTTGCCCCAGATAACGGTGGCAAGCACTCGATTGGAATCTTTCCGCAGCTCGAGGACGCGCGCCGCGTCTTTGTTCCCGCTGTCAGCCTCGAGTTGCAGGCGCAATTGGCTGAGACTAAAGATCGCCAGATTCAAGCCCGCAAACAGCGCGGATAGACCGATGCAGGTGATGATTCCAAGCCAAACCCAGATACTTTGTATGGAAGACATGCAACGTTCTCGCGTTAGCTTTTCTCCCGGCGCGCAAGATAGTTGACCACGCGGCAACAGCGAACTTTACGACATCACAGGTGCCCAGGCATGATACAGGTTGGGACGCAATCCGGATAGGGCCGGTCGCGAGGGATCTAGCGGGATTGGCGGCCGAAGCTCCATCGCAAGACGAGATTAGTTCCAGCAACGAGCTCGCTTCCATTCGCGGCAAAGCTTGGTCAGACGGAAGGCGATCTGCAGGCCCGCCAGATCCACCACCGTAACCGATCGCTGCGTCCACGGAATGGGAGGCTATGCTAGCTCTTCATACAGCGCAGCCGGTTCGAGATGTGCTTCCAACAAGCATGGCGGAGAAAGGCGAACGCCGGCGGCAATAGACTCAACTGCCTGGGCGCTGGCCAATGTCGCTGGTTCACTTAGGGGCGCATCGAGAAAAGCAACGCCGATCACACTTCCTTTTTTTCTCCAACCGGAGGAAGCCGGATGAATCGGATCGAGGATTTGACCACGTGGTGTTTTCAGCGGGCTCTGGGCGTTTGAATGGTCCTGGGAATTTCCGAATGCACGGAAGGGTCACCATTGATGTCAATGTCGGAGAGCGTGCTGTGCCTGGCTTTCGAGCTGCTGTATCGGCGCGCGACCATCGTCAGACACCAGTGGAATCTCGAACAAACAGTTCTCATGAGCTTTTGTTCAGTCTCGTTCATTAGGCGATGACGTACCCAATTCGGACAGCTTTTTTGCAGTGTCTATGATCATGTCTATTCGCCGCTGTAGCTTGTTTTTCAGGTCAGGAATATTCACTTTATCGGTGACGCGATATGCATTGCCGACGCGTTCCACATACCCGTACTTCACCATCTCTTGCAGGCGCCTCAGCACGGTCACCCGCGGTAGTTTCAGAGCGTGTGCGATCGTATTCGCACGAACCGGTGAGCACATGACGGTGCGAAGAAATACATAGATCCCAATGGTTCGAAAAGTCGAACTGTCACTATGAGTCGCGAACTCCGCGCCGTAGTCATCGTTCAAGCTTCGGATGAGCCCGAGATACAGTCGAGACATGAGCATCCGTTCGCGCGCCAATTCGATACGGCGCGGCGGTTGAACGTCCTGAACAAGAACGAAGTCGGAGCCTGGATCCCGCCAGGCATCGGCGTCGACATGCTCCTCGCTTGCTGTCTGAAATGACCGATCCTTGTGAATGGCCATGACGTTTCTCCTGCGCCAAACATATCACGACTATCGCTATTCCCTTCTTCCGAAAGGCAAGGAATGTTGACTGGCGTCAATAACTTGACTGCGAGCCGAGACCTACGACGCCAAAAAGCAAAAGGTCCCCCAGGGGGACGAGAGTGCGACGTCTGCTCCTGGTTGATGGCGCGCGTCCTATCCGCGCATCTTCTAATATGGTTCACGATCGTTCGGTCGCAATCGCACGCGCGTTGTCTGCGCCGATTGAGGAAGGCGATCTTGAACCCGTGATAATCTGGCTTTCTGCGGCACGCCAGCGGCCGTGGACGCGGTCGTGTGCAGCGCACTAGTCGTCTCTCCGACCGATTCTCGGACACGCGGCCGGGCGTCGTCAGCGAAACGGGCGCGCGTCATGAATCGCCACTGGACGCGTCGCCGCTTAACCGAATGCGGTGTTCAGCGCGACTGACGCAAAACATGGGGCGCCGCATATCAACCGCCGCGCAAGGTGCGGAACTTTGGCTTAGCGGCTTTAGCAATTCCTCGCTCGCGATGCGAAAGCCGTCGCGGCTTTTAGGAACGTTACCACCGCGCCGCGCACACGCGTGGTCCCAGGCTTTCGCCATTCGCACACCAGTCCGCGAGGTCCTCTGCGTCCGCCAGTGGCACATATTCAGTGCGCACGCAGGTTCCAGAACTGCGAGGAGCAAGGAGGATAATATCCGCCATGCCCGCCGCCCGCACCTAAAAGGCATCCCTACAGTATCCGGAAAAGGTGTGGCCTGAAAGTGCGGCTTTCGGCATCCCTATGGCTGCGCGGGTGGCACTGCGAGCAGGTCCGTCTTTGAGGTTAACCTGTGGGGCCACTCGGTCGGCCCACGATCTCAGCCGCCCCCAGCAGACCCCAGCCGAAGACTCCCAGTTTGATGAAGAGCGCGAGCGAAAATGCGAACGCAACCCTCAAGTCGTTCCGAGCAATTCAGCTTAAAAAGCGACCAATCGCGTGCTAAAAAATAGTTACTAGAGAGTTCCTACTCCTTTTTCCACTGAGGAATCGAGCCCAAGGCCGCGAAAAATTGCTGTATTGCAGCAGAAAGGCCGTCTAGAATTGCCCGACCGGGCCTGTAGAACTACAGGAAATCTGGAGCAGCCCAAGGGAATCGGAGAGGAAATGCCTGACCACGTGCGGTACGATGTTGCGATTGTCGGCGCGAGCATATCCGGTTGCGTGGCCGCGATCCTATTTGGTCGCAAAGGCGCCAGGGTGGCGCTCGTCGAACGCGCCCAAGATCCTGCCGCCTACAAGAAGGTCTGCACGCACTACATCCAGCCGAGCGCCACTCCGACAATCGAGCGACTTGGTCTTGCGACGGCGATCGAAATGGCCGGCGGACTGCGCAACGAGGTGGAGCTATTTACGCGATGGGGCTGGGTCGTTCCTCCCCCGACACCACTCACTGGACGACCAGCTTACGGTTACAGTATTCGACGCCAGATGCTTGATCCCATCGTTCGCAGGACAGCTGTCGCGACGAGTGGGGTGGATTTTATGCCGGGTTTTTCGGCACGGGAATTGCTGATTAACGATGACCGTATCAACGGCATCCTCGCAGAGGGCTCCGATGGGCTTCAAAGAAAGATCGAGGCCGGGCTCGTGGTGGGTGCCGACGGTCGCCAATCGCGGATCGCAGAATTAGCCGGGCTTGATGCCAAGGTTAAGCCGAACGGGCGCTTCTTTTATTTTGCGTACTATCGCAATCTTCCTCTAAAAAGTGGTCCACGGTCGCAGATTTGGTTTCTTGAACCTGACATCGCCTACGCATTTCCCAACGACGATGACATCACTCTCGTGGCTGCGATGCCGGAGCGCGCCAAGTTGTCGGAGTGGAAGGCGGACCCTGAAGCAGCCATGCGGCAGCTCTTCGATAGCCTTGCAAAGGGACCGGATTTGGGAAGGGCGGAGCGCGTCAGTCCTATGATGGGTGTGGTGGAATATCCCAATTTGATTCGGAAGACATTCAGACGCGGTTTGGCGTTAGTTGGCGACGCAGCCCTTTCCATCGATCCATTGTGGGGCGTCGGGTGCGGCTGGGCCTTCCAATCGGCCGAATGGCTGGCAGAGGCCGTCGACGGGACCTGGCGAACTCCAGGCGCTCTCGATCGTGGCCTTGGGGCTTACGGCCGGCGGCACAGACGCGAACTTGCTGGCCATGAGTTTCTCATCTCAGATTTCTCGACCGGCCGGCCCTACAATCCGCTCGAACGGTTGATGTTCTCTGCGGCGGCGCGAGACCCTATCTGCGCAGATCATCTTGCGGCGTTTGGAAGCCGCAGCATCGGCGTGAGCGCCTTTCTGCGTCCGTCGGCCCTGATGCGGGCTATGTGGGTCAACGCGCGACATGCTGCCGCTGCTCACGGAAACAGCTAGGGAGGCGCGCGCAGAGGCTGCGGGCCAAGGAGTTTTCAGGCTAATGGTCGATCGATAAGACCAAGCAGGTTCCGCTCGGTTTGCGCGCTCCCGACCGCCTATGACTCCCGGTCGGCAACGTTCAGGGGCATTCCTTGACTGGCGCGAGCACGGCGGCAAGGCTCGTGGTGCGGCAAATACTGCCAGATGTCCCCGACTCGGATTTGCGACTCGTGCTGAGAACAAGCTGCTGTTAGCGACCCGACATAGTTCGGGTTGCGGTCTGATTGGGCGTTAAAAATGACGGCTCTACCGTTGCCGCCGGAGCGTCCCTCTTTGCGAGAGGTGTAGCGCTCCGTCTGATGAGCCAAAGCGGTCCACGGACGTGGCGTGGCCAGTAAAACAGTAGCCAGAGACTCCTTGCTTGGGCGCGACGATAGCAACAATGCTGCGGCGCAATACAGCAGCGTATCATCTCAGTTCCCCGGAAAATCAAAAAGCCACTGCGCAATGACCTCTCTGTGTCACGATATAGCAGGCATCTCGTGCAGCGCCGAGCCCGTGTAGTATATCCTGTCGCGTCAAGACAGGAGGCAGCGATGCAGACGAACCTCTCCGCCCAAGAATTCGCTGGGAAGCTGCTCGGCATCTACACCGGCGGCGTGCTGACCAAGCTGATTGACATTGGCTACCAGACGGGCCTCTTCGAAGCGGCGGTCAACGGACCGGCGACCAGCGGCGAACTCGCCGCGCGGGCGAAGCTCGACGAGCGCTATGTCCGTGAATGGCTGGGCGCGATGGCGACAAGCGGCATCTTCCTTTACGACGCGGTGAGCGGGCGCTATCGGCTGCCGCAGGAGCATGCGGTATCGCTCACTGGCGTCGCGGCGCGGAACGTCTCGCCGATGAGCGGCATCATCGACCATTTCGGCAAGCACCTGCCTAGGCTGGTGAAATGCTTCCGCGAGGGCGGCGGCATCCCTTATTCTGAGTATCGGCCGGAGTTCACCTGCCACATGGACGCGACCTGGCGGCGCATCTATGACGAGCTGCTGATCTCCGGGTTCCTTGGCCGGATCAGCGGCCTTACCGGGCGGCTCGCCGCTGGCATCGACGTACTCGATGTTGGTTGCGGCAGCGGTCACGCGGTCAACGTCATGGCGCGGGAATTTCCACGCTCGCGTTTCGTGGGGTACGATCTCGCCGAGGATGCAATCGCCGACGGTCGGGCGGAAGCGAGCCGGATGGGCCTCGAGAACGTGCATTTCGATGTACTCGACGTGGCGAATCTGGCGGGTTCGCCGCGTTTTTCTCTCATCACGGCCTTCGATGCCATCCACGACCAGCTCGATCCGGCGACCGTGCTCGCGCGCATCAATGCCGCACTGGAGGAAGAGGGCACTTTCCTGATGATCGACTTCAAATTCGCCAGCGACGTCGCGGGCAATATCGGCAATCCCTTCGCGGCGCTCTACTACGGTATCAGCCTGATGCACTGCATGACCGTGTCGCTAGCCTATGGCGGCGCCGGGCTTGGCGCGGTGTGGGGGATCGAGAAGGCCAAGGCGATGCTCGCCGAGGCCGGCTTCCGCCACGTCGAGGTGCTCGACTCGCCGCGGCCGCAGAACTGCATCTACGTATGCCAGAAGTAGATCGAGACCTGCGATGGGTTTCGTCGATGGAGGACGAGGCTACGGTCGGCGCAGACTTGCTCGAAGCATCGGCACCATCATCCCCGCGGGGCGATGCATGATCACCGCTCCAATCAAGGCGCCCACATGTGCGCGAGAAGTTGACGGCGACGAGGTTGATGTCCGGGATACTCGTTTTGCGGTCGCAGCAAATGGCCACAAAGGCATCGAGGTGCCAAGGCACAATAAAGGACCGTCGCCTCATTCGATCATTGCGGCGGTTACCGGCGTGCAGATACTTGTTCGAAGGAATGATGCTATCATCCTTGACACCTGGTGGGCTCGCGAAGGCTCACAGAACGAGACGGCGATGCCATCGCCGGCCGGGACTGGGTTTTCGCCTCCATCGTTGCTCCTATCTATATGACGGTTGCGCGCCTCTCTGTGTCTGTTCTGCCGTACTTCTACGGCAGCGACGCCGATCGACTGGTCGCGGTGACATAGATGCCGCCACAGCACGTCAGGCTGTTGCTCGCATTGGTGATGCCCAGCAATTGGCACTTTGCGAATGTTCAGCCGACGCGAACTTCCCCTCCAATCGGCCCGATCAGTGCCGGTGATTGTTCTACGCTCTCCGCGAATATCCGGACCCGGCACGCTACTGTCGTGCCGGGATGTTACGAGCGCGCCGCTGTTGAAGATTGGCAGGACGCGTGGTAGAGCGAGTAGCTTGTCTTTGTGTGACTCTCACTGGACCTCACGCGAGACGTTTCCGGATATAGCATCTTGAGATGTATCAATGACCGCCGCGTTCAAATCATTGAGATCCTGGGGGACAGGTGTCGTCGTCAGAGCGATCTAGGGAGGCGTTATATGATCGTGTTCAGAAGTTGGCTGCTAGCGGGTGCACTCATCTGTGTCGTTCCACTTGCGACAGAGATTGATACTGCGATAGCGGCAGAACCTACCGGTCGGATCACCATTATCTACGACGCCTTCGGCAAGGATCCCGCGATGACGAAAGATTGGGGATTCTCTGCCCTGGTCGAGATCGCTGGCAAGCGGATCTTATTTGATACCGGTAATGATCACGACATCTTCGCTGCCAACGTCAAGGCGAAGGCTATCGACTTGACCAGTCTAGATTTCGTCATCATGTCGCATCGCCATGCTGACCACATGGCGGGCCTGAGCTACGTATTGAGCGTAAATCCGAAGGTGAAAATTTATGCGCCCAAAGAAGGTTTCGGCATCTACGGCTCATCGCTGCCATCGAGCTTCTATCGCAAGGACCAGGCGCTGCCGCCGGAGACGCGCTACTACGACGGAAAGCCGCCAGAGATCATAAAGTTCGGTGCAGCTTGGCAGGGCGGTAACTTCGAGCTTATCGACAAGACAACAGAAATAGCGCCCGGTATCACTCTGATTGCGCTTGTGTCCGATTCGCCCGGTACCAAGGAACTCAAGGAACTGTCCCTTGCGGTCAATACGCCAGAAGGCATGGTGCTTGTGGTTGGCTGCTCACACCCAGGGATCGAAAGAATCGTCCGAGAGGCGGCCGGCATTAATCCCAAAATTCGCTTAATTGCAGGCGGCTTTCATTTGGTCGTCGCGCCCGATGATGTCATCGCAACGGTGGTTGCATCGCTTAAGAATACGTTCAACGTGGAGTACATTGCTCCGGGGCACTGCACCGGGGAGCCGACTTTTGCGGCATTGAAACAGGCGTTCGGCGACCGCTATATCTATGCTGGAGTCGGCACCACACTCGCGTTGGGACCAGGCGTCAGCAGCGGCGAACGAAGAGGAGAAGGGCCGGCATTCGATGAGAACGACTTAAGCTCATATCGCCGGCTCGCGGCGCGCGAAGACCCGTTCGGGGTCCTGGCAATGCGGGCACGTAAACACGCCGCTCCTCGCCCCACACCCTCGGGATGATCGAGCGGTACCGAATTTTCTGGCTTTCTCCGGAACCCGATCCCGGTTCGCCGTGGGGCTCTACCGGGCCACGAGATTAGTGACCGCGCCGCCGGTTGCCGTGCGTCCACCGTCAACAACAAATTGTCCTCCCGTGGTGTTGGAGGCGAGGTCGGAGCACAGGAAGAGCACCATGTTGGCGATCTCGTCTACGGTCGCGTAGCGCCCGCTCGGTATCGCGGCCTGGTAGCGCTCGCCGACCACGGCCGGGTTGGCAGGCGAGATCTGCTCCTCCAGCGCATGGATCATGCGCGTATCGACCGGCCCCGGGCACACGGCGTTCACCCGGATGCCCTGGCGAGCGACTTCGCCTGCCGCTGTCTTGGTGAGCCCGATCACGGCGTGCTTCGATGCCACGTAGGCCGGCATGCCCGGCGTCGCCACCAGGCCCGCGACGGAAGCGGTGTTGACCACTGCACCGCTGCCCTGGCGGATCATTTCCGGGAGCACATGGCGCAGGCCGAGGAATACCCCCTTCACGTTCACGCCGATTACGGCGTCGAACACGGCCTCGTCGTACTCCGCGGTCGGGGCAAGCTTGCCCTCGATGCCCGCATTGTTGAAGAAGCAGTCGATCCGGCCGTATTTCTCGAGCGCCGCCTTCACGTAGGCCTTCACGTCCTCCGACCGGGTGACATCTGCCGTCACCGCGATGGCTTCCCCGCCGTTCTGGCGGATGATGCCGATGGTCGCTTGCGCCCCCACCCCGTCGCGGTCGACCACTACCACCTTCGCGCCGTGGCGCGCGAACGCCACTGCTGTCGCACGGCCGATTCCATTGCCGCCGCCGGTGACCAGTGCGACCCTGCCGGTGAATTCCATTCTGCCTGCCCTCCGTTAGATGACTTATACAGCGTATCACCAGGACCCTCCAGTGTGGACCGGGGTGGCGGCGGCTGGCCGCCCGGGTCGGCTCGGCGACGATCGACGGCGAGGCGCAGCGCAGATGGCACAAACTGCACATGCCCAATGCTTCGCCTTGAACGATCGTGCAATTTCCGGTTGCCGGACCGCTTGCTGTGACAACAGAGGCCGCCTCTCCGGAATGTGTGAAAAGGCCCTGCCATGAACCTGAGAGTTATTGTTGATTTGCTCGCCAGTCCTTTTGAATGAGGCTGCCGCATGAAGAACACCGCTCTCATTCTGTCCGCTTTGATCTATGCGGGATCCACCGCGGGGACACAAGCCGAAGTATTCCGCCGTCGATCACAACGCCCGATACCGTACAGACGCGGATCGGCACGTTGAAATTCTTCGATGGACTTCCCGACGCCGAAACCGTTCGGAAGGCCTACGACCAGGTCGATTTCGGACGCGGTGCGGAGGCGTTTCTGTCCGGTGTTCCCGCCGCCTCCGTGCACGCGATGTGCAACGGCTCGGTGCAATGGCCAATCAGGCGATCGGCGTCACCGAAAACCTGATGGACGCGTGCTCGCTTTTCCTCACCCTAATTCCACCGACGTCTACAATTCCTTCGGCATCGACGTCAAGAACGGTCCAGTCGTGTTGGAGGTTCCTCCCGCCGTCTTGGGCAGGGTCGATGACGCATATTTCCGGTTCGTGACCGATATCGGCTTTACGGGTCCCGACCAAAGCAAGGGCGGAGATTTGGTGGAAATCAAATGATTGTATCTGGGTTCGTTGTCGACTCAAATCTGAGCATGCGACCTCAGCCATTTTTAACGCCGCGGGCCGTTCTGTCTACTTCGCTGAGTAGTCGCGCCCAAGGGTCTTTTTTCCTCTCCTCCGGAAACTTGAACAAAGTCATTCGTTTGCGTCTAACCCAATTGTCCAGCGATCGCAGTCATCTGCACCAGCAAATCGCTTTGCTGCGGCAGGAGCGTGACCCTCACCTTGCCTTCGAGGAGGCTCTCAACCTCCAGCACATCGAAGACAGCCTTTGTGACCTCGGGATCCGCGCTGATGATCCTCAGGGCCTCGCCAACTATCTTTGGACGCATCGCCTTGGCCTTGGCGAACTCGATGGCAGCCTCGCGCTCGGCGGTGCTGGTTATGACACTGACCTGGTTGGCGCCGTCCTGCTTGATTGCCGACGTCACCTGTCGCAGGCGGTTGACCACCTTTTCCTCAATTTGTTTTATCATATTGCTGTCGCGAAAATGCACTTTCCGGATATAGACCGAACCCAGATTGTAGCCCCATTCGGTCGATTTGGGTGAAACCTCGGCGCGCACCGCCTGGCTCATTTGGTGACGAGTCTCGAGCATCTCTGACAAGGGCAGATTACTAAGCGAGCGAATCGTGGCGTTGCTCACGTTGGCAGCAAGGGATCCTTGCGGGTCCGTGTTCTTGAACAGGAACGCGATCGGATCACTGATGAGCATCTCATACCAGACGCCTATACCCATGGGCGCGCCTTCCTCCGAGTTGACCGGCAGGCTGCGCAGATACCGCTGGTCCAGGCGCAGATCGAGGACATGGCGTTTGCCGAGCCAGTTGACGATAAGTGCCGCCGGCCCGAGCTTGATCCAGAGAAGAGACACGCCTGGTTTATCGATAATGCCGATGACCCGCCCAAACAGCACATAGACATGGCATGTCCGCTCTTTGACGATCGCATAGACGCCGAACAGCCAAAAGAGGGCAATGATCAGCGCCTCTGCCCCGAACAGCGCGAGTAAGACTAGGGCCGCCGTTGCCCAGAACTCGACCATTGCTTCTCCTCCGTTAGCGCTTCTCTGGCACGATCACGTGCTGCGCTTTTGCATAAAGTCCGAGCCGCACATTTCGCACATAAGTTTGCAGGACATCCGGCCCATGCTCTTTCAGTATGGTTAGTTGCTCGGCGAGCGCAACCAGCGGCGACACCTCGGCCTGCGCTTTGAGTGTCTCGATTTCGACTGCTCGCCGCGACTCAACAATTCGCTGATCGGCCCTCGCATGGGCAAGACTGATGTCGGACGATACTTGGTTATGCGCCGTGTTAATCGCCGCAAGCGCCGGCTCCACCTCACCAGGCGGCTCAATGGCTGTAATCAGCGAGGCGTCAAGAACAACGCCATATCGCGCCTCGGCCGAACGGCATTCATGCTCCATCGCCTCGTTGAGGGACCGCATATGCTTGCGGATGTCGTTGATCGATATACCGGCCATGGCGCTAATCTCCTCGGTTGTCTCATCGCTGCCTGCGCTGGCTATGGATCTGGGCTTTGGCGCCTCGAAGTCCGCAATGCGCTCGCGCACCACAGACACGAAATAGGCCATCACATGTCCAACCGGGTTTTTGACCCCAAAAAGGTAGGCATAGAGGTTGGCATCCGAGACCCGGTAGCGAATCTGACCTTCGAGTCCCGTATCAAGCTGGTCCTTGGTCACCGCTTGCAAGATCGTGCCGTTATTATTGGCGCTTGGGTCCTCGAAATCTTTCGCCATGTTGATCGTCTCGGTCGCCACCGAAACTTTGTGGACGCGCTCCCA
>Ga0126371_10005444_pt1 | contig 11297 bp, 8 predicted proteins | sample PanSoiMetaPlot_4_FD_110145 | JGI IMG/M metagenome (GOLD analysis project Ga0126371, IMG submission 110145) | Tropical forest soil microbial communities from Panama - MetaG Plot_4 | ecosystem: Environmental > Terrestrial > Soil > Tropical forest > Bulk soil | place: Panama | collected 2016-02-17
AGACCCGCGGCTCGGCAGGATGGGGCAGCTCCAGCGCGGCGAACTGACTTGCCAGCAGCGGCTCGGCGAAGAAGTGGCCCTTCCGATGCGCCACCCGGGATTCGTCCTGCTCGCGGCTGACCTCCAGGAACACCATGACAGCCTGATCACGGCCGCCGAGCAGCTCCTCGCGGTAGCTGCGCTTGAGTGCGGAGCAGGCGAGCACGGCCGACTGGCCGCTCGCGATGATGTCGTCCATCCAGGCGGTGATCGCGGCCAGCCACGGCTTGCGGTCGGCGTCGGTGAGCGGGATGCCTGCGCGCATCTTGGCGACGTTGGCAGCGGGGTGGAACGAGTCACCGTCGGCGAACGCCCAGCCCAGCTGGCTGGCCAGCTGCTCGCCGACGGTCGTCTTGCCGCTTCCAGCCACACCGGCGATCACAACGATCATCTCCAGGCGAGCGTAACGTGCGAGGCTGTTCTCATCGGAGTGTCCCGGCGCTTGGCGAGCAAGAAGGAGCCCCCGATGCCGGCTCAGCAGGTAGACGCGCTGGTGATCTTCGGCGCGACCGGCGACTTGGCCAAGCTGGAAACGTTCCCGGCCCTCGTCGGCCTGGTCTCGCGCGGCGTTTTAACTGTCCCCATCGTCGGTGTCGCCAACAGCGGCTGGGCGCTGGACCAGTTCCGCGATTACGCGTCCGCGTCGCTCAAGCTCAACCACATCGACCCGGACAGCCCGGCAGCCACCAGGATGCTCAGCCTGCTCCGGTACGTCGACGGCGACCTGTCTGACTCGTCGACGTACGCGGCGATGAGCCGGGCCATGGGCGATGGCCGACGCGCCCTGTACTACCTGGAGGTGCCGCCGTCGCTGTTCGCGCGTATCGCCGAGGGCATCGCCGTGGCGGGTCGCGCCGCGGGTGGCAGGGTCATGGTGGAAAAGCCGTTCGGCACCGATCTGGCCAGCGCGATCGCGCTCAACGACACCCTGCACAAGTACTTCCCCGAGGATTCCATCTACCGGGTCGACCACTGGCTTGGTCTCGAGCCGGTGGAGAACCTGTTGTTCGCCCGGTTCGCCAACTCATTCCTCGAGCCGCTGCTGACCCGCGAGCATGTCGCGAGCATCCAGATCACCATGGCCGAGGCCTTCGACGTCGCGGACCGGGGCAGTTTCTACGACCGGACCGGGGCTATCAGGGACGTACTGCAGAACCACATGCTGCAGGTACTCGCTACGGTGCTCGCCGAGCCGCCTGACGGGACCGGCTTGGCCTCGTGGCGTGACGTGAAATCGCAGCTCGTCGGCGCGCTCGAACCGCTCAGGCCGGATACCACCGTGCGCGGCCAGTACGAGGGCTATCTCGGCGTCACCGGCGTGGCGCCGGGTAGCACCACCGAGACGTACTGCGCGGTCAGGCTGGCAGCTCAGTCCTGGCGCTGGGGAAACGTGCCGATCCTGATCCGCGCCGGGAAATGCCTGCCGGTGACTGCGACGGAGGTAGTCTTCCGCTTCCGGCCGCCACCGCATGACGTGTTCGGCCTCGGGGCGGAGGCCGCCGCCAACCAATTGCGGGTCCGCGTCTATCCCGATGATCAGGTCGGCATCACCATGGTGGGCAAGAGGCCAGGCCCCGACTTGGCGCCCGAGGTGCGCGAACTGGAATTCTCCGGCGAGACCGCAGAGCAGACGATCCGGCCCTACGACCGGCTGATCGGCGCCGCGCTGAGCGGGGACCGCTACCTGTTTGCCCGGGAGGACACGGTCGAAGCTGCCTGGCGAGTCGTGCAACCGGTGCTCGGCGACGTGGTACCGGTCCAGCCGTACGCGCCCGGCAGCTGGGGACCGGCCCAGGCGGACGCGCTCGTTCCGGCCGGCGAGGCCTGGCACAACCCGGCGGGCTGACGTAACCGTCCGTGGTCGCCGCGTGGCCTGCTGGTGATCACCATGATCGTCGCGATCGTAGCCGTCGTCGCGCTAGCGGTCGCTGTGCTAGGGTCGGGCCCGGCCAGCGTCGGCCAGCTCCTGTATGGCCGCCTACTGGGCAGGGGCACCCGCGCTGGGCGTGTAGAGGAAGAATGAGCCGGTCCGCCCGCGACCTCGCGAAACGCCGGGTCAGCCCCATCCGCGACCGCGTACCGTCGTTCATGCGGGCTTAATCTTCCGCAGGTAGACCGGTCGCGAGATACCCGCGTGGCGACGATGCTGGTGAACGGCGAAAGAGGTGCGAGTGGCAAGGCCGCCGACAGCAGGCTGGGGGAACACTACTACGGAGCCCCGCTCCACCCCGGCCTTCGGAGGCCGCCACGGGACCCAGCGTTCCCGGCGCCAGCGCATCTGGAAACCGCACGTTCCGCGCCGCCGCTGGTCGCGGATCACGGCGGCCGCGCTGATCGTGGTCCTGGTCCCGGTCAGCTGGTCGGTAGGGCATGCGCTCACGATGACGGGCGGCGGCTCGGTGTCGCAACGGCTGGCCGAGTGGGCCCGCGATCACTACCTGGGTCCCCTCGTCACGCTCGGCGAGAAGATCACGTATCAGCCCCCGAAGGTCGGCGGTAAGCCAACCATCCCGCTGACCGGGCCGAGTGCAGGGGCGGAGAAGGTGCCCAGGCACACCAGGTCCTCGGCACCGGTCTATCCGCCGCCCGCCAACCTGCAGCCGCTCGTGTCCCCGGCGCTTCCCAGTGAGGGCGTCTGGAGCGTGATCGGCAACGTGTACGGCCAGGGCGCCATCTACCGCACCGAGATGCGGGCGAGCAGCCTCTACTCGTCCTACGTCGCAGGCATCGTGTCGATGAACCAGAATCTCGTGCGCTTCGAGTTGCATCCTGGCGCTGAGGACCCCGGCCCCGGGAACTGGCACGCGCTCGACTACCTGCCGCTTGGCACGAGAAGCGGGCTGCTGGCGACCTTCAACAGCGGATTCAAGATCGCATCCTCGGGCGGCGGGTTCTACCTCAACGGGTCAACCGCTGGCACGCTCACGCCGGGAGTCGCCTCGGTCGTCTACTACACCGACGGGCACATCGCGATCGGCAACTGGGACCAGGATCCGGGCATATCGATGTCATCGGTCGTGGCAGGGGTCCGGCAGAACCTGCACCTGATCGTGCAGAACGGTCAGGTCCCCTCCAGCGTTGACTACAATGTCGAGTCCGGCTGGGGCGCGACGCTCGGCGGAAGCTACTACGTGTGGCGGTCGGCCATCGGGATCACCGCCGACAACCGGGTGATTTTCGTCTACGGGCCGGCGCTCAACGTGCGCGAGCTCGCCGATCTGCTCCAGAGCGCTGGGGCCGTGACCGGGATGGAGCTCGACATCAACCCCGAGTGGACCGATTTCATGTACTACCTGCCGCAGCAGGCTGCACCTCCGACGCCATACGCACTGCTGCCCAACCAGACTCAGCCGGCTAATCGCTATTACACGCCAGCGAGCCGCGACTTTACCGCGGTCTTCGCCCGATGACATCCAGGACCCAAGAGACCGCCGGGCAGCCGTCGGCGGCCGAGGCAGCCCGCAGCTCCAGCACTATCGCGACGATAGCCGTGGCGGCCCTCCAGGCCGCCCGACCCCGGCAGTGGCCCAAGAACCTGCTGGTCTTCGCCGCCCCGCTGGCCGGGGAAAGCCTCGGCAGGCGCGACGGCTTCGGCTACGCACTCGTAGCGTTCGTGGCGTTCACGGCTGCGGCGTCGGCCATCTACCTGATCAACGACGTCGTCGACGTTGAGCGCGACCGCCTGCATCCGGCCAAGAGGCTGCGCCCGGTGGCGGACGGCAGGCTGCCGCAACCCGTCGCCATCGTGCTCGCGCTGGCCGGGCTCGGGCTGGCCGTGCTGGCCAGCATGCTGATCAGCGAGCCGCTGCTCGCAGTCGTGATCGGCATCTACGCCGCGCTGTCGCTGCTCTACAGCGCCGGCCTCAAGCACGTTCCCTGGCTAGAGCTCGCACTTGTCGCCAATGGCTTCGTGCTGCGCGCGCTCGGCGGGGCAGTGGCGACGCACGTACCGCCGTCCGGCTGGTTCTTGACCGTGTGCAGTTTCGGCGCGCTGATGGTCGCGACGGGAAAGCGCTACAGCGAGCTGGCGGCGCTCGGCTCGCGAGCAGCTGCGCACCGGCCGGTGATGCGGTATTACTCCGCGACGCTACTGCGCGCGTTCCAGCGGGCCGCGATCGGCGTGCTACTCGCTGCCTACCTCGCCTGGGCGCTGTCCGGCGGAACGGCGTGGCTGCAAGGCTGGCACGTGGCGAGCATCGTCCCGCTGGCGGCCGCGCTCCTCCGGTTCGACTGGCTGACCGGGCAGGCCGACGGCCGCGCTGTCGAGGATCTGATCGCCAGGGACAAGTTCATGGTCGGGTGTGAGCTCGCCTGGCTGTGCCTGTTCCTGACCGGGCTGGTCTAGATGCAGGCCAGACCCGCCAGGGTGCTGCTCGTCGGCGGTACAAGCGAGATCGGCCTCGCGATCCTCGACGCGCTGCGACTGCCACCCGAGGCCGACGTCCTCCTCGCCGGGCGCGATGCCGACCGGCTCCGCTCGGCGGCGGCCACGCTCCAGGCTCGCGTCACGGTCCTGCCGTACGACGCGACCGACCCGGCCGCGCCCGAGAAGCTGGTGACGGCCGCCTTTGCCGCCGGCCCGGTCGACGTGGTGATCTCGGCGGCCGGCGTGCTGATCCCCCAGGACCGGCTCGACGCCGAGCCGGCCCAGGCCGGGCTCCTGATCGAGACCAACTTCACCAGCCACGTCACGGCGCTGCTCGCGATTGCGGCGCAGATGCGCCAGGCCGGCCGCGGCCTCATCGTCATCCTCTCGTCGGTGGCAGCCGTCCGGCCGCGACGGGCGAACTTCGTCTACGGCGCTGCCAAGGCCGGCCTCGACGCGTTCGGCCGTGGCCTGGCGGACTCGCTGCACGGCACCGGCGTCCGCGTCCTGGTGATCCGCCCCGGCTTTGTCATCGGCCGGATGACGGCCGGCCTGCCGCGGGCCCCGCTATCAGCCACCCCTGCTCAGGTCGGTGCCGCCGTCGCGGCGGCCATCGACAAGCCCTCCGGCATTGTCTGGGTGCCGTCAGCTATCCGGCTCCTCGCCGTCGTGCTCCGCGTGCTGCCGCGACCGGTCTGGCGCCAGCTGCGCAGATAGGAGACCACGTACGGGTTGTTGTTGCGGAGGACGACCGGGGTCTGCGGAGCGTACTGGTCCTACCCGGCATCTGCCGGCCCACCAGGCCGACCGGGCCAGCGGGTCTAGCATGCCCGTCAGCTAGGCCACAGCCCGACGGAACCCACGGACGGAGCCTCCGCCGCGATCTGCTGCCCGCGCGTCACGCCTTGACGTACGGCTGACCGTCGGCCTTGGGCGCCCGAACCCGGCCGATCAGGCCGGCCACGGCGATGATCGTGGCCACGTACGGAGCCATGTTCATGATCGGGGCGGGCAGGATCGGGTTGACCGTGGGGAGCACCAGGGCCAGTTCCGAGCAGAATCCGAACAGCAGCGCCGCGGCGAGCGCGCCGAGCGGTGTCCATCGCCCGAAGATCAGCGCAGCCAGCGCGATGTACCCGAAGCCCGAGCTAATGTCCGGGATGAAGCTCCCGGCCGAGCCGATGGTCAGAAATGCGCCGCCGATCCCGGCGAGCAGCCCGCCGAGTATGACGTTGCGGTACCGGATCCACAGCACGTTGATGCCGACCGTGTCGGCGGCGGTCGGATGCTCGCCGACCGCACGAACCCGCAGTCCCCACCGGCTGCGGAACAGCGCAACCTGGATCGCGATGATCGCGATGTAGGTGATGTACAGGAACACGTTCGAGGCGAAGAAGATCGGGCCGATGATCGGGATGTGGCTGAGCAGCGGGATCTTGATGTCGCCGAACGTGACGCCGGTGTTGTCAGCGGAGTTCTGGGCCATCAGCCGGTCGTACAGATAGTCGGTCATACCGAGCGCCAGCACGTTCAGCACCACGCCGAGGATGATCTGGTCCATCAGGAAGCTGATCGCGAACACCGCGAGCAGCACCCCGACGAGACCGCCCGCCAGCGCGCCGGCCACGAGCCCGACCCAGAGCCCGCCGAACGCGCTCGCCACGATCGCGGCCGTAAAGGCGCCGAAAAGCAGCTGACCCTCGATGGCGATGTTGATCACGCCGGAGCGCTCGCAGAGGCAGCCGGCCAGCGCGCCGAGAATCAGCGGGATGGAGGCGGTGAATGTGCCTTGCGCGATGATGATCACGTTCAGCGCGATATGCCCGGCGTCGGCCCAGCACAGCAGCGACAGCACGAAAAACAACAGCACTGCGGCGACCGTGAGCCGGCGGACCAGGCGGCTGAGTTCGGTGGTGCCGCGCAGCACGCCGAGGCCGACCGACACGGCCCCGAGCACGAAGCAGAGCGGTGCGGCTGGCACCCGGATGGCCGGAATCTGAACACCCGAGCCAGTCGTCGACAGCAGGAATGAGGCGTCGCCCTTATGCACGAGCGCTGCGGCGCCGAAGACGCCGATGTCGATCAGACCGAGCACGACAAACGTGACCGGAGCGAGATACGCGCGACGGGCTCCGAGCGGCTGCCTGACAGCGGCGAGTACGGCGGTCACCCGTTCCATCCCTTCGCCACTGCCTCCATGCCGGTCCCGGCGGTGGCGCGCAACCGGAAAACCACCCGGATCAGTGCGGGTGCGGCTACGAAGAGCACGATGAGTCCTTCGAGTACCTGGACGATGTTCGCCGGAACCTGACCGAGCGTGGCAGCCTCGACGTAGGTGCCGCCGACGTGCAGCGCTCCGAACAGCAGTCCGGCCAGGACGACTCCCATCGGCCTAGCCCGGCCGAGCAGCGCAACCGTGATGCCGTCGGGTCCGTAGGTGCCGTAGCTATTGAAGGTGAGCTGGGTATTGGTGCCCTGGATCACAGCCGCCGCCGAGAGCCCGGCAAGCCCGCCCGCCAGCAGCATCACCAGGACCCAGGACCGCTCCACATTGATGCCGGCCGAGCGGGCCGCGGTCGGGCTCGCTCCCACCGTGCGGAATTCAAATCCCGTCGTCGTGCGGGAGAGCAGCCAGGCAACCGCCAGCGCCGCCGCGACGGCGATCAGGAAGCCCACCCCGACCTGCGGCGGCGGCCCGCCGACGTGCGGCAGGTTCGCGTCGTTCGCGAGGAACGGGGCGACCTGATTGGTCTGCTTCGGCTCCTGCAGCATGCCGTGGTGGGACAGCAGGTAGGAGAGCAGGTCATACATGACGAAGTTGAGCATGATCGTCACGATGACCTCGTGCGCGCCGGTCCTAGCCTTGAGCAGACCGACGAACCAGCCGATGACGGCGCCGCCCACGAAGGCGCCGAGCAGGCAGACGATCACATGGATGACGGGCGGGAGGCTGACGCCGAAGCCGAGCCAGGTTGCCACGATGGCGCCGCCAACCCACTGGCCGGCCGCGCCGATATTGAACAGTCCGGCCCGGAACGCGATGGCCACTGCCAGTCCGGTCAGGATGAGCGGGGTCGCCTGGGCGCAGGTCGCTGACAGCGGATAAAAGATGGCACCTACCGAACCGCCATGCACAGCTGCGCTGACTGTCGACGGATTCAGGATTGCGCCTTCGAACATCTGGGCGTAGGCGAAGGACACCGCGTGCCAGGTCTGCCCGAGGGCGTAGCCAGGGTGGGCGAAGAGCGAGCCCCACGCCCGGGTCACGACCGGATCGCTGAACACGATCAGCACGGCGCCGACCACGAGCGCCAGGAAGATGGCGAGGATCGTGATCACGGCCGAGCTGCCCTCGGTGATTGCCTGGATGAGCACGGCGCCGGTCAGCCGGGGCCGGGACCTGGCCGGTTCTGGCGTCTCGGTCGGCACCGGGTCCGGCGCGACGACGGGAATGTCACTCACGCGGGCTCCTCGGCTTGCGGCTCCGTGGCGTCGGCCGCCAGCGGGGCAGTCTGCAGCAACTGGTCAGCGGCGGGCGGGTGCGTCTGGCCCCCGTTGCCCTGCGTATCGCCCTGCGCACCGGCCAGCGCATCGGCCGTCACGGCACCGGCCATCAGCAGGCCAAGGTCTTGCTCGGGGATGTCCGGCGGGCAGATCCCGACGATCTTGCCCTCGTACATGACGGCGATGCGGTCCGACAGCGCGAAGATCTCGTCGAGCTCAGAGGAGACGATGACAACGGCAACCCCCTGGTCGCGCTGCTTGACGATCTCCGAGTGCACGAACTCGATGGAGCCGACGTCCAGCCCGCGAGTCGGCTGGCTTGCTAGCAACAGCTTGTTCGGCCTGCTGAGCTCCCTCGCCACGACCACCTTCTGCTGGTTCCCGCCGGACAGGGTCCCGGCTGAGGTCAGCACCGACGACGTCCGGACGTCGTACTCGTCCACCAGCCGGACGGCCGCCTGCCGGATCGCGTCGGGGTTCATGACGAGCCCTGCGGCATAGGGCGGGCGGTCGTAGACATCGAGCACCAGATTGTCCGCGACCGTGAACGGAGCCACCAGGCCGTCCTCCTGCCGGTCCTCCGGGATATAGCCGATCCCGGCCAGCAGCCGGTCCTTCGTGGTCGCCCCGCCGATCTCCTGGCCGGCCAGCAGCACCGAGCCGGTAGCCGGCCGCAAGCCCATTAGCGCCTCGCACAGCTCGGTCTGGCCGTTCCCCTGCACTCCCGCGATGCCGAGGATCTCGCCGGCCCGCACATCGAAAGAGATCGAGCGCACGGCCAGCTCGCCGTGCTCCCCCTGCACACTCACGTCGCGCACGTCGAGCACGACCTCGCCCGGCGACGCTGCCTGCTTGCTCACCCGAAGCTGCACGGTTCGGCCGACCATCAGGGCGGCGAGCTCGGCGTCGCTGGTGGTCGGCGGGCGCTCGGCGACAACCTTCCCGCGCCGGATGACCGTGATGTTGTCGGCGATCGCCTGGACCTCGCGGAGCTTGTGCGAGATAAAGACGATGGAGTGACCGCTGTCCCGCAGCTGGCGCATGATCGCGAACAGGTCTTCGGTCTCGCCGGGGGTCAGCACCGCCGTGGGCTCGTCCAGCACCAGGATGCTGGCGTCACGCAGCAGCGCCTTGATGATCTCGACCCGCTGCTGCACGCCAACCGGAAGATCCTCCACATACGCATCGGGGTCGACCCGAAGTCCGTAGCGCTGCGACAGGTCTCGTACCGAGGCACGGGCTACACGTCGGTCCAGTAGCCCTGGCGAGGGCACGCTGAGCCGGGGAAGGTGCAGGCGGCGGACCGCCCACTCAGGCACCCCGATCCGGCTGACCGGCTCCGCGCCGAGTGTCACGTTCTCCGCGACGGTGAAGACCGGGACGAGCATGAAGTGCTGATGCACCATCCCGACGCCGGCGCCGATCGCATCCCTGGGCGACCGGATGGTCACCGGTCGGTCATCGATGAGGATCTCACCCTCGTCGGGCTGCACCAGCCCGTAGAGCACGTTCATCAGCGTCGTCTTGCCGGCGCCGTTCTCGCCGAGCAGCGCCCTGATCTCGCCAGCCTGGACGACCATGTGGATGTGGTCGTTGGCCACGAGACTGCCGAATCGCTTGGTAATGCCACGCAGTTCAAGCTTCACCGGCTGTCTCCATGCGACCTCGCCGCCCGGCCGCCTGGTCACGCCAGGCAGCCGGGCGGCTCATCCGACCCTTATCGCGGTTGATCCTTGCTCAGACCGGGTTCTTGGTTGCCGGGGTGATCTTGCCTTCCTCGATCTGCGTCTGGAGGGCCTTGATCTCGTTCTGCAGCGAGGCGGGCACCTGGGACGCCAGGTCGTGGTACGGCGACAGCCCCGCGCCGCCGTTGGCGAGGGTGCCAACGTAGGTGTTACCCGCCTTGAAGGTGCCGTTGGCCGCAGACAGCACCGCGGTCTTGACCGCTGCGGCGAGGCCCTTGGTGACACTGGTCAGCATGTAGCTGCAGTACTGGGCAGCGCTGACGCAGCCGTCGGTGTCGACCCACTCCATCAGGACGTGCTTGCCGGCGGCATCCGCGACCTGGATGGCCTTCCCGGTGCCGAGACCGTCGCCGCCCGCCACCGGGAAGATGACGTCCGCGTTCTCACCGATATAGGTGTTCGTCAGCGTCTGGCCGTTGCCGGGCTCGGTGAAGCTGCCGATGAAGTCGCCCTTCTGGGTCGTCTCGTCCCAGCCCAGCACTGTCGTGCTGGTGTGATGCCGCTGGTCGTAGTACTTGGCGCCATCCCAGAAGCCATCCTCGTAGATGGTGACCGTGCCGAAGTTCTCTCCGCCGTAGGTAGCCACGACGTGGGTCTTGCTCATGCCGGCCGCCAGGTAGCCGCCGAGGAAGCCGTCCTGAACGGTGTTGAAGACCAGCTGGTCAATGTTGGTCTCCTTGGTGCCGCTGAGGCACTGGGAGGCATACGAGCAGTCGACGATCGCGAACTTCTGATGCGGGTTGGCCTTGGCCGCTGCCTCGGTCGCGGCCGCCATCGTGAAGCCGACCGTAACGATGACCCCGCACTTACGGCCGATGAACGTGCTGATGTCGGTCGCGTAGTCGGCCGACGACGTAGACGGCAGGTAGGTGACCTGAATCCCCGAGTGGGCCGCCGCGGCCTCTTGCATGCCTTGCCAGGATGACTGGTTGAAAGAATGATCGTCGACGCCGCCGGTGTCGACTACCATGCAGGCCAGGTACTTCCCGGCTGTCGTGCCGCTGCCCGACGAGCTACCGGACGGCGAGCTCCCGCACGCGGCGGCCAGTAGGGCAATCGCGATCGCGCCGGACGCGACAGCGGCCCTCGTTGAGACTCTCACCGATACCTCCTCCTAGCGGGCGGCTCGGGCCGCCCGGAAAGCACCGCCGGATTTTTTCGCGCGGGACCGGCCTGCTGGGGTAAGTCGTCCCGGATGTCGCCGGGATTGCCCGAAGAGTAGTCCTGGCGCCGCCCTTGCGGAAGCGAGAACCCTGCAGCCCGGGCCGGACGTTGCTGAATCGAGACGTGCGCGCTGTCGCGGTCCACCCCCGGCGGGTATTGCCTGGTCACGGCGGGCCACCAGTCGCCGGCGCCCAATCGGCTGATCCTCTGGTCAGCGCGGATCGGGCGCCTACCGGCTCTTCCCCCTGCTGATGCCCAATTGAGACGATTACGTGGTGCAGCGGCCGCCGCGAAGCCACATTGTGGGTCTGGCGACCCCCGGCACCGGGAAAATTCGCCACCACCCGGGGCCTCCACTGTGACGAAGGACACCCGATGGACGTGAACTGGACCGCACTGCGCTCCGCCGCCACAGCGGTGGCCGCGCGCGCATACGCGCCGTACTCCGGGCTGCGCGTCGGCGCCGCCGGCCAGGGCCG
>Ga0126371_10005445_pt1 | contig 11297 bp, 14 predicted proteins | sample PanSoiMetaPlot_4_FD_110145 | JGI IMG/M metagenome (GOLD analysis project Ga0126371, IMG submission 110145) | Tropical forest soil microbial communities from Panama - MetaG Plot_4 | ecosystem: Environmental > Terrestrial > Soil > Tropical forest > Bulk soil | place: Panama | collected 2016-02-17
CCATCCGCCGTAGTACCAACCGCCAGCTGAGTTCGGATCAATCGCAAGGGCCGCATCGATTAGGTTTGCGCCGACATCCAGGTCACCAACAACACGAGCTAAGGTAAACCCAGCCGTGTAGAGTGCGACGGCATCATCCCGGCCAAGCTCAACCGCTCGGCGGGCGAGCCGTTGGGCCTCGGCGAATTCTTGAGCGTGGTTGGTCGTCCAGCCACGTGTTTTCCGCCTTGAGTAGCAAAGACCGCCCAGGCCGTGCGGCGACGCGAAATCGGGATCGAGTTCGATGGCCCTATAGAAGAGCCGCAGCGCTTCACTGTTGCTTTCATTTGTCTGCTGATGAAAATTCGCCATGCCGCGGAGAAAATAGTCGTATGCATCCAGTTTCTCGGTTGGTTTTCGCTTAGCACGTTCAATCTCGGCACGCTCCAACTCGGGCGCAACCTGACCGACAACGTTTTCAGTTAGTTGATCCTGAAGACCAAAGACATCTTCCAGATTACCCTCGGCGCGGCCTGCCCAAAGCTGTCCCCCAGTGCTGGCATCGATGAGCTGACCAGTAATCATTACTCGGTTCGTTGATTTGCGTACGCTACCTTCCAGCAAGTAGCGGACCCCGAGCTCTCGACCAACCTGCTTAACATCGATCGTTTTGCCTTTATAAGTAAAGCTGGAATTGCGAGCGATGACCACGAGCCAGCGAATGCGCGATAGCGCGGTAGTGATGTCGTCCACCATGCCATCTGCGAAATATTCCTGCCGCGGGTCTTCGCTTAGGTTGTCGAAAGGCAAAACGGCAATCGACGGCTTGTCGGAAGCAATCGGATCGTCTATTGGTCTGGTCATGTTCGTCGCCCCTCGCAATCGCGTCATCCAGATCCTGAGGCACCGTATGTATGATCGGGATGTTTGACAATGTGCGGACTGCCATCCGCTAGCAATGCTTTCATTGAGGCGGCCGAAGAGGCCACGAAGATGTGCATCATTCCAGATCTTCGTGGCGCACTGATCGTTCCGACCCTCGCATCCGCCTTCTTGCTTCGTTTCACGTAGTTCTCGACTAACACCGTGAGGGAATGTCCGCAATGATACCTCCAGATCGGCCAGACGCGGACAGCGGCCCCCGCCCTGGTCGTAACGTTGTGGTGACCATCCGCGGCTTAGCGTGACCACAGCCCGGCCGAACTTGGGGCGATATCACTCGGCCGGCGAGACGATTCGAGGTGCGGTAAAAATCCTTCGCTGCGATGCAAATTGCGCAGTCCCGACGACCCGGGCCCTGGTTGAGCCCAAGGGTATGGCTCGCGATGTCGTACTCTTGTAGGGCTTGGAAGCCCGCCGGGGAGGCTGGTACTTGAAAAGCACTGTGGTGGTGATTAACAAAACAGCGGACACCAATCACCTCCGACGCGGCTCTCAACGTCCGACCGTCCTTTTACGCTCCGTAATCGTCTGATCGAAATCATATATGGGCAGATCACGGGCCACATGAAATCAAATTCGATCACGCCTGATGGGCTGAAGCGAGCAAGCAAGAAGATCGCATGACTATGTGTCTGCGCATTCGCGGTGCTCGGCACCTCGACACCGCCACGCTCGTAGGGCGACTTGAACCCTGACCTGGTGATGCACGATGGACGAGGTTTCGCTTTAGGTCAATTTTGGCGAGATGACAGTCTCAAAATCTTGTGTCCCAGACTGAACGGGTCTGTGCAACACCACTTGGCCTGGGGTGCCCGGATCAGGGGTCCATCGGCGATCCGGAAAGGGCGTCAGATCCGCCCGCTGCCGTTGCGCAACTTTCCGAGAGCTGAAGGCACCGCGCAATCCCCGCGGGTGCGAGCAACAACTGAAGAATCCCGATAGACAACGAGAGTACGGCGACCCCGGTGTTCATGACTCACAGGCTAGGGCGACAGAGCGACGCGGAACCCATGTGTCGGATAACGCACGGCCGTGTCGTAGTGATCACGGTTCGCTGGCCGGACGTAAGCGCTATCGTTCCTCCAAGATCCAGACCGGATGACATGCGAACCGCAGTCGCTATCGAGCCAAGGAGAGCCGTCAAGTGGTGCGCCTTGATAGTTCACGTGCCAACAATCTTCTACCCATTGATCGACCGTCCCGCCCATATCGTAGAGTCCAAACTGATTGGGCTGGAAGCTGCCAACATTTGTGAGTTGGCCGTTACCAGTGGCGTCGCCGCAATTCCTACAATTGGCCATCCCCGATCGGACACGATCACCCCACCAATATTTCGTTCGCGAGCCCCCACGAGCAGCATATTCCCATTCGGCCTCGCTTGGAAGCCGATAAGCCTTGTGCGTCATCTGAGCGAGCCAGGCGATGAACTGCATGGCATCGGTCCAGCTGACGTTTGTTATGGGGACCTCCTCGCTTCCCGTCGCCAGGTCCGTGCATGCTTTAGCAGCGACACATTGGCTCCACTCACGGACCATGATAGGGAACTTGCTAATCGCCACCGGCTTGACAAAGACTTGGTGAATAGGCCCTTCCGAAACATCATCGTTGCTGCCCATGGCGAAGCGACCCCCTGGAAGGGATATCATCTCTGGCTCCTCGACCGCGCGAGACGCAGATTGCGATGCGATTGACGTCAGCGCGGGTGCGGACTGCAGCGTCGTCTTCGTCGCGGCAGGTGGTTCAACCGACGAGGGTCGTGGTGGCACATTCGCAGTAGCGACCGGAATCTGAGCGCGAGAGAGCGCCTTGCCGGTCACGCGGCTGCCCTGTTGTGTCACAGCGTACCAGAGGGCACCGCCCGTGGTGGCCAGCAAGGTGGCGCTCAATACTATGATTATGAGGACTTGACGCACACGACGAGCGCTGGCGATGGCGGCGGGGTCTGGCAACACGCGGTAGACCCTCACCGGATCAGCTATGTTCTTGACTTGGCGATCTCCAAGCAACTGGAACCCGCAGACCAATTTGTTCTTGATCTGCTCATATACTCCGCTCGAAATGTAAACCTCTCCCGGAGTGGCAATTCCTTCGAGCCGCACAGCAACATTGACCCCTTCGCCGTGGACATCAGTCGGTTCGACAATGACATCACCCAAATTGACCCCAATTCGATACACGATCTTGTGCTGTCGCGGTACCGGCGCGTCGCGTTCGACCATGTTTTGCTGAATGATTATGGCACATCGCACGGCTTCCACCGGGCTGTCAAAAATCGCGATAAAACCATCGCCGGTGGTCTTGACCATCCTTCCATAGTGGTCGGCGATGGTTGGTTCGATGAGCTCGCGCTGAATTCGCTTCACCCGCGCGAGCGTTCCTTCCTCGTCCAGCCCCATTAGCCGACTGTAACCCGAGATGTCACCCGCAGTGATGGCCACGATCCGGCGCACTCCCAACCCACCCCCGAGCGCGGTGCAATTGTCAGGAGGAACTCGACGAATTCCGCGGATTGCCGAACGTCGCTCCCGGCCTGAGAGAAGGATAGCGGCTCCTTTTCCGGCGACCTCGTTCATTGGCTTAACCCCATTGGTGTAAGACCTCTAACGGCTACGTTCAACGTCTTGGCTCAGATTTGGTCAAAAGCGCTCGTCACCATCTCGCGTTGCAAAACATTGAAGCCGCCCAGCAGACGTCCCCAGCACCAATAAGTAGGACGTAATGGATAGGGGCCACTTCGGATTTTCTCACTTGACTTAGGACATTGCGAGACGTCGAATGTCGCCCTGGAGTGACGCGCCAGCCTTCGCCACTGTTGCAAGCCCGTCAGACCCCGTTCTGATATTGCCCCGGGTGATTATAATGGCTTCGCCGCGAGCGCCAACCTAGTTGATTGATCTTGCGTCGTTGTTCCGTTTGAAGTCGAAACGCGAGGCCCTACCTCCAAACTGCAGCGTCATCTCGTTTCTCCTCGATATCTCATTCGTAATGGTTTGCGGACCGCTGGGCCGAGCCGCGCGATCGCCTTCAGTGCTCAGTTCGCTTGAATACTCCACCGCGGAGCTCACGGGGGTGGATGTTCGCGTGTCGCCTTGTTCCAAACATGCCGCACCAGTGCTGCCAAACTGGATCTCTGCTGCGCGCAGCCGGTCACCCGCCAATTCACGCCGCATCGCCGTTGGCGCGTCTTGGTTGGAGATTCTCGATCTCCACGCAGGCAGCAACTTCATGTCGATCTGCTCGTGGGGCTCCTCGAGTGACCACAGGGCGTCGGGCAACCGTCGCAACGGCAGTGGGCGGCTTGATCGTCGCGGCCCGCACAGAGCGACCAGGAGCGCCGCGGCAGTCAGAAGAGGGGACATCGCTATGGAGCCTCTCGTTTGCAGTGGCGAGAATGGCGGCACCGCGCTACAGGAGAATTTCAGTTATGCTAAATTGTGTTACGTCCGTAACAGTCCTGGACTGGCCGTTGACGTCGAGACAGCCGACGCGCAGACGGCCGAAGAATGCGCAGCAGAATTGACGAAGACGGGTCGCCCGTGAACCTTGTTCCCACAACGCCGGCGGCGCCTCATCTCCCGCGGCCTTATTGAGCTTAGTCAATACGCGAAAACGTGTCCTGATAGGGTCGGGGCCTTGGGTGACGTCCCTGGCATCATGGTTGTGGTCGAGTTCACGGGAGACGCTTGAACTCCGGTTCAGCAGCGCGATTAAGCGAGGTTGGAAGGCCTGGAGTGGCGCACGCATCTTTTTCGTGATCGATGATCTCGCAATCGTTGAGCAACACAAGATCAAGAAATCCAACAAAGCCAGTCGCGAACAGCCGTAGCTCAACTTGCCTCCGTTCATGTAGCAGGCAGCACGGGGCCGATCTATCGTGACAATTTTGACGGCACGTTCAGCTTTCGCGTTAAGCCAGGCACAGCCAGCGCACCGCCGATCGATCATTTGCCGATTGATCGTACGACGGGATTGCGCAGGCGAAGCCATTGTGTATCCGGTGTCCGGGACCGACCGCTATTTGCGTGCATACTTTACCGATATCGTGAGGCGCATCGACGCCGACGAACTCGAAGAAGAGGTCGCCGATGCCGCATAGCGATAGGAGCCAAACTCCCCGCATCACCGCTTGCTGTCCGTCGGGTCGCGATCTCCCGGGTTAGACTCAGGGAATCTACCCAGCAACTGAGCATCATCGCGGGGAATCGCGAACATAATCGCGGCAGCGCCAAGAGCACCGAGAGCGGTGCTGAGCCAAAACATAGCCATAGGAAAACGCCCTTCGAATTTAAGCCTTTCCGGGTTTGGTAGCGCCCACACCACCGATCCCATATGAACCGGATCACAGTCCCCGGCCCTTCGTTCGACTCCCGCGGTGTTCTTCCTGCACGCCCTTCCGAAACGCTCAGAACTGGGCAGTGAAAAGGGGCCGCTTGGCCGCGCTTTACGGCGGCGAGTCCCGCCCAACCGTGGCGTATTGAGTCACCAGTTCTCCAGGTGCGGCGTTTCGCCGCGTACGGCCCCTGCGTCCTCTACGCCCTCGGCAGCCGTCGATTGGCCGTCTGGTCGCGGTTTGCTCGCCGAAGTCTGGCAACAGGTTTTGGCTACCTGACAGAGGGCGACGAATAAGGACTTGGCCGCTGTTGGCGAGGACGATGATGGGCAGTGCTAGGTGCCGTCCTGTGGGATGCAGCACCGCTGCCGTCGCAGCGAAGAAGGCCAACCGGTATCATCCGTGAATGACTAGGTTGAGTGCGGGTCGTGATCCCAAACAGGATGCGCACGACGCCAGATCTTGGCGACGGCGGGACTATGAGCCGGACAGAAAGAAAATGTCAGAGTGCAGTCACGTCCTGCAGTAACGTCGGGAGAATCGCATTATCACGGAGCGCATCAAGCGGCTTTCGCACACCCAACGCCAAGCCCAAGGGTGGCGACTGAAGATCGACCAGAGCAGAGTTCGAGGCGCACTGGCGGGACGCAGGCCTCGGCTGGACGTGCGTGCGATTTGCTCCAATGGGATGCGGCTCGTTACGGACGTAACACGATTCCCGATAGCTGAAATCCTCCTGTAGCTCGATCGCGGCATCTTTCTGACACGCAAACGCAGGAGGAGAGCGCGATGCAAAAGGCCTTGCTTATCGGCGCATTTATCTTCGCCTATGGCTTGCCGGCGTCAGCTCGTGAGCTAACTCTATCACCCATGCCGCGCGTTGGGGCAGCTCCCGGCGTTGACGCCCAATCGGTCGTTGTTCATCGGCAGCAAACTGCGGGCACTTCAGTCGGTGCCGAGAAATCACCCGTTGACAGCGAGCGATGGCTCGACAAAGCCCTCGATCGCAAACTGTCGATTTGTCGCGGCTGTTAGGTGTCCAGGGGTATCGCCGCGCTCGATCCTTGACGATGTGCGTGGAGTACACTCCCCCCGATCTGCCGAAGAAAGGATCCGGTCGTGGTTGTCCTGAGCCAGGCGCAGTGTGAAGAAGCAAATCGCACTGAAGATCAATTGACGCGCAGTTCATGCGGCACAGCGGTAACGTTGCCCTCAAAACTAGCCGCGGGCCCGTTCCCTGGTGCGCCCGTCAACCGCGTCCCAAATGCAGTGACCGACCATGGTATGTTTGCTGAGATGGCAAGTTTATTGCAAATCATCGAGCGCCACTGGGCCACTCATTTCAGCGCCGCCGATGAGATTGATCCGTTGACCGTTCTTCGGGTGCGGTCCATCCTCACAGAACATCGGCGAAGATACCACAAGCCTTAGTAGTACGCCGCTTTACACTTAGGGGCCTCGGCGTGCGTGGTCACACATGACCTCGACGTTCCCGACGAGGGCGCACGGTAGGCCGTCAAATGAAGTCACTCGGGGCGCCCTGTCGCTGCAGCTTGGTGCTTTCGCGATCAGTTGCAACCACCGGGTTCGGTCGGGAAGCAATTGCCACCGTTCCAATAACGATCGCCATCGTAATTGTCGTGATTGGGCGTAGCTCGACTGAATCGAGATCCAGTGAAGCCGCTACCGAGAGGAACGCCGGCTGACGCATAACCGAGGAGGTCGGCAGCAAGGTGCTGGCTCGAGTGGCTCGCGGCCGATAGCGGTGCGCAGAGCCCTACGCTGCCAGAAACTATTGCAATAACGAATACGAACTTGCGAAACATTGAGATCTCCTGGTGATTCTTCTAAGTGCGCACGATGTGCCGGCGCAATCATGATTTTGATCGTAGCGGCTCACGCCGGGAAGACACCTCTTCGATGACATGGCGCTGCAAGGGCGTAGCGCCCGTCGTCGAGTGCGATCGGACCATCGCCTCAGTTGCCGATCCGCTCGTCGTTTGAACAGACGCTGGAGGGGAGATCACAATCCTCGATGAGCGAATACCCCGGACCCGCATAGCCGCGGACCGATCGGCTGTGGTCAACGTGGTGACCCACGGCCCGTCGCGATAGGCTCTCGTGAGCCGAAGCAGAGGTGGCATTCGTCGCAGCGAAGCCGACCGACAGAATGACGGTCGCAAATGTGATGATCCGGCTGTTAACCTTCGACATGACGGCTTCTCCTTGTTGCGCGTCGTTTGCTGACGCGCCTGATAGGTCACTGAAACCTGGCGACGCGGTGTTACTGGAAGATTTCTAACTGGCGGAATCGAGTTACAATCGTTACCCGTCATGAGCGCAGGCGGCATGCGAGACTCTTCGCGCCCTCGCACATCGATCGTGCAGATGTTATTCCTGCGGCCCCTCGATCAATGCGCAAGACCTGACTAAGGGCGCGTCCAAGAACAACTGGGTCATAATTGACACACCTCCAGAAGAAAATCGTGGAGGGGATTCACAAGAGAGACTCGCGCGCCACAGCGTCGCAGCATGATGCGAGCTGCGCAGGCGCGCGCTGCAAGAAAGCGATATCGGGAGATGGCAACTGTTCTCGACGAACAGAGCCGCCGTCGCTTTGTGGCCCCTGGAAGCGCAAGCGTCGGGCGTGGCGGGGTCAGTTTGATGGCTCGGATTACCGGGCTGGCGCGCTCTACGATTTATCACGGGCTATCCGATATTCGCGAGAGAGTATCGGCCCCGCCTGGCAGCGACTGGAATAATACGATCGCGCCCACAAGAAAAAAAGCAACTCGTCAAAAGCGAGCAGCCAATTGACCGAGTTATTTATGGACGTCCCCTCAGTGCACAGCACCCGCAACGTCGCTCGCTCGCAAAAGCCGCTGCCGCGCGTCGTCAGCGATCAGCAATCAGGATTGCAAAACGCCTCCAATCCGGAACGAAGAATGCACCGAGAATGCTTACAGGCTGTTCTGCGAACCCCTGATGCGGCCGTTGCAGATGCAACGCAATTCGGCTTAACCGAAATTCTCCTGTAGCGCAGGGCTGCCATTGTCGCCAAACCAGGCACGAGGTTTTTATGAAAATATTCCGGCTTCTGACTGCCATCAGGGTCCTTGTCAGTACGGTAGGGACCACCGCAGCCAACGGCCCGGGCATTCCCCCTGCACCCAATGTGCCACAGCTTGTGGCGATTGCTGTCGAGGAGCCCCACTAGCAAATCGACATACCATCGCCGCCTGTCCTGGAAAGCGAGATCCTCTATTGCGGCAGCGCTTGCCGCGGCTCGATCGAAGTACAGAAAGAACAGTCGGACAACCACCGTCGATTCGAGCCATTTTATCCGAGTGCTTCGTGGTCCAGTCCATATCGATGATGCGATCATCACATGAATTTCAAACGCTCCCGATGATCGGTGACTTAGGCAAAAGAATGATACATTCACTGACGCAGCAAACGTCGCCCCTTTTACGAGAACACCCAATCACCGCGATTGCTTCGTCGCGCATGCGGCCACGGCTCTTCGTTCCACCATCCCAAAACTCCTCAGGCAGAGGGCGCCCGATCTGCGAATGGAAACAAACTGCAGACGGACGAGTGATCCTGCGTGGACCTTGAGCGAAGCATACCCGGATGGTTGCTGGAGCCGTCCTCTGAGGATGGCCTTCCGAACGCGCCGAGGCGGGAGCATTGCGTACAAGGTCTCACAGGCGGGACCGCGTTCATCGGTCGCGTCTCTGGTAGCAGCCGCCGGTTTGTTTGAGCTCTTGGCTGCCGACTGGTCCCGTTCCACTGCGCCGCATTGGCGCGACAGAGGTCAGGACTCCTCGACAATCGGTTACGCGGTCTCGGCTGTCGCGCCGCCGGCAACAGTGGACATCGTCCAATCCCTCGTCATTGACATTCCTCCTCCCAAAGCAGGTTCCGCGCGTTTTGACGCACTACCCGACTATTTCTGACCCCAATCTATGCGCGACCAGAAACTGAGGAGCCGAAGTCACCCCTGTGGATTGAGGGCACGTGCTTTAGTCAGTGGTGCACGCGATATCTACACGCCCTTTTTTGCGCCGGCCTGCAATCCTGGCGTAACGAGCCCGCAAATCTCGCCGCACTGTGAGCCTAGACGAAGCTATCGAGGGGAATCTCGCCCGCAACCCGAGCAGGATGCGATCCCGTCGCCGCTGGCCCAAATTGTATTTCATTCGTAGCCATTCTCCAGCTGTTCGAAGCTGAAGCGTAGCAATGCTCCTTCAATTTCCTCGCCGAACCGCTCGGGCCACTCTCAAGGCGAGATGGCTTTTCGGTTGGAGGATCACATGAAAGTTCTCATCGCTTCGACGCCAGCAACGGGGCATCTCAATCCGCTCCTTGCGATCGCTCATGGCCTGATCGACGAACGCCACGACGTCGCGTTTCTGACCGGAAGCGCACTGCGCCCACGGATTGAAACCATCGATGCAAAGTTCTGGGCATTTCCGGCCGGCGCCGACATCGATGTGCGAGAACTCGATTCACTCGTTCCCGAGCTGAAAAATATCGCACCGGGACCAGAATGGTTGCGCGTCGCCATGGAGCGCCTCTTTGTCGATACCATACCGGCGCAACAAGCCGGCTTGCAACAGGCCGTGCGCGACTTCCAACCCGACGTCGTCGTGGGTGACGACATGATCTTTGGCGTGCTCCCGATGCTGCTCGGTCCGCGCGCAAGCCGACCTCCCGTGGTTTTGTGCGGGACCTCAATCCTGCACTCGACTCGCGATGACGGTGCGCCGCATTTTCTTGGGCTGCCGCCCGCAAGGACCCAGGCGAAACGTCACGAATACGCAGCCATCGCCCAGGAATATGACAGGGTGCTCAACGAACCTGTAGCGCGTCGCCTGAATGGCATCTTGGCAAGATTCGGTGTTGGACCGTTGTCGATGGCGCTGTTCGACTCCGTCGTCGAGCTAGCAGACGCCTATCTGCAGCTGACGGTGCCCAGCTTCGAATTTCCGCGAAAGCTGCCTCCCTCGGTTCATTTCGTCGGCACACCTCCGATCATTCCACACCAGGCGCCGCTACCTCCCTGGGCGGGTGACCTCGACGGCTCCCGCAAGACTATCCTGGTTACGCAGGGAACGGTGGCCAATCATGATTTTGGTCTTCTTGTCGCGCCTGCGCTTGCGGCACTTGCGGACGAGCCCGATCTGCTTGTGGTGGTGACCACCGGCGGTCGTCCGGTCGATGCGATACCTGGTTCGATCCCGGCCAATGCCCGCCTGGCCAACTATTTGCCGTTCGAGTGGATGCTGCGAAAGACGAACGTGTTTGTCACCAATGGCGGCTACGGCAGCGTCAATCAGGCCATGAGCTTTGGAATTCCGATCGTGAGTGCCGGGCTAACTGAAGACAAGGCCGATGTAAACGCTCGCATTGCGTGGTCCGGCGTTGGCATCAATCTGGCGACCAACCAGCCTGCCCCGCAGACATTACGTGAGGCGGTCCGCGCGGTACTCGATCAGTCCGGCTACCGCGTGCGGGCCGCGTCGATGGCCGATGAGTTCGCCAAACTCGACACGCGATCGGAAATCCTTCGCATCATCAACGAAGCCGCGAAAGGAATGAAAGAGTCTGGTGGGCGGCGAGCCAAGTTCGCAGCTGCGTAGCTGCACGCCTTGATCGATATTCGCTCGAGGGTCAACTCAATCGTTGATCCCTCGAGATTGCTAAAAACACTGATCCAAACCGGATCAAGCGGAGCACAGCCAAATTGCGTATTCCACCCGCCTCAATGGCGTTCACCGTGCTGCTCGGCTTTCTCGTCGCCTTGCCGTCGTTCGGTATCGATATGAGTTTACCCGCTCTCACGGCCATGGGTGCCACTTTTGGTGTCGCGCCGTCGCGGGTCGGCTTAATGATGGGCGTGTTCATGATTGGCTTCGCTGTTGCCCCACTCCTCTATGGCCCGGCTTCGGACCGATATGGTCGCAAGCCCATCGTGATGTTTGGTTGCACACTCTTCACCATTGCAAGCGCGGGCGGCGCAATCAGCCGCTCGCTGCTGGTC
>Ga0126371_10005446_pt1 | contig 11296 bp, 11 predicted proteins | sample PanSoiMetaPlot_4_FD_110145 | JGI IMG/M metagenome (GOLD analysis project Ga0126371, IMG submission 110145) | Tropical forest soil microbial communities from Panama - MetaG Plot_4 | ecosystem: Environmental > Terrestrial > Soil > Tropical forest > Bulk soil | place: Panama | collected 2016-02-17
CGGCGACTTGGTCGTGATCACCGCGGTCGCCGCGTTCATGATCACCATCGGCACCTTGGCCTGGGTCACGTCGGGCGCGGCGGCCAACGCCTCCGGCGTCAGGATGAAGCCGGCGAGGAATTGGACGTGATCGCGCGTCAGCAACTCTTGCGCCATGCGCTTCGAGGTGTCGACGCTGCCTTGCGCGTCGCGTTTGACGAGCTCGATCTTGGCGCCGCCGACCGTGTCGCCGTGCTGCTTCATGTAAAGGTCGATCGCCTTCTGCATGGTGTCGCCGAGCCGCGCGAACGGACCGGTGTAATGCAGGATGATGCCGACCTTGACGACGTCTTCGGCGTGCGCCGGCGCGGCCGCAGCGAGCACGATTGCCACAAACGCGGCAGCCACGAATTTCAAACTGCGCATGTGTCCTCCCCTGGGCGGGCGCTGGCGGCCCGTTACGTAATCATTGCGCGAAAGCGCGGCGGCGACAACGGCGCCCCTGTACGGCGCCGCTGGCCGTGGGCACCTGCCCAAAGCGGCGGCATCAATAGCCGCGGCCGGCCTTGAGGAATTCGCGCTCGTCCGAGGTCGAAGGCCGGCCCAGGACGGCGTTGCGATGAGGAAAGCGGCCGAACTGGTCGACGATCTCCCGGTGCCGCCGCGCGTAGAAGAGCACCCCGTCGTCGCCGAGCGCCGCGCACAATTCGACCGAACGCGCCTGCATCGCGCGGTCTTCCGCATGCACGAACGGCAGATAGAAGAAATGACGCCGTATCGGATCGAATGTCCGATCGAAGCCGAGCGCGACGGCACGCCGCGCCGCCGCCAGCGCCGCACCATCGCCGGCAAAGGCTGCGGGCTGGCCGCGATACAGATTGCGTGGGAACTGGTCGAGCGCGATCACCGCAGCCAGCGCCGATTCCGGCGCCATCAGCGCGCCAGGCGGCAGTCCGCGCCGCAATTCTTCGTGCAGGGTGAGAAATCGCATGCGGATCAGCGCGTCGGTGCTGGCATCGCCGCTGAACCACGCATGCGGCGGCAGCTCGACGAACCAGAACTGCAGAACGTTGCCGATCCAGCTTTCGTCCATGCGGCGGGCAGGATGGCGAGCCGGCTGTCGCGATGCAAGGCTGCGCGCCGGACGCGGCTTGTCGGCCATCGCCGCTTGCCCTATCGTCGCGGCCAGCGGACCCGTAGCTCAGCTGGATAGAGCGCTGCCCTCCGAAGGCAGAGGTCGTGAGTTCGAATCTCGCCGGGTCCGCCAACTGCTTGTTGGCCACGGTATGCAACCTATTCGCGGCAAGCGCGTTGGTGCACTGCTCCCATGCCGCGCCGTGGCCTCGTCATTGGATTGATCGCTGGATCTCTCGCCGCACTTGGCGGGGTGACGGCGCTGTCGAATGTCACGCCGGGTCGCACGAGTGTCACGGTGGCTTTGCCGCCAGACCGCACGAGCGTTGCGGTGGCCTTGCCACCGGACGCGCGATTGCTGGTGCGCCGCAATCAGCGGAACCTGCGCATGGGGGTTGCGTCGTGGTATGGCGGACCCGTGTTCCATCAGACGGCAAACGGCGAACCGTTCCAACCCAATACGATGGCGGCGGCTTCGCCGAACCTGCCCTTCAACACGCATGTGCGCGTCACCAACCTGCGCAACGGCCGTTCGGTGGTGGTGCGGATCAACGATCGCGGCCCCTATGTGGACGGACGGGTGATCGATCTCACGCCTGCGGCCGCCGCCAAGCTCGATATGAAGGAAAAAGGTCTCGCGCCGGTTTCTATTCAGATCGTTCGCAGCGATACGCCGGTCGCCGACCGCTGAGCGCACGGCGATTCGCCGCGCGCTAGCTCCATCATGTCGAACGTCCGCTCTATATCCACCCCGTCTCCCGTCGCCGCTTTGCTCGCGATTGCGCTCTTGGCCGCTCCAACGCCAGCGCCGATTGAGCAGCAGTTCGATCAATGCGCCGGCGAGGGCGATGCCGCGCCGGCATTGCGCATCGACGCATGCAGCGCACTGATCGCGTCCAATGCACTCAATCCGACCAATCTCGCCGCCGCTTACGATAATCGCGGCAACGCCTACGCCGCGGAACACGATTTCGACCTCGCGATCGCCGACTACGAACAGGCCACCAAGCTCAATCCCGACGACGCGACCGCTTTCGTCAACCTCGGCCTTGCCTATGCCGGTAATGGCACGTACGACCGCGCCGTTGTCGCTTATGACCGCGCCCTGGCGCTCCGGCCGAATGACACGGCGATTCTCGACAGTCGCGGTCTTGCCTATGCGAAGCTGGGGCAATTCGACCACGCTGTCGCCGACTATGACGCCGCGCTCAAGCTCGCGCCCAGCGCGGCCATCTTCTTCGATCGCGGCAATGCCTATGCCGGCGAAAGCCAATACGATCGCGCCATCGCGGATTACAACGCTGCGCTCAAACTCGAGCCGAATTCGGCTACCGTGCTCAACAATCGCGGGCTTGCCCGCGCCGCCAAAGGGCAATACGACGGCGCCGTCGCCGATTACGACGCCGCCCTCAAGCTTGAACCGAATTCGGCCTTTGCTTTCAACAATCGCGGCCTCGCCTTGGCGCAACAGGGGCACGACGACCGCGCCATCGTCGATTTCGACCGGGCGATCCAGATCGATCCCAACTACGCCACTGCCTATTACAATCGCGGTCTCGCGCGCCAACGCAACGGCGACACCAAGGCTGGCGCCGCCGACATCGCCAAGGCGAAGCAGATCGATCCCGGAATCGCCAGCCGCTAAGCGCGTCTAGCGCGCTGCAATCTCTGGTCTTTGGCCCAATCGCTGATCCGCTTGTAACGTTGCCGTGAAGCGCGGCGATGGCGCTATGTTGCAGCGGGCCGGTCGCATAGACTCGCGCCGATCCGCGGATCGACACCGCGCGATACCAACTCAAGCGAAGGAGGGTGGCATGATGGGTGTAGTTTCTCGGCGGATTGTGCTTGGGCTCGCGGCGCTCGCCTGCGTCACCTGGGCGGGAACGGCGACCGCCGCGCCGGTGAAATTCCGAGCGCAGTTGACCGGCGCGGAACAAGCTCCGCCGGTCATGACGAAAGGCAAGGGCACCGCGTATCTGACGTGGGACGCCAGCACGCGCGTCGTGACCTGGCATATCAATTATGACGGCCTGTCGGGCCCGGCGACGATGTCTCATTTCCACAACGGCGCGAATGGTGCCAAGTGCGGCGGCCCAGTCATAATCTGGCTCACCAACAAGGGGAGCCCCGTCACGAGCCCGATCACCGGCAAGGCGACTCTGACGCCAGAACAGGCCCAGCAGTTCGAGGCCGGCGACTGGTACATAAACGTGCACAGCAAGGATCATCCCGCCGGCGAGATTTGCGGCCAGGTGATGCCACCCAAGGGTTGAAGCACGCCTAAAGAAAATTGATCACCGCGGCGGCAGCGACAACACTGCCGCCGAACACGATGAGCGCCCGCAGTGGCCCGGCAAGGGCCGGCGGGCGCGTTTCTATCGGCAGCGCTTTGCGACCGTCGATCATCGGCAGCACCAGGTTCTGGCCTTTCGCCACCCAATAAACCGCGATGGCAGCGAGATGCAGCGCAATCGCCGCAAGCAACGCCTGCCAGAACAGAGCGGTATGGAGTGCGTCGATGAGATTGGCGAGCGGCGCCGGAACGATCTCGGTCAGCGGCCCCTCCACGGCGATATCGTTGTTGATGTAAACGCCGGTCAGCGCCTCGCCGAGCAGCAGCACAAGCAACACCAGCACCATCCAGCCGCCGGCCGGGTTGCGGCCACGCTGGTGATCGGGCTCGCGGCGAAAGATGTGTGCGAGATGCGCAAACGCCGCACGCGGCGAAGCGACGAAGCCGGCGAAACGCGCGGTCTCGCTGCCGAGAAATCCCCAAAGCAGCCGGAAGATGACGAGCGCGAGCAGCGCGTAGCCGATCCAAACGTGCCAATCTATCCGGTCGAACCGCCACGTCGCGTAAGCGGCGGCGACCAGAACAGCGGTAAGCCAATGGAAGAGGCGCGTCGGCGCATCCCAGATCACGACCTTGCGCATCGCCCCGCCCCCGTTGCTCGCGGCGATCTTAGCGCCCGCCGCGACGACGGCGCCAATCACGACTCCGCAAGCAGCGACGGCAGACTACCAGAGGCGGACCGGTAGGCAGCCGGGCACCGGCGGACCGTGATAGTCGACGCCGCCCGGCCGGGTCGGATGCAGCACGTCGCCGCAACGAACATGCCGTGCGGCATGCTGATCGGCCGCCAACGAGCGCTTGGCGTAATAATCGACCTGGCGCAGTTCGGCAGTGCATTGTTCGTCCGAGGTCGCATTCTGCGCCGCTGCGAGATGCTGCTTGGCGGCGTTAGTGTTGGGGCCCGGCTTCAGCTTGGTGTTCACGAAGTCAGCGGCCTGGGGCAGCTGCGCGCAAGCGATCGGCGATTGCTTCTGGCCTTGAGCCGGAGCCGGGGCTTGGCCTTGGGCCTGCGCCGGCGGTTGGGACGCGGCCTGCGCCTTGGCCGCGGCGCGTCGATCGCCCGCCATCGAGCGTTTGGCGTAATAATCGACCTTGCGCAGCTCGGCGACGCATTGCGCGTCCGAGGTCGCATGCTGCGCGGCTTCGAGATGCTGCTTCGCCTTGTCCGTATTGGGGCCCGGCTGGAGCTTGGTGTTCACAAACTCCGCTGCCTTGGGCAGCTGCGCGCAGGTGATCTGCGACTGTGATTGTGCGTGCGCCAAAACCGGTACGAGAATCAGGCCGGCGGCGAGCGCCACGAACATCAACCGCATGGGAACTCCTCCTTCGCGCGCGCAGCGGCGCGAACGCGGATGCGATAGCGTCCAATCGCGGCGTAATTGCGGCAAGATGCAACGGATCATTCGGCGGCCTGGAGCACGGTGCGCTTCTCGATATCGGCGAGCGTCGCGGTGAAGCGGACGCCTTCGGGATCGGCGAGTGCGGCAGCGCGCGCGTTCGCCACCGCGTCCGCGGCGACCGCGACCGGCAGCCGTCGCGCCAGCGCCGGCCGCACCACACGCTCGAAGATAGCGCGATAGTTCGCCATGCCGCGTTTCCAGGTGTCGCCGTAGCCCTTGATCAGGTTGGCGCATTCGACGATCTCGAGTGCGAGATGCGGCGACAGCGAAGCCGCATCGGCGATCGCCGCGAGCCAGGTTTCGATCTCGCGCTGCTCGGCCTGGAAGCGGTGCGTCTTGCGGCGATAGCGCCGCAGTGACGCGAGCGCCTTGAGCCGCAGATAACCCGCCACCGTATGGGTCTTGATGTGCATGCCCCAGTAGATGCGACCGAGCCAACCGCGCCGCTCGGCGAGCGCCAGGATCGGCCGCGCCAGCGCCGGCGGCAGGATTGAGCACAGTTCGTCGATGCCGGGCTTGAAATATTCGACGACCCGCACGGGATCGCCGGTCGCCGCGCCAAGTTCAGCGCGGATACGCGCGAGCCGTGCCGGATCGGATTTGACCTGCGCGACGCGGATCACGTCCTCGAACGACATCCGCAGCGCCAAGTGACGTGCCGTGGCTTGCGCGAGCTTACCGCCCGCTCGGGCGGCGATATCGACCGCGACGCCGCGTTTGACGCGCTCGATATAGTCCCATGCATAATCGGCGTCCTGATACTGCGCAAGGCGGCGGACACTTTCGACGGCGATCGGCCGAACGGAATCGGGCAACGTTGCGGCTTCGCCTTCAACCAGCGCGAGATCAGCCGTGCCGGGCCGCCAGCGTTTCGCGGGCGGATGCGGCGCTTGCGACTGGCCGCGCTGTGCCGCCGCCAGTCCGGCGCGAAAGCCGCGCAAATTGGCGTCTGCAGCCCGGCCGCCTTCAGCGATCACCGCCTCAAAGGTCTCGACCGGAATCGTCAGCATGCCGGTGCCGGCGAGCGCGCCAAGCATCACAGCATTGACCATCGCACCCGAGTCGCGCGCCAACGCCTCCAGATCGAGGAGCAGGCTGGCGCGCGCATGACGCGCGACGAGCTCCGCCAGCCGCATATCGTCGAGCCGACCGTCGGCCATCGCCATTTTCTCGGGCATGATGTAGCTGCGCGCCAGCGACGCGACCACATGCGTGCGATCGGGCGTGACGAAGCCGAGCGCGATCTGCCGCGTCGCCTCGGCGAGTTCGGTCGCCAGCAGCAGATCGACATCACCGATGCCCGGCATCAGCGCCATCACCGGCCGCTTTCCGCCAAGCTCGCACGCCGCGACGGGCATGATTTCGAGATAATAAGTAGTCGCGCCGGTGCGCTGCGCCACGCCCGGGATCGAGGTGCTTTGCACCGGAAAGCCGCAGCGCGCGGCGACAGCGACGATCCACTGACTGAGCACGCCGCCGCCCTCACCGCCAAGCGCCGCGATCAGGATCGACAGCGGGCGGACCTCCGTGGTCATGCCGACGCCGTCCCGACCGCACCGCCGAAGCGTGCGATCGTACGCCGGCGGATCTTGTCGATGGCGCGGTCCCACCACGACGGATTGCGGACGATCTCGGCACGGTAGAAGGACGGACACAGAACCGCGGCATGCGCGACCTCGCCGCACAGGCCGCAGCCGACGCAGCTGTCGATGACGCTGGCTACCGGATCGGTGCGCAGCGGATCGGAACTTGGCTTGACGGTGAGTGACGGACAACCCGACAACCGGATGCAGGAATGATCGCCGGTGCAGATCGCATCGTCGACGCCGTAGCGCGCCTTGACGACGCGCCGGCCAGTGGCGAGCCGCGCCGCGTCGTCAGCCCGGAGGCGTCGCTGGCGCGCAAGCTGGCACTCGCCGTCGGCGATAATGACCTTGAGTCCTTGGGCTTTGGTCATCATCGCCTGACGCAACGTCTTTACCATCGTCGCGACGCTGTAGCTGCGCACGGTTTTGAGCCAGCGCACGCCAAGCGCCTTCAGCGTGCGTTCGATGTCCATGGTGGCGGCGCCACCTGGCCGCGCTCCCGCGCTCGACGGCAGATATTGCTGGCCGGTCGCCGAGGCGTAGCCGTTCTGCATCACGATCAACACGCCGTCGCCTTGATTGAACAGGCTCGAGGCAACGCCGGTGATGACGCCGTTGTGCCAGAAGCCGCCGTCGCCCATCACCGAGATCGGCCGCTTGGTCAAATTGGGCCCGACCGCAGCGGCAGCGGCGAGGCTCATGCCGTAGCCGAGGATCGAGTTGCCCATGCTGAACGGCGCGAAGGTGGCGAAGGAATGGCAGCCGATGTCGGTGCTGATGTGGGCCGGTCCGGTCTCGCGTTGCAGCAGCTTGAGGGCGCTGAACACCGGCCGCTCGGGACAGCCGGTGCAAAAGGTCGGTGGCCGCGCCGGCAAATGGCCGACGTCGCGCGCGGCTTCGTCCTTGCGTCCGATCAGCTCGTCGACCGCCTTGACGATGGCGTCGGCGGCGACGCCGGCCGGCCGCGTCTCGGCGAGAAAGGCGGCGAGGCCCTCGAGCATGATTTCGGCGGTGTATTCGCCCGCCGGCGGCAGCGTCCCCTTGCCTTCGACGCGCGTGTTGATGTCGGCGCGGCGCAGGATGACGTTGATCTGCTGCTCGATGTAGTCGGGATGGCCTTCCTCGACAACCAGCACGGCGCGCTTGCTGGCGCAGAATTCGCGCGCTTCCTCCGGCACCAGCGGATAGACCGCGTTGAGGCAATAGATCGGAACGCGTGATTGGCCCCATAGATCGGCGAGACCGAGGCGCAGCAGCGCGCGCACCAGCACGTTGTAAAGCCCGCCCATGACGACGATACCGATCTCGTCCAGATCGCCGGCAAAGATCTCGTTGAGTTTGTGCGCGCGAATGAAATCACGCGCCGCCGGCAGGCGCTCTTCGATCTTGAGGCGCTCCTGCATGAAAGTGACCGGCGGATGCGACAGGCGGTTGTAATCGTGCGGCGCCGGTGCGCTGAACTTGTTGAGCACCGAATGCGCGCCCGGCCGATTGGCCTTGGCGGCGAACTCGCCGGTCACGTGACAGGCGCGGATGCGCAGCTCGAGCATCACCGGCGCATGGCTCGCCTCGGAGAGCTCGAAGCCCTCCTCCACCGCGCGCACGATCGACGGCAGGTCAGGCCGCGGGTCGAGCAGCGGCATGGTGCACTTCATCGCATAGGCGTAGGAGCGCTCCTGAATCACCGAAGCGCCTTCGCCGTAATCCTCGCCGATGATGACGAGAGCGCCGCCCTTGACGCCGGGCGACGACAAATTCGACAGCGCGTCGGCGGCGACGTTGGTGCCGACGATCGACTTCCAGGTCACCGCACCGCGGATCGGATAGTTGATCGAGGCACCGAGCATCGCGGCGGCCGACGCCTCGTTGGTGCAGGTCTCGAGATGGACGCCGAGACCGTCCATGGTCTCCTTCGCGTCGACCAGCACGTCGAGCAGATGCGACACCGGCGCGCCCTGATAGCCGCCGACATAGCTTACGCCCGATTGCAACAAGGCCTTGGTGACGGCGAGGATGCCTTCGCCTCGGAAAATCTCGCCGTCGCCCAACGTGAGCGACTGGACCTCGTGCTTGAAGGAGCGCTCCATCGAACCGGAATCTACTCTTGCGCGCTCGGCAACGTCCAGCCGGGGGCGGTAACGCTTATGGCTCGGCCAGTAGCGCAGCGACGAATTCGGGCACGATCGACGTCGCCTTGCCGTAGCGACCTTCGGCGAAATGGCTGCGGCCGAGCGAGGGCTCGAGATTGAGCTCGATCGTGCGGGCGCCGGCGGCGTTGGCTTCGGCGACGAAGCCGGCGGCCGGATAGACGTTGCCCGAGGTGCCGACCGAGACGAACAGATCGCAGCGCGCCAGCGCCGCGCCGATGCGGTCCATCTCGAGCGGCATCTCGCCGAACCAGACGACGTACGGTCGCAACGCACCGGTTTTGGCACATGCGCCACACACCGATGCGACCGACAGGTCCGCGTCGTTGGCGCGCACAGCGCCGCAGGCGGCGCAACGCACCTTGCGCATCTCGCCGTGCATGTGAATCAGATTTTGTGAGCCGGCGCGCTCGTGCAGATCGTCGATGTTCTGCGTCACCAGCAGGAATTCGCCCGGCCAGCCTCGCTCGAGTTCCGCCAGCGCCGCGTGTGCTGCATTAGGCTTGACGTGGCCGGCGAGCAGATTGCGTCGCCGCAAATTGTAGAAATCGTGCACCCGGCGCGGATCGCGTGCGAAGGCCTCGGGCGTCGCCACGTCCTCGACGCGATATTTCGACCAGATGCCGTTCGGATCGCGGAATGTATCGAGGCCCGATTCCTGCGAGATGCCGGCGCCGGTGAGGACGACGATCCGCCGCCGCGTCATCCCTTCAGGCCATCGAGCCACGTCTCGAGCACGGCGCGACCTTGCGGCAGCAGCTCGGCGGCGAACTTGCCGGCGTCGGTCCGCAATCGCGGCACGGTGACCCGCGGCGTGGCGCCGATCTCGACCGCATGGCCGACCAGCCAGCGTTCCAGTCCGGTCGCGCTGACCTCGAGATGGAACTGGAGCGCGAGACCGTGACGGCCGACGGCAAAGGCCTGGTTGGGCGTACGCGGCGTCGACGCGAGATGTGTCGCGCCCGACGGCAGATCGAACGTATCGCCGTGCCAATGCAGCACGCGCGTTCCCGACGTGAGCTTGGCCAGCGGCGAAGCGCGGCCGGCGGCGCTCAGGCCGATGCCGGCCCAGCCGATCTCCTTGAAGCCGGCCGCGTACACCTTGGCACCGAGCGCGCGCGCCATGAGCTGTGCGCCGAGACAGATGCCGAGCACCGGCTTTCCCGCCTTGAGACGCTTTTCGATCAGCGCGATTTCCGGCTTGAGGAACGGATAACGGTCCTCCTCGTAGACGCCGATCGGCCCGCCGAGGACGACGAGCAGGTCGCAATCGGTAATATCGCCGGCGCCGAGATCGTCGACCGGCGCGTCGCGATAGCTTGCCTTATATCCGCGTGCTGCCAGCGCCGGATCGAAGGCGTCGAGATCCTCGAACGCGACGTGGCGGATGGCGACGGCCGTCGGCATCAACCCCGCTCCGATATCAGCTCGGCCTTGAACGGCCGCGCCAGCAAGCTTTCGATCTCGCGATCGATCGCCGCACCGTGATGCAAGATCGCATCGACTGCCTGGACGATCGGCATCTCGATGCCGAGCTTGCGCGCCAGGGCGATGCAGGCGGCGGACGAGGTGACACCTTCCGCGACCGACCGGCGCGTGGCGAGGATCGCGTCCAGCGCCTGGCCTTCGCCGAGCGCGACGCCGAGCGACAGGTTGCGCGATTGCAGACCCGTGCAGGTGAGCGTCAGATCGCCGAGGCCCGACAGGCCCATCAGCGTCTCGGCCTTGCCGCCCTTGGCGACCGCAAGGCGCACCATCTCGGCGAGGCCGCGGGTGATCAGTGCGGCACGCGCGTTGTCGCCGAATTTCTTGCCCATGACGATGCCGCAGGCGATCGCCAGCACGTTCTTGACCGCGCCGCCGACCTGCGCGCCGACGGGATCGGCCGAGAGATAAGGCCGGAAACTGCGGCCGCCCAACGCCTTGACCAGCCTGGCGCCAAGCGCTGCATCGGCGGCAGCCAGTGTCACCGCCGTCGGCAGGCCAACCGCCACCTCGTGCGCAAAGGTCGGGCCCGACAACACCGCGAGCGGCACACCGGGCGCGGCAGCGGCGGCGATTTCGCTCATCAGCGCGCCGGTTTTTTCCTCGATGCCCTTGGTGCACAGCACCAACGGCACGTCCTTGGGCAAATACGGCACGAGATGCCCCGCGATCGCGCGTAGATGTTGCGCTGGCGTCGCCAGCAAGACGGCATCGGCCTGTGCCGCCATCGCGAGCTCGCCGGTCGTGCGGATACCGCGGTCGAGCTTGATGCCCGGCAGGAAGATCGGGTTCTCGGCGGCGACGGAAACGGCGGCGACGACCTCGGCCTCACGCGCCCACAAAACGACGTCACGGCCGGCGCGACACAGGACTTGCGCCAACGCGGTGCCCCAAGCGCCGCCGCCGATGATGCCGAAGATCTGCATGAAAATTGGCGCCTCCCGCGCCTCACCGCGAGCGATGAAGCACGGAAGGCATTATCCGATCAAGCGTGCGCGGCTAGTTCTTGCTGAGCACCTCGATCCCGGGTCACTTCTTCAGCTTGGCTATGACGGCCGGGTTGGTCGAATAGACGCCGAGAAACTGACCCTGCGCCAACACCTTTCCCTTCATCGCCGCGACCGCGGCCTCGCCGGTAAACTCGCCATTAAGGCCGAGCGACGGCACGCTCAACGCGTAGACGACGAAGTGATAGTGATGGGTGTTCTCGTC
>Ga0126371_10005447_pt1 | contig 11291 bp, 8 predicted proteins | sample PanSoiMetaPlot_4_FD_110145 | JGI IMG/M metagenome (GOLD analysis project Ga0126371, IMG submission 110145) | Tropical forest soil microbial communities from Panama - MetaG Plot_4 | ecosystem: Environmental > Terrestrial > Soil > Tropical forest > Bulk soil | place: Panama | collected 2016-02-17
ATCAGCGAGACTAAGATTCGGTGGTGCATCCTGCCTGTCGAGCGTCGGGGTTGATGGTACCCACCAGTGCCCCGCTCTAGTTGCCGGGGAGCCTTGTTTGTTTCCGCTTGGAGTAGGTCGCCCTCATGAACGGAGCCAAGTACATTGGTCTGAAGTATACGCCGGGCAACGATCTCCCTCGCGGTTCTGGATTCTGCCTGCAGGTTGGTCAAGCCCACCCGAGCGAAGCGGGACGCAAGTACATCGGCAGTGCCGTTCACCGAGTCGCCGTCGTGCTTCATGTAGTAGTTGCCCTCGCCGCGCGTCTCCTCGATGTGTTTCCTTTGCATTCTTACCGACGATGTGGGTTGATTTTGTCGTTCGAGTGCAAGGCAGCCCTCTTCTAGACCCAGGACTTGCTCGACTCATCGGGAATTGCCTCAAACTAAGCGGGCTCGCCAATACAGTTCACCATTGATTGATGGCGACTATTGTTGTTTGGCGTACTCCGCTTTTGCCTGCCTTAGAATGGGGACGTCGGGGTCAGCATCCTTCCATAAGTTCAGAAAATCCAGATAAGCGGCCCGGGCTTTGGCACGCGCAGCATCCGCTTCGGAACCTCGAATGGATTGAGCCTCGAGCCGGTAAGCGCGGGCCAGGCCGAGGCGGGCGACTGAGCCCCACGGAAACGTAGTGACGATTCCTCGATGATCGGTGAACTTCTGAAATTCCGCTGCCGCACGGCTGCCGTCTAGCATTGCGAGGTAGGCTTGCCCGCGCACGTAAACCGGGCACAGGATCGTCGAAGTGGAGGTGGGCGCGGCACGTTCTATCGCGCTGGCGTCGTTCAAGAGCTGGACGGCACGGCCGGCGTCTTTGCGCTCAAGCGCCACTGCGGACCGGATAGTGGGCAACCAATACTTTTGCACGAGCGTGTCCAGCGGGAATGCTTCATCGAGTCCGGCCGCTAGCATTTCTGCGCCGCGCACGTCCCCGGACCGCGCGAGAGCCAGTCCTGCCATAGCTCGCACGTCGCGGTTCGGGGCCAGCTTGACGGCAGCATTCGCTTCGGCGCGAGCCTGCTCCTTGTAACCGGATTCCACGTCCCGCAAGGCGGCCTGGGCTTGGTAGAACGCAGCAGTCTCTCTCGCATCGTTGCGCTGTGCCGACTGCATGGCCTCGTTCGTCAGGTCTCTGGCGTTCTTCAGCCTGCCGTACCAGCCTTCGGTGTCCGCTTGGAGTGCCAGAAAAAGGTCTTCGGCACCCGGCTTGCCAACAGCGGACGCCGCGAATTGCTCCATATGCGCTGTATCGGCGCTTAGAAAAGCCAGTACGTAGCGAATCGCGGGCAGGAATTCGCTCTCCAACTTGCGCTTTTCCGCCTCCTTGCAGACGGCCTCCGCCTCATCCAGCCGATTGAGGCTGATGTAAGCCGCAGCCAGGTTGACATAACTGACTTCATCATTCGGCTGCAAGCGCAGAGCCTCGAGGTCTTCCCTAGCTGCTTTTTCCCACTGTCCTAGGCTGGCTGAAACAGCTCCCAGATTTCCGATTTCCACGGAGTCTCGCGGGTAGGTCTGCATCCACGTTTCATACGTCTGCTGCGCTTTCTCCAGCTCTCCCGTCACGCTTTGGTAGTAGCGTGCCTCGATCGCAAAGCGCTCGCGCTCGCTTACCTTGTCTCGCAACTCGTACGCCTTGCGGGCATACTCGGCGGCTCGGCTTCCTTCACTCAGATTGCTGTACGCGATGGCCAGGCTGGCGTTCGCCGCCGCGAAACCAGGATCAAGTTCGACCGCCCGCTTGAAGAAGGGTAGCGCAGCGGTGTCTCCGTTTGCGTAGGTCTTCTTTCGCCCCAAGCTGTACGCTTTTAGCGCCTCCAGGGATGATGTGGTTGTTTCCGATAACGGCGTGGCGTATCTCTCTACTGTGCCGATCGACTCGCCAAGCGTGTTGCGCAAGCGAACCGCCTCCGCATCCAAAACGCTGAGGACAGATTCCTTGCCTGCTGCCTGCTTTTGCACTTGCGCCAGCACTTCCCCGCTCTGGCAGTCCACTGCCTTTAACCCGATGACATAATCGCTACCAACACTTGCAATCGAGCCAGTCAGCATGGCTTTGCTGCCCGTGCGCTGGCAGACTTCGCGTGTCACTTCTGATGTCAATCGCTCGCCGGCGGGGCGCCCCATCAACTTCAACGTCTGGTTCACTTTGTCGTCGGATATCAGAGCGAGAAACGGCGATTGCGCGAGTTGCACGGCCAGGCCCTGCCGCAGGGCGTCGTCGAATACCCCATCGCCGGTCTTATTGTCGAAATCCGCCAGGACGATCGTGTCCCTGTCGGTCAGGGCTGGTGTTCGGCGGGCCAAGTAGAGCCATACGGCCACGGCAAGGAAGACCACAAGCGCTACTGAGCTTGCAAGAACGACCCGTTTGAAGTCATGGCGCCCGGCCGCGTGCGCAGAGCCGCGAGACACCAACGTTGCCCGTTCGGCGTCGGGGCGGTGGTAGACAGTGTCGCCCCCTGCGGACTTGGCACGGCGGCGAAGCGGCGCGACTCCGTGTCACGCTTCAGACGCTGCAAGTCCGTGCGGATTTCTGACGCCGAGTGGTAGCGCAGGTTCCGGTCCTTCTCCAGCGCTTTATTGATGACGTCTTCGAGTTTCGTTGGAACTTTGGGATTCAAGCGAACGGGGGCGACAGGTGCGCAGTGTAGGATGGCATCGATGACGAGCGCCGAGCTGTCCCCGGCGAACGGGGGCCTCCCAGTCGCCATCTCATAAAGGACTACGCCGAAGGAGAACAGGTCGGTGCGCGGGTCCAACTCCAGCGCACTGAGCTGTTCAGGGGACATATAAGCGACCGTCCCGACCGTAACGCCGGAGCTGGTCAGGTCTTTTTCGACGAATTCAGCGGACGCTTTCGTGAGGGTGTCCTCGTTCGCCGTTTGGTCCCGGCTCAGCTTGGCCAGACCAAAATCCAGGATCTTGGCGTGACCGCGCCTAGTGACGAAAATATTGGCCGGTTTGATGTCACGGTGGATGATGCCTTCTCCATGGGCTGCGTCTAGCGCGTCTGCAATCTGGATTCCGATTTCCAGCAGTTCCTCAACAGGAAGAGGCCTGTCCGCAATGCGTTGCTTCAGGGCCTGTCCATCGAGAAATTCCATGGCGATGAAGTGTTCACCGTCTTGCTCCCCGATATCGTAGACGGTGCAGATGTTTGCATGACTAAGGCCGGATGCAGACTGCGCCTCGCGTCGGAAGCGCTGAAGAGCCGCCTGGTCGTATCGGGGAGCAAGAAACTTAAGGGCGACGGCTCGGTGCAGGCGCATGTCTTCCGCCTTGTACACAACCCCCATCCCCCCGCGGCCCAGCTTCTCTAAGATTCGGTAGTGAGAAATGGACTGACCGACATGTGGTTCCGATTCAGTCATTTCGTGCAAATGTTAGGGGGCGTCCTCACGTAAGTCAACGCCCAGGGCGCCCGCGGTAAGTCCATCATCAATGAAGCCGGGCACGCGTCGCCGATTCATGTCGCAGCGATATTCGCGGCGCAGCACCGGAGCGCTTCGAACAGGGCATACGTTCGACTCACTTTTCGATTTCCTCGCCTGGGCGCGCAAAACAGTTCCGGCCCTTCCCGAAGGCCAGTCGGTGAATCATGCGAATCGGCCAAAATGTTGCCGCGCGCTGCCAGTTCTACTAGCTGACTTGGAAACAGGGTTGTCAGGGGTGTGTTCGCGTTCTCTGTCTTTCCGCCCGGACTTCTACTCTTACCTCGCAGATTATTGGAGAAGGACACGATGAAAAGCTTCATCAGAGTCGTGGTGGTGTGTGCTGCTCACCGCATTTTCCAGCATCGCTGCTTACGGACAGGAAAGGCTCGCGCTTTTCGGCGCCGCTGTCATTGTGCTTTCGATGCAGCCTGCGCCGCATCCCGGCTCTGCTTACACTGGTCTTGCAACGGGCCGGCAATCTGGCCGCACTCTCGAAATGCTTCCACCGCCCCGTCATAGTGCTTCTCGTTTTGCTGGTCGATTCCCAAAATGAATAAGTCCGTCGGATCTGGCGTTGCATTGCCCGTGGTGGCCAGCTGTAGTTCCTTTGCCGATTTCTCGAAGTCGTCCCGTCGAAAATACACAATTCCGAGCGCGCTATGCGCTTGGAACGATCGTTTTTCTTTCGCGGCCTGGAACTGCGATTCCGTAAGCTGAGGAGGCTTTTTCATCGTGCTTATGAGATCCAGCGCATGCTTCGCATACGTCTCCGCTTTGGATAACTGCTGCTCTGCGTCCGGATCGGTGGGCGTGGAAATGTGAGGGATCGTCCAGCCTATCATGGTCAGAACGTCCACATCATTCGGCTGCAAAGCTAACGCGCGGTCCGCCCAGAGAAATGTGTTAGGCCAATCCTGCTGCGCGCGATAGACATTCATCATTCCGACATCAACCTGTTCCACCAGCGGGCTCTTCGGATACCGCTTCAGAAAATCATCCGCGAGCCTGATTTTTTTCGCGGGCTCCCGCTGTTTGATAAAGGCCTGATAGGCGGAATCTTCCTCCCGCATCACATCGTGACCGAATGTCCCGTATTGCAGTGAATCCGTCATCCCGCCTCCGGAATTTCCCACTGCGGTCTGGTTCGGCACGCCGGACCCCATTTGCCCCTGTGTACCCGGTACTTGCGCATCCGCTGCACACATCGCGCTCAACACGAAGACCGTAGCCGCCGCGCACCGCCCTACCCACTGCCGCTTCGTTCCGTATCGATCGGTCATAATTTTTCCCCGTGTCTGCGTTTTCACGTTCGTGCCATTAACCGACATCCAGCGGCCGGCTGGGACCGCCCCTTTAGGACCGATTCTGCAACAATTCCGGCTCACAGCGCCTCCGTTAAATTCCGAAATTCGTATCGTCAGCTGCAACCGGTGGCGCGGCGGCGCACCTAAGAATGCCACGCGATCCAGTCTCCATGATGGAAAGGACACCGTGGCTCGTTCAAGATGCCAACCTGCGCAGTCTGCGGACAGTAAGCGGTTGAGCCCTTTTATGAAAGGCCGACCTTAACAATTTATTGCCTCTCTGTTTGCTTTTTTCCCTCTTTTTCCCGCTCAGTCAAGCCGCCTCTGTCCTTACGCCTTCCTCGATTGAATCTGGCAAAAGGAACCTTCCGCTTTGACGAATTGTGCGCGTTGTCGCCGGTGCTGGGGTTGGCTGAGTAGAATCGCGATGAGGTGTTCCCATGCATCGACAACCCGCGAAAGAGAAACGCAGCGAAGATCCGGCGCCAACTTGCCAGGGTCAGTCTCATCTGGATCAGTCCTGCAACGCACTAGCAATCATGCGCTAGCGACAACTGCGGCCCGTGGTATTGCGCAACACACGCACTGGATGATGCGTGGCGCGCGTGCGTACTCGAAGAAGGAGGCATTGGCGGCGAGGGATAGTTAAACTGGGTTCCAGGCAAGTCCAGAACAGAAGTTAGATTTTGATTCAGGGGTCGGCCACGCGAATCTACTGTGATAGTATGACGCTCATTCCGTCAAGCCAGTCGGAGGGCCTAGGAGGCCCAAATGTCGAGACTGGGCTCTTGCGTTCGACCGCCCGACGCTTCTAACACGGGTTCTCTGTCAGTGGAGATCGCCGCCGGACGCGCCTTTCGGCACTCTGCTCTCGTTCGGGTCACTCACTGGATTATCACTCTGTGCTTCCTTGCCCTGCTCCTTACGGGAATCGAAATTCTAATTTCTCACCCCCGGTTCTATTGGGGCGAGACGGGCAACAATTTGACGAAACCTTTGTTTCAGATTGCGATCCCTTCCTCGCGGAAGTTGGTGCCTACTGGGTACGGGTACGTGCTGCCAGACCAGAACGGCTGGAGCCGGGCCCTCCACTTCCAGGCTGCCTGGGTTGCAGTGCTGACCGGCTTGCTGTATGCGATTTTTGGTTTGCTTTCAGGGCATTTTTGGAATGACTTGGTCCCCGACAAGACCCATCTTTCCTGGGCGGCGTTCTCAAACGCAATCGTCAGCCATTTGTATTTCAAACGGCCGAGTGAGGCGGAAACGTGGTCCTACAACGTTCTCCAGCGGCTCGCGTACCTGATGGTGATCTTTGTGCTGTTCCCGTTGGTCATCTGGACGGGCCTTGCCATGTCGCCAACCTTTACTGCCGCGTTTCCCTGGACCGTGATTTTGCTGGGCGGCCGGCAAAGCGCGCGCACGATTCACCTCTTCGTCTCTATCGCTCTGGTGCTCTTCCTGCTCGTCCACATCGTGATGATTTTTCTTGCCGGATTCTGGAGCCGCTCTCGAGCGATGCTTACCGGCCGCGCCGGTACGCCTATGGAGCGCACATGACCCACATTTCGCGCCGAAAGATTATCCTTGGCGGAGTCGCAGCGACAGCTGGTGTCGCGGGCCTCGGCGTGGCTGCGCGCATTGCGGAGAGGTATGGCCTCATTCCGCCCGATCACGGCGGAATCTACGGTCCCGGCGAAACCCTGAACTATGCATTTCAACGGCTGGTCGCCCGGCGTTCCTCAGCCCGTGAATTTCCCCGCAGCTGGATCTCGGAGCGTCCATTTCCGAACGAAATTGCACCTCCCAGTGAAGCGTTCAAACGCCTCCAGGTCGGAGGATTCGCTGACTGGCGGCTCTCGATCGATGGAATGGTTGACCGTCCCACCGCGTTTTCGCTCAACCAACTCCGCAGCTACCCGCGTCGCAGCCAGATCACCGAAGTGGCCTGTGAAGAAGGCTGGTCCTATATCGCGGAGTGGATCGGCGTGCCTCTCTTTGAGGTGCTAAATACTGTGAGAGTTCGCCCGCAAGCCAGGTACGTTGTCTACTTCTCGATCGAACCCGACTGGTGGGACAGTCTCGATATGGCCGAGGCCATGCATCCGCAGACTTTTCTCACCTACGCGATGAACGGAAACAATCTTCCGGTCGGCCATGGCGGCCCGCTTCGCATGCGGGTCCCGCGCCAGCTCGGGTACAAGAGCGTGAAATTCATCACACACCTGACGGTCACGGACACTCTGAAGCGATTCGGCAAGGGGTTCGGCTCCGGGGCTCCGGAAGCCGGCTACGCCTGGTACGCCGGCATCTGAAATCTGTTGTCGGTAGCGCTTCTCGCCAGATTGCCACTCCTTCGACCGCTTCTCTCTGTAAGTCCCCGACCACGTGTCCTGAAGCGCCACATCGCGCAATCCCGGTCGACGATCATCGCTGAAATCGATCCATAGAGCTTATGCCGCGAAACAAGCGCTGTTCCCACTGATCCAGTTGATGCCTGGTTTGCGCCCGATGGATGCGGTTCCGCTGGAGATGTCGAGCATTGTCGAGCGCGTAACAGTCTTCTCTCTAACCCGCCAACATCGTTCTTCACAGTGGCATTCGCATTATCCTGGTGGAGGATCTTTTTCTGTCCGCCGTCCTTAAGCTTAGGCGGGCCCGTCGAGCAGAAAACCGATATTCCCGCCATTTGGGCTGGTTGTTGCCCAAGCTCGAGCTACATTTTGCGATAGTCGGAGTTCGTCGTGTTGACGGTGAGGTGCTTGCTAAAGCCCTCGATGGTAACGGTGGATACATGGTTGGTGCCGTCGGGAAGGCGGCCGAAGGCGACATTCAGATTCATAGCGTCTTGCGGATTATCCATCCAGGAAGCAATGGAGATGGCCTGAAGCTGCTTCACATTCTTGTCGAAGCGCAGGGTGACGGTGTCGCCGGGCTTGTAGTAGTCATGGATGACGAGCTTGATTTCTCCGGGGATGCTGCCACCGGGAATGATGGCGATGTTGCCCTTGGCGTAAGCGCTCTGGATAGCGTCCTTGTCCGGAGGGACGTAGTGTTCGGCGAGTTCCTTCATCTGGTCGGCGTAGGCTTTGTACTCTTCCTTTTTCTTTTCGACAATGTGCCGTTTGAGACGCCCTCCAGTCTGCTGCTGGGGGGCGGCGGGGGGATCGAGCGATGTTTTCACCGGCTTACCATCAGGACCTTGACGAACTTCGAAGTGCTCGGTCTTTTTCTCTTCGCCTTTGAGGATGATCTTAACGGTCTCTTCCCAAGTGTATTGGGAAAGAACTTCTTTGTTGCGGGCCATGGACTCCTGCAGGCCGCCGAGTCGAGCCTGGAGATCATTGCTTTGAGAGTGAAGCTCGACCGAATACAACGAGCCGGCCAAGACGACGGCGGCCAGCATGGCGCTCTTGCGGGAGATCTGCAAAAGAGCAGCTGAGCGATAGGTCATAGTCTGTCCTCTCGTGTATTACTTCTCTTTGGGGAATTGGTGGGAGGCCTTTGAGCTTCTTCCATGGTGCTGTCCAGGCCTTGTGCCGTTTTCGGTTCGACGTTTTTGATTGCGTGGCCCTGGTTCCTTCTTGTGGGGATGGTAGAAATCCATCGAGCGGCCTGACCAGGGGCATCTTTACCAAACCCGGTTGGCGATTTGACGGAGGCCAACTCATGGACGGCGACGGTTTGCGCCGCCTTGAGCTGAGCCCGACCCTCCTCCGCGACTACGGTTTTGTTCGAGCTGATCGCCGCGCTCCCGCGAGCCCGCATCGTTTTGAAGTTGGCCCATAATGCCTGAGGAATCTGAGGATCCTGAGCGGGGCTGGATGGAGGTGTTTTGGCTGGAGCCGGGCTGGTTTCGGCTGCTGCCGTCCGGGCGGTTGGGACTGGAATTCTTACCTGCAGTCGAGCCGAGACCGTTAGAAGAACCAGCGGCTTGGTTGCCCGCTTTCTTGTTTTGTGCGTCGGTCTTGGCCTGAGCCTCAGCTGTGGTCGGATCGACGGGAGCCCAACTGCCGTTGTCCCACTTACTCCAGTTGCCGTTTGAATCCTTCTTGTAAACGTTGCCGTCAGCCCCGGCATAGACGTTGTTATTATTGGCATCCTTGGCTACGAAGCCGCTGTTGCCATTGGCGCCGGAGAAACCCGCACCAGCACTTCCCTTGGAGGTCTGGAAGGACCCTGTAGTGCCATTGGCATTGGAGTAGTGTTGCGCTTCGGCCCAGTTGTTACCGTTGTTGACGACAGTACTGCCCCACGAGCTGTATTGATTGTGACCTTGGGAAGTCGCCCAAGAAGTACCCGTCCAAGGGTTGTAGCCGGACGCGTACGTGCGGCCGCCGTAGGCGTTTTGCGCAGTGTAAGCGTGGCCATACATGCCTGTGGCGGGGTTGTACCAGGCGGCGCTTCCCGCCGAGCCGTACGGGCCGTAGACCGAGCGGCCGACAGCGTAGAAGCCCGTGTAGGGGTTATACACAGCAGCGCATCCGTAAGTGTAAGGATAGGGATAGTAGACCGGGTGAGGACCCCAATAGACGTAGGGCGGATAATAGTAGCCGGTGCCGTAAACGATGGTCGCGCCGACAGCCATGCCCATGACAAACATCCCCATGTAACCGGCGGAATAGCTCATCTCTACGGTGGTCGGGGTGGGGTTTGACACGACGACATAGGTGACGTTGTAGACAGGCGAACTGGGGGGAATTGTGTAGATCACGGTAGGAATCGAGTCAGCGGTCTTCCAAGGGCCGTTGGGAGAGGCGCCGACAAACCAAATGCCCTGGTAGCAGAGATAGTACAGATCGCCGACACGGATGATCTTGTAGGGAGTGTTGACAGCGTAAGACATGGTGGTGGATGCGATCGGAATGAATTGCGGTTCACCGGAGTAGACCACTTTGACTTGTGATTCGGCCTGGGCGCGATTGACTATAGCCGTCGTGGGAACCTGGGAAAGGAGCACAGCATCACTTGCTTCTTGTGTGCCTGGAACGGACGCGGCAACTACGGAGTAAGGCTGCTTTCGGGGGAGGCGCGAAAAATCAGCGGGGAGCTCGTTGCTCGCAAAGGCCCAAGGACCCTGAAGAGTAGCGGCGCGGAACCAGCGGCCCGAGAGAAGTACGTAGACCTGGTTGTCTGGCGTATGAAGGAAAACATTCGATTCAGTGTTAGTAGCATATTGAAGCGCGGTACCGGGGATTCTGGCGTAGGCGGGAGCGCCTTTAAACAGCAGTAATTCAGCGGGCTTTTCGGTGAAGAAAACCTGGGGAGCGGCGGAGGCAGCGGCGGGGGGCGGGACCGCTTTCAAAACATCATCCCAGTTTTGACCTTTAGGGATCCTCGCAAAATCGGCCGGCAATTTGGAAGTGGCCAGCCAAGGACCGGACAGTTCCTTGGACTTTAACCACGTTTTGCCGTCGAGCAGGAAATAGTCAGAATTGTCGAAGAAGAGGTCCCAATTGGTGTTGACGACATAGTGTAGGGCGGTACCGGACACCGGCGCCAGAACAGCTTTGCCTTCGACAAAAAGCAGGATCGCGGGCGCAGTGCTAACGAAAATAAGAGGAGGTTGCGGGTTGACAGTAATTGCCGGTGCATGAGCATTTGCGTTTTCAACGCTGGCGATCATTCGGTCGAGGCTGATGGTGAATGTCATGGTGGGGTAAACCTGTCGGACGCGTTGCTGCATGGTGGCTTCCTGAACGGCGTCGAGGGACGGAAAACGGGAGCTCACGACTTCGATATTGCGGACAAAGACGTTCCGGGAACTTACGTCGGTGACGGTGTCGGCGTGCCAAGAGATCACGCCGAGAATGGGCTTGGTGTTACCTTGTTGGATGGATACGGCGGTATCGGCGATCAGGGACCGGTAACTGCGCCAGCTTTTCACTTGGGGCTGGTAGACGATAACGTGCGCCCCCTCGCGGTCAAACGCTCTGGGCCATGGTGAAACGTAGGGCGTCGCCGCGGGAGCGGGCGATGCCCGTAGCAACGGCATACAGAACGAAAGGAGAAGGAGCGAGAGTGTAGTGGCAAACGCCACGCGTGAATTGAGTCTTCTCACGATGTATACCCCATGGCCGGCAAGTCTCGTAAAGGTTCGCTAGGTCTGCAAGGTTACGGGTTTAGCTTCCATCGCTCGTTGCGCGGAATTTATTCGATGCGTATCGACCGCTGAATTACATGCCCTCGAACGTGGCCATTCAAGGCGTCGCTATCATATATCGTTTTTCAGTGCGTTGCTACAACGTACCCTTTCGGGCGTAAAGAGGGAGATCCGGCGAGCCTTGTCGGCCGAAGTTAGCAGAGCAAAGAAAACGGAGGACTAGGGTTGGCTGGGTATCGCCTCAAGCTAGTGGGCGGAGAAGGTTCAACAATTTCGGCCGCCAAAGATCACCACTCAAGTCCATTAGCCCTAGACCCGATCTCTTCCGTGCCGATGATGTTCGCTCCACCGCTGCAGCACGATATAGAACGCCGGCACGAAGAAAACTGCCAAACTGGTAGACGCCAGC
>Ga0126371_10005448_pt1 | contig 11290 bp, 4 predicted proteins | sample PanSoiMetaPlot_4_FD_110145 | JGI IMG/M metagenome (GOLD analysis project Ga0126371, IMG submission 110145) | Tropical forest soil microbial communities from Panama - MetaG Plot_4 | ecosystem: Environmental > Terrestrial > Soil > Tropical forest > Bulk soil | place: Panama | collected 2016-02-17
AGGTTGGCGGCGTCCGCCCGGAATTGCACTTCAAGATTCTCCCAAGGCTTAAACGTGCGGAACAAGGAGAAGTCAAAATTCACCGAGCTCGGTCCGCGCAGGCTATTCCGTCCAACGGTACCGTACCTGACGTCCGTGACCGGCACAAAAACGCTCGGATCGTAAAATGGATTTCCGGACCCAACACCCCCAAGTTTCCGGGCGGAACCAACCTGGTCAGGTGTTTGGAGTTGATCGACTGCGTTTAATGAGGCCCCGGAAGCCGTCAACTGGAAGGGTTGTCCGGCTACGGCGCTAAAGATGCCGCTCATTTGCCATCCGCCGACGACCTTTGCCGCTCCCCCTGAATTGGCCCAGCGCTTTCCAGAGCCGAAAGGTAGCTCGTAGATGTAGGACATCTGGAAGATTTGTGGCGTGTTGTAGCCTGCCTGTGCTCGATTCCTCCGCAGAACGGTAGGATCGTTCCAACTCAGGCCGGCCCAGCCATCATCATCGGTCCAATCAATCGCCTTCGACCAGGTATACGCTCCTTTGACCATCAGGCCATTTCTGAATTGGCGGTTGAGGGAGGCCTGCAACGAGTGATAATTCGCGTTGAGAAAACCCTGCCAATATAACGTGCTGGCGGTTCGACCGCCCGGACTCAGAGCGTCCCCAAATTGTGGCTTGTTGTACGGCTGTCCCGCCGATCCCGTTCCGGGCAGAGATGCGTTCACGTCCAAGTCGCCAAACTGGTGAACCGTCTGCGTTCCGACGTATCCAACCGAGGCCAGGAAATTTCCCGGCAGCTTGCGCTCTACAATCAGGTTCCAGGATTCGATATAGCCGCGCTTCAGTTCGCCCGGCCCTACGCTGCGTTCCAGAGCTTGAGCCGGCAGTGGAATCGTACCGCTGCTGATGTCAGGGCAGCAGATTGCAGGAATACCAACCGGGATTGGTCCACTTGGAAGTGGAGTCGCCAGTGGCGAGAAGGATCCCGCCGGGGCAAAGCTGTTGACTCCCTCAAAGTTCGATCCTACGGTGAACGGATAGAAGCCTCGCAACGGCCTCGCCAGTGGAAGCGGATCCACGGTGATTCCAAAGCCGCTGCGCACGACCATCTTGTCGTCTACCTGATATGCCAGCCCAATGCGAGGCGCGAACAGCTTCTTGCTTGTGGTGACTCCAAGATGCTCGGGATTTCCGCCAATTCCGCCCAGCAGCACATCCCCGGTGACGAAATCGTAGCGGTCGAATTTGGCGACGCTGTCGCGCGTCATAAGCGGATAGTATTCGTAACGCAGGCCCAAATTGGCGGTGAGCTTGTTGGTGACGCGATAACGGTCCCCAAAGAAGAAACCGAACTGCCATTCCTTCGCTGTGGCCTTGATGAATTGATCGCTCTTACCCAACCCACTTACGACTGACCCGCCAGACAGGCCTAGCAAAAACTGTCCCCAGGCGTTGAATTGGTTTGGCGCAGCCGCGCTTGGATCGTTTAAAGCCGTCGCATGGCCATCAAAATCAAATTCGCCTCGCGGCCCGGATCCTAACTCCGGCTGCCAGTGGTTCAGATGGTGATGGACGATATCTGTGCCGGCGCTGATCTGGTGCTTGCCCCAGGACCACCGCACATTGTGGGAGCTGGTGAAGCTCCAGTCATTGCGAAACGCCGGATTCCAGCCCTCGGGGTTCCCAATGTCTGCGAAACCGGAGACAGCAAAAAAAGGAAACCCGCTGCTGCGCAGGTCTGATCCGTTGTTGGTCCCCGGAAGACCCAACACATCCGACCCGATGTTAGTTCCGTAATCCGGGGTCTTGCCATATTCGCTCATCCGCGTAAACCCGACGTTGCCATCCACCACCAACGTCGGGGACAGCGCCAGCGTGTGGCCCAGTGTGACCAGCTGCACGTGGGAATGGAAATCGCCCAGGCCGCCGTCGCAAGCGCAGTCGCCAATCGCCTGGCCCAAACTCGGCACGCCATGGAAAACCGACTTCATCGTGCTGTACTTGACAAAAACAGTGTGATTGGTGGTGCGATTCCAATCAACCTTGGCATCGATGTTGTTGCGATTCAGGCGTTGCGTGGCTGAAAAGAAGTAGTTGTCGATATCCCCCGCACCGGGCACGTTCGGTGGAGGAAGCAGGGCGATGATCTTCCCCGCGATCGGGTCAATCGGAATGGCTGCTTGATTCGCGAAGGGCGTCCGCCCCGAACCATCGGCATTCCCTGTGTGGGGATCATAGATTACGGTTGGAGTGGTAAGGCTGGTGAAATCTCCATTGCGAAGTGCCTGTGTCGGTACCGTAACCAGACCGGTGTTTCTAGCATCCCGTTCAAATGTCCCGTCCCAGCTTCCAAAGAAGAACAGCTTGTCTTTCTTAATCGGTCCGCCGAACGTCCCGCCCATATCGTTCAGGATGCTCGTACCTTTTTTCGGCGCGACCGCCGGCGTTTCGAAGTACTGTCTGGCTCTCAGCGCCTGATCCTCATGGTATTCAAACAAGACACCGTGGAACTGATTCGAACCCGACTTGGTAATGACGGTGATGGCCGCGCCGCCAGTCATTCCTTGCTCCGGATCGAAGTTGTTCGTGGAAACGTTCACTTCCTGAATCGTCTCTGCGGGAGGCACATAGACCGTGTGGTGCGGCAGCCAGACGAACACGTCAGCCGCGCCATCCACCCGGGTGTTGTTGTTGTTGCGGTTCGTACCGTTGATGTTTGTAGTCAGGGCGCGTTCTGGCGAATCGGCAATCGCGTTCTGGAATTGCCCTGGTGTCGCTCCTGGCACCAGGTTAATCAGAGTCTGGTAATTCCGATACTGATTCAGCGGCATCTCGAGGATTGCCTTTTCCGGTATCTCCGTGTGAACGTCTGTCTTTTCCGTTTGGAGGGTTATTGTGTCCGCCTCTACGGTGACTCTTTCGGACACCGAGCCCACTTGCAAATTGAAGTTGGTATTCGTGACGACGTTCGCGGCGACGTTGACACTGGTTTGCGTGAGCGGCTTGAAGCCAGCTGCGGTGACGGTAACGTCGTAGAGGCCCGGAGGAAGATCCGTAAGTGTGTAGTAGCCACTGGCGTCTGCATCCGTTTCTTTCCTGACGCCCGTAGCCCTGTTGACGGAGGCAACGTGTGCTTTGGACACGGCTGCACCGCTCTGTTCAGTGACTGTTCCGCTCGCGGAACCGAAAAGCACCTGAGCGATGGCTGTCTGGACATATCCGAAAAGCGTGAGGGCGAGAACCCCCAAGGCAAGCACAACTACAGATTTTTTTCTTAGCATGGCCCCTGAGCTCCTTCTTGAGGATGAACAAGCCGAGCAGCTTGCTGCCGGTGCCCAAATGACCTAATACCCGACACCAATTTAGACCTGGCATCGTGCCAAGCCACACTTAGACGAAGCGCGGCAAAGCATAACCTGACGCAAAACGTTGTTGAATGCCCCAATTACAGGTTGAGGAACGCTACCAATGTGGGGAAATCATTGTCAAGAACTTTCCATCACTTTCGGGATGTTTCGAGCTGTCACCGACATCGGGATTGTGTCCGGCCGCCTCGCTGGCGTCAAAGCAGCCACATTTCGGCGCGCCGAAAGAAGGGGAATTCTGGACAGGAGCCTCTCGTTCTGAACACTAGTCGCGAACGACGCGGCCGGTACCCTGTCGGATCTGAACGATTCGATCCGCATCCATTTTGTCCCAGGCTTCCCGCTGCCCATTGGGCCAATGGACGATTAAACTTTCGATCTTCGGATCCTCGCCCAATCCGAAATGAACTCTCACGTCGTTGGCACTTAAATAGCTGGAATCTGTGTGCACGCGGCGCACGAGGATGCGTCCCCGCTGGCGGACTTCCACTTTGGCGCCGATCCCAAACAGATTCCCCTGCTTCGCTTGCAGACGAACCAGAAGCCAATGATTCCGATTGAGAGAACGACTCTGATTCAACAGAAGCCGCGCCGGGCCGTTATTGTTAGTAACCATAATGTCGACGGCTCCGTCATTATCGATATCGCCAAATGCAGCGCCCCGGCTCACCTCAGACAGTGCAAAAACGGGCCCTGCCGCTGACGTGACATCTCGGAACTTTTTGGCATTGCCTTCGTTGTGAAACAACAGATTGGGTTGTCCAAACGGGTACGGAGTCCCTCTCAACGATTCGATCCGGTTCACCGCCCCATTCGCAATGAACAGATCTAAACGCCCGTCGTTGTCGTAATCAAACCACTCCGTGCCGAATCCGGTGTATGGAAATGTCGGCAAGAACAGGCCAAGCTCCGTGGAAGCGTCATGAAAATTCCCGCGACCGTCGTTCACGTACAGGTTGCTGCCTTCGTTGGTCAGATTGGTCTTGAAAATATCCTCATCGCCGTCGCCGTCGAAGTCGGCAGCTGTGACGCCCATGCCCGCCTGCGGTAATCCGTCTGGATTCAGGGCCGCACCCGAGAGGGTGCCCCGTTCCTTGAAGGTCCCGTTCTTTTGATTGATCCAGAGGTGTGCGGCAGCTCCGTCGTTCGCGACGTAAATGTCGGGCCAGTGGTCGCCATTGAAGTCGGCACAAACAATGCCCAGCCCAGGGCCCATCGCGGTGCCTATCCCTGACGTTAGCGTGACATCTTCAAACGTGCCATCGCCGCGATTATGAAATAGCCGCGCGGGTACGGGATGGTACATCTTGGGGGTGCAGTAATCCGGCTCTCCCGTTGACGCAAAACACTGCCGGTTGCCCTTGACCGTGAAGTCGAGGTAGTTCGCAACAAAAAGGTCCAGACGACCGTCGCCATCGTAGTCGAGCCACGCCGCCCCGGTGCTCCAGCGAGGATCATCCACACCGGCTTTTTCGGTCACATCAGTGAAGGTCCCATTTCCGTTGTTGTGATACAGCACGTTGCACCCGAAATTTGTGACGTAAAGATCCTGGAACCCGTCATTGTCGTAGTCTCCAACCGCGACTCCCATTCCGTATCCGATGTGTCCCACGCCCGCTTGCTCGGTGACATCAACGAACTGCAGTTTCCCAGTCTCGCTAAGCATGTTGCGGAACAGCCGGTTTCCGGGTTTCCACCCGGGCGGCGGTGGGAATTTCGTGCGACGCGGATCTTGCGCCGGATCGAATGTCGAACCTTGAATCAGATAGACGTCGAGATCGCCATCATTGTCATAGTCGAAGAGGGCGACACCGGCGCCCATGATTTCGGGCATGTAGTACTCGCCAGTTGCGCCTGTGAAATGCTGGAACTTCAGTCCGATGTCGTTGGCAACTTCGCGAAAGAGTGGCACCGGAGAACCGGCAAGAGAATTGGCAAAAAGAGCTCTTCCACCCACCATTCCCATGAACAAGGTCCGTAAGAAGTCACGGCGGGCGAAGTGGGTTGGTTGAGCCGAGGCCAGTTTTCCTTTTTTCACTGTGCTGGGCTCGGTGCCTCTAAGGCGTGCAGGTCGCGGTCGATGCTGGCTAGCAGGTCCGCCTGTCCGAGCGCCGCAGCCTCCTCTCGGGCCCGCCGAATATAGCGCAAAGCACTCAAGCGATCTCCCGATCGAGCAAATGCTGCGCCCAGCGCATAAAGGTAGCGCGGACTTTTTTCGTCTTCCGGCTCAATTGTCTTTTCGAGCTCGCGGATTCCTTCCTGGTATTTTTTCTGATTCACCAATATCCGACCGAGATTGAAGTGCGCCTGGCGATCACTGGGTTTGTTATCAATAGACCTCTGATATTCAGTTGCCGCTTCGGAGAAGAGGCCCTTCCTTTCGAGGAGATAACCGAGATCGTTGTGAGCGTCGGCATAGTATGGATTGATATCAATGGCTTTGCGAAACGCATCTTCTGATCTTTCGTACTTGCCGACACTCAAAAGAAGCACTCCGTAGTTGTAGAGCGACTCAGCCGAGCCTTGATCGAGTTGGATGGCTGCGCGATAGTGCTGCTCCGCCTTGTCGAATTGCCCCATCTCCCCGTACAACTTGATCAAATTAATGTGGGCCTGCACGAGGGTACCGTCGATAGCCAACGCGTTCTCATGCGCCGCAGCAGATTCTTCCAGTCTCCCCTGGCGCTCCAGATCGATCCCCATCTGCACTTGAAAGATTGCACTCCGATTTAGAGCTCTAACTTCAGCCATCAATGGGTCATAAGCCGGAGGAGCATCAGCTTTGTGCTGTTCAAAAAGATGAAGCTGTTCTTCAGCTTTTTCAGCCTCGCCCAGAGCGCGATATGCCAGTGCCAAGGCGTAGTGAGCTGCTCCAAAATCTGAAAACGATGCAAGTGCTTTCCCAAAGTATTCGACCGCTACGTTATAGTCGCGCTGACTCGAGTGAATGCGGCCCAGTCCATAGCAAGCGTCAGGATTGTCTGCGTCCTGCCTCAGGATTTCGTTATACAGTTTCTCGCTAGTTTTCCACTCGGCGGAGGCAAACAAGCAGTTCGCAAGGTGCAGTTTTGCGGGAACGTAAGCGGGGTTGATACGTAGCGCAACTTGAAGATTCGAGGTGGCCTGGTCGCACTGTCCCTGATCGGCTTCGAGCACTCCCAGATAATAGGTCCAGCGAAACTCGCTTGGCTCAAGTTCTGCTGCGTGCTGGTAGTACATTTTTGCTTCCTTGGTCAAGCCGTAGGTCTGAAGAGTCATGCCCAGAACTCCACTCGCCTGTGCCTCCTTCGGGTGGGCCCGCGCATAGTCGTAGGGTTTCTGAATCTGATCTCGAATGGCGCCGGAGACACCGTCGAGTATTAGGGGAGGGAAGTCCGGAGCTCTCGCACTACTTTGCGTTCCACACACAAGAGTGGCGAAAGCGAGGAACGCTAAAAACAACGTCAAAGCCGCGATGTTCCGCACCAAGTCTATTTGCTTCACTGAATGCTCCATCGCGCGATGGACCGTCCGACCTGTTACCAAATTATAATGCGCAGGCTGAGGAATTGAGGGGTACTAATCGAGAAAAATCAAGATCGCGGGAATATCATTTGCCTTTCCTGGTACAGCGTGATTGCCTGCGGGCTTTACGTGCGCGAGATCTGGATTCGCTTTAGCAGATATTTTAATTCATAGAATTCACCGTTATGCGAAGGACGTGGCTTTCCCATACAAATTCAAAACAACAAGAAAAACTCCTGACCCTGCGTGACTCAGTTGCAACGTAAACAACACGAACTGCGAGTGCTGTTCCGGGCGAGATCTCGTACCGGGAAAAAATCGGATATGGCTGTGCTATCCGAAATGCTTATTGCGATTGGCACAAGGAGCAGGGTGATTTCTGCTTCCTGCTTCTTGTCGAGTAGACGGTGGAGCAAGAGATAGAAGTTGCTCGTTGGTCTGCATCCGAAGCTCTTGACGCGACTTCAGACAAGTTTCGCGTCCCTGGTCGCTAATGTCGGATCGGCTCCAATAAGCGCTTGATTGTTCAGAAAAGCGAATATATACGATACTGTAATGAGCTCTTCAGTGGTCGCCGACCTTCGCTACTCCCTACGCCACATTCGCCTTGCGCCGCTATTCACGATAACGGTCGTGCTTACTCTAGGGTTTGGTATCGGCGCCACCACGGCGATCTTCTCGCTGATTTACACCGTGATGTTGAAGTCGCTTCCCGTCCCCGATCCCGGCAGCCTCTACCGCATCGGAACGGGAAAGACTTGCTGCTATTCGAACGACCTGCAAGGTGAGTGGGGCATCTTTTCCTACGACTTTTATCAGGGTTTGCGCCGCTCCACTCCGCAGTTCGAACAGGTTGCTGCATTCCAGGCAGAGCCGCACACCCTTAGCGTGCGTTACGGCAGCCACGTAGGGCAGGCCCAGGCGCTGCTGGGCGAATACGTAAGCGGCAATTATTTTCAGATGCTGGGCGTCCAGCCGTTTGCCGGACGGCTCTTTACATTTGCGGACGACCAGAGGAACTCGGTGCCAGTGGCTGTGATGAGCTATCGCACTTGGCAGGACGACTTCGGGGGCGATCTCTCCGTGTTGAATGCCAACTTCACTTTCGAGGGCTTCATCTTCAAAGTGGTGGGCATCACGCCGCCTGGCTTTTACGGCGAAACGATGAGCACTATTCCGCCTTCTCTGTGGATACCTCTTCAAACCGAGTATCTCACGGACGCGGAAGCCTCCTACAACCTCGTTCACTCGAGCGCATGGCTTCGTGTAATCGGCCGGTTGCGGCCGGGAGCCCAGCTTGGGGGCGCCTCATTGGAACTGACCTCCTTGCTCCGGCATTGGCTCGTTTCCGATGCCGACATGATGCCGAATCATCGGGTGGAGCTGGAACAACAACTTCCGCAGCAAACAATCGAAATCGCGCGCTGCGCGACCGGGATCGGCGCTCTGGGCGACGAGTACGGCAGGAGCTTGAAGATTTTACTCGCCGTATGCGCGACGGTCCTGTTGATCGCCTGTGCGAATGTGGTGAACTTGCTGCTTGCCCGAGGTATGACCTGCCGGGCGCAGGTATCCATCCAGAGTGCGCTCGGCGCTTCCGCGGCTCGGCTGGTCCGGCAGGCGCTCACAGAGAGTCTTATTCTTGCTCTTTTGGGCGGAATCGTAGGCGTGTTTCTGGCGGTCGCGGGAATCCATCTGGTGGTATTGCTTGCCTTCGGCCCCGGGAACGGGATCGCGATGCATGTGGGACTGTCTTGGCCGATGCTGGAATTCTGTGCGGCGCTGGTGCTGCTGAGCGCTGTCTGTTTCGGTACGGTTCCCGCTTGGCTGCTGGCACGCACCAATCCCATCGAGGCGATGCGCGCCGCGGGGCGTGCGAGCGCAGACAGCCAGCCGCATCTACGCAAAATGCTTGTAGTGCTGCAAGTGACGGCGTCGGTCAGCCTGCTGGCGGGAGCAAGCCTGTTAACCCGAAGCCTGCTCAATATCGAGCGGCAGGACTTCGGGTTCACTGCACAAAACCGCATCGTCCTGCGCATGGAGGAACCCCTAGCCGCGTATAGTCATGAGCATCTGAATGTGCTCTACCGCCAACTCCAGGAGGGGCTGGAACGCTTACCGGGCGTGCGCAGCGCTAGCCTGGCGCTCTACTCCCCGTTCACGGCACATTGGGACCAGCTCGTGGTCAAACCCGGAGAAGGGATGCCGAGCACCGACGGCTCGCGCAAAGTGCTGTGGGACCGTGTGAGCCCGAGATACTTCGCCACCATCGGGCAGCAACTGCTCGAAGGGCGCGAATTCACGGAAGCGGATAATGCAACGTCGCGACAGGTCGCCATCGTCGATCAATCATTCGTGCGCCGGTACTTCTCAGACGTCGATCCGCTCGGCAAAGTCTTCGGCTTCTCTAGTCCCGCCAACAACAAGGACTTCGAAATTGTCGGCGTTGTCGGTGATGCCAAGTACGCGAATCCCGAAGAAGCGCCGCAGCCAATGGTGTTTGCACCTCTTGCCCAGCATTCCGACTACACCGATGCTTCCACGAGAGACAACGAAAAGTGGAGCCATTTCATTACCGGAGCGCAACTGTGGATAGATGGTAATCCGGGGCGGCTAGACCACCAGATCCGGGACGTGTTCCGGGATGTGGATCCGAACTTCGCAATCGTCAGCATTCAGCCGTTGCAGCAGCAAATCGACGTCAACTTCGATGAGCGGCGCCTTCTTGTGCGACTTAGCGGGCTGTTTGGTGTGCTGTCGGTGATTCTCGCATCGGTTGGCTTGTATGGCATCACTGCCTACAACGTTTCGTGCCGCACCCGCGAGATCGGCGTGCGCATGGCGATCGGGGCCGACCGACCGCAGATTGCGTTCTTTGTACTTCAAGCCGCATTCGCACAAACTCTCCTCGGGCTTGTAATGGGTCTGCCTGTCGCATTGATGATCGGCAGGTCGCTGAAGTCGCGACTTTATCAAGTGGGCGCGATCGATTCCCCATCACTTCTGCTGCCGGCGGCCGCTCTGTTGCTCACCGCTGGCGCAGCGAGCTTGCTTCCGGCCATACGGGCCGCTTCTATTCAGCCAATCGAAGCTTTACGGGTCGAGTAGAAGCGTAGTTGGCGGCCGCCTCCGGCAGTTGGATTTCTACTTCGTTGTGCATCATCGGCATGTGCTGGCCGAGAACTTGGCAGGGGTGATCCGCCGTTCCGCATATATTTACGTGAGTGTTTCTCGGAAGCGACAATTTGGTTGATGTGGGACCGAGGACCTGCACCGACAAATTGCACAGTCCCTAAGCAAGCATGGGAAGCACCTGGAACGCTTCCTCATCGTCGTTCTTGCTGCCGCTGCCTTTCTTGTTCGGATTTGGGGGATGTCTAAGCTCCATTTCTGGGATGAGATGGTTTACCTGCAGAACGCCCAAGTCATCTGCTGTGGTAACACTAAAACTACTCCGAACTGGACTACCGTCCTCCCCTTATTTCCCTGATATTTGCCGGGCTGTTTCTTCTCTGGCATCACATCTATGCAGCCTGTTTGGTCACGCCATTTCTCAACGCTCTTGGCCCAGTCTTCCTTTATTTTGCCGGGCGGCTATCGGTGGGTCGTTTGCCCGCCGTAATTGCAGCTTTGTTACTGACATTCTCGCCCTTTTTCGTCGGTGTCTTTCCTGCAGGCTTTGTAAGTGACGATACGGGCAATAGTGTGCCGACGGACTCTCCGGCACTTACCCTGGTGTCGCTAGCATTTTGGCTTATGCTCCGAGCGCTTAACCGCGAAACAGCCCTTCGTTTTGCCTAGGCCGGATCGGTCCTGGCAGTTTCGATCCTGATGCGCTTTGGCTCTATTCCGAGTGCCGGGATGCTCTTCTTGGTACCGCTTCTCGCCAAGCGGCGTTGGAAGGCGTCGATGGCTTGTTGCGCCGGATTTCTGGCTGGACTGGGCCCGTACCTGGTCTGGTCCCGATTGAGGTTCGGGGGGTTCTTTCTTACCCTCCACAAGGGCTGGACTAATGTCGAGGGAAAAGAATCCGTCTTCTTTTACCTGCGCAACTCTGGCGCAATTTTCACGCCGGTGGCCCTTTTTGGACTCACTATCGCCGCGGTATTCAGTGTTTGGCGCTTCTTTGGCCCCAGCCGTTCCCAGCCACGATTACTCAACTCATTTGGCTTCCAGCCCGCTTCCGTTGGTTTGAAAGCTTTGCTTTGGCTGTGGCTTCTTGCTGACTTTCTCTTCCTCAGCGGTATGACGCACAAGGACCCCGCTATGTCCTGCCCCTTGCCCTCCATTCCTGCTGCTCGCCGGCTTCGGCCTCGCGCTCTTCTGTGCTCCCCAAAGCAGAGCGATTCGGTTTGCGGGAGCGTTGCTCCTCTTTGCGCTTCTGTCGTTTACCTTCCTTCCCACACGAGAGCGTTTCAGCGGCCCCTTCA